>Ga0265798_10004921_pt1 | contig 18237 bp, 17 predicted proteins | sample P3T30metagenome_FD_192430 | JGI IMG/M metagenome (GOLD analysis project Ga0265798, IMG submission 192430) | Plant litter microbial communities from East Loma Ridge, Irvine, California - P3 T30 | ecosystem: Environmental > Terrestrial > Plant litter > Unclassified | place: USA: California... | reverse complement strand
GGCCGCTATCGACCTCGGCCGCCACGGAATGGACCGACAGGAGCGCGATCCCGAGCCCCGCCATCACGGATTGCTTGATGGTCTCGTTGGAGCCGGTGTCGATGTCGAGCAAGGCGCGCTTGACCAGGATGCCGCTCATGAACTCTTCGAAGACCGTGCGCGTGCCGGAGCCCTCTTCGCGGAAGAAGAACGGCTGGTCGGCCAGGTCTTCGCGCGACAGCCCGGTCCGGCCGGCCAACGGGTGGCTGGGAGGCGCCACCAGCACCAGCGGGTGTGGACCGAACGTCGCCGCCTCGATCGGGAAGTCCCGGGGCGGGCGGCCCATCACGGCGAAGTCGATCTCGTAGCCGCGCAGGGCCTCGACGGTCTGGCCCCGGTTGCGGACCGAGAGGCTGATCTCGACCCCGGGATGCTGCTTGACGAAGCCCGCGATCACCTGGGGGGCGAAATATTTGGCCGTCGAGACGACACCCAGCGCGACGCGCCCGCCCTCCGCGCCGCGCAGGGTCCGCAGGCGGTCGGTGCAGGTCTCCAGCACGGTGTTGATGCTGTCGATCGCCCAGAGCATCTCGCGCCCGGCATCGGTGGGCTTGAGCCCCCCCGGCGTCCGGTCGAACAGCAGCAGCCCGGCCTCCTCCTCCAGCTGGCGGATGCGCGCGTAGAGGGCGGCCGAGGTGACGTTCAGCTCCTGGGCCGCCCGGGTCATGGTTCCCAGGCGGGCCACCGCCGCCACCGCCTGGAGCTGCTTGAGAGAGAGGTTGCGCATGGCGGAGGTCTCGTTTTTTTTGTCCTATGACACAAGATCCCCCAGAAATCTTGAGCGTGGCGTCCTCGGTTCTTGTCGATCGGGGCGCGCCGCCCGCTATCATGGTGGTAGAGGGGTCGCTACAGACCGGCGCGGAACGCGCGATCCCGGCGGGCGGGATTTCAGCAGGAGAGACAGGCCGATGGCAATTTCAGCAGCGATCGGGACGCCTCTCGAAACCTGCCTGGCGCAGGCGGTCGAGGCCAACCCGGCCTTGAAGGATGCCGCCGCGGTGATCCGTGCGATCGCGGGCTCGGCGGTGGAGATCAGCGCGCTGATCGGGCGCGGAGCACTCGGCGGCGACCTCGCGGCGGCGGGCGAGCACAACAGCGACGGCGACGTGCAGAAGGCGCTCGACGTGATCGCGCACGAAAGCGTGACCGCCGCCCTGCAGGGCGCTCCTGTTGCCGAAGTCGCCTCCGAGGAGGCCGAGGAGGTGATGCGGTTGAACCCGGACGCGCCGCTGGCCGTGGCGATCGACCCGCTCGACGGCTCGTCCAACATCGGCGTCAACATGGCGGTGGGGATGATCTTCGGCATCCGCCCGTCGATCAAGGACCCGGCCAACCCGCTGGCCTCGTTCACCACCCCGGGCACCGCCCAGATCGCTGCCGGCTTCGTGACCTACGGCCCGGCCACCGCGCTGATCCTGACGCTCGGCGACGGCACCCAATCCTACGTGCTCGACCGGGAAGAGGGCGCGTTCCGCCTGACCAGCCCGGCCATGTCGGTTCCGGCCTCGGCCAAGGAATTCGCCATCAACGCATCCAACGTCCGGCACTGGGACGCCCCCGTGAAGGCCTATATCGAGGATTGCCAGCGTGGCACCGAGGGACCGCGCGACAAGGACTACAACATGCGCTGGCTCGCCTCCCTGGTGGCCGACATCCAGCGCGTGCTGACCCGCGGCGGCGTGTTCCTGTATCCGGGCGACGCCCGCAAGAACTACGCCCGCGGCCGCCTGCGGCTGCTCTACGAGGTCGCCCCGGTGGCGATGCTGGTCGAGCAGGCCGGGGGCGTTGCCTCGGACGGCCAGACCCGCATCCTCGACCTGGTGGCCACCGGGATCCACGAGCGCGCGCCCCTGGTCTGCGGCTCCACCGAAGAGGTCGCGTGCGTGGCCGCCTATTATGCGGGCGGCAAGCCCGATGCCGGCCGCTCGCCGCTCTTCGGCCAGCGCGGATTGATGCGGTCGTAATCGCAACGCGAAGTACAAGAGCATGTCGGCGCGGCACCCCATCATCTCGGTGACCGGCTCCTCAGGAGCCGGCACGACCTCGGTGCGCAACACCTTCGAGCAGATCTTCCGCCGGGAGGACGTGCGCGCCGTGTTCATCGAGGGCGACGGGTTCCACGCCTACGACCGGGACACGATGCGGGCCATGATGGCGCGCGAGCCGACGCTGTCGCATTTCGCGCCCCGGGCGAACCTGCTGCCGGAGCTGGAGGCGGTGTTCCGCAGCTACGCCGAGAACGGTACCGGCCAGACCCGGCACTACGCCCACGACCAGCACGACGCCCGGGCCTACGGCATCCCGGAGGGCAGCTTCTCGGATTGGGAGGCGTTCCCGCCGGATTCCGACCTGCTGTTCTACGAGGGCCTGCACGGCTGCGTGGCCGACCCGGACGTGGACATCGCCCGCTACGCCGACCTGAAGATCGGCGTGGTGCCGGTGATCAACCTCGAATGGATCCAGAAGCTGCACCGGGACCGCTCGTTCCGCGGCTATTCCACGGATGCCGTCACCGACGTGATCCTGCGGCGGATGCCCGACTACGTGCAGACCATCTGCCCGCAATTCTCGTTCACGGACATCAACTTCCAGCGGGTGCCGACCGTCGACACCTCGAACCCGTTCATCGCCCGCTGGATCCCCACCGCCGACGAGTCGCTGGTGGTGATCCGGTTCAAGGACCCGAAGGGGATCGATTTCTCGTATCTGGTGTCCATGATCCACGACAGCTTCATGAGCCGTGCCAATTCCATCGTGATCCCGGGCGGCAAGCTCGACCTCGCCATGCAGCTGATTCTGACGCCGATGATCATGCAGCTCGTGGAACGCCGCCGCCGCCTGGCGTGATTCCATAGGGATCGGAAGAAGCCTTTGAACCAAGCAAGACCATCGATCCCATACGGCCCCTCATCCTGAGGTGCTGCGCAGCAGCCTCGAAGGTGCCCTCCAGCCGGCCACGGGATTTCTTGAGGGCTTCCTTCGAGGCCTCCGCTCTGCTCCGGCACCTCAGGATGAGGGACAGTGTAGGATCGGCCCGTGGGCCGAAGATTGTCTGAGCCAAACCGCAGTCGAAAGATCCATGATGCTGCCTCCCGTCATCGCCCCGTCGATCCTCTCGGCCGACTTCGCCCGCCTCGCCGAGGAGACCCGTGCCGTGGACGCGGCCGGGGCCGACTGGATCCATCTCGACGTGATGGACGGCCATTTCGTGCCCAACATCACCTTCGGCCCTCCAGTGGTGAAGGCGCTGCGCCCGCACACGCAAAAGTTCTTCGACGTGCACCTGATGATCGCGCCGGCCGACCCGTATCTCGCGGCCTTCGCCGACGCCGGCGCCGACGGGATCACGGTCCATGCCGAGGCCGGGCCCCATATCCACCGCTCGCTCCAGACCATCCGCGACCTCGGCAAGCGCGCCGGCGTGGCGATCAACCCCGGCACCCCCGCCGCGCTGGTCGAGCCGGTGCTCGACATCGTGGATCTCGTGCTGGTGATGACGGTCAATCCCGGCTTCGGCGGCCAGACGTTCCTGCGGAGCAGCATGGAGAGCGTGGCGCGGGTGCGGGCCATGGTGGCCGGCCGCGACATCCGCATCCAGGTCGACGGCGGCATCGACGCCGAGACCGTGAAGGCGGCAAGCCGCGCCGGCGCCGACACGTTCGTGGCCGGCAACGCGGTCTTCAGCGGAGGTCCAGACGCCTACGCGGAGCGCATCGCGGCGATCCGGGCCGGCGCGGAGGGCGCCTCCGGTCGCGACCTCTCGTGCTGAGGGCGCTGATCTTCGACGTCGACGGCACGCTCGCCGAGACCGAGGACCTGCACCGGCAGGCGTTCAACCGCGCCTTCTCGGACCTGGATCTGCCCTGGCGCTGGGACCCGGCGCTCTACGCCGACCTGCTCACCGTGATGGGCGGCAAGGAACGGCTCACCCACTACATCGACACGCACCACCCGGGCGAGGCGGCTTCGCTGCACGCCCGGGCGCCTGAGATCCACGCCCGCAAGACGATCGCGTATGGCGGCCTCGTCACCGGGGACGGCCTGCCCCTGCGCCCGGGGATCGCCCGGCTGGTCGGCGAGGCCCGGAACGCCGGCCTGCGCCTGGCTATCGCCACCACCACCAGCCGGCCCAACGTCGATCGGCTGCTGGCGGCGAACTTCGGGCTGGACGACACGCCCTTCGACGTGATCGCGGCCGGCGACGAGGCCGCGCGCAAGAAGCCCGCCCCGGACGTGTTCCAACTGGCTCTGGACCGCCTCGGTGTCCCGGCCGTGCAGGCCGTGGCGTTCGAGGATTCCGCCCCCGGCATCGCCTCGGCCCGCGCCGCCGGCCTGCCGGTTCTGGCGACCCGCAGCCGCTACACCGACAGCCACAGCCTCGACGGCGCCTTCTCGGCGGTCTCCGATCTCGGCGAGCCCGGCCGCCCGCACCGGCACATCGCCGGGCTCGAATGGCCGGACGACGTGGTGACGTTGGGCGCTTTGCAGGATTGGCACGCGGGCGTGCGCTGAGGCGGCTGCGTCCCACGCGGCTGACGCGATCGATATTTTACCTCCGAGGCCCGGCGCATCGCCGAGGAACAGCGTCGGGCGGCGATGCACCAGATGGCCGACGCGTTCGAGCGGGCGACCAGCGGGATCGTCGGCACGGTCTCGGCGTCGGCCGGCGCCTTGCAGGCCACGGCGCAGACCCTGGCGACGACGGCGGCCAAGACGGCGGAACGGTCCACCACGGTCGCGGCCGCTTCCGAGCAGGCGGCATCCAATGTCGGCACCGTGGCGGCCGCCGCCGAGGAGCTGGGCGCCTCGGTGCAGGAGATCGGACGGCAGGTCGCCGGCTCGGCGGATCTGGCACGGACCGCGGTGGGCGAAGCGGACCAGACCGCCGCGCTCGTGACCGCCCTGACCGCGAGCGTGGCCAAGATCGGCGAAGTGGTCGGGCTGATCTCGGGCATCACGGCACAGACCAACCTGCTGGCGCTCAACGCCACCATCGAGGCGGCCCGCGCCGGCGAGGCGGGGCGCGGCTTCGCGGTGGTGGCCTCGGAGGGCAAGGCGCTGGCCGACCAGACCGCAAAGGCCACCGGTGAGATCGGCCAGCAGATCGGTGAGGTCCAGGGTGTTACGGGCGAGGCCGCCACGGCGATCGGGCAGATCGGCGGCCGCATCCGGGAATTCAGCACCGTGTCCGCCTCGATCGCGGCGGCGGTGGAGCAGCAGGATGCGGCGACCCGGGAGATCCGTCCACACTGTCGGTCCGGCGGCCTCCGGCACCGGGGCCGTAACCCGCACCATCACGGGGTGTGGCCGGGGCGGCGGAGAAGACCGGCGCGGCGGCGGCCGAGGTTCCGACCTCGGCCTTCGAGCTGTCGCACCAGTCGGAGCGGCTGACCGCCGCGGTCGGGCGGTTCCTGGCCACGGTCCGGGCGGCGTGAGGCGGGATCGCTCGACGCTCGCGATCCGTAATTCAACGCGCTCGCCGATGCCGACTAGGGATCCACTCCGGCGGCGAGCGCTCTAGCGCCGCCGCCCCTCAGGCCGTCCCTTGGCCTCGGTCGCGAACAGCATCGAACCGGCCACCGCGCCGAGCAGCGTGGCGATCCCGAGCTTGAGCCAGCGGCGGTCGTCGGTCGGGGGCGTCGTCGCTGTCCTGCTGTGTTCGGTCCGGCGCGGCATCGGGTTTCCAGCTGACATGTCCCGCGCCAACGCCCGGCGCGGGCGATCTTTCCGCGGTCGCGACGATCGGGTGGCGCGTTGCTTCGTCGGAAGCCGGCGGCCTATAACGCGGCGACCTCACAGCCGCGACGGCGGGGTCCCGGACGCCCGCCCTCGCCAACGAACAAAGTCTCACGCAACATGGCAGGCCATTCGCAGTTCAAGAACATCATGCACCGGAAGGGCCGGGTGGACGCGGTCCGCTCGAAGGTGTTCGGCAAGCTCGCCCGCGAGATCACCGTGGCGGCCAAGCTCGGCACGCCGGACCCGGCCATGAACCCGCGCCTGCGCGCGGCGATCATCGCGGCCCGCGCCGAGAACATGCCGAAGGACAACATCGAGCGCGCTGTCAAGAAGGCGGCCGGAGCGGATGGCGAGAACTACGAGGACATCCGCTACGAAGGCTACGGCCCCGGCGGCGCCGCGCTGATCGTGGAGGCGCAGACCGACAACCGCAACCGCACCGCCTCGGACGTGCGCTCGGCCTTCACCAAGTCCGGCGGCAGCCTCGCCGAGACCGGCGCCGTGGCGTTCATGTTCGACCGGGTCGGCGTGATCGGCTTCCCGGCGAGCGTCGCCGATGCCGACACGATGCTGGAGGCGGCCATCGAGGCGGGGGCCGACGACGTCAGCTCCAGTGAGGACGGCCACGAGGTCGTCTGCGCGCAGGAATCCTACGGCGAGGTCGCCAAGGCCCTGGAGGCCCGGTTCGGCGAGCCCAGCCGCACCGGCCTGGTCTGGAAGGCCCAGAACACGATCGACGTCGATGACGAGACCGGCGAGAAGCTGATCCGCCTGGTCGAGGTGATCGAGGACCAGGACGACGTGCAGCACGTCTACGTCAACTTCGCATTGTCTGATGCACTGATGGCCAAGCTCGAGGGCTGAGCGTCGGCCGCCGCGCGGCTCGGCCCGGCGCCGTTCAGGCCTGGGCCGCCAGCTCGGCGCCGAACCGCTCCTGCACGTAGGCGTCCAGGGAGAAGCTGTCGTCCGGCAGCTGGGCCATGAACCGCTCGGCCACCTCGGTCAGGACGAGGTCCGGCTTCGTCCGCGCGATGTAGGACCAGTCGAGCGACGTGCTCCAGACGAAGTGCACCTCGCGGAACGTCTCGGCCAGCAGGATGGTCAGCATGTAGGGCATGACGTGCGAGAACGAGTCGCCGAACAGCGCCAGCCGGCGCGGATCGGCCGCCGTCTCGTTGCGGTAGATCACGTTGGCGCCGCCGTGCAGCGTGTGCAGCAGCCCGGCCTTCTCCCGCGCCGCGACGATCGGGCTGGCAAAGGTCCGCACGGAATCTCGCTGGATCCGGTAGGCCCGGGACGGCGCCCGGCGCGGCGGGTCGAAGGCACTGCCCAGGTCGCCGTCATGATCGACCGGGGTGAACGGCCGGTCCCGCAGATCCGCCCGCGGCTCCGTCCCGAAGGCCCGGCAGATCTCGGCGTAGGCCAGGTAGCAGCCGTCGAAGCTCCAGTGGGTATCGGTCCGGCAATAGAGGTCTGCGGTGTCCCGGGCGGCCCGCATCGGCGCGACCAGGTCGATGCAGGTCTGTCGCCAGCGCTTCCGGCGCCGCCAATCCGCGTAGAGGCCCCGCGGCCCCCGCCGCCAGGCGGGACCCATGTCCGGCTCCGTGTGGATCAGCCGATAGGCCGGCGAGACCGCGGGCGCGATGGTGATCCCGTCCAGCTGGTTGTCGTAGATCACCAGCTTGTCCGGCGCGACCACGTGGCGATACCGGATGCCGAACGCCCGCAGCCGCCGCTCCCGGTTGGACACGAGGCTCCGCCACGCCCAGATCAGATCGGCCATCGCCTCAGGCCGCTCCAACTGCCCCAGGATGTCGTTCGTCCCGGTCTTCAGGAACAGCCACGTGTCCCGCCCGACATGGATGTGATCGGTGTTGCTCGACGCCATGACGCACTCAGGAGAGGGATCGGGAATTCGGCAGCAAGGGGCGGGATGCAGGCCCGGCCGCGGGACGGCAGGGTGACGGGTGTTCGATATACCCGTCCGGCAGGTGCCGTCATGTCCGTTCCCCGCCTGCCTCTCCCCCGCCTGCCCCTCCCCAATGCGCCTGCGCCGCCGCATAGTCCCGCCATGAGCGTTCCCCCGACAGCCGATCCCGAGGAGGCCGCCCGCCGGGCGGCGCTCGCCGCTCGCGACGGGCGGGCGGACGGCACCTTCGTGTACGCGGTCCGCACGACGGGGGTGTATTGCCGCCCGAGCTGCCCGTCGCGGGCGGCCCGGCCCGAAAACGTCACCTTCCACCGCACCTGCGCGGAGGCGGAAGAAGCCGGCTTCCGGCCGTGCCGCCGCTGCCGGCCGGACGAGCCCGGTCCGTCCGTGCGCCGGGCGGAGGCCGTGGCCCGGGCCTGCCGGCTGATCGAGTCCGCCGAGACGGTGCCGCCGCTGTCCGAGCTCGCCCGCGCTGCCGGCCTGAGCGCGTACCATTTCCACCGGGTGTTCAAAGCCGCCACCGGGGTGACCCCCAAAGCCTACGCGGAGGCCCGACGGGCCGGGGCCCTGGCCGCCGCGCTGCCAAGAGCGTCAACCGTCACCGAGGCGCTCTATGATGCCGGCTATGCGACAGCGAGCCGGTTCTACGCCGGCGCCGCACAGCGGCTCGGCATGGCGCCTGCCGCCTACCGCAAGGGCGGGCTCGGCATCCGTATGCGCTTCGGCGTCGGCGCCTGCACCCTGGGAGCGATCCTGGTCGCCGCCACGGAGGCCGGCCTCTGCGCGATCCTGCTCGGCGACGACCCCGAACTTCTCGTCCGCGACCTGCAGGACCGGTTCCCGGGGGCCGAGATCGAGGGTGGCGACCCCGCGTTCGAGGCCTGGATGGCGCGGGTCATCGGGCTCGTGGAGGCGCCGGGCACCGGCCTCGACCTGCCCCTCGACATCCGCGGCACCGCCTTCCAGCAGCGCGTCTGGGCGGCCTTGCGGGCGATCCCGGTTGGATCGACCGCTACCTACGCGGACATCGCCCGCGCCATCGGGGCGCCTACATCCATGCGGGCCGTTGCCCAGGCCTGCGGGGCGAACCACCTCGCGGTGGCGATCCCGTGCCACCGGGTGGTCCGCTCGGACGGATCCCTGTCAGGCTACCGCTGGGGCGTGGACCGCAAGCGCGACCTGCTCGCGCGCGAGGCGGAAGGCTAGAGAGAAACTAAAGCCGCGGAGGTGGGATCGCATGGGCGGCAAGCCTCAGCGCCGGCCGCCGCTGGGTGGGCCGCCGAAACCGCCCGGTCCTCCGCCCGGGCCACCGAATCCCCCGCCGGGACCTCCCGGGACCGCGCCGAAGCCGCCGCGCGGCCCACCGAACCCGCCGGGCCCGTCCGCGCCGGGGATGCGGCCGGCCCCGGGCCGGGTGTCGATCGCCGGGCCGTGGGAATCGCCGAGCCCCCCGAACGGGCTCTGCCGGGGGCCCGGCTCGGTGCCGAAGCGCTCGGGGACATTGCGGGGCAATTCGGGCAGGTCGGGCAGCTTCTGCAGGTCGAGGCGGTCGCGCTCCCGCTCGAAGCGTGGCGCGTCCGGCGATTGCAGGCGATCGGGCGCGATCCGGTCGTCGATCCGCAGTCGCTCCATCGTGAGCCTGCCATCCGGGGCGATGTCGGCGGTGAGGACGCCGCGCACGCTGCCCTGGCGCGGGACGCGCAGGCCTGCGCGTCCCGACACGGCGAGGCCCGAACCGAGGTCCAGACCACCGCCGGCGCGACCGATATAGGCTTCGACCGACACCGTCCTCAGGCCGGGCGGGAACGGCAGCCCGACCTGGGCGGCGTTGGTCACGGCGAAGGCGCCGGCCTCGGTGGCGCCGGTCACCAGGGCGCGCTGGCCCGGGGGCAGGACGTCGGCTCCCTTCAGGCGCAGGCCGCCGATGGAAAGGCCGCCGCCCGCGTCGCGGCGCACCGGCCCGGCGACGCGGTCGGGCCCGAAGCTGCGCGGCTCGATCAGGCTCGCCACGATCACGCCGTCCGGCCGGCGCAGGCCGCTCACGGCGACGCGGGTGCCGGGCTTCCAGTCCCCCGCCAGGTCACCGGTGGAGACCCGCTGGCCGAGCACGATCATCCGCCCGGGCGCGAGCGATTCCACCGGCCCGACCACCTCGCTGACCACGTCGATGCGGCTTGTGCCCAGGCCGCCGCGCTCCGGCCGGGCGACCACGTGCACGACCTGGCCGATCTTCAGGTCGGCCGCCTTGGCGGGCTCCCCGTCGATCTCCACCGCGACCTCGGGCGGGTAGGCGATGCGCAGGTCGTTGACGACGATCGAGCCGAAGCGGCGGATCGTGCCGATCACCCCGGTGCCGCCGATGCCGCGGTCGCCCTCGCCGAGGGCACCGTCCTTCGGCTCGTCGGTCATCTTCATGCCGGTGCCGCCGATGCCCTGGTCGCGCGGGTTTTCCTGGGGCAGGGCGGCGCCCGGCAGCAGGCTGGCGGTGCCCGCGAGCAGGCGGAGGACGAATCGGCGGTTTGGCGAGGATTGCACCGGCCGGCCTCTCAGCGCCCGTCCGTGGACCGGGCCGGCGGGGCGGCCTCGGCGTAGACGTAGAGGCCGAAGTTCCACCGGTGATCGCCGCCGGAATCGGTCTGGCAGGCGGCATGCGCCTCGCGGTTGGCCTGCTGCAGGGCCTCCATGGCGATCTCGCGGGCCCGCGCCTCGAGCTTGACCGCAAGCGCCTCGGACAGCCCGTCGTAATGCACGGCCCGCTCGAGGAAGCGCGGTTTGTCGCCGACGATGTTGGCGACACTGGCCGCGATATGGTCGTGCAGGTTGCGGCCGAAATAGTAGAGCTGCGGCTCGGCCGAACCGTCCCCGCGCGGCACGTAGGCCGCCTCGGCCAGAACGATCCGGTCCTGCGGGTCCAGGGAGGCGAGCCCGCGGTCGAGCCACTCGTCGAGCACCGCGCGGGGGCGCAAATCGCGGGTGATGCCGGAGACCAGGACCTCGAAGGACGGCGCGCCCGCATCCGCTGTCCGCGGCAGCGGCAGCGGCTGGCCCTGCGGATCGGTGAAGGCCGGGTCGGCGATCCAGCGTGCGATGATCCGGCTCGTGCGCGAGACCACGGCCGGCACGGCGCTCACCGGCGCCCCGGCCCCGCGCAGGCGCCGCACTTCCTTCCGGTGGATGCCGGTCAACAACGAGACCCGGCTGTCGGTCTGCTCCTTGCCGGGCAGAGCGAAGTCGTACTCGGCGACGTTCACGTAGAGTTCGCGCAACAGGTCGGTAAGCGCCGGGAATGTGATCCCGCGCGCTACGAGCAGGCGCACCAGCGGGCGCAGCAGCCGGGCCAGCGGCGCATGCAGGCTTGCGCCCTCCGGTTTCGTGGCGGGGGTCTCGGACATGCTCGTAGGGTTAGACGATGTGTCGTGGGAGACAATCCCACGAGGTGTGCAACCACACCCCGGACCGCCGATTTTTCGTTGACGTGGGAATTTTACACACATAACTGAGATGCGTGGTCAAATTTCCCACGTTCTTGACGGGGCTAGGACGATGAGTGCCAAGATGCGCAGACTGACCGCCGAGGCGCTGCCGCCGCTCACGCTGCCCACGAAGGCGCCCTCTCGGCCCCGCCAATCCGATCCCGTGCCGCGGCTGCGGCGGATCGCCTGCCTCCTCACAGCGCTCGCACTGCCCGCCCTGGGGACCGCCGTCGCCGACACGGCTCACCGGGCCGGCGAGACGACGGGGTCGCAGACCGCCGCACCCGTCATCCTACGGAACGCGGCGGCTCTCCACGCCTATGGGCACCCGCACCTGCAAACGGACGCCGCGCTGAGCCGCCCACGCGTGGGTTCCCGGTCGTGAACGCCGTGTTCCGGGTCATGACCGACCGTGATCGCCAGGTGCCGAACTGCGGCGGTGCGCCGATCCTCGATCTCGCCCTCTGCCTCATCCTCTCCGTGACCGTCATCGGGCTGCTGCTGCTCGCCCTCTGAAGCCTCGCGCGACCGCCGCCCGGGCGCGGCACGCGCTCGGCTGGTGCGACGGGCAGAAGCCTCGAATACGCGGTCTGGCCCACGCAGCTAATGGAGAACGCTTCGCCAGGATGGAGGGGCTGGGCATCTCCGGTTCAGCCACCGGGTCAGCCGGCTGGATACTACAACGTCAGAGATCCGACGTATTGCGGTGCCGGCAAACAGGGTTTGGGATCCGCGTCGACGCGTGCCGGTGTGAAGTACCGATTTTAGTCAACATTCGCGGCGAGCGATCTTGACGATATCGTTCCGCTCGGCCGCAATGCACGGTGTTCGGCTCCGCGAATCCATCGGCCGGCCGGGATCGTCCGCGCCAGTCGGGTCACACGGATGCCGAATGCCGCGCCGGTCCCGCCGCGTGGCGTCAGGAGGCATCACCGATGCAGGATCGGCCGTGAACGCTCCCAGCCTGACCCCCATTGCGACGGCCCTGCTGACCCTCGGTCTCACCGTCGGTGCCGCGGCTGCGCAGGAGATCGTGCCGCCCGGGCCCTCAAGCCGGGGCGCGCTCCTGATCCACGGCAATTTCTGTGGTCCGGGGAACCGCGGCCCCGGCTACGCGCCGGTCGACGCGCTCGATCTCGCTTGCGCGCATCACGATGCCTGCTGGCCGGATCCAGCTTTAGGGCTGCTGCCGGCCTGCGCCTGCAATCGACGTCTCGAAGTCGAGGCGGGTCTGGTCGCCCGCGATCCGTGGTCGCCGGTCGAGACGCGGCAGACGGCGCGGTTCATCGCGGACTTCGCGACCGCGCTGCCTTGCGCGGACGCGTCAGGGCAGATCCGCTGATCAGGCGGCGTCGGCGGGGTTCGCGGCCGCCTTGGGGCCGCCCTTGGCGACGCCGACCAGCGCCGGGCGGAGTACCCGCTCGCCGATCACGTAGCCGGTCTGCACGACCTGCACGACGGTGCCGGCCGGGACATCGGGGTTCGGCACCTCGAACATGGCCTGGTGCCGGTTCGGGTCGAACTTCTGGCCCTCCGGCTCGACGGGCTTCACCCCGTGCCGCTCCAGGGTCTTGGCCAAGTCGCGCTCGGTCAGCTCGATGCCGTCGATCAGCCCCTTGAAGGCGCCGTCCGCGGCGGCCTTCGCGTCCCCCGGGACGCTGTCGAGGGCCCGGTGGATGTTGTCGGCGACATTCAGAACGTCGCGGGCGAAGTTCGTGACCGCGTAGGCGCGCGCATCCGCGATCTCCCGCTCGGTCCGGCGGCGCAGGTTCTCCATCTCGGCCAGCGTGCGCAGCATCCGGTCCTTCAGCTCGTCGCGCTCGGCGGTGAGGAGGGCCAGGGCCTCGGCCACCGGATCGACGGACGCCGCGGCGGCGCCCGTGCCCGGCGACGTGGTCTCCTGGGCCGCGCTGGCACCGGCCTCGACCGTGGTCTGGCGCTGGTCGTCCTGGGACATGTCGTTGCTCGTCATCGCGGTTCAGTCGTCGGCAAGGAGGGGGGAGGAGAATCGAATTCGGCGCTGATATCTGGCCCGGGGCGGCCGAAATCAACCCGCACGCTCACGCCTCGCGCGGCGGCGGCGCGGCGACCAGGGCTTCCAGGCCCTCGGCCCGGAGGACGGCGACGTCGCCCGCGAACACCTCGAGCATCGCCTTGCGGATCGCCGCCTGCCGGTCGGGCTGCGTCACCCGCGTGCCGGTGAGGTCGGTGACGTAGAAGACGTCCACCGCGCGCTCGCCGAAGGTGGCCACGTGCGCCGAGGTGATGTTGAGCGACAGCCGGCCGAACGCCGTGGTCAGCTCGTAGAGCAGGCCCGGCCGGTCGAGGCCGGTCACCTCCACCACGGTCTCGCGGCTCGACAGGGCGTTGTCGATCCCGACATCCGGCGGCACCAGGAAGGTCTTGGCCTGGGCGCTGGTCGGCGGGTGCTTGTCGGCCACGAGGTCGGCGATGCGGATCTCGCCCTTCAGGGAGCGCTCGATCGCGGCCGTGATGCGCCTGCTCCGGCGCAACTCGTCCTCGTCGCGCTCGAAGGCCCGGGAGATGAAGATCGTGTCGAGGGCGAAGCCGTCGGTGGTGGTGAAGATCTGCGCATCGACGATGTTGCTGCCGGCCGCCGCGCAGGCCCCCGTGACGATCGCGAGCAGGCGCGGGTGGTCCGGCGAGTAGATCGTGACCTCGGTCACGCCCCGCACCGGATCGAGGGCCACGTCGGTGGCGCTGGTGCGGCCCTCGCTCAGCACGTCGCGGAGGAAGACCGCGTTCTTGATCTGGCGCGGGCTGTCGACCTTCAGCCAGTAGGCTTGGCCGTGGCGCGCCGCGTAGGCGTCGAACTCATCCGAGGCCCAGCCGGGCAGCTGTTCGCGCAGGCTCATCTGGACGAGGCGCACCCGGTCGGTGCGGGCGATCTCGGAATGGCCGCCCGAGAGGAACACCTCGGTCTCGTCGTAGAGGGTGCGGACCAGGGTGCCCTTCCAGGCGGTCCAGACCCCGGGGCCGACCGCGCTGATGTCGGCCACCGTCAGGATGGTCAGGAGCTTCAGCCGCTCCAGGCTCTGCACCACCGAGGCGAATCGCTCGATCGTCTTGCCGTCCGACAGGTCGCGGCTCTGCGCGGTCATCGACATCAGCAGGTGATGCTCGACCAGCCAGGCCACGGTCTCGGTCTCGGCCTCGGTCAGCCCGAAGCGCGGGCAGAGCCGCGCGGCGATGGCCGCCCCGGCGATCGAGTGGTCCTCGGGTCGGCCCTTGGCGATGTCGTGCAGCAGGATCGCGGCGTAGAGCGCCGTGCGGTTGTGGATCGTGTGGATCAGGCGCGAGACCAGTGGGTAGGCCTCCTCGGCGCGGCCCGACTCGATGGCAGCCAGGATGCCGACGGTGCGCAGCAGGTGCTCGTCCACCGTGAAGTGGTGGTACATGTTGAACTGCATCATCGCGACGATGCGGCCGAAATCCGGGATGAAGCGACCCAGCACGCCGGCCTCGTTCATCTCGCGCAGGGCCTCCTCGGGGGCGTTGCGCGAGGTCAGGATGTCGATGAACAGCCGGTTGGCTTCCGGATCCGCCCGCAGGGTCGGGGTGATGAGCCGGCGCGACCGGTTCGCCAGGCGCTTGGCGTCCGGGTGGATCGCGAGGTTGTGGCGGTCGGCCAGCCAGAACAGGCGGATCAGGTTGACCGGGTCGCGCTCGAACGCGTCCTCGGCGCGCAGGTTCACCCGGCCGTGGTCAATCCAGAAATCCTCGGCCTCGATCGCGGTGGCGCGGAAGCGGTCGCGGAACCGGCCGATCCAGCGGTCGAGCACCGGCGTGCGCTTGGCGTGGCGCGCCTCCAGCTCGGCGCAGACGATGGCGGTGAGGTCGCCCACGTCCTTGGCGACGCGGAAATACGCCTTCATGAAGCGCTCGACCCCGGACAGGCCGCCCCGCGCCTCGTAGCCGAAGCGCTCGGCGATCCGCGGCTGCAGCCCGAAGGACAGCCGCTCCTCCGCCCGCTTGGTGACGAAGTGCATGTGGCAGCGGACCCGCCACAGGAACTCGTCGCAGCGCTCGAACAGCGCGTATTCCTCCTGGGTGAACAGGCCGGCGCCGACGAGCTCGATCTGGTCGCGCACCCGGTAGGTGTACTTGGCGATCCAGAAGAGCGTGTTCAGGTCGCGCAGGCCGCCCTTGCCGTCCTTGACGTTGGGCTCGACCAGGTAACGCGAGGTGCCCGCCTTCGAGACCCGGGCGTCGCGCTCGCGCAGCTTGGCGTCAACGAACTCGGCGGCCGAGCCGATCACCAGCTCGGCGTCGAAGCGCGTCACCAGCTCCTCGAACAGGATCCGGGTGCCGAACAGGTAGCGCGCCTCGAGGAGCGCGGTGCGGATCGTCATGTCGGCCTTCGCCTCGCGGAGGCATTCCTCCACGGAGCGGGTGGCGTGGCCGACCTTCAGCTTCAGGTCCCACAGGACGTAGAGCATCGCCTCGACGACGCTCTCCGACCACGCGGTCTGCTTGTACGGCAGCAGGAACAGCAGATCGATGTCGGAGCCCGGCGCCATCGTGCCCCGGCCGTAGCCGCCGGTGGCGACCACGGCGAGCTGCTCGCCGGTCGAGGGGTTGTCGTTGGGGTAGAGCTGCCGCACCACCGCGTCGTGGATCGTCTGCACCACGGCGTCGGTCAGGTTCGACAAGGCCTGTGCGCAGCCAAGGCCGTTGCGGTCCTGCAGAAGCTGCGCCTCCGCGGCGCGGTGGCCGTCCTCGATGACCCGGCGCAGCTCGGGCACGAGTGCGGCGCGCAGCTTGGTCGGCTCGCGGGCTTCGCGGTCGAGGTTGGCAAGGACCGTTTCGAGGGCGGCGGCGGGATCGAACATGCCCCCCGTTAGCATGATATGCCTACGCCGCCAGCCGGGCGGTGATGCACGGGACACAGTGGTCCCTCCCGACCCGCATACCATTCCGCGTCGACGCGGGCGCCGGCGCGGACGGCCACCGTTATTCCGCGGCCGGCAGGTTGAGGGCCAGCAGCCGCGCGGTGCGCCGCTTGGCCGTCGCTCCCGGCGCCGAATCGTCGGCCCGCCGCCGCGCGTCCGAGATCGCCGCGTGGACGCCGTCCACCGCCAGGATCAGCGCGCTCACGGTCCGGGCGTCGATGCTGCGCTCCCGGGCGTAGCAGACGACGTCGGCCACGAGCCCGTCCGTCTCGATCGCGATCGTGTCGAGTTCGGCCGCGCTGGTGGCGGCCCGAACCTCGCGCATGATGTCGAGCAGGCGGTCGAGCACGATGTCGATCCGCTCCCGGCGCTTGCGGGCCAGCCGCTGCCCGATCCAGGCGATGCCGGAGCCGATCGTGCCGCCGAAGAAGGCCAGCAGGTAGATGTAATCCTCGTAGCGATCCAGGAAGGTCTGCTGCTCGCGCTCGAAATAGTCGACGGCGCCGGGATGGTTCGGCAGGCGTGCCGACGTCGCCGCGACCGTGGTGTCGAAATCCGGCGCCTTCATCAGCTTGGCGGCCGGGGCCGCGGCGGCGAGCCGCGAGCGCCACTCGAACAGGTGCTGCGTCGCCGAGGCGATCGCGACCCGGCTGACCGAGCCCCGCGCCATCAGGCGGTAGGAGGCGCCGACGGTGCGGACCTCCTCGTCCGGGCGCTTCGGACGGCCGCCGAAGGTTCCGGCCGGGATCGACAGCGATTGCAATTCGGGGAAGCGCTGCAGGATCGCGTCCCCGTCCGGGATCGACACGAACCCGATCTTCCGATCGGGGGAACCCTGCTCAATGGCTCGCACCACCGCGCCCGCGATCTTCGAGGCGGGGCTGGCGATCACCGCCACCGCGTCGACGCGCTTCTCGGACAGCGCCGTCGCGACCTCACCGAGCTTCAGCGGCACCACCTGCACGTGGCCGGATGCGATCTCGGCCGCCGGCTCGGCCTCCGGCGCATCCGCACCGGGGTTGTCGGGCAGAAGGTCGTAGAAGGAGAGAAGGTTGGTGAGGAACGGCAGGTCGGCGCTGTGGCGCACGACGATCCCGAGACGCTTGCGCGCCAGCGCCGGCACGTCCTCGATCTCGGAGGCCTCCGGCGCGGCGATCACCAGGGCTTCGTCGTGCAGGATCGCCAGCGTCAGGCCGTTCTCGGGCAGGAACACGTCCGGCCGCACCACCGCGAGGTCGGCCCGGTTGCGCTGGAGCGCCAGGGCGCTGTCGCGCACGTCCGAGAAGCGGACGACCTTGAGGCGCACGTCCTCGCGGCTCCGGTCGAGGGCGTTCGCGTAGGCCTCGATCAGCGCGGCCTCGGCTCCGTCCTGGGGGCCGACCGCCACCGTCAGCGTGGTCGGCCGGGATAGATAGACGATGCCGGCCGCGACCGCGGCCAGCCCGAAGGCTACCAGAACCAGGAGCCACTCGCGGCGCATCAGGATCGTCGCCGCGGCGCGCAGGCGTCGCCGCCACGGGCCGTGGGTGAGATCGGGCGAAGGACTTTGCTGCGGACCATGGCCGAGCCTGTCGCGTTGCGCGCGTTCCATCCCCAAGTCATGGAACGCAAACCTGTCGAGATCGTGAAGAACCGGTGAAACCACCAAACGTTGCATAGACCGGGCCACGCGGACGCCCTGCGGGAAAAGACCGCAACGCGGAGCGCCGGCCGCCCGGACCGGTCAGCGCCGCCTGGCTGCAGCGGGTCGCGCTCTACTACCTCGAACGCTACAGCGCCTCGACCGAGATGCTGCGCCGGACCCTGGCGCGGCGGGTCGACAAGCGTGCGCGGTTGCGTGGCGAGGATCCGGCCCCCTTCGCCGAGATGGTCGACGCCACCGTGGCGCGGGCGGTCTCCGCCGGCCTTGTCGACGACGTCCGCTTCGCCGACGCCCGGCTCGCCACCCTGCGCCGGCGCGGCACGTCCAGCCGGGGCGCAGCGGCGAAGCTCGCCGCCAAGGGGGTGCCCCGCGACGTGGTCGAGGCAGCGATGCAGGCCGAGCGCGAGGCGATCCCCGATGCGGAGGCCGCCGATATCGAGATTCGGGCGGCGCACGCCTACGCCAAGCGGCGGCGCCTCGGAGTGCATCGTCGGCCCGACA
>Ga0265798_10004919_pt1 | contig 18244 bp, 17 predicted proteins | sample P3T30metagenome_FD_192430 | JGI IMG/M metagenome (GOLD analysis project Ga0265798, IMG submission 192430) | Plant litter microbial communities from East Loma Ridge, Irvine, California - P3 T30 | ecosystem: Environmental > Terrestrial > Plant litter > Unclassified | place: USA: California... | reverse complement strand
ACGCGGATGCCGTATTGGTTAAGGTCCATGCGCATACCTATATTTAGTGCATCCACTGCATGTTTAGTAGCACAGTAAACGTTACCGTTAGTGTACACCTCTTTACCGGCAATAGACCCAATATTGATAATGTGTCCGGCGCGGCGCTCTACCATACCGGGTATGATTTCTTTACTAACATACAGCAGGCCTTTAATGTTAATATCTATCATGGCATCCCAGTCTTCCTCGTCGCCGTTTTCAATCGGATCCAGGCCGTGGGCGTTGCCGGCATTGTTAATCAACACATCAATATTTGTAAAATCAGCCGGGATAGACGCAATAGCCTTAGCCACATCCTTCTTTTTACGAACGTCGAAATTTAAGGTATGCACTTCGGTTAAGGCACTAAACTCATCCTGCAATTCGGCAAGGCGGTCTTCGCGGCGGCCGCATATTATTAACCTGAACTTATTTTTTGCCAGGAAACGTGCCGTAGCCCTGCCTATACCACTTGTTGCCCCTGTTATTAATGCTGTTTTCATTTTTATCTATTTAAAATTGAAGATTTAAAATTTAAAATTCTGAATATTATCGACGTTAGACCTAATGACTTTCGACTTTAAGACATTATGACTTTCGACTATCTAAGGCACTTTATGCCCCATGCTCTCCGTCCATATTGCAAACCAGTCTTCAAGCTCAAGCTTTAAATTGGCTGCCTTAACCTGGTTTTTAAGCCTGTTGGTATTACACGAACCCGATACCGGTACTATACCCGCCGGGTGCTGCATTATCCATGCAAGCAAAATAACATCGGCAGTAACCTCATATTTTTCTACAAACTCCAACAGCAGGGTTTGCAGGCGCAGGCTCTGCTCGCCATCACTTTTAAACACGCTGCCCACAGGGCTCCATGCCATTGGTTTAATATTGTGCAGCTGCATATAATCAAGGCTGCCATCGAGCATTGGCTGAAAAGCAGTTGCCGAAAACTCGATTTGGTTGCAATATACATGCAATAGTGATTTGATTAGGTCGGTTTGGCTACTCGTAAAATTAGAAAGCCCAAACTCCCGAATCTTGCCCTGCCCCTTAAGGTGGTGTATAGCTTCGGCAATTTCGCCGGGGTGCATCAGCGGGCTTGGGCGGTGTAGGAGGAGTACATCAAGATAATCGGTCTTTAAAAATTTGAGCGAATTCTCGGCGCTCCATATTATATAGTCTTTGCTGTAATTGTAGTGTTTTACTTTAGTAGGCCGATTGCCCACGGAATGCTGTATACCACACTTGGTAATAAACTGAACATCCTCACGCTTCACGCCGCTTTGGGCAAAGCCCAAGCCAAAGTCGGCCTCGGTAGTGTAGCCGCCATAAATATCGGCGTGGTCAAAAGTAGTTATGCCGTAGCTAATGCAATCGTTTATTATGGCCGCCATTTGCGTGGGGTTAAACTTAGCCTGCCACTCGCCCCAGTTCATGGTGCCCGCAATTACGGGCGAAAGGTGTACACTCATTCTTAATCTTGTAGTTATGTATTTGTGCATAAAAATAATCAAATGATTTTTTCTTACAGCTACATAGCAGTTTAAAAAAATAATAAAAGGATGTATTAACCCAATTGTACATTTTGCACGTTATTTAAGGCAACTATTTTGTGTAATACACAATAAAAATTTAACATTTGCATACTTTTACGCAAATATTTTCGTTGTACAAACTGCCGTTGCCGGGCAATGCTTTTTTAGATTAAGAATTGCAGGAAATGATTAAAACCCAACCATGTAGTTTTTTACAGGCCTTACATACCGTTAACAACGCGTTAACACCCTGTTTAAGGTAAAGGCAATAAATTCGGCAATGAATTTGCAATGTAAAAAAAGCTTATTAAATTCACACTCCAAAACAATACTAAGATTATGGAAGAAAACACTGCCACTGTAGACATTAGGGCAATTAACGAAAAAATTGAGAGGGAAAGCGCCTTTATAGACCTTTTGGTCATGGAAATGAACAAAGTTATTGTAGGACAAAAATACATGATAGAGCGTTTGCTTATTGGCCTTTTGGGTCAGGGGCACATACTGCTGGAGGGTGTACCGGGGCTTGCAAAAACACTTGCCATTAATACCTTATCGCAAGCGGTTCACGGTAGCTTTAGCCGTATACAGTTTACACCCGACCTTTTGCCTGCGGATGTTGTTGGTACCATGATCTATAACATTAAACAGAACGAATTTACCATAAAAAAAGGCCCCATCTTTGCTAACTTTGTTTTAGCAGATGAGATTAACAGGGCTCCTGCAAAAGTGCAGAGTGCTTTACTTGAAGCCATGCAGGAAAAGCAGGTTACCATAGGCGAAGAAACTTTTAAACTCCAGAAACCTTTTCTTGTAATGGCTACCATGAACCCTGTTGAGCAGGAAGGTACCTACCCGTTACCGGAAGCACAGGTAGACCGTTTTATGCTTAAAGCGGTTATAGATTACCCTAAAATGGAGGACGAACGCCTTGTGGTGCGTGCCAACCTTAAAGGTGCTTTTGATAAAGTAAACCAGGTGGTATCGGTAGAGCAGATATTACGTGCGCAGGAAGCTGTTCGCGAGGTTTATATGGACGAGAAGATAGAAAAATACATCCTTGATATCATCTTCGCTACCCGTTACCCTGAAAAATATAAATTAGAGAAACTTAAGCCGCTTATCAGCTTTGGTTCATCCCCAAGGGGTAGTATTAACCTTGCCACCGCCGCAAAATGCTATGCATTTATTAAACGTAGGGGCTATGTAATTCCGGAAGATGTTCGCGCTGTAGTGCATGATGTGCTTAGACACCGTATAGGCGTTACCTATGAGGCCGAAGCCGAGAACGTTACCTCGATGGATATCATTAATAAAATTGTAAACGAGATAGAAGTGCCATAGTAGTTTCGAGTTGTGTGTTACGGGTTTAGGGTTCCAATTGGTAACCCTGAACACTAAACTCTAAACCCTAAACTAAAAATTATGGATACAAAAGATATATTAAAGAAGGTTCGTAAAATAGAGATCAAGACCCGCAGGCTTAGCAACCACATCTTTTCGGGCGAGTACCACTCGTCGTTTAAAGGGCGTGGTATGACCTTTAGCGAAGTACGCCAGTACCAGTTTGGCGATGATGTGCGCGCAATTGACTGGAATGTTACTGCCCGCTACAACGAGCCTTATATTAAGGTTTTTGAAGAGGAGCGCGAACTTACCATGATGCTTTTGGTAGACGTTTCGGGCTCGGAAAGCTTTGGTACGCAAAATTCCTTTAAAAAAGATATTGTTACAGAGATAGCTGCTACCATGGCTTTTTCGGCAACGCAAAATAATGATAAGATAGGCCTGATACTTTTTTCAGACCAGGTAGAGCTTTTCATCCCGCCTAAAAAAGGCAAAAGCCACGTGCTGCGCATCATTCGCGAGCTTATAGAGTTCACCCCTAAAAGCAAAAAGACCGATGTTTCGCAGGCGCTTAAATTCCTTTCGGGGGTGCTTAAAAAAAGGGCTATCGTGTTTTTGATATCCGATTTTATGAGCGGCGACTTTGAACACACCCTTAAAATAGCAGCCAAAAGGCACGATATTACCGGGGTGCGCGTGTATGATGTGCGCGAAGAGCAAATGCCTAATATAGGCCTGGTTAATATGGCCGATGCCGAGACCGGCGAAACCCTTCTGGTAAACACGGGGTCTAAGTCGGTACGCATGCAATATGAAAAGTATTACCAGGAGCGCGTTAAATATTTTAAAGAAACCTTTAGCCGCTGTGGCGCCGGTGCTGTAAACACCAGGACCGACGAAAGTTACGTAACCAAGCTGCTGGGCTATTTTAAGGCCCGTGCCTAAGTAATAAATATCTTTTAAATATAGTAATGACAAATTTAGCTTCAGATAACCTATTTATTAAAATAGCGGCACTATTACGGGATGCCCGAAGCAAAGTTGTCTCTACAATTAATCAGACTATAACTCTAACTTATTTTGAAATAGGCAGAATAATTTTAGAAGAAGAGCAAGAAGGTAAAGAGCGTGCGGATTATGGAAAGCAACTTTTAAAAAATCTTTCAGAAAAGTTAACTTCTGATTTTGGTAAAGGTTTCTCAGTTGAAAATCTTGACAGGATGCGTTATTTTTACAAAATTTACGCCAAACGAATTTCGTCAACAGTGTTGACGAAATCTGGAGAAATCCAAGAAGAAGCTAACAGTTTTAAATTGAGCTGGTCTCACTATTTAAAATTAATGAGGATTGAAGACGAAAATGAGCGACAATTTTATGAAATTGAATCTATAAAAAATAATTGGAGCCTAAGAGAACTGCAAAGACAATTCGATTCAGCATTATATACAAGATTGTCTTTAAGGCGAGATAAAAATGCGGTACTTGAACTTTCAATGAAAGGACAAATATTAGAAAAACCTAAAGATGCTATTAAGGATCCTTATATATTGGAATTTTTAGGCATACCAGAAAAAAGCGAATATTCAGAAAGTGACCTAGAGCAAGAACTTATAAATAAGTTAGAGCATTTTTTGTTGGAATTAGGCACCGGATTTACATTTGTGGCAAGACAAAATAGAATTACTTTTGATGAAAAACATTTTAGAATCGATTTGGTCTTTTATAACCGGATTTTACGATGTTTTATTTTGATTGACTTAAAGATAGGTGAATTGAAACATCAGGATATCGGTCAAATGCAAATGTATGTAAACTATTATGATAGAGAAATCAGATTGGAAGATGAAAATAAAACAATTGGTATCATACTTTGTCAGGATAAAAGTGAAGCTGTTGTAAAATATACATTACCTGAAAATAATGAACAAATTTTTGCAAGTAAGTACTTTACTGTTTTACCAACTAAAGAAATGCTCAAAAAACTAATAGAAGACACCAATAGATAATTACAAGTTAATAATGAGTATTAAAAAGATATTTGCTATACTTTTTTTCTTTTTGGCCATTACTGCCGTTGCGCAGCAAAAGCCACTGCAAACCAGTATAGATTCTGCTAAAATAAAAGTAGGCTCGCAGGCCAACCTTACCCTTAAGGCAACGGTAGATACCGGCGCTACGGTAAGTTTCCCGGAGGGAAAGACCTTTGGCCAGCTTGAGGTTATCGAATCCTACCCTATAGATACCCTGCGCAAAGGCGCTATTTACGAGCTCGTTAAAAAGTACGGGCTTACCCAGTTTGACAGCGGCCGCTTTGTTATACCGCGCCTGCCGGTGGTTATTAACAATAAAACCATCCAGTCCGATTCACTTGTGCTGGAAATCGCCAACATTAAAGTAGACACCCTCAAACAAAAAATGTTTGATATTAAGCCCATTGCAAAGGCGGGTTCAACCGTAGGCATCTGGGTATACATCCTAATTGGTGTTTTAGTGGCTGTCGCCATTGCCTTTGGCGTTTGGTACTACCTTAAAAACAGGAAAAAGCCAATTAAAAAAGAAAAAGCGGTTATTAAAACCCCTATAGAAAAAGCGACATCGCAATTGCAGGACCTTGAAAAGAAGGAGCTGCTGCAAAGAGGCGAGGTTAAAGAATACTACAGCGAACTGGCCGATATTGCCCGTACGTACATAGAAGAGGCTATTCACATACCGGCGATGGAAAGCACCACCGGCGAACTTATAGAGGCCATGCGCCGCGCTACTCAACGCCGCAAAATGAGCCTTCGCCCTGAAACTTTTGAGCAATTAGAGCAGGTATTGCGCAATGCCGACCTTGTAAAATTTGCTAAGAGCAGGCCTATGGAATTTGAAATTGCCGAAGACCGCAGCCATATAGAAAAAACCATTGTGGTGATAGACCGCAGTATTCCTGTTGAAAAGGAAGACGACGAGATCCATACCAAAATGTGGGAAGAGGCGCAGCGCAAAAAGAAAGAGAAAAAACGTAAGAACCAGATAATTGGCGCAGTAGTTTTTGTGATTAGTTTTATAGTGGGCTGGCTGGTTGTAGATGCCATTATGAACGACAGTGGTATTTTTGGCACCCCAACTAAAGAACTTTTAGAAGGCGAATGGGTTAAGAGTGAGTACGGCAACCCGGGCGTTACCATAGAGACCCCAACGGTGCTTAAACGTATGGATGCCGAAAAAATGGTGCCTAAAGATGCTATGGCTTTTATAAAAGACATGAACATGTTCGGGTCGGGTGAGTTGTTTGGCGACTTTTATGTTGTTGTGGGTACCACATCGTTTAAAGAGCCAAAAGATCTCGACCTTAACATGGCGGTAGACGGCGTTACCAAAACATGGGAAACCCAAGGCGCACAAAACATACTCCTTAAAACCGAGGAATTTTCTACCCAGGGCGGTATACAGGGCATACGCTCGTTTGGTACAATGACCATGCCGCATGCCATTACTAAAAAACCGGTACGGGCCTCATACGAAATGTATTTCTTTAAACAACAGCAGGGCCTTCAGCAGGTGCTTGTATTGTACAAGGATGGCGACGAATATGCACCACAAATTTTGGAGCGTATTAAAAATTCTATCGAACTGAGAAACCAGAACCAATAATATGAAAGACGTAACTTTTTTAAATCCCGGTTTCTTTTGGCTGTTCGCGCTGCTTCCGCTGGCTATTGGCTGGTACATCTGGAAACGTAAACAGCATACAGCAACATTAAGCATAAGCTCGCTTAACGGGTTTAAGGCGGCGCCTTCTATCCTTGCTAAGCTAAAACCGGTATTGTTTGCCTTCAGGCTGCTGGCGCTAAGTTTTATCATTGTAGCGCTTGCCAGGCCAAGAAGTGTAGATATCAATAACAAAATACGCACCACACGCGGTATAGATATTGTAATGGCTATGGACGTATCGGGCTCCATGCTTGCAAAAGACCTTAAGCCCAACCGCCTTGAAGCCCTTAAAGATGTAGCCGAAGACTTTGTAGATGCCCGCCCTAACGACAGGATAGGCCTTGTGGTGTATGCCGGCGAAAGCTATACCAAAACACCGGTAACAAGCGATAAAGCCCTTATTAAAGAGGCTATAAAATCTATTAAGTATGACGATATGGTACTGCAGGATGGTACAGGTATTGGCGTAGGCCTTGCCACAGCCATTAACCGCCTTAAAGAAAGCAAAGCTAAAAGCCGCGTCATTATTTTACTTACCGATGGTGTAAACAACTCGGGCTTTATAGACCCACGTATGGCGGCAGATATGGCTAAAGAATACGGCATCAAGGTGTATACGGTAGGTATTGGCACCAATGGCAATGCCATGTTCCCGTATGCTAAAAGGCCCGATGGCAGCTTTGTATACCAAATGATGCCCGTGCAGATAGACGAGGCGTTAATGAAAGAAATTGCCAAAAAAACCGATGGTACGTATTTTAGGGCTACCAGCAATAGCAAGCTGAAAGCTATTTACGATGAGATAAATAAATTGGAAACCACCGAGATAGAGGAACAAAAGTTTTATAATTACGACGAAAAATTCCGACCATGGGTATGGGCGGCCTTTGGGCTGCTAATGGCTGAGGCGGTTGCGCGTAAAACCCTTTACAGAAGCTTTATATAGGTATGTACGAGTTAGACGAATCAAAATATTTGTATTTATTGGGCATCATCCCTGTGCTGGTGCTTATTTTCCTGTATAATTTATATTGGAAACGCAAAAAACAGCGCGAATTTGGTAACCCGGAACTGGTAAAAAAACTGAGTCCGCAACGGTCGGTATTTAAATCCGCCCTAAAGTTAATTGTTGTACTCTTAGCGCTTACCGCAATTATTATAGCATTGGTTAACCCTAAAATAGGCACGCGTTCAGAGACCGTTAAGCGCGAAGGCATTGATATTGTTTTTGCCATAGACGTTTCTAAAAGTATGCTTGCCGAAGACGTTGCCCCAAGCAGGCTCGAAAAAAGCAAGCAGATCGTATCGCAGGTTATAAACAGTTTAGGGAGCGATAGGATAGGCATCATCGGTTATGCCGGCAGCGCTTACCCGGTATTGCCCATCACTACTGATTATAGTGTTGCCAAGATGTTCCTGCAGAATATGAATACCGATATGGTATCGTCTCAGGGAACTGCCATTAGCGATGCTATTAACCTTGCAGGCACATTTTTTGATGATACGCAAACCAGCAAGCTGGTTATTTTGCTATCGGATGGTGAAGACCACGGTGAAGGCAGTGAAGAGGCCGCAGCCGAAGCGCAAAAAAAAGGCATTAAACTGATCACCATAGGTATGGGTACCGAAAAAGGTGGGCCTATCCCATTAAAGGTAAACGGTCGCATTGAGAGTTACAAGAAAGATAACCAGGGCGAAACCGTAATTACAAAACTGTACCCTGATGCGCTTAAAACCATTGCAGAGCGTACTAAAGGCGGCTACATTTATGGGGGCAGCACCCGCGAAGTAACTGATTATGTAAAGAATGCGTTAGAGAATATAGAAAAATCAGAGTTTGAAAGCAAAGAGGTGGCCCTGTATGAGTCGCAATACCAGTGGTTTTTAGGCGCTGCGTTTTTACTGCTCTTCCTGGATATTTTCTTCCTGGAGCGCAAAACGAGCTGGATAACCAAACTTAACCTGTTTAACGAAAAAGAATAATGAAAAAAGTACTTACATATAGCTTCCTGCTGTGTGCCCTACTGGCTTTTTCGCAGGAAAAGAAAAAAGATGCCACCGTTAAAGATCCGGTAGACAAGAATCTGCCGAAAGGCAACAAAGATTTTGAGAACAAAGATTATGTTGATGCCGAGGCGGAGTACCGTATATCCAACTCAAAATCGCCTACAAAGGCTATAGCATCATATAACCTTGGTAACGCCATCTACAAGCAAAAAAAGCCGGGAGAAGCGTTATATGCCTACGCTAAGGCGGTAGAGAACGCTAAAGACAAAAAGCAAAAGCACATGGCCTACCATAACATGGGTAACGTGCTTATGGAGCAAAAAAATTACCAGGGCGCCGTAGAGGCTTATAAAAATGCGCTGCGCAACAACCCTACCGATGACGAGACACGTTATAACTTTGCCCTGGCCAAGGATATGCTTAAAAAGAATCCGCCGCCTAAGGATGATAAGAAAGACCCGCCGAAAGGTAAAGACGATAATAAGAGCCAAAAGCCTGAAGACAATAAGAAGGATAAAAATAAAGGCGACGATAAGGACAAAGGCGACAAGGGCAAGGATAAAGAGCAGGACAACAAGGATAAGGGCGACCAAAAAGATAAGAATAAAGACAAAGGCGACCAAAAGGATAAAGACAACGGTAATGGTAAAGACCAGGATAAAAAAGCCGATGCCAACCCAAGTGATGCCAGCCCAAGCAAAGAGCAAATGAAAAACATGCTCGATGCCATGAACAACGAAGAGAAAAAGGTTCAGGATAAGCTTAACGCTAAGCGTGTTAAGGGGCAGCCTAAACGACAGGAAAAAGACTGGTAACAAAACCACGGGTACAACTACTAATTTGAAAAATGTAATTATTTTCCAGATTAAGGAAACGATACAATGAAAAAGTACATCTTACTATTATTACTGTCGCTGCAGGGCCTTTATGCCCAGGTAGAATTTAAGGCAACGCCCAGCCGCACCAAGGTGGGCATTAATGAGAGGCTGCGCGTAGAATTTAGCATGAATGAAGACGGCGATAATTTTAATCCGCCCACTTTTGCAGGCTTTGCAGCATCGGGCCCCGGCCAGATGATAAGCAACTCCTGGGTTAACGGCAAGCGCAGCTTTAGCAAAAGCTATACGTATGTGCTTCAGCCAAAAGCCAAGGGTACATTTACTGTGGGCCAGGCCACAATAGAAATTGGGGGTGTTACCTATAAAACATCGCCCTTTAAAGTAACCGTGGGCGACGCCGTGGCAAACCCCAACCCGCAGCCGCAAACACGGCCTTACAACCCGTATAGCCCCTACAGCCAGCAACAACAGGAGCCTGAACCGGAAACCGACCCTCAGGATGGTATACACATAGTTGCCGAGGTTAGCAACAACAACCCCTACGTTAACCAGCCGGTTAATGTGGTGTACAAGCTTTATGTGAGCAATTCTACCAGTGTTTCCAGCTTTTTTGAGAAGGAAAGCCCTAAGTACAACGATTTTTGGAGCCAGATAGAAGTTGTAGACGGCAAGAATATGAAGGTACAGCAGGGTACTTACAAAGGCCAGCCGTACCGGTATGTAATGCTACGCAAAGCAGTACTTTATCCGCAAAAAGACGGCAGGCTTGAGCTTGAGCCTTTAGTAATAGAACTGAATGTTGAGGTGCCTACCGGCCGCAGGGATATTTTTGGCCGATCATTCACTACCACCAAAAAGATGTCGGTTACAACCGGTAAAAAATACATTAATGTAAAGCCATTGCCTGAAGCCGGAAAACCTGAAAGTTTTAATGGTGCGGTGGGTAACTTTGATTTTAAAGTCACCCCAGGCAAAACCACTATAAAGGGCGGCGAGAGTACGCAACTAGCGGTGAGTGTGTCGGGCAAGGGCAACCTTAAGCTGTTTACATTGCCTAAGCCTGTAGTACCTGCCTCTTTAGAAATGTACGACCCCGAGCATAAAGAAGACGTAAAAACACCGCTTACCGGCATGAACGGCAGCATAAGCGATGTATACACCATAGTGCCTAACAACAAGGGTAAGTACCCTATCAAGGCAATGGAATTTTCGTGGTTTGACCCTGTTGCCAAAAAATATAAAACCGCCACCAGCGATGAGGTAATGATAAACGTTACTACCATGCCTCAAAATACTGTCGCTGCAAACCAACCGCAGTCGGCTAAGAAAAAACTGGAGCCGGGCGAAACATTCAGGTTCATTAGTTTAGAAACGTCGCTTAAAGCACAGGGCAGAGACGATTTCTTTGGGTCTACCCTATTTTATGCGCTGTTGTTCATTCCGTTTCTCTTAATACCGATTATCGTACTTCTTAAAAAGAAAAAAGAGGCGTATGACAGCGATGTTACGGGTAACAAGATCCGCCAGAATAACAAACTGGCACGCAAATTCTTAGGAGAAGCTAAAAAACATCTGGGCAGCAAAGAGCCGTTTTACCTGGCACTGGAAAAGGCATTACACAATTTCCTTAAGGCCAAACTGAATATAGAAACATCGGAACTGAGCCGTGAGAACATACGCGAGCTGTTATTATCGCGCAAAGCCGACCCTGATACGGTTAACAATTTCAGTATTATCATGGATAACTGCGAGTTCGCAAGGTATGCGCCGTCAAGCGGTACGGCCATGCAGCAGGATTATGATAGTGCCGTAAGTGTTATTACTGCTTTGGAGAAGCAGATGAGGTAAAAAAGTTTTAGTAAGGTTTATATATAGTTAACCACAAGCGCTACGCGTCACAAGGTTTACACAAAGAAGCACAAAGCTGTGTAGGCACTAGAGATTACAGGTTGTAAACAACCTGAAGAACACAAGGCTTTGCGGATGAGTAACCATATAGCCTTGTGTTCTTTGTAGACAACAAAGTTGTCCGTTGTGTTCAAAAATAACTTTGTGATCTTAGTGAAAAACCTTTGTGCCTTTGTGGTAAAATTTAACCACAAGCGCTACGCGCCACAAGGTTTTACACAAAGAAGCACAAAACCGTATAGACACTAAAGAAGACAAGTTGTTTTACAACTTGAAGTACACAAAGCTTTGCGGATGAGCAACCATATAGCCTTGTGTTCTTTGTAGACAACAAAGTTGTCCGTTGTGTTCAAAATAACTTTGTGATCTTAGTGAAAAACCTCCGTGCCTTTGTGGTAAAAATTAACCACAAGCGCTACGCGACACAAGGTTTACACAAAGAAGCACAAGGCAATTGAATGATAGGACAAAGAAGACAAGTTGTTTTACAACTTGAAGAACACAAAGCTTTGACGATCAACTTTGTGTTCTTGGTAGACAACAAAGTTGTCCGTTGTGTTCAAAAATAACTTTGTAATCTTAGTGAAAAACCTTTGTGCCTTTGTGGTAAAAATTATAGAAAAGTGACAGAAAATGAAATTGCAAAAATAGTATTTGAAAGTGCTCTTAAGGTGCATCAAAGGTTAGGTCCGGGTTTATTAGAAAGTGCCTATTGTGAATGTTTATGTTACGAACTACATAAGAAGGGACTCTTTGTAGAAAAAGAAAAAGCAATGCCTTTATATTACGATGAAGTGAAATTAGAACTTGGATATCGAATTGATATAATGGTTGAACATAAATTTATAATTGAGGTTAAAACAGTAGAAGAGTTGAAGGATATCCATCTTGCACAGCTTCTTACATACTTAAAATTATCAGAATGTAAATTGGGTTATCTAATAAATTTTAATGTCCGCCTTATTAAGGATGGAATAAAAAGGGTTATAAACGGAACATTACAATGAAAAATTTAGCATACATACTATTATTTTTAACGCAGCTGCTTGCCGCGCAGTCTTTTGATAAAGGCAATGCACTGTACCGTAAAGGTGACTATACTGCCGCTGCGAAGGAGTATGAGGGTATTTTAAAACAGGGCGAGGAATCGGCGGAGGTATATTTTAACCTTGGTAATGCTTATTACAAGCTGGATAAAGTTGCTCCTGCAATTTATAATTTTGAAAAAGCGCTGCTGCTTAACCCCGGCTATAAAGATGCTGAGGTTAACCTCGCTTTTGCGAACAAAATGGTAATTGATGATATTAAAGCCACGCCTAAAGTAGGCTTTAGTAAGATAGTGCATAACCTAACGGGCAGTTATCATTACGATACCTGGGCATGGATGGCGGTGTCGTTCTCTGTGTTTTTCCTGTTGTTGTTTATTGGGTACTACCTTGCTGGGACTACCGTTCTTAAGCGCATCTTTTTTGTAGGGATGTTTGTAGCACTGTTGGGCATTGTATTAAATATTATTGCTGCCGTTTACGTAAAATCGCAGGACAGCCGTCAAAACCCGGCTATTGTATATGCCGAGGTGGTGTCGGTTAAGGGTGAGCCCAATGCCAAATCACAGGATGCTTTTATACTTCACGAAGGCACCAAAGTTAACGTAACCGAAACCGTAGATAACTGGAAAAAGATCGTACTGGCCGATGACAGCGTAGGCTGGATTGAAGCAAATGCGATTAAAGAGCTTAAATAAGTTGTTGTTGCGGGTTGTGAGTTTAACCCAGAAACCCAAAACCCGTAACCCCATAACCTGAACTACCCTAAACCAACCAATGGAAACCGAATTTAAAATTACCCGCAGAAGTCACGAAATATTCAACCAGTATTTTGATAACTACACGCTGGAGCAGCTCAATAAAATTCCGCAGGGGCATAACAATAACCTGATATGGCATATTGGCCACATAATCGTGTCGCAACAAAGTTTGGTTTACAAAGGTGCCAATCAGCAGCCTATGGTAAACGAGGTACTTATAGCACGTTATACACGCGGTACTAAACCCGAACGCGATGTTACTCAAGCCGAAGCAGACGAGATAAGGAGCCTCCTGTTCACTCCACTTGAAAAGACTGAGAAAGATTACCGTAACGGACTTTTCACGTCGTATAACGCCCGTAAAAGCGAACTGGGATTTGATCTTTTAACTATACAAGATGCTATTGCGTTTAACAACTACCATGAAGCAATACATTTAGGGATTATGATGCAATTGAGGAAATTGGTTTAGAGAATTATCGTATGAGACTTTCACTTAATCCTTACTCTCATAAAAAGAAAATCTGCAATTAGGCACAATCAAGCGCCTATGTAAAATGCACATGGTTTCTTTATTGCGATATATACCACACACTTAACAATACTTTATACAACCCGTATGCCCTTTTTAGTAACTTTACTAAACTATAAAAGGCATCCACGTAAAACATGAATGCCTTTTAAAACACCAAAAACAAAAAATTTAACTAACCTTGTAATAATCCTGAGAATTATAAACAAAATTCTATAGAATAACGGCAGGAAGCATGCATCATTGTATCAACTATCATAAAAAAATGTTAATGTTATTTAAACCATTAACGCACAGTTAGATAGCTAAATGGTAAAAATATGGCAATTTTAAGTACTTTTGGCAATGGAAAACAAACTACTAAACTAAAGATGAGTACTACACCTAAGTTCGCGGTTATAGGCGGCGGAAGCTGGGCAACGGCAATAGCTAAAATGCTTTGCGTAAACGTAAACCAAATTGCCTGGTACATGCGTAACACAAATGCTATAGAACATTTACAACTCCAAAAGCATAACCCCAACTACCTTAGCTCTGTTGAGTTTGATACTAAAAAGCTCATCCTTACCAACGATATTAACGACGCTGTGGCCTACGCCGATTACGTTATTTTTGCCATACCATCGGCGTTTTTAAGCACCGAGCTGGAAAAACTAACCGTGAGCCTGGAGGACAAGGTTATATTTTCGGCCATTAAAGGTATAGTGCCCGAAACAAGCCTTATTGTGGGTGAGCACTTTCACGAAAAGTATGATATAGATTATGATAATATAGGTGTTATTACAGGCCCGTGCCACGCCGAAGAGGTTGCCCTTGAGCGACTTTCGTACCTTACTATTGCCTGCGGCAGTGAAAAGAAGGCAAGCATTATGGCTAAAAACCTCAACAGCCATTATATAAAGACCAAAATATCCGACGATATTATTGGCACCGAATATGCAGCCATGCTTAAAAACATTTATGCTATTGCTGCCGGTATGGCGCATGGCCTTGGTTATGGAGATAACTTTCAGGCGCTGCTTATGAGTAATGCCGTGCGCGAAATGAAAAAATTCATCCGCAAGGTGCATAAAATGAAACGTAATATAAATGACTCTGCCTACCTTGGCGACCTGCTTGTTACAGGCTATTCGGTTTTTTCGCGTAACCGTATGTTTGGCAACATGATAGGAAAGGGCTATACCGTTAAAAGCGCTATGATGGAAATGAGTATGGTTGCCGAGGGGTATTATGCCGCTAAAAGTGCCTGGGAACTTAACCAGGAGTATGGTGCTAAAACGCCTATAATTAACGCGGTGCACAACATTTTATATGAAGGCGGCGACGCCAAGCTGGTATTTAAAAAACTGACCGATAAACTGGATTAAAACGTTATACTTATGCACGATCACCTTATAAACCATCCCGCTGTACTGGCCATATTTGGTGTAACGGTGGTAATAATGCTTTTATTAGACCTTGGTGTGTTTAACAAAAACAGCCATGTAGTAAGCAGTAAAGAGGCGTTAACCTGGTCTGTTGTGTGGATATCGCTGTCTATGATATTTAGCGGGGTTATTTATTTTGTAATGGATTTTGATGCCTTTGCAAAATTTCAGAGTGCCTATTGGATAGAAAAAGCCCTGTCTGTAGATAACCTTTTTGTATTCATTATGGTCTTTGGTTTTTTTAATGTGCCCAAACACCTGCACCACAAAGTTTTGTTTTGGGGTATTATTGGGGCGCTGGTTTTTAGGGCCATATTTATATTTACCGGTGTAGAGCTTATAAACCTTACCTATTTGCCCGAAATGAACATTTTAGGACAAAGTGTACGCATTAACGTAATACTCTCCTTATTTGGCTTCTTTTTGATTTTTGCAGGTATAAAATCGTGGTCATCGCACGAAGATGAAGACGAGAACAAGGATTTTTCTAAAAGTCCCGGCGCAAAAATCATCTACCGATTTTTTAAAGTGACCAAAAACTTTGAAGGCGACCGTTTCTTCATCAAAGTAAACGGCGTAAGCCTTGCCACTCCGCTTTTGGTTGTGGTTGCCGTTATAGAATTTACCGACCTTATTTTTGCGGTAGATTCCATACCCGCCATTTTTGCCATTGCTCCAAACGATCCTTTTATTCTTTACACCTCGAACATCTTTGCGATACTGGGGCTCAGGGCGCTGTATTTTTTACTGGCCAACTTTATGCATAAGTTCAGCAAGCTGCATTACGGCCTCGCACTTATACTGGCGTTTATTGGCATTAAGATGCTTATAAGTCCGTTTGTGCATATATCATCGCCATTATCTTTAGCGGTAGTAGGTGGTATATTATTAGGCGCAGTTGTAGTGTCGTTTATGTTCCCTGCTAAGGAGGGTGTTAAGTAGTTAGTGATCAGGTTTGCGGTAAAGTAGTTGGATTATTCATCTGAGCTGTAAAGCGGTTTATCAATTGTGTTGATATTATATTCTCCCCTTTTGTAGTTATTAAAAATTGCCTTTATGCTTTTTAAAGGCCCTTTATTATCGGTTTCGGCATAGCATAGTTTCATGTCAGAATAATCGATAATCAGGTAGTTGTACATATCCGAATTGATAAACGAGAACAGGTACATTTCCACCACAATAATTTTAGGATTTTCTTTATTGTAAAATATCCTTTTAAACAACATACTGTTGTAATACTCTGTAAGGGGCAGTTGCCAAAAAGAGCTAGTAATGTTGATATAGGCATTGCCGGTAAGGTTAAGTTTTGATACTGATTTCGCAGAATCTACTAACCCGCAGTGGTCGGTTTTCAGGTAAATTGATATAGGCAGGTTTTTGCCGGTGTATAGAAAGTATTCAGATTCAGCATCAATCAGGCAAGTAATGCGGTCGCTCGTAATTTCTTCTTCACTTAGCTGCGCAGAACTGTTTAAAGTTGTGAAAAGCAACAGCAGTAATGCAAAATATTTCATTTACAATTATATATTTACAGGCAAGTTACAAAATTATGCATACCCTGCAAGCAGAATATTTTAAGATGATACTTAACTAAAGTGGGCGATTAAAAAAGACAGATGCTTATACTATTTTCTTCAAACATTTAGTTATACCATAAACCAACCATCAGCATGAGGCAAAAACAACTCTTTAACCCACTATTCCTAGTAGCTGTTGTGCTACTAATGCTTAATGATTTCTATTTTAAATACCAGTTTCATAACTACTTTACCGGTAAACTTTCGGATGTTGTTGGACTGTTCGCTTTCCCCTACTTTTTTAGTACGTTCTTTCCTAAAAGAGCGAAGCTTATTTATGTATTTACGGCTGTTTATTTTACTTTTTGGAAGTCAGGATTATCCCAACCCCTTATAGATGCTGCCCACAGTATAGGCCTGGGTATTGGCCGCACAATAGATTACACCGACTGTTTTGCACTATTCATATTACCATTATCTTACAGGTATTGGCAACTGCCTGATAAATTTTCGCTGCATTTAAATGCCTGTTTTAAACCGGTAGTAATTGGGATATGTTGTTTTGCGTTTGTGGCTACTAAGCTTAAAGAACAAAAAATAAACAAGAATTTAAAATCTGACTTGGCAGTTCGCCTTACAACAACAAAAGAATCCGTCATCACATTATTACAACTCAAAGTAATAAAAGACAGCACATATAGCAGTGATATCGATATCCCCGACAGCCGGTCTTATTTTAAGACTGTTGTAAAAGTATATGATGTTAAAGATGGAAAAGTTACAATACAATTAGATAGCATAGTTAATTGCAATATAAGTTCAAGGCCATTTATTGGATATAACGAAGATGAACTGAATTATCTTAACGGGCTCACCCTTGCAGATTGCGAAGGCCTTTTTATGTCACAGAAAGTGAGTAAGTTGTTTCCGAAACAAAGAGAGGAATAAGCGATTATTCCTAAGGGATATTCAAAGAGCAAACACTTGATGCTACTCCTCCACTGTGCTTAATGTCTTCCTGAAACTGGGAAAGAAAAATGAGCCCGGCCTGCGCTTAAAGTGTTTCCATATTGCTTTGGCAATAGGCCCAAGTTCATAAAACGGGATATTACGCGAGCGGAATGCCAGCCCCATAGAAAGCCCAAAGCTTACTAAAAAGTTTACCAAACCTATAATCCCTATGCCTGCAATACCCCACACCAAAAGTTCGGTAGAAATGTTATAGTTGGCACCATACAGCGCAAGCGCAAGGTTACCGCTGGCAAAGGTGATGTGGCGAATATCGATATCTAACCCTAAGAAGATACCTATAGAAGCCGTGCTGCCCATAAACACCCCAAACCAAAAGTTAGAAATGATACCCGCCCACTTTTTTTCGTACAGCTTAGCCAGCTTTTGTGCACGTATGCGCCCAAAGCTCTTTTTAATTAACGGATGCTCCTGTATACGGTAATACACATGGCGGTATTTGTCGCGGTTGGCCACGCTACCTGCAATAATACCCGATAGGAACAGGAATACACCCGCAATAGCCGCGTGCAATATGGCAGGCGAATGTATAGGGCTTAAGTCGGTCACCAAATGGTACCACTTGGTAAGCGCCAG
>Ga0265798_10004918_pt1 | contig 18249 bp, 20 predicted proteins | sample P3T30metagenome_FD_192430 | JGI IMG/M metagenome (GOLD analysis project Ga0265798, IMG submission 192430) | Plant litter microbial communities from East Loma Ridge, Irvine, California - P3 T30 | ecosystem: Environmental > Terrestrial > Plant litter > Unclassified | place: USA: California... | reverse complement strand
CCTGTCTTCTTAGGGAGTAAAAGGATGCTGCTCGCGGGCCACAAATTCTTGCAGCAATGTCATCAGCTCGGGCCACAGCGTGGGCCGAGCGGGCAGCAGGCGGGCGGGCTCCGCAAAACTTACATAGCCAGCCAGCCGGTCTAGGTCGGGCGCTTCTAGGTGCACAAACCCCATGCTCCACTGCTCAAACGCCCGGGCGGGCACCGCGCCATCGGTGAGGGTGCACACGTTGTAGTGACGCGGGTCGCGAGCTATGCGTGCGTAGGTTTTGTGCACCTCGTCGACAGGGCCTTCTAATACCTGCATTACGCCTTCTTCGCCATACAGCAGCAGGCCGCTGATGGTAGCGGCGTGGTTATTGGTGCGCCAGGCGGGCAGTAGCTGCCGCAGGTGGGTGGGCGTAATGGTAACTGACAGCGAACTTTGATAGATTAGTTGATGGACTTGCATTTATTAAATAAGGGGTAGCGTATTCTGAAATAAGGGGCTAAATAAATTTCACTAAATTACGACAGTTGTGGCTTGCATAGCGCTATATAAAAAGCCGGCGACCTCGTGCTTCGGGTAGAAGACTGGGCCGCCGGCTTTAGGACTATTTTTAGCAGTTGGGGACCTAGGGCGTGATGGTCACGATGCTGCCATCGGGGTTGCGCTTGAGCTCGGTCACTTTCACATTGCGCAGCCAAGTCTTGTTGCTGAGCTCGGTGTCGTGGTAGAAGATGTACCACTTGCCCTTAAACTCGACGATGGAATGGTGGGTGGTCCAGCCCTGCACGGGCTTCATAATGATGCCTTTGTAGGTGAAGGGGCCCGCCGGCGACGTGCCCACGGCGTAGGCTAGCAGGTGGGTATCGCCGGTCGAATACGAGAAGTAATACTTGCCCTGGTACTTGTGCATCCAGGCGCCCTCGAAGAAACGGTGCGTGTTGTCTTTGGCCTTGAGCGGCTTACCTAGGGAATCTAGAATAACAACCTCCTTTACCGGACCGGTAAACTGCTTCATGTCGGGCGTGAGCTGGGCCACGCGAGCCCCGATGGCAGGCTCGTCGCCGTCGGGCTTTTTCTCGGGTGCGTCGGCATTGTACTTGCCAGTGGCCCAACGCTGTAGCTGACCACCCCACAGGCCGCCAAAGTACATATAAGCCTTGCCATCGGTGTCGGTGAACACGGCCGGGTCGATGCTGAAGCTGCCTTCAATGGGCTTGGGCTCGGCCTTGAACGGCCCGGTGGGCGACGAGCTGGTGGCTACGCCAATGCGGAAAACGTCCTGCTTGTCTTTTACGGGGAAGTAGAGGTAGTAAGTGCCACTTTTGAAGGCCGCGTCGGGGGCCCACAGCTGGCGGCCAGCCCACGGGATGTCTTTGGTATCGAGGGCCACGCCGTGGTCGGTGACTTTGCCACCGATGCTGTCCATCGACAGAATGTGGTAGTCGCGCATGGCGAAGTGGTCGCCTTTGTCATTCTCCGGCATCCCCGTCTCAATGTCGTGCGAGGGGTAGATGTAGATTTTGCCGTTGAAGACGTGCGCCGAGGGGTCGGCGGTGTAGATGTCGCTCACCAGCGGCTTGCTGAGGAATTTGGGCTTGCCGCCTGTCGAGTCGGCTTTGGCCTCGGAGGCGGTGGCAGCGGCGTCGGTTTGCTGGGTGGACTGGCTCTGGCAAGCCGCCAAGAGCAGGGGAGCCGCCAGCACGAGCGCCGGCCGGCGGAGAGAGAATTGGTGGAGCATTTTGGGAGACTTAACTATTGGGTTCGCAAGCTACACGCTAGTTTTTTTGCCTCGCCTATCGGTTTCGTTATGATAGCCTTGCCCAAAGTGTAGTAATATAAAAAGGCTCGTTTTGCAGCAGTTACGGGGTATGGGGCGTGGGCAGACCACCAGTTGCGCGGCTTTGCTTCTGCCCTATCATGACCAAGAATAGCTCGCTCACCTTGCTTATTCCTCCTTTTTATTCTGGTCAATTTGGAGCTGACGCTTCGGGCTCAGGCTCTTTTCCCTCAACGTCTTAACAAGCTGTATAAAGGAGACAATCAGCTAGTTGAGCTTATCCTCGTCCTCCAACCGCTGCGGGGCACTGTCGTAGAGACACGTCGGCAGCGGCTACCCTAGGGCTGGTCGCTGCCCAAGCTACGATTTACTCAGCAGCCACAAGCAGCTCGGCCGCCTTCGCGGCGTGGCCCGAGCAGAAGACGCACACCATGACAGGCAAGACCGTACTTTATGGGCTAGTGGCCGGCGCGGCCGGGGTAGCCGCCATGACCCTGGCCGAGAAGCTAGAGCAGCTTTTCACTAAGCGCCCCAACTCCTACGTGCCCGCTCACACGCTAGAGCGGCTATTGCAGCTGCCGCACAAGCCCGACGAGGAGCGCCTAGGTCTGAATTGGACTATGCACTGGGGCCAGGGCATTGTACTGGGCGCCGTGCGCGCCCTCATGGCCGAGCGCGGCATACGCGGCCCGGTGGGTTCATTTCTGTTCTTGAATCTGCGGCTCCTCAACGACCAAACCCTAGAAAATGCCACGGGGGTGGGTGCCCTGCCGTGGACGTGGCCACGCGATGAGCAGGCTATCGACCTCGTGCACAAAGGCATCTATGCCTTCACCACTGGCTTGCTCACCGACCGTTTCATCACCGGTCCCGACGAAACGCCCGCCCCGCGCAAAGGCTGGACCGTAGGCGAGAAAGCCTAGGCGTCATTTAACATTTAGCAAGTAACAGTCAATAGCTATTCAGACGTGCTGTTGACTGTTACTTGCTAAATGTTAATTGTTAATTGACCTTGTTCATTTGGTTGAAGCGGACGTCGATGTCGGCGCGTGAACCTAGGCGAATGCTCTCCGAGGTGCCGTAGCCAACTTCCTCTTCGCCGGCAGCCAGGCGCGCCACGATGCTATCGGCAAACTCATCGACGGGCACGGCCCAGGTGTGCAGGCCTGGCCCGCCGAGGTCAGTGTTGACACCGGGCGGCACTATTTCGAGCACCTGCACGCCGGTGCTGGCCAGCTGCCGGCGCAGCGATAGCGTGAAGGAATGCACCGCCGCCTTAGTAGCGCTGTAGATGGGCGCCGCCGCCATCGGCGCAAACGCCAGGCCCGACGACACATTGATGATAGCGGCATTGGCCTGCTGGCGCAAGTGTGGCAGCAGCAAGGCGCTCAAGTGAATAGGTGCCTCGAAGTTGATGGCAATTTCCTGGCGTTGCGCCTCCCAGTCGGCCAGGTCGGGGCCGAGGTCTGCTACCTGAAAGCGGTTTTGGATGCCCGCGTTGTTGATAAGCACGTTGAGGGCTGGGAAGTCGGCCACCACGCGCCGCACCAGCGCAGCCCGCTCGATAGGCTCGGCCAGGTCGGTTTCGTAGATGTGCAGGCCGGGCACCTGCTGCTGGGCTTCGCGCAGCTTGCTGGCGCGGCGGCCACAAATGATGACTTCGCTGCCCGCTTGCCGCAGGCGCTGGGCCAGGGCCAGGCCGATGCCAGAGGCACCGCCGGTAAGCAGCACGGTGTTATTGCTGAGATTCATAAAGTTGCTAGGTAGGGTGATTCGGCCCGCACCGCCGAAAGGAAGTAGAACGCGAGCCCGCCGCCTGGGTTGGCGGCCCGGGCCCCTAGGCCCGTATTTTTGCGGTGTGCAACCCGCTCCTACCATCCTACCCGCCACGCTAGCCGATGCGCCAGCCCTAACGGCGCTCATCAACCAAGCATACCGCGGGCCGGCCTCGCCCCAGGCGTGGACCACCGAAACGCACTTGTTGGAAGGCCCCCGCATCAGCGAAATCCACGTGCGACAGATGGTAGCGGCGATGAATACTACCCAGGCCGCGCTGCTCAAATGCGTGCAGGGCAGCCTGCTGCTGGGGTGCATGTACCTAGAGCCGCAAGGCCACCTGCTCTACCTAGGTACGCTGGCGGTGGCGCCCGCGGCCCAGGGGCAGGGCGTGGGCCGGCAACTGCTAGCCACGGCCGAAGCCTACGCCCGCCAGCAAGGCTGCACTACCATCAAAATCACCGTGCTGTCGGCCCGGCCCGAGCTGCTGGCCTGGTATGAGCGCCACGGCTACGTGCGCACAGGCGGGGCCGAGCCTTTCCCGGACACTACTGCGTTTGGCCAACCTAGGCAGCCGCTCACGCTGCTGGAGCTCGTAAAAGCACTGTAAAAGCCCAGAAAACTCAGGCACCTGGCTTTAAGCGGCTACTAGGCCCGGCGCGGGCCCGGCCTCGGTGCTCGTGCGTCGCATTGGCTGCACCTGCCAGTAGGTGAGGCTGCGCCACAGCCACTCCAGGGGGCCAAAAAGGAAATACTTGAGCCAAAGTGGACTAAGCACAAGCTGCACTACCCAAATGGCCAGCACCACAAAATACAGCTGATAGTATTGCAGTTCCGCGTAGTAATTCAGGCCATAGCCAAAAAAGATGAGGGTGCAAAAGACTGTGTGCAAAATGTAGTTGGTGAAGGCCATCTGGCCTACCGCGGCCAGCCGCCGCATGAGACCCTGCCCCACGCCAGCACGGTACAAGAGCAGCAATACGCTGGCGTGGCCCAGCACCAGCGCAATGCGCTGTGCCGGGTAGATAAGGCCGCTCCATACCACGGTGTGCGCTTCGAGAAAAGCCACTTGGGCGGCTACCCCTACCCCTCGCTGGTAGCCTAGGTAGAAGCTCCACAGCACTAGCGGCAAACCTAGGCCATAGCCCCAGGCAGCGGTGCGCAGGTACTGCGCCCGCGACCATTGCCCTGTGAAGAAACCCCACTTGAATAGGGCTATGCCGAGCAGCATCAGCGCTAAAACATCGGGGATAGTAAAAAGCAGGTACTTCGTTTCCCCTAGCCAACTCTCGTGCCGCACGCGTTGCGCTACTTCGCGGTAGCCCGATTTCATTTGGCGGGTGTGGGCGGCTATCTCGGCTTGGTTGGGCAGAAATTCCTTTTCCATGTCCTGCCAGTTGGCAATGGCTTGCCGCTGCGCCGCCGAGAGAGGCCGCCGCTGGTACTGCACTTCCTGCGCCGCCTTATAAGCAAACCGGGTGGCCCGGATGTGCTGAAAGAACAAAGTATCACCTGCAAAGCCGATGATTGCCACAAGCGGCACACCCAGCGCTAGGTACCGCGCCGGCAGCTTGCGAAACAGAAACGCGAGCATCCCTCCGATGCCGTAGAAGTACAGAATATCGCCCATCCAGAGCAGTAGGTGGGCCTGAATGAGCCCAAATAGCACCAGCCAGCCCATGCGCCGGTAAAATAAGCCCGCCACCGCCTGCCCGGCCTGCTCCTTACGCAGGGTAAAGAGGACAACCCCCGCCCCAAAAAGCATCGAAAACAAGGCGCGCATCTTCCCCTCAAAGAAGACGGTAATCACGGCGTAGGTCCAGAAATTGGCGCTGTGTGGGTCGTGGCGAAACCCGTCGAACGCCCGCTCGGCCAACGCAAAGCCCGGAATATTCATTAGCAAAATGCCGAGCAGAGCTACCCCACGCAGCATATCGAGGTTTTGGAGGCGGTCAGCCTGGGCCACGGGGCCTCTCGAGGTGGCCGTAGCAGGCGGCAAAAGCGTGGCGTAAGTAGAAGGTGTCATAGCGGGTGAGTAAGTATATGTTTTCAAATATAATTAGTTTATTTAATATATAAACACACCAAAAAGCCGCCAAGCTACTTGCATGGCTTGGCGGCTTTGGTAGCTGCTAGGTGAGGAACTAAGGCACGCTAGCGCAGGCCTTGCACCAGCGCCAGCATCTCCGTCTGGGTAGTTTGGGTGCGGTCGTGGGCGTACCAGGTGTGCAGCTCCCGAATAAAGTCGTCGTGGGGCATGCCCTCAGCCTTGAGGCGCTGCACCAGCTCGCGGGCCGGCACCGGGCGCGGGCCCCAGTGCGTGATTTCGGCTAGCGTGTTGGCATCCAGCACCAGCAGCTTGGGAATGGCGCGGCTGGCGCCCGTCAGGTACTGGTCCATGAGGGCGGGATGCTCGTCGCGCAGCACATAGCGCGTAGTAAGGTGGCCTTGGCTAGCTTGGGCCACGGCCTCCAGCACAGGCACGATTTGGGCCGCGTCGCCGCACCAGCCCTCAGTAATGATGAGCCAGATATACTGGCCTTGCAGCCCCGCGGCAGCGGTGGCCAGGGCAGGCTGCACCTTCACGGTTTTGTCGAGACGCTGCATGCGCTGCACGTTTAGAGCAGTATACTCAACGAGCTCGGGAGTTTGTTGGGGGCCGGTGGTTTTGCCTTCGGCCAGCAGGTCATCGAGCAGCTGGCGGTAGGCGGTGTAGGTGTAGGCCGCCGCAAAGTGCTCGGTGCTCAGCACGGGGGGAGCAGTGGGGGTTGTCATGCTAGCGTAATTAATTTTGGATGTGTAACAAACAAGTACGGCATTTGGCTACCCGCCGCTGAGCCGTGGCCGCGGCTAATAGCTTTGCGGCATGACGACCAAACTTTTCGCGCTATTAGCCCTAGGTGCTGGCGTGCTGGCCAGCTGCCAGCCTACGCCCAACGCAACCACCAGCACCGCCCCCTCGGCCGAAGCAACGCCCACCACCGCGGCCACGCCCGCCCCCGACGAGGCCAGCGCCCGCGCGGCCGTGGCGCGCTACATCCAGGCCCTGCCCAATGCCAACGTGTACGTGCCCGACTCGGCCCGCGTGAACGACAACGAGGCCAGCTGGCAGGTGCTGGTGCCCCGCACCGACTGGGCCGGCCGCATGCCCAGCCGCGCCCGCTTCGAGGTAAACAAGCAGACCGGCCAGGTGAGTAGCCAACCCGTGAAGTAACCTCAGCCGCCTAGGGTGCCCGGCTGCGAAAAAGTGGCCCAGTGCCGCGCTTAAGGCCCCAACCCTTTCGCTAAGGGCCGTATACTTCCCGGCTAGCCGCTAGGCGCGGCTGGCTTTTCACTCTTTTACTTCACCGAATATGAGCACGAACAAAGGCGCCAAACCCGCTTGGTACGGCCTTGCCGCCGTAGCCCTGGGCACCGGCATATTTTTCCTGGCTACTAATAAAGGTCGGCTTTTAAAAAAGGGAGCTGCCAGCCTCAAAAACCTCCTAGGTGGCGCGGCTACCCCGCCCGCCGAGGCCGAGCCTGTGCAAACGCCGGGCGGCAGCAGCACCGCTGGCCGCACCCCTGCCCCCGACAACGGCCACGTGCGCGACGTGAACGCCAGTACCCCGCCGCCGCCCGACTCGGGCAGCAACTTTACCCCGCAGGGCGACGTGCACGAGCCTAAGAAGTAGGCAAAGCAAGGGAGTGAGAAGACGAGACAAGGAGTAGCAGCACCAGGGCGATACATACCCTAGCACGACGCTACGCCGTATGCTTACCTCCTCACTCCTTTACTTATTCACCTCCTTCCCTTCTTTCTATGGACCAACTAGCCGCGGGCGTGCATCAGCTCCGCATCAAGCGCTTTGTGAACGTGTACTTTGTCGAGGCCGGCAACGACAACGAATGGGTACTCATTGATACGGGCCTGCCGGGGTCCGAAAAAGAAATTCAGGCGGCGGCCACCGAGCTGTTTGGCCCCGGCGCTAAGCCGCAGGCCATCCTGCTTACCCACGGCCACCTCGACCACCTAGGCTCTGCTAAGGAGCTGGCGGCGGCCTGGCAGGTGCCCGTTATCGTGCACCCCCTCGAGGTGCCCTACGTGACTGGCAAGGCCAAGTACCCGCCCCGCGACCCCACCGTGGGCGGCACGCTGGCGTTTATGAGCCGATTTTTCCCGACCGACCTGCCCGACCTTACCGATGTGGTAGAGCCCCTGAACCTCGACGATGAAACAGCGCCTTTCCTGGCCAACTGGCGCTGGGTGCACGTGCCGGGCCACGCGCCGGGTCAGGTAGCATTCTTCCGCGAGGCCGACCACACGCTCATCGGCGCCGACGCTTTTGCCACCACCAACCACGAGTCGGTGCCCAATGTGCTGCTAGGTATTCCAAAAATCAGCGTGGCCGGCGCGCCTTTCAACTACGACTGGCAGCAGTGCCGCGAGTCGGTGCAGAAGCTGGCGGCCCTTGAGCCGCGCAACATTGGCTGCGGCCACGGCCCCGTGCTCAATGGCCTGCAAGCCCTAGTAGACTTGCAGCACCTAGCCAACAACTACCCGCTACCGGCCCAGGGCCGCTATTTGCACGAGCCCGCCCGCGTCGATGCCAGCGGCGTCGAGCACCTGCCCCCACCCGCCGAGGATAAACTGCCCAAGCAGGCTGCTGCTGTGGGCATTGGCCTGCTGCTGGCCGGTGCCGGCTGGCTGTTGGTAGGTGGCCGCCGCAAAAAGCGCCGCGCCAAAACTTACGCTGCCCGCTAGCCTGCGGCCAGCTTTTTGCCCTAGGTCCGCCGCTGCCCCATCTTTGCGATGTGGACAGCGGCGGGCTTCTTTTTTCTAAGACTGTATGACTAGTCGATTGCTGGTGCTGGCCCTGCTGGCACCCCCGGGCCCCAAGCTGCCCGTTGCCTTTTACACCACCTACGGCTACACAGCCTACACCGTGTACGACCATACCACCGGCGAGCCGCCCACCGTGGTGCAGGGCGTGGGCGGCACCCTGGCGCTGCGCGCCGATGGCACCTACGACAAGCGCCTGAGTTTGCTGCTGGGCAGCAGCGGCCCGCGCTACTTCACGCAGCACGGCCGCTTCACCACCAAAGGCGACAGCATCTATTTCAGATTCAGCGACCTAAAAGGCCCCGACGTGCAGCGGGGCACTTTCCGCTACGAGCCCAGCACGCGGCGCCTTACCATTAGTATTGCTGGCTACCCGGCGGGCAATAAGGGCGTATATGAGCTGGTGGCGGCCCCTAGGGCCGCCCGCACGCGGTAGCGCAGCCCACGGGTTGCCCACCCCCAAGCGGCGGTTGTAACTTGCGCCCGCATTCGGGCCGCCCTTCCCACCCCGCCGCCCGAGCTGTTGATTGCTAACTGATAACTGTTAATTGAAAAAATGGGACGCGCATTTGAATTTCGGAAAGGCCGCAAAATGAAGCGGTGGGACCGGATGTCGAAAGACTTTACCCGCATCGGCAAGGAAATCGTGATGGCCGTGAAAGAAGGCGGCCCCAGCCCCGACTCCAACGCCCGCCTGCGCACGGCTATGCAAAATGCCAAGGGCGTGAACATGCCCAAGGACCGCGTGGAAGCTGCTATCAAGCGTGCTACCGGCAAGGATGAAAAAGACTACCAAGAGGTGGTGTATGAAGGCTACGGCCCCCACGGCGTAGCCATCGTGGTCGAAACTGCCACCGACAACCCCACCCGCACTGTGAGCAACGTGCGCCTGTATTTCAACCGCAACAACGGTGCCCTAGGTACTGCTGGCAGCTCCGACTACACCTTCACCCGCAAGGGCGTGTTTAAGCTGGCCGCCGAAGGGCTAGACCGCGACGAGCTGGAGCTAGAGCTCATCGACGCCGGTGCCGAAGACGTGTACGAAACCACCGAGGAAGACGAGCACGGCGCCGAGCACAAGTACATCGTGGTTGAAACTGCCTTCACCGACTTTGGCCAGATGCAGCAGGCCCTAGGTGCCAAGGGCGTGAACGTGCTGAGCGCTACCCTCCAGCGCGTGCCCAACACCACCGTGAGCCTCAACGACGAGCAGGCCGAGGAAGTCGAGAAGCTCATCGACAAGCTCGAAGAAGACGAGGACGTGCAGGCTGTGTACCACACCATGGGCTAAGGTACCGTGGGCCCTGCGGGTCAGCAAGTGTGTAGCCTAGCCTGCTAACACGCACGGGCCCGCAGGGTCCACGATACCAGCAACGCCGCTCATCTTGCCGATGAGCGGCGTTATTCTTTTTAGCCCTAGGTGGCGGTTTTCGCTTTACATTCGCTAGGTAGTCCAAAGTCTTCCAAAACCTCTTAGCTATGGCTGCCAACTTTTTAGACCCTAGTGAAAACAAGGCGCTCATCAGCCGGCTCTTTACCCTGATGCCCGACGCCCAGCGCCGCTGGGGCACCATGACGGCGGGCCAGATGCTGGTGCACTGCGCCGACCAGCTGCGCGTAAGCCGCGGCGAAAAGCCCGTGACGTCGCTCCGTGTGCCGGGCCTGCTAAAGCCCCTGCTGAAGTGGTATTTCATCTCGCGGCTCAAGGAGTTTAAGCCCAATATGAAGACCATGCACGAGTTGGATGCCAAAGGCGGCATGACGCCACCCGTGAGCTTTGCCAGCGACCACGCCACGCTCATTGGCCTGTTGTCGCCGTCTAGCTATAGCTCCAGCGGCGTCAACCATCCGTTGTTTGGGCACCTATCGGCGCAGGAGTTTGGGGAAATTACCTGGAAGCACCTCGACCATCATTTGCGGCAGTTTGGGGTTTGAAGCCCCGCAGTGCTGGCCCCGTACCAGCTGCGCCCTGCCCTCACAAACGCTGGTAGTCTTGCCGGACTAGCGGCGTTTGTCGTTTCTTGCGATTACTTATGAAAATTCTACCACTACTCCCCTGCTTACTACCACTCGCCGCATTAGCCCAGCCCTCAGTGCCACAGCCAGCGGCCGACCCAGCCATCCAGCGCCTAGTCAACGAGATTTCGGCTAAGAACCTAGAGGCCGATGTGCGCAAGATGGTGAGCTTTGGCACCCGGCACACCCTGAGCGACACCCAAAGCAAGAAACGCGGTATAGGCGCGGCTCGCCAATATGTGTTCGACGAGTTTAAGAAGTACAGCAAGGCCGGCGGCGGGCGCATGACCGTCGAGATGGACACCTTCCTGATGAAGCCCGACGGCAAGCGCGTCGACAAGCTCACGCCCATGGCCAACGTGCTGGCCACCATCCCCGGCACTGACCCCACCGACAAGCGCGTATTCATCATGAGCGGCCACCTCGACTCGCGCGTGACCGACGTGATGAACCGCACCGCCGATGCGCCCGGCGCCAACGACGACGCCAGCGGCGTAGCCGCCGTGATGGAAGTAGCCCGCGTGCTGGCCGGCCAGAAGTTTCCGTGCACCATCAAGCTCGTGGCCGTGCAGGGCGAAGAGCAAGGCCTCCTAGGTGCCGCTCACCTGGCCCAGCGCGCTAAGCGCGAGGGCTGGAACGTGGTGGGTGTGCTCAACAACGACATCGTGGGTAACTCGAAGGGCTACGACCCCGAAATCACGGATACGCTGCACCTGCGCGTATTTAGCGAGGGTGTGCCAGCCAACGAGACGCCCGAGCAAGCCCGCGTGCGCCGCCAGCTCAGCTCCGAGAACGACGCGCCCAGCCGCCAGCTCGCCCGCTACGCCCAAACCGCCGCCCAGCGCTACGTGGGCGCCAATGGCTACGCGGTGCTGCTCGAGTATCGCCCCGACCGCTTCTTACGCGGCGGCGACCACACGCCCTTCAACCAGCAGGGCTACGCGGCCGTGCGCTTCACCGAAACCAACGAGAACTTCAACCACCAGCACCAGGACCTACGCACCGAAAACGGCATCGTGTACGGTGACCTGCCCGAGTTTGTAGACTACCGCTACCTGCGCCGCACCGCTCAGGTCAACCTCGCCACGCTGGCTAGCTTGGCCCTAGCCCCTGCTGCTCCCCAGAAGGTAGAAGTACTCACCGCCAAGCTCACCAACCGCACCGAGCTGCGCTGGCAGGCCCCACAGGGCGGCCCCGCGCCGGCCGGCTACATAGTGCTGGTGCGCGAAACCAGCGCCCCGCAGTGGCAGCAGCGCTTCCCCATATCGGGCACCACTGCCGACCTAGGGATTAGCAAGGACAACTACATCTTCGGCGTAGTGAGCGTAGATGCGGCCGGGCACGAAAGCACGCCGGTGCTGCCAGTGGTGGGGCGGTAGAGCTATGCGTGAGCATAAGGGCTTCTTACTGCTTTGCCTGCTTTTCGGCTTGGGGCTATGCTTTGCAACTTATCAAGAGCAGGGAGGCGGCTCGATGGTCGGAGCTTTTATGGAGGCATTACTGCTAGGCATAGGAGGATTGACACTGTTGCTTGTAGCGCTGATACGTGTGCTGAAGCGCACTAACCTGTCATGGCCTCGAAGGCTAATGCCGCTGGCTGGCTGGGTTACTCCGCTACTGGTAAGCTACTTATTGAGTAGCTATCTCACCCGTCTCGACCGAGTGCCAAACTGGCTAGCTATATCCAACCACGAGGCTGTTGGCTACGCGGGTTTCGACTTCAAGCCGGATGGCCGCTATAAATACACCACTGGCAGTCCGCTGGGGCTGTTTTATGGATACGGCCGCTATGTGCGCCGCAACAGTCTCTTGCATCTACAGCCCGAGCCGAGTCAAGAGGTACCGTTCGACACGCTGCTTGTTATTCGCCCTTACTCCATAGGCGCTGCTCCGGCTTTCGACAGCTTAGCTCATATCGTTTCGCTGAAAACAGGTAAACCTTACCCCAGCGTTTACTATATTCTAAATCTCGAAAAGCTCCCGTAGCATTTTCTCAAAAGCGCCAAGCAGATATGCCCACCGAACCCAACCTCAAACGCTTCCTCGATGCGCAAGCTAGCGACTACGCTCAAGCCCTGGCCGAAGTAAAAGCTGGCCGCAAGCGCAGCCACTGGATGTGGTACATTTTCCCGCAAGTGCAGGGCCTAGGCTTCAGCGAAACGTCTCGTTTCTACGGTATTAAGGACCTAGCCGAGGCGACGGCTTACCTCCAGCATCCGGTTTTGGGCCCGCGGCTGGTAGCCATCTGCGAGGCGCTGCTGCAGTTGCCGGGCAGCAATGCCACCAGCATCATGGGTAGCCCCGATGATATGAAGCTCAAATCGTCCGCGACGCTATTTGCCCAAGTACCAGGGGCTAGCCCGGTTTTTGAGCAGGTGTTGGCGAAGTTTTTCGGGAGGATGTCAGATAGCAAGACCTTACAGCTGCTTGGCAAGCCGTAGAGTGGGCTTTAGCCCACAAGTACTGGCGTACTCATTCGCGGACTAAAAGTCCGCGCCACTACACCTCGGCTACGGGCAGCGTGAAAAAGAAGCTGCTGCCGCTACCCAACTCGCTCTCCACCCACAGCCGGCCGCCTTGCGCCGTGATGAACTCGCGGGCAATACTCAGGCCCAGGCCCGAGCCGCCGCGGTAGCCACTCTTGTCGGGTATCTGGGCAAAGCGCTGGAAAATCTTCTCGTGGTTTTCGGCCGCGATGCCGGGCCCGCGGTCTTGCACGCTCACTTGCACCATGCCACCTGCCGGCACGGCTCGCACCGTGAGGGTGGCACCTAGGGGCGAGTAGCGAATGGCATTCGCCATCAAGTTAATAAGCACCCAGGTCGACTTCTCCACGTCGGCTCGCACGGCGGGCAGGTCGGCGCTGAGTTGCACGTCGAGGTGCAACTGCTTGTCGGTCACTTGGGGCTGCACGGTGGCCGTGGCATACCCTAGGACCTCGGCCAGGTTGGTGGGCCGCACATCGAGCTGAATACCGGTGCCTAGGTCGAGCCGCGACACGTCGAGCAACTCAGACACCATGCGCTGCAAGCGCTGCGTTTCCTGCCGGATGTGGCTCGTCACGCGCAGGCGCTCGTCGGCGGGCAGGCGCTCATCTTGCAGTAGCTTGGTATTGAGGTTAATGCTGCTCAGCGGCGTTTTCAACTCGTGCGATACAGTGGCCAAGAAGTTTGACTTCACTTGGTCGAGCTTCTTAAAATCTGACACGTTGCGCAAGGTCAGCATCTGCCCCACAAACTCGGTTTTCTCACTCACTTCGTTGAAGGAAACTAGGTCTTGCATAGCTAGGCGGTAGAAGGCCTCTTCGCCGCGCTGGGCAATGTGCAGCAAGGGCGCTGCCGCTACGGCCGCCTCGCGGTTGGGGGCATCGAGGGGCAGCAGCATGGTTTGCAGCAAGTCGTTTTCGAGGCGCACGATGGAGGCTGGGCGACCCACCAGCTTGTCGGCGGGCAGCCCTAGGAGCTCGCACATCACGGGGTTGGCGAGCAAAATCTGGCGGTTTTCGTCGAGCAACAGCAGGCCCTCGTCGAGGGTGTTTACGATGCTGGCGGCGCGGTTGCGGGCGGTTATTAGCTCAGCCGCCGTGGAGGTGCGGTACTCGCGCAACTGGCTTAGCATGCGGTTAAAAGCCAACACCACCAGCCCAAACTCATCGTGGCTTTCGCGCGGAATACTGGCCGAAAAATCGCGCTCAGTGGCGTGGTCGAGCGCAGCCGTGAGCTTGCGCAGCGGCTGCACGGCGGCCTCGGGCACGCTGCCCACCAGCGCCAACGCTAGCAGCACCGCCACCGTGAGGATAATGAGCTGGTTGTCATTGGCCCGGTCGGCGCGGTGGTTGGCCTGCGCTATTTTTCGAGCTATCGCCTTAGTGTTTAGCTCTATCATCTGGTTGGTGAGGCGCCGCAGCGCCACGGGCGTGGTGGCGCCCCCACCTAGCTGCGCCGGCCGACCCAGGAGCCGAAAGTAGCGCTGCAACTCATCCACCAGGCGCTGCTCGCCGGGCTCGGTCACGTTGTGTGATTCCTCGCGCAGGGCGGCGGCAAACTGCGTCGTGCCCGCCGTGTCGGCCGGAGTAGGCTGCCCTAGCTGGTCGAGCGCCCGCAGCATCTTTTGGCCCAGCTCTATCGAGTATAGGTTGGCCCGCAGCACCCCACGCGAGGCCCGGTCGAGCTGCCGCAACGAGTAGTACGAGTAGCCCCCGATGCCGAGCAGCAGCACCAGCATCGCCAGAAAGCCGAGGGTGATTTTGGTTTTGAGATTCATGGTTTTAGCTACTGGACTTATCTGAATAAGAAACTACGTCCATCATACTGAGCGTAGCCGAAGCATCCTTACCGCTTCGTTACTGGCGTCAGGAATTAGTTCACCAGTAGAGATGCTTCGACTGCGCTCAGCATGACGGACGCGTCTTTTATTATAAAACACTCCACCTTAATACGTTACTAAATACACATCCAAGTCGCTGCCATCGCGGGCTACGGCGCTGAGCAGGTCGTGGGTGACGCCACCGCGGCTAAGCTGCTGCCACAAACCTTTCTCGACGGTGATGCCGCACACGAGCAGCGTCGCATTTTTTTCGACTGCTACCCGCCGTATGGCCTGCACAACGTCGTCATCCTTCACCCGTAAAATCTCGGCGCCGAGCTGCGTGGCTAACTGCAAGTTGTTGATGAGGTGACGCTGCGTCGCCAGCCCGATGCGGTCGGCGCTTTCGCGGTTTGTTTGCACATAGAGCACGTACCACACGGCCGCCCCAAAGCGGTCGGCCAGGCGCGAGGCTTTGCGAATAATCTCCTTGGCGGCCCGCTCATTCGAATTGATGCAGGCCAGCAGGCGGTCGGTGTTGCGGCGCTGGGCCGGGATGGCGGGCGCCCCACCCGCTTCGTTCTCTACCTGGCGACCTAGGAGTTGGGCCACCTCGCGCACGGCCAGGCGCCGCAGTTGCAGCAGGTTTTCGGCCTGGAAGAAGTTGGTTAGCGCCGTGGGCACCTTGGCCGCGTCGTAGATTTTGCCTTCTTCGAGGCGGGCGCGCAGTTCGCCCACGGTCAGGTCCACGTTTACTACCTCGTCGGCCTGCCGCAGCAGCTGGTCCGGGATGCGCTCGGTGACATCGGTGCCGGTTATTTTGAGCACTTGGTCGTGCAGGCTTTCCAGGTGCTGCACGTTCACGGCGGTTATCACCGAAATGCCTCGGCTCACCAACTCTTCCACGTCTTGCCAGCGCTTTTGGTGGCGCGAGCCGGGCACGTTGGTGTGGGCCAGTTCATCTACCACCACCACCTGTGGGCGGCGCTGCTCGATGGCGTCGAGGTCCATCTCTTCCAGCGCCCGGCCCTTGTAAAACACCTGCTTGCGCGGCAGCAGCGGCACCGTCCCAAGCTGGGCCACGGTGCCGGCCCGGCCGTGGGTTTCGACGTAGCCGAGCAACACATCTACGCCGTGGGTGTGCAGGTCGTGGGCCTCTTGCAGCATGCGGTACGTCTTGCCCACCCCGGCGGCCAGCCCTAGGTACACCTTGAGCGTGCCGCGCCGCTTTTGCTGCACCAGACGCAAAAAGCGCTCGGCCGACTGGTCGCGTTGGTCTTGCTCAGGCGTAGGGTTCATAATGGAAGTAGCTTGGACTTTGTAGTCCAGTCCGAGCGCGAGCAAAGAGAGCAAATACGTCGGATAAGTTTTTAATTGGCTTTCAGCGAGCGTAGCATGCTCGCTACGCTCGCGCTCGGACTACAAAGTCCAAGCTAGTTAAAACGATAGCGCTACGCTGGTGGTGATATTGCCGTAGTTGCGCGAATTGCCAGTATCGTGTTGGAAAATAGCATTCTGTGCCCGCAGGTAGCGGCCTTCTACCCGGAAGGCGACGTTGGCCGTGGGCAAGTAATCGAGGTTGAGCGAGGTGCCGCCGGCCAGGAAGCGAGCGTCGGTGGCAGCTGGCATAATGCTATTGATAATGACGCCGCGGTCGGCGTTGTAGTATTCGCCGCGCAGGGTGGTCGAAAACTGGTCGCTGAGCTTGTATTTCACAAAGGCCGAGCCGGTGTGCCAGCTGTCGTAGCCGTGGCGGCCGGCACTTTGCTGCTTGCCCACGTCGAAAACCAGGGCCAGATTCAGGCGCTCGGTGGCAGCGTAGGTGACGTAGAAATCATGGAAGTAGCGCCGGCGCCGCAGCGAGTCCTGGGGCTGCTCGTTGCCGTAAAACGTGCTGCTGTTGATGAGCAGCTTCGCGGTCGGCTTCCACTGAATCTGGGTACCTAGGGCCTTGCCCTGGTTGGTTTCGCGGATATTCTGCCAGCCGTTGAGCACCAGCCCGGTGAGCGTCAGCTTGGGGCTGACCTCGTAGGTGAAGCGGGCGCCCGACTCGTAGTAGGGCGAGTTTTCGGCCATCAGCGAGCGGGTCAGCGTCCAGTTGTCTTTCGAAATGGCCGACTCGAAGCCGATATGCGAGCCAAAAATCCCGAGGTCGAGCCAGGCCTTGGCAAAGGGCCGAAAGCCTGCGTAGGCTTCGTAGATGTGCTTCATCACCTGGTCCTCGGCGGCGTAGTTGGCGCTCACGTAGGTGCCGGCGTGGATGCCGAGCGCGCCGCGCACCTTGCCATCGTCGTAGCGCATCCCGAGCACAGCATTGTTCACCGTGAACTCGTTTTGGCGGTTGTGCGAGTAGAGGAAACCGGGCCGCACGTTGGTATTGGCGTGGTTGAAATCGAAGCCGTAGTAGGCATCCACAAAGCCGTAGGTAGTGAGCGGACCGGCCACCGGTGTGGCAGTAGTGGGCGCCGCCGGGGCGGGCACGGCCAGGTTCTGGTCGGTGGTGGGGGTAGTCTGGGCCAGGGCCACGCTCGTGCAGAGGGTAGCCAGTACTGGCAATACTAGGTTTTTCATGGGGAAGCCAGGGAGCGGACCGCTCCCCTAGCGGGAAGGTAAAGGGCGTGGCGCCCGCCTAGGTCGGCGGGCACCGCGCATTAACAAAAAAGCTTATTTGTGGCTGGCTAGCCCGTCGAGGGCCAGGTTGAGTTGCAGCACGTTGACATGGTCGGGACCAAATACGCTGGTTTCGACATGCTGCTGCACCAGCGCCTGCAGGCTAGCAGCCGGCAACTGACGGGCCGCCGCGATGCGGGCTACCTGCACCAGCGCGCCCTGCGACGAGAGGTGTGGGTCGAGGCCCGAGCCGCTGGCGGTAATCAGCTCGGCGGGCACCTGCGCGGCTGTTACGCCGGGGTTCTTCAGCAAAAAGGTATCTAGGCGGGCCTTCACGGTAGCGAGGTATTCGGGGTTGCTAGGGCCTTTGTTGGAGCCGCTGGAGCCGTCGGCGTGGTAGTCGGCAGCCGAGGGACGCGAGTTGAAGTATTCAGGCCGGTCAAACTTCTGACCTACGTTGGCGAAGCCGACCACACGGCCGTTGCGGGTGATTTGGACGCCTTCGCCCTGGCCGGGCGCTAGCTGCGCTACGGCCCATACTACGGCAGGGTAGATTACGCAGCACAGCACCAGCAATACAGCCGTAAGGCGCACGGCGGGAATGAATTGATTTTTCATCGGATTAAAATCGTTTGTCATGCAGAGCGCAGCGAAGCATCTCACATGCTGACGTCTGCGGACGTAGGGGATTACTGCGCCATGCGAGATGCTTCGCTACGCTCTGCATGACCTTTTAAAATTGATTTTTACAAAAACAGGCCGACTATCATGTCGATAACCTTGATGCCAATGAAGGGCACCACCACGCCACCTAGGCCGTAGATAAGCAGGTTGCGGCGCAGCAGAGCCGAGGCGCCCACGGCTTGGTAGGCCACGCCTTTCAGGGCCAGCGGCACCAGCGCCGGGATGATGAGCGCGTTGAAAATCACGGCGCTCAGGATGGCCGACTGCGGCG
>Ga0265798_10004915_pt1 | contig 18257 bp, 22 predicted proteins | sample P3T30metagenome_FD_192430 | JGI IMG/M metagenome (GOLD analysis project Ga0265798, IMG submission 192430) | Plant litter microbial communities from East Loma Ridge, Irvine, California - P3 T30 | ecosystem: Environmental > Terrestrial > Plant litter > Unclassified | place: USA: California... | reverse complement strand
GCAAGCGGGTGGATGGCCGGGTGGTGAAGCTCCAGGTATTTCGCTTCACGAGCGAGCCCCGCGTTCCCTGGCCCGCGCTGCTGGCCTACGAGCGCGGCGAAGACTTTGACCTGGCCAGCCTGCCCGCGCCCCTGCTGCTGCCCCCGGCCGAGCTGGCCCCGGCTGCCTTGCCCGCGCCCCCGGCCGCCGTGCCCCCACAAATGCGGGCAGCCTAGCCCGGTGCGCACCCGCTTTTTCCCTTTCGCTATGCCCAGTAACCTGCTTGCTGGGGCCGCATTGGCCGGCCCCGCTGCCGGAGGTGCGCCCGCTGAGGTGCCCCCGGCCACCGGTACCCGCCGGGGCCGCCCGCCCGGCAAGGCCAGCCAGCGGCCTTGGCGCTGCCCCGCCAATCAGTTTACCGCCCACGACCGTCCCCTTTTTCTTGTTTAGCCATGAGTCCAGTCACCGTTTATTCTTCGGCCCCCGAAACGACGCAGCTCGCCTGCGCTTTCCAAAACGTGCGCCGCGCCGGCCACGCGCTGCTCGTGCAGCCCCTCTCGGCGCGGCCCGCCCCCAACCCGGCGCGCAAGCACCTGCTGCGCCTGCGCGACGAGCGCAACGAGGTGTATCAGCAGCTGGCCAACGCGGGCCAGCTGCTGGACTTATTCGAGAAAGGGGAGGTGCTGCTGGCCGCCGGCGAGGAGCAGGGCCTGCGCGCCGACCGCGACAGCCTGGATGCGCGCCTGCGCGGGCTGCAAGCCGCTATTCTAACACTGGAAGGCGGGGAGCCGGCCCAAGGCTAGCCCCACCGCCACACTTTTCCCTTTTCGTCTAACGAAGACACGTAGCGCCCGCCTCTTCCCGGTCGGCTCGGACGCTACGGAATGCCCGCTCGACGCGGGCCAGGGGAGCACAGGGCCTGCACGCAGGTTCGGCCAGCGATGGATTTTGGGCTGCCCATACCGCCGCTGGCCACTTCTTTTTCTTTTCACGTTTCAACTCGCCCCTCGCTTGTTGCCGCTACCCTACACCCCCACCGCCGCGCATCGCCAGCTGGCGGCCTACCTCAAAAAGCTGAAAGGCGAGCTGCCGGCCCAGGTGCGTACCCGCCTCGTGAAGGGCCTGCAGCAGCACTACCTCGTGCGGCCCAAGGCCCTCAGCGACGGGGCGCGCACCACCGCCCGGCTGCTGCTCGTGTGGGCCCTCGACGTGGTGGTGCAGCTGCGGCGCGTGCCCCTGCTGCTGGAGGCCGCCACCGACGAAGCCCCCGAGCGCCGCACCCCGCCGCCCGTAGCCACCAACTGCGAGACGCTGGCCCGCGCCCGGGGCATCTCGGCCCGCGCCATCCGCGACCACCTGCAAGAGCTGTTGAAAATCGGGTTCATAACCCGCAAGAATAACCGGGGCTGGCAGGCCAATTTCGAGCTGTTCATAGCCCCGGAGTTCGTGTGGGCAAAACCCGCTCAGAACGCCCAGGAAGGGCCTAAAAAGCGCCCATACGCGCCCTTGTTACCTTCGGAGGAAGCAACAAACTTTCCGCCTATTATAGTACAGGATAGACAGGATACAAAGAAAGTTGAAATAGGCCGTGTGGAAAAGTTAGTAACGCCACCGGCCCCAACTGGCCCAGGCGAATTGACTGGCAACACAGGGCCGCAGCGGGCTCCCAAACCCGCCCCCCCACGGCCTGCTACGCCCCGCCAGGTGCCGAAAGCCGGGGCGGGGGGCGCGGCGGCCGCCCACGTGCAGGCCGAGCGCCTAGGCTGGGTCACGCAGGCCTGGCACTACGCCCAAAAACGGCTCTACGCGGGCCGCCGCTTCAGCGAGGCCGAGCACGAGAAGGCCCGCGAGGCCCTGTGGTACGGCACCTACCGAGGCTTTGGCCTGGAGGCCACCCCGGCCGAGTGGCAGCGCTACCACAACGAGGTGCTGCACCGCATCGACCTCGTAGCCCGCTACTTAGAGCGCCACCCCGAAAAGTCGCTGCCCAGCCCCTACGCCGAATTCGTGCAGGGCGCGGGCTACTTCGACGCCGAAAACACCCGCGGCTTTGCCGGCACCGATGCCTGGCTGGCCCGCGCCGAGGCCACCAACCGCGAGCGCAACATCACCCGGGCCCTGCTCAAGGCCCGCCAGCAGCTCAAAGCGCACTGGCTGGGCATTGCCCCCAAGCGGGTGCAGGCCCTGAGCAACGTGCAGCTCTTCCGCCACCACGAAACCAAGCTGCGCGCCTTCGGCCCCGAGGCGCTCCAGCGCTACTACGCCCAGGTAGCCGCCCCCACGGCGCCCACCGCTGAGCGCATCGCCTTTACGCCCCTGGTCCTGGCCGGCCCGGCTGCTCGCCGCTTTACCCATTCCTAGTTCACTTACCCTTATTCACTTTCCCATGAGCTACACCCGCTCCGCCGCCGTCCAGAAACTGATTGACAGCGCCGAAACCAAGCTGCTGATTTACTTCCTCGACGGCAACGTGCGCACCCAGTACGGCCGCCATAACTTCCAATCCAACCGCCCCGCCCGCAACCCCCGGGCCGTGGAAATCCGCCGCCACGAGCGTAGCATTGCCAAAAATGCCCCTTTCATCAAGGTAGCCATGATTTACGACCTGAGCGACGGCCACGAGATTGCCCGCTTCAAGAAAGGGCAGTGGCTATGAGGCTGCCCCACCTCGACCAAAAGATTCCGCTGCACTGCGGCGAGGCCCAGCTGCTGGCCGACGCCATCGAGTGGGTGCTGACCCAGCAGCTGCTACCCCCCGTGCGGCCGGTGCTCCAGATGGTGCTCAGCTTCGGCCCGCTCACCCGGGTGGGCACGCGGCTGCTGGCCCGCCAGCGCCAGGAGGCGCGCCGTAGCGGCCCGCCGCCGCGCAAGCCCCGGCTCTTTACCCTGCGCTACGACGAGATAGCGGCGCTGCTCGTCATCCTGCCCAGCGCCCCGGCGGCGGGCGCGGCCTGGGGCGAGGTGCACCGGGCCAGCCTGAACCTGGAGCGCTTCATTGACTTCGACGCCTAAGGCCAGCGCGCCTAGCTGCCGAGCAGCAGGTGCAGTTGGTTGCCGAGCTGCAACTGGGCATTGACCAACTCCCGGCTCTGGTGCCCGCGCACGTACTGCATGAGCAGGTGCAGGGCCCGGGTAGTAGGGGGCTGGTTAGCCGGGCGGGCTAACACCTGGCGCACGGCGCGGGCGCGAAGCATTTTGGCATCCATACAGAAAAAAGGAAGAGAGGTTGAAAAAGCGCGAAAAGGCAGCAAAGCTGCCTCAGAAAAAGTAGCAATATCGACCAATTTCGCCCAGGGCAGCGCAGCCCCATGTCAACTTTACTTTTTTGTCGCTCAAGGACTAAGTCCCGAAACGCCGGTAAGAAATTGTCGTGCCGGCTGCTCTTGGAAAGGTATATTTATTTCGCGGGGTAATGCTAGTTTTTATAGCGTAGGTTTTGCCCGTAGCTTTAGACTATTATCCCGTTCGCGTTCACCCTTTTCCTGTGGAGTACATCACCCTGCCCGTCGAGTCTCACGTTTTTCGCTTCCTGCTGGCCAACCAGGAGGAGGAGCATTACTTCCTCTCCGAAGCCGACCCCTTCGGTATGTACCTGCTACGCCTGCTCATCGAGAACCCCGTCGAGCGCCGGCGCGACGAGCAGGTGGCGGCCTACCCCGAGCGCTGGCCGGTGCAGCTGGGCAGCTACGAGGCCTGGGGCATTGGGGAGCCCAGCGGGAAGGTAGCGTACCTGTTTAACAGCTACATCAACAAGTTTCTGCTGCGCGACCTGCACGGCTTCGTGCAGCAGGCCGTGGAGGACGGCAAGCAGGCCAAGCACGCCATCCAGGGCTTTATGGTCAAGTACGGACTGCGCGAGGAGGACATCCAGTTCGAGACGCTGCAAAAGTCGTGGCAGCGCTACTGGTCGACCCGTAAGAACAGCAAGAAAAAGCGGGTGAGTCTGACGGGGCAACTGCCACTGAAGGAGCTGGAGAAACGCCTGCTGAAGACGTCCGCTCAGGCTCCCAACCCGGGCCTGGCTGGCTACGTGGCCGCCTACTACCTGCCCCAGGCCGACCTGGCCGCCGACCCCGTGCTGGCGAGCCCCGGCCTGGTCTCGGCCGACTTGCAGCTGCTGCCCGGCGCGGGCTGGCGGGCGCTGCCCTACACCACCCACACGCTCAAGCTGGAGGAGACGCCAAAGACCGAGCGCGGCGTGACCACCTACCAGGTGCGCGCCACGGCCCAGCGCCCGCAGCCCAGCCCCGGCGTGCTGGCCACGCTGGCCAGCCTCGACCGCCGGCCGCTGCTACTCTTGCTGGTAGAGGCCGGCGGCGGGCGCCGGCTCGTAGGCTCGCGCGAGGAGTACCTGCTGCTGAGCACGACGGGGGAGGGGCAGAACCCGGCCAGCAAGTCGGGCCTGGAGCTGCGCTTCGAAGGCGCGGCCACCCGGCGGGCGCCCTACTATCAGGGCGCCGTGCCGGTGCTGGACGGGTCGGCACTGCCGCCGCTGGCCGGCACCGGCGGCTACGTCGAGATTCGCGACAAGCGGGGCAACCTCATGGCGCGCGTGCCGGCGGGCACGGTGGTGACGGTGGCCAGCGGCTTTCGGGTGGTGCTGAGCTACTAAGTCCTTTCTAGCGGCGAGCGGGGCGGCCAAGTTTGTACTATGGCTGTACTGAGCAAGCAGGAGTTTAAAGAAAAGTGGGGGGGTAAGTTCGCCGACAACACCATCCAGGACATTGACGAGGCGATGCTGCGCGACTTTCGCCAGGATATCGCCGATACGTTTGCCCACGTGGGGGCCATCAGTGCGCCCACGGCACCGGACTACGACTCCGGGGCGATATACGCCAAGGGCGCGCTCGTGCTCTTCGGGCTACCTAACAAGTTGTTCTACCAAGCCAAGGTGCCGGGTCTGCTGCCCACCCCCACGCCCGTCGAGGAAACGGCCGAGTGGCTGCCGGTGGCCCCGCCACTCTCGCCGCTGCTGCCCTACCGCGAAATGCCGGTGCTGCAGGCGCAGGATTATAGTAGTAATGGCCTGCTGGAGCCGAGTACCTTATACCGCCTCACCGGCCGCGTGGATGCCGCTGGCGCGGCGCTCGATGACGTACTCGTGGCGGCAGTGAGCCGCCACCAGGTGGCGGGGGCAGATGCGTACGCCATCCATATTGACCCGCAGACCCGCCAGGAGCAGCTGCTGGCGGTGAGCTACGAGCTGGCCACCGACATCACCTCGCCACGCACGGGCGGCGCAGTAGCGTTGCCTGTTTTCGTCGATGAGAACGGCAACATCATCGTTGGCGTCAACGCCAGCCACAGCATAGCTGGCAACTTCAACACCATCATCGGTGGCGAGGATTGCCATATTGACCACCCGGCCAGCTCGTTCAACTACATCTCCTCCAGCACCGGCGTGCAGATTCTAGCGGGCCGCGATAACTCGGTGAGCAGCAGCCGGGGCGGCACCATCGAAGGCGGCCGAAGCAACACCATCGTCGGCGGCGGCGGCGTCATCCCAGCCACTTGCTCCGGCGTGACGCTCATTAACTGCGCCGATTTCATAGCCCCGGCCGGGGTGAATGATGCCACCTACATCAACAACGTGCTGGTCGGGGGGAGCAGCGGCGCGGCGCGGGTGCAGCTCACCACCGAGCCGGGCCGGCGCGTGGCCGTGCTGGCCGTGGAGTCGAACCAGCTGGCCATTTCCAGCGTGCGCCTGTTCGACAATGCCAGCGCGGCCAACTTCCAGCTCAACAAGCGGGTGGGCGGCAACTGGGCTCCCGGCACGCAGCTGCCGCTGAGCAGCCTCAACGCGGCAATCAGCGCCCTGACGCCGGCCGAACTCACGGCGGGCGCGGAAATCGAAATCGAAACCCAGCAAACGGGCGAGCAGGCCAACCAATTTCTGGCCCTGTTCTCGCTCGCCGGCCGCAGCGGCACGCTGCTGCTGCTCGGCACCCGGCCAGCGCGGCGCGTCTACAACCCCGACGTGTCGCCCCAGCCGCAGCGAGGCTTGCTATTCAATGCCCCCGGCAGCACGCAGCAGCGGTTCTCCTTTCCCACGCCCGCCCTGACGGAGGCTACGCTGACCTTTTGGGTGCGGCGTAACCAGGCCTTCGATGCGGGCACGGAGTATTGGTGCGTGAGTGGCCGGCCGGCCACCAATGCGTACCTGACCGGCGACAGCTCTTTCAACCTGCTCTATTACAGCGATGGGGTGAGCTTCAGCACCTGCGCCCTGGGTATGCCCACGGGCCTCTGGAAACGCGTGACGGTTTTGCTCACCAACGTGGTAGCGGGCGAAATCACTATCAACGGCTCGTCGTCGGCCAGCGGCATCAGCGGCCTGGTCAACCTGGAATACCACGACGTGCGCCTGTATTCGCGCCACTTCAGTATCGACGAGCGCAACAACCGCACGGCCGCGCCCACCGACTCGCTGCTGGCCCGCTTCACCCTTCCTTACGACCTGGATACGAGTGTGCCGGTACTGGACGAGTCCGGCCACGGCGCCACGGGTACCCTTTCCAATTTCTAAGTTTAGTACAATGGCTTTTCTTACTTCCGCCCATAAGCACCTCGAATTACGCGTCGATGACGTGGTGCATGCCGAAACCCGAGTGGGCCAGGTGGCCCGCGTGTGGAGCCTGCACCACGAGCAGGACGATGCCGGGATATGCCGGGTCGAAATCGGCGTTAAACTGCTGCTCTTTAGCCTCGCTAGTAACGAGTTGAATGAGCGCCTGCCCGAAACGCGGTTTGTGACGTTGAAAACCGTGCTCAAGGGCAACAACGACACGCTGGTGGAGCACCGGACGGGCCGCATCCTGGCCATCCGCGACGTGCCGGGCAACGCGGGTACGGCCGTCACGCCGCATACGGCCGACTCGGCCGACTGGGGCGCGCTGTGCCGCTCCTTCGAGGTCGATACCATGCTGCAAGGCGACTGGTTCGAGGAAATTCGCGACGGCCGCGCCATCATCACCGGCGAGTGGATTGTGGCCAACCTGCAGCAGGCCTATCAGATGGGCCGCTTCTCCCAGCCATGAGTTTTCCCGCGTTGTGGCTGCTCGTGCCGCTCGTGCCGCTCGTGGCGCTGCTGGCCACCGTCCTCTACCGCGCTAGCCGGCGCTAGCTCACCCGCCCCGACCGCCTTGGTCGGGGCTTTTTGCTGTCCTTTTTGCCGGCAATTGCCACCGGCAGCTTTGCATCGTCTTAGCTACCCACGATGCGCTCTACTAATCTGCTCGCCGTTATCCTCGGCTCCCCCTTCATGATGCAGCACCAGGCGGTGCTGGGCTACCTGCCCCAGGTGGCCATGCTGATGCGTGGGGAAGGCGTGCAGCAGCAGGGGCCGTTGGCCAAGCGCCGGGCGCGCCCCACCATGATAGCCGAGCTCACCCCGAGTGGCGCCGCCACGGTGGCGGGCCGCAAGCGCGTGAAGGGCTACGACGAAGCGCCGGAAGGCTCGGTGGCCGTGCACTCGCTCAAGGGCGTGATGCTCAAGGACGACCAGATAGGGCTGTGCCAAGATGTGCCCGGCACGGCGAGCCTGGGCCGGGCCATGCTGGCGGCCGACGCCCACGAGAACGTGGTGGCCCACGTGCTGGCCATCGACTCGGGCGGGGGCAGCGTCGACGGCACGGCCGAGTACGGCGCCCTGATTAAGGGCCTGACCAAGCCGGTCGTGGCCTACTCCGATGGCATCATCGCCTCGGCCGCCTACTGGGCGGCCTCGAGCTGCGCCAAAATTGTGCTCAATAACGGCACCTGCGCGGTGGGCTCCATCGGCGTGATGTGCAGCGTGGCCGACTACAAGCCCATGCTGGAGAAGCTGGGCGTCGTGTTTCACGACCTGCGCGCCGATGACTCGGACGAGAAAAACGAGGACTTCCGCCAGCTCATGGAGGGCAACCACAAGCCCTACATCGAGAACGTACTCAACCCGTTGCGCGAGATGTTCGCCAGCACCGTGAAGGAAAATCGCCCGCAGCTCGCCACCAAAGAGGGCGAAAAGCTGCTGCACGGCTCCATGTATTTCGCCAACGCGGCCGTGGCCGATGGCCTGGCCGACGAAATCGGCCCCTTCAGCCGCGCCGTGGAGCTAGCCCTGGAGCTAGCCGAGGCCGGCGACCCCACCACCGGCGCCGCCGGCGGCAACTCTGCCACCACTTCAACCCAACCCCCCATGTTCGGGAAAAACAAATTTCCGGCCGTCGCCGCACTGGCCGGCCTTTCGGGCGCTGCCCTCACTCCGGAGCTGGTATCAGCCGCCAATGACGAGCTGGAGACTGCCGGCATTTTGGGCGCCGCCCTGGTGACGGAGGCCAGCCTTACTACGCTGCAAAACGACAGCACGGCCTGGAACGCGGCCCACACGGCCCTCGAAGCCGCCGGCGCGACCGACGTGGTCGCCCTGGCCGCCGACCGCGACAAATACAAGGCGGAGGCCGCCGCCTTTGGCAATCAGCCGGGCGTGCTGCCCACCAGCTCCACCAAGACCGGCACCGACGTGGCCGAAGGCGGCGATGCCAACGACAAGCTCGTGAACGACCTGCACGAGAAGATGCTCAACGGCTAGTGCCCTAGTATTCCTTTTTATCAACGTTTTAAGCTACTACCGATGGCCTTAGAAACCGCCGACATCAAAGCCCAATTTGGGGCTTACTACCTCAACAACGGCCAGAACCTGGCGCGGCTCTACGAGCTGCTGCGCCGGGCCACGTCCACGGAGGCCATGTTCTCGCCCATCAACACGGACGATACCATCTGGCGGGCGGCTAAGTCGCTCTACACCCGCGTGGTGCAGCCCTTCCAGAAGGCGTTTACGCCCCTGGCCAGCGTCACGTTCGTGCCGGTGGAGATTAAGCAGTTCAAGATTAAGGTCGATGCCCAGGAGTATCCCGACGACCTGGAGGCGAGCTGGCTGGGTTTCCTCGACGGCGAGGATATTGACCGCAAGGCCTGGCCCTTCGTGCGCTGGTACACCGAGCAGTACCTGATTCCGCAGATTAAGCAGGACATCGAGCTGCTCGAAATCTACCAGGGCGTGCGCGTGGAGCCCGTCAACGGCGTAGCCGGGGCTGCTGGCACGAGCCTGGACGGTCTGAAAAAAACCATCAACGGCCACATCAACGCCGGCCGCATCACGCCCATCGCCACCGGCGCGCTGGAGACTGACCCGCTCGCCTTCGTTGACCAGATGGAGGAGTGGGCCGATGGCATCGACAAGGCTTACTGGAACATTCCCATGATTCTGGGCGCCTCGGAAACGGTGGCGCGCCGCTTCTTACGCGGCCAGGAGCGCAAATATGGCAAGAACACCGGTGGCGGTGCCCTGGGCCTGACCATCAACAACACCAACATCACCCTGGCTGGCCTGCCATCGCACCAAAACACCGACAAGTTCTGGTGCACGCCCAAGGCCAACGCCGTGATGCTGCGCAAGCGCATCCAGAATCAGACGAAGGTGCAGGTGGAAAATGTCGACCGCCTGCTCAAGTTCTTCACGGACTTCAGCATGGGCATCGGCTTCATCATCCCCGAAATCGTCTTCACCAACGACCTCGACCTGGTCTAGGCTAAGGCGGCGGCCGGCCCAGCTCTACGGAGCGGGCCGGCACGTCGCACAAGGGTACGCGTGTTTTTCCACCAGTAACTATTTGCCAATCATGGCTGAAGCAACCAACGAGGCAGCGCTGCAAGAGCAGAATGCCCAATACAAAAAAGACCTGGAGAAAGCCCAGAAGGCGCTCACGAAGGCCCAGGAGCAGTACGAAAAAGAGGTGACTACCCTTAAGGAGGAGCATTCTAAAGAGGTAGTGGCGCTGCAGGAAAAGGCGACGGAGCTGCAAAACCAGCTCACCGACGAGCGCCAGCGCTCGGGTGATTTGGCCGCCGACCTTAACGAGTCGGAAAACCTGACCGAGGAGCTGCAAACCAAGCTCAAGCGGGCCGAGACTATCCAGGCCGAGAGCGATACGCTCATCGTGTCGGACGGCACCGACGACTATAAAGTGCTGCTCAAAAGCTTCAAATTCAAGGGCCAGGGCTACAAGGCCGAGGAGCTGAAGGATAACGAGGTGTTCGTGCAGCAGCTTGTCGCCGCCGGCGTCGGCTTCCTGCAAAAAATTAAGGCCGGGGAGTAGGCGCTCCCCGGTTCATTCATTCACTTTTAAGGTAAGGAGCCGCACGCATGGCCACACTTAACAACTTGCCCGGTACCGGCGGTAAAGACAACCAGCCGGGCCTGAAGGGCCTCATCTACCTCGCGCCGGAGGACTGGTTTTCCTCCATCAAGGAGCTGAAGAAAACCGAGGAGCCCGGCGACTCGGTCACCATCGACGGCTCGCACACCTTCCTGCCGGGCAAGGGCTTCCTGACGGCCTACGCCACCCAGGACACGGCCGGCCTCAAGCTCGACCCCACCGGCGAGCGCGACAGCCGGGGCTACAAGGCCGGCCTGGAGTTTTTCAACCCCGGCAACACGAAGGAGGCGGCCGAGTTCATGCGCATCGTGAAAAACACGAGCTGCATTATCCTGGTCAAAACGCCCGATGGCGTGGTGCAGCAGGTGGGCGGTAAAGACCTGGGCGCCGAAATCGTCGGCAGCTGGGACTCGGGCAAGCTCTCGGGCGGCAAGCGCGGCACCATGTTCAAGGCCGAGGCTTATCAGCAGGGTAATCAGTTCTACGAGGGCGACATTGCCCTGCTCGACGGCAGCCGAATCAATGGCACCACCGGCGTGGTAACGCCCGCCCCGGGTGCCCCGGCCGCTACCAACTAAGCCTATGCTACCCGCCGTCGCCGCCCTGTTTGAGTTGACCAGTCACACCACCCGGCTGCACGTCGTGCGCCTGGGCCGGGACGTCGACCTGACCCAAATCAGCGTCGAAGAGGCCGAGGAGCTGCTGGCTCTGCCAGGTGGTTTCGAGTGGCTGCGGCGTAAGGCAATGCCCGAAAACGAAGCGAGCCCGGTGACTGTCACCACCAGGCCCGCCAGGGCAAAAAGGAAAAAAGCGAGCACGTGAGGAGGAGCTTGGAGGAGCAGGAAGCTCGCTTTTTTCGGCGCCCCGACCATTGGTCGGGGCGCTTTTTTTTGTCCTTTTCCCCAGCAAGATACAGTGCCAGGTTTGCATGGTGAAGGAGATACGGGAGTGGCTGAAAAGCGGGCTGGATTACGCCCAGGGCGTGGCCCTATACGAAAGGTTTGGCAAGAGTCGCATCGTACTCAATGCCTTACGGCGCGGGGCTAGTGACTTCACGCGCCAGAAGCTGCGCGAAGAATTAACCAAGTTCAGCCAGCAGGACGTAGCGCCACCGGCACGTGCATGTGTCGTCGATACATCGGTCAAACGGGTTGATAAAACGTCGGTCCGGGTGCCCGTCAGCCCGTCAGTCGGCCAGGAGGTTAGCACGGCTCCTGAGCACCCCGAGCGCCGCACCTGGTACGCCAACCGGGCTTATGCTCACGCCCAGTTGGAGCTAGTGGGCACCGATGCTGAGCGGCGCGAGCTGGCCACCAGCATCCTGGCTGCATCGGAGCAAATAACGGCCAGCTACCGGGCCATGGAGGCCCCAGTTGAAGCAGCGCCCGGCCCTGACCTGGCCGCGCTCGCCGACGAAGGGGAAGTCCGCCGGCTGCTGGCTAACCTGCGCCCGCAGCGCAGCAAACTGAAAAACCGCCCCGACCGCGCCAGCGACCTGGCCCGGGTAGTGGCCCAAATTACCCTGTTGGAAACGAAGCTGAAGACCCGTGATGGAGACTAATCCGAACTACACTCCCGAAACTGAAACGGCCCTGGACCGCATCCGGGCCTCGTTTTTCTCCGATGAGGAAGACCCCGACGCCCAATTGAGCCCGGCAGAGCTGGACCAGAAGGGCCAGCTCGTGTGCGCCCACGCCAACCGCACCGAGGGCAAAAGCCTGGAAAAAACCGTGAAGCTGCTCATCGCCCGCTACGGCGTGAGCCGAGCCACGGCCTACCGCCGGTGCCGCTACGCCTCGGTTTTGTTTGCCGACGTGACGCGCACCCACAAGGAAGGCGAGCGCCAGATTGTGTACGAGATGGCCCAGCGCGCTTACCGCGATGCGGCTAAGCTCGGTGACCCCAAGGGTATGAACGGGGCCATCGCCAACATGATTAAGCTCAAGCGCCTCGATAAGGAGGACTCGGCCGCGCTTACGCCCGACCTGCTGGGCGACAAAACCTACTACCTGCAGGTAGGGCAGGGGAGTGGTAAGGGCCAGAAGGTCATTGACCTGGGACAGTTGGAGCACCTCGACGAGGGCACCTACGCCGAGGTAGTAGACGCCGTGGAAAGCTCGGATTTGCCCCTGGCAGGCATGAGAGCGCTGTTATTGGAAGCTAGAGAGGAAGGAGAAGAAGATGTCGACGACGAACGCGCCGCAGGTTAAGCCCCTGCACTTCAATCGGCCCCAGCTGCGGTTTATGATTAGCAAGCTGGCCAGCGCGGTTTCGCTCTGGAGCCGGGCCACGGGTAAGAGCACGCTCATTGCCTGGCTCATGCACCTCATCGTGACCAAGATGCCGCGCTCGTGCTGGGCCATCGTGGGCTCGACCTACGCCCAGATTCTGACGCGCACGCTGCCCTCGACCATCGCGAGCCTGGAGCGGCTGGGCTATTTGAAGGACGTGCACTACTTCATCGGGCGCAAGCCACCGCAGGGCTGGGGCTGGCCCGAGCCCTACCAGCGCCCGGTCCGCTACGACCACTTCATCATTTTCTATACCGGGGCCGGCTTTCACCTCATCAGCCAGGACGGCAACGGCAGCAGCTCGCGCGGCGTGAACCTGGACGGCTACATCGGCGACGAGGCCCTGCTGCTCGACCGCGAAAAGCTGGGTACGGACGTGATTGCGGCCAACCGGGGCAACAAAGATTACTGGCCCGGCTGCCAGCTGCACCACGGCAAGTTTCTGTTCAGCTCGATGCCCTGGGGCGATACGGGCAAGTGGCTGCTGGACGAGGCAGCCTACTACGAGCGCGACGGGCAGAATTTCGGCCTGGTGCGCGAGCGCCTGATTGCCTTGCAGCTCGACTTCGTGGACAGCCGCTCGATGAAGACTCGCGAGCAACTCTACGAGGAAATTCTGGCCCTCTCGGCCCAGTTGCGCTTTTACCCCAACCAGGCGAAGCTCAAGCGCGGTGATAAGCAGGTGGCCAAGGGCATGCTCTACTCGGAGGCCAACATCTTCGATAATATTCAGAACCTGGGCATTCCGTACCTGGAAGAGCAGCGCCGCGAGCTATCGGATTTCATGTTTTTGATTGAAATCCTGAATCAGCGGCCCAAGTCGGTGGAGGCGGGCTTCTACCCCAAGCTCGCGGCCCACCACGCCCAGGAGTGCCCCGATAACGCTTACGTGGCTGGCCTGGAGTTCAACCTGAGCCGGCTCAGCGTGCACGATAGCCGCATGGACGGCGACTGCCGGGCCCACCAGCCCCTGCGCATGTCGGTGGACTGGGGCGCCACCATCAGCACCATGCTGCTGGCCCAGGTACACGCCGACGTGAGCGAGTACCGCTTCCTCAAGGGCCTGTACGTGAAGCATCCCAAGCTGATTAAGGACCTAGCCAAGCTCTTCACCACCTACTACGCCTACCACTTGAACAAGGTGGTGGAGCTGGTTCAGGATAACGAGTGGGGTAACCGCCGCGCCCCCGACGCCAAGCTGACTTACAACGAGCAACTCATCGAGGAGTTGCGCGACGCCGGCTGGCGGGTGCGCGTCATCGACCAGGGCCGGGCTCCGGACTACGCCGTGCGCTACAAGCTGGCCATGGACCTGCTGGGCGAGGCCGATAGCCGCCAGCTGCGCATCCGCTTCAACAAGGTCAACTGCCGCGACGTGCTCACGGCCTTGAGCATGGCGCCCCTGCGCATCGGTAGCAAGGGACAGACCGAGAAGGATAAGCGCAGTGAGCAGCGCAAGACCACGCCGGCCCAGGAGGCCACCCACTTCACCGACAACGTGGACCTGCACTTCGTCTCAATTGACAAGTACGTGGCCAAGGCAGCGGGCAGTGGGCATGGCCTACTCATCGTCAGTGCCTAGTGGCAATTGCCGCGAGATGTAACACGAGCTTTCCTCACAAAACCTAAAAACCCTCTTCCCAGCACGGGAAGAGGGTTTTTTCATGTCCGGCCCGGGGTATATCCTTTTGGTGCCCCCTGGCAATTGCCAATTGGGCAACAGTGCACGTTGGGGTCTTCAGCGACTAAATGAGACGAAAAAGTCCCGAAAAACCTAAAAAACGGCCTTCCTGCTATCGCCAGGGCACTTGGCTGTGAGACTGGTATCATTCGCTGGCCGGCCAGCGGGTTTGCCAGTCGTTTTGCTGTCCTTTTTGCGCAGGGGCGCCTAGCCCAGTTTTGCAGCGGAGATTAGCGAAGAGGAACAGTGGAGACGATACGACTAGCGGATGCGCTGGCGCGAATGGAGGCGGCTAAGGTGCCGTTTACCCTGCGCTTTGTGACCTATGATGCCGGCAGAAAGACGGGCGGCCGTGTGGTCGAGTGGGAAAACTGTCGTTTGGCAGCAAAAAGCGAAGGACATCCTTATCGCTACCCCACACGCAACCTGCTAGTAGGGGAGAGTTTAGAGCGCCGCAAGGTGCACATCTGGCTGCTGCTGGCCCTCGACGGCCAGCGCATTATGCTAGGGTAGAGGAGTACCTGGCCGGCTAGGGAGTCGGCAGGATGGAGGAACGTGCAGGAGAAGATTTTATGCGAGTAGTTATTAGCCCAGACGGGCGTTTCGGTCACGTCGATGGCGGCGAGACCGTGTTCAAGCTCAACGCCGGTGTCAGCGGCCCCAGTGGCGGCAGCGGCGCCGGCAACCTGCCGGCGGCCGAGCCCACCTCACCCCAGCGCAAGCCCGAGGGCGGGGGCCTTATCTCGCCCTGGGGCGAGGACAACCTGTTTCCGCAGGCCGTGGTCAAGGATATGGAGAAAAACACGGTGCTGCCCGCCGTGCTGGAGCAAAAAACGGCCACTATGTACGGCCAGGGTATCGCCTACGGCATCATTGCGGGCGTCGATAAGAGTGGCGCCAAGCAGTTCGAGGGGCAATACGTGCCCGAAATCGAGGACTTTTTGGAGGGTTCCAACGTGGCGCGCTACGCCTTCGAATGCCTGAAGGATATCAACATCTTCGGTAATGCTTTCCCCGAGCTGATACTGAGCAAGAACCGGCAGAAAATTGTCGGTATTGCGCTTCAGGACGCAGTTTGGTGCCGCTACGGCATCCCTAAAAACGGGGTGGTGGACTACGTCTACCTCAACGCCAACTGGCACGACGGCGGCTCGGCCACCGACCCGGTGCTGACCACCAAGATTCCGCTTATCGACCCCTACTACGACGCCGTGGGCAACCTGCGCGCCCGTACCGATAGCTTCAATTACTGCTATCCGCTCAGCATCCCTTCGCCCGACAAGGCGCTCTACCAGCTCGTGGCCTGGAACTCGCTGCGCCGCTCGGGCTGGCTTGACGTGGCCGCCGCCATTCCCGAGTTCAAGAAGATGCTGTTCAAAAACCAGCTTAGCGTCAAGTACTTGGTGGAGATTCACTCGTCGTACTGGAACTGTAAGTACGGCGAATGGGATGCGCTACCCCAGGAGGAGCGCACGCGCCTGCTCTCGGAAGAGCTGACGACCTTCAACAACGTCATGAGCGGTACCAACGGCGCGGGTAAGACGGTGATGTCCACTACGTACACCGATAAACTCACGGGTAAGGAGTTCTCGGCTTTCAAGATTACGGCCATCGATGACAAGCTCAAGGACGGCATCTACATCGAGGACTCGCAGGAGGCCAGCAGCCACATCTACACGGCCGTGGGCTACGCGCCGGCCCTGATGGGCGTCTCGCCCGGAAAGGGCATGGGGGGCGGCGCCGGCGGTGGCTCCGAGCCCCGGGTGCTGTTTTCCAATTTCATCAGCACCGCCCAATTCCACATGGACTTGGTGCTGGAGCCGCTCAACCTCATCGCCCGCTACAACAACTGGACGGTGGGCGGCAAGCCCATCCGCTTCAAATTCCTGCCGCCCCTGGTCATGACCGAAGCCACGGCCAACACCCCCTCAGCCGACCCGCAGCAGCAGTCGAAATAATGGAGCTGATACCCCAACCTACCGGCTCCTACAAATGCACCCAGTGCTGCGTGGCTATGGTTGCCGGCGTCACGCTGAAGAAGAGCATCAAAGCCTTCGGGCTGGAGCACGCCACCAACCTCTACGCCATGCGCAACGCCCTGAAAAAGCTGGGCTACGTGGCCGCTGAGAAATACGAATCCTTCGGCCGCAAGGAAAAGCGGCTGCCGCGCACCTGCATTCTGCGGCTCAAATGGCCTAAGCAGAAGCTGGGCCATTGCGTGGTCTTCCACAAAGGCGAGGTCTACGACCCGGCGGGCTACGTGCTGGACTGGTCGGACTTCCTGGCAATGAATTGCGACGCTTTCATCACTTACCTCAGCATCAACCCCGCATGAGCCTGATTCGCACCATCGACCAATTCTGCGCTCATGTGCGGCTGCAGGCTAGTGGCACCCTACTCGAAAACCTGGAGCCCGACCTGCGCGTGGCCGAGCGCCGCCACCTGCGCCCGGTGCTGGGCTTGGCGCTCTACAACGAGCTAACCGCCTTGAGCAACGGCGACGTGCAGGCGGCGCTCGACGACTCGGCCAGCGCCACCGGCGGGCTGCTGCGCCTGGTGCACGAGGACCTGGCCAACCTGGGGCTGCTGGAGTACTTGCCGCTCAATCAGTTGCAAATCAACGACGGCGGCGTGTACGTCATGGCCGGCGGCTCGCGACCCTTCCAGTGGCAAATCGACCAGCTCAAGGCCAGCCTGCGCGGCAAGGGCTACAACGCGCTGGAAAGCGTGCTGGAGTACCTGGAGGCCCACCTCGCCGACTTTCCGGCCTGGGCCACGTCGCCGGCGGCCGTGCAGGCCCGCGAGCAGCTCCTGGCCTCAGCGGCCGAGTTTACGCGCCACTACGATATCGCCGGCTCGCGTCTCACTTACCAGGCCCTGCTGGCCACCCTGCGCAAGGTCGAGCGCTTCGAGCTGGAGCCCGTGCTCAGCTTCGAGTACCTGGGCGAGTTGAGGGCCCAACTCGTGGCCGGCGCCTTGTCGGCCGACAATCAGGTCGTGCTGGAGCGCTTCCTGCGCCCGGCCCTGGCGCACTTGGTCGTGGCCGCCGCCATTCCGGAGGTGGGCCTCACCTTCAACGGGCACGCTGTCGAGCTAAACATCTTCCGTCCCGACGACGCCAACGCCAAGGAGGCCGACGCCAGCCTCGACCAACTGCTGAGCCTGAAAATGAGCAAGGCCCGTGCCGATGGCCTGGTCTTCCTGACGCAGCTGCGCCGGCACCTGAACCTATACGCCTCGGGCATCCGCTTCGCCACCTACTTCAATTCCAGCGCCTACACCGACCCCCAAGCCCCGCGCCTGGTGGTGCGCACGGCGCCCGATTCCCCCACCATCTTTTTCGGCTAGTTATGCCCCACCTCCCCACTACTACCGGCGGCGGCCAGGACTTGATGCTGGCCGTGGTCATCATGCTTTGCTCGGGCCTCTCGGCCCTGGTCGGCTGGTTTATCGTGCGCACCCTGAAAAGCGTCGAGGATGCCATCCAGGCCGGCAAGGCCGAAACCACGGCCCTGCGCACGGAGCTGGCCACCGTCAAGGCCGACCTGAAGGGCTACGCCAACCAGGTCGAGCGCCAAAGTGAGGAGCTAGGCAGCCTCAAACGCGCCTACGTCGTGCTGGAGCGCGCTTTCAGCGCAATGGACAAGTGGCTCTACGGCCAGCACGTGCTGGGCAAGCTGCCCCAGCCGCCCGACTTCCGGGCTTCTGCAACCCCTGACTAATCACCCTTTTACCTTTTTTCTTATGCGCGCATTCCTGCACAACCGCAACCCCCAAAACCTGGCCGGGCACCAGCTGCTCTACGGCTGGCTGCTCCGCCACAACGAGCTTCATCTGGCCCTGCTGCTGGCCTTGCTGTGGTACCCCATCCAGCTGGCCTTCGCCTGGTACTTCCCCGACGCGGCGCCCCTTAGCTCCACCCAGCTCCACAAGGTGCTGCTCACGGCCCTGGTGTTCGTTTCCGGCCACGGCTTTCTCTGGCTGGGCCTGCGCTTCAACCTGCCCATCCTGCCGCGCTGGCTCAAAAAACGCTTTACCACCACCTTCTTATCCCTTACCGAATGGCAAAAAATGCAATTCTTCGCCTTCTTGTGGTCAGCCTATTTGGTC
>Ga0265798_10004914_pt1 | contig 18258 bp, 14 predicted proteins | sample P3T30metagenome_FD_192430 | JGI IMG/M metagenome (GOLD analysis project Ga0265798, IMG submission 192430) | Plant litter microbial communities from East Loma Ridge, Irvine, California - P3 T30 | ecosystem: Environmental > Terrestrial > Plant litter > Unclassified | place: USA: California... | reverse complement strand
GTTTTACTGCATACATTATGTCATATCTTAAGAAGTTAGCTCTTTATGAGGGAACACACACTTGCGTCTTGGTGATAGATTTGTAGAATGCAACGTGAGTTTCAGCATCTCCCGGTAATACTCATCGCATCTCTTATAGGTCTCGTAACTCAAGCGTTGGCAGTAAATGGGCGTGCGCACCGCCTTCGTTCTCACGATCCCACGCCCATCGTTTGGTAAGAGAGGGGTCTAGAGTACCATCCAGCATCTCCACGACGTAGCGGCCAATCGTAGGCATGAACTTCCATCCGTGGAAAGAGCCGCCTGTCGCAAGATAGAGATTCTCAGAATGCGGATGTGGAGTGATGATGAAGTCTTGGCTTGGTGTCACGGCATCCCTAGGAATAGTCAGACCGATTTATCGTAGTGGTTCAGAGAAGTAGCCTACCAGCAAACACGATACTCGTCGAACTTGACGTCCTTTCCGGCTTCACCCAGTATACCATTCTTCACAAGTTCGAGTCGTCTTTTCAGTGCTTCGTTTGGTTCCTTCTGGGCCTGGCCGGGCTCATCTGGCGGAGAAGAGAATTCTTGTCCCGATGCCTCGTGTTTGACAGTGTTCTTATAAGCCTCGTCTCTGCAGAACTTGACGGTGTATGGATCTTGATCCGATATGGGCGCTGTTAGTGGCATGACCTCCCCTGGAGTACGTTAGTATGATCATGAAGGGCGAAATTTGGTCTCCTTACCTCGTGTTGGTAAGACAGAATGTACTGTAACCGGAATCTCAGTGTATTGCTGACCATTCTTTGGATCTAGGTTGACAATTCCAGTGACCACTGCACCGGCAACCAGGCGCCCGTCGACTTGAAGCTCCTTCCTGTTTGGAGCGCTATCGGCGATCAGTTTGGCTGTACCTGCACCGGTAGCGAGGATGATGCGATCTGCTGTGATGTTTTCACCACCTATCGTTAGAACTCCAGTACATTCTCCATCAGTACCGAAGGTCAACACATCGATGTCTGCAGTGATATACTTGACTCCTGCCTCGACCGCGGCGTCGGTGTAGGCGGTCAGAGCTTTGGTGGCTTCGGCCCACCCGCTGTCCCTGTTCACGAACACTTCGCCAACTTCAGAGAAATCGGTGTCATTGTAGAAAGAACCGTACATCGCCTTGAAGCGCTCCGGGCTCGCCATCTCCGCATCAACTTCGACACCAAGCTTTTCATAGTTCTTCAAGATCTCTGCACCCAGGTCGGTATTGTCGATATTGATCATACCGCTTTGATGATAGAACTGGCTGAAGAGTGGATCATGTCGCCACATCTGCATGGCTTCCAACGCCTTTTCCATGTAAAAGATGTCGCCATAGTCTGCACGGATGACTTTGTTCTAATCCCAGGATGCGGCAAGAGGGTAAGGGTATTGTGTTCGGTCAACCAGTTGTATATGTGCTTCGGGGTACTTCTTGATCAAGTGGTAGGCAGTGGAGACGCCGAAGACTCCAGCCCCGATGATCAGGGTTGATGGCTGCGAGCTCATTGCGCATGATAATATTGTAGCGAGTCAGCAAGTTCACCGAGACTTGTGGACGTGCATGAACCGAGTTCACAATTCGCATGCTTCATGCATGATGTTGACGAGCAGTGCATGAGTGAGTCGGAGACGCAGGAGCGAAAGTGGTGATGACGCACACCCCTGTCATGCTCGACGACGCGCTAGTCCCCTCAACGCGTCGCGTCGACCAACGCTCCAACGCCCCAACTTATCGATTGCTCCACCCACCCACCATGACGCCCAAGACGCGTTCCAGCAACCAAGACGCAGACTACAAGGTCTACTATTCCAAGAAAGTGCCCCAGCAGGTGCGCTTTCCACACAAGCGCAAGACTGTGCGCCGGCGCTCGACTCCGGTACATGATGGGAAGCGGCAAATGGTCTTCCTGCCGGACAAGATGAGGAGGCAGGGCACTCCTGTTGTCGCTGACTCGGATGAGGATAGCGATACAGATCTGGAGGAGGATCTGGAAGACGGAGGAGTTTCTATCAAGGCTGAGGTGGACGAGGAAGAAGAAGAGCAGCCTATGAGGCAGATGAAGCGGAAGGGGAAGAAGCGGAACAGCGATGGGGTGCAGCAGGAAGATGATGGAGAGAAGGAAACATCGGGACCTACATCTAAACGCCGACGGACGGTAGCCACGCCTAAGAATCCTCGCCGCTCGAGGCGCGTTGGAGCCGAATCCGATGACGACAACGAAGCGACGGCTACCAAGAATAACCGAGAGCGCACATTACGGCGACAGTCAACAATGACACAACTTGTCGACGGACGGAAGCCTATGCCAGATGACGAAGAGCCCAGCTTCAAGCCCGTAAAACAAAGCTCGCGACTGAGTTGGGGTGGTCATGGCAAAAGCGAGGCAAAGAGCGACAGGAAGCAGCGCACGTTGACGCAGATGATACCAGGCATGCGGCCGCAAGAGATCATGTCAGATGAGGATCTAGATGAGATATTGAGCGATGTCGAGGCAGAGGAGAGGGCCAGTCAGACCTACGGCGATGCTGTTGCGCAGCGTTTGGCCCAACAGGGGTTTTATCGTGTCGAGGGGAATGGTGTTGGAGAGCACAATGATGCAAATGAAGCTGGAAACGGCATGGAGCAGAGCCTAGAGGAAGAACACATTAAGAAGGAGCCCACGGCAAACTCGCAAGACACCCCGGAGTTGGTGGTGCAGTCAGTAGAAGACGAGATGGACGAGGACTGCGAAGACAGCTACAAACCCACACAGTTCATCGAAGCGCCTGTCACAAGAACGACCCGCGCGATGAGACGAGGAAACAGACCACGAGTCGCAAACACAGAAGAAGCTTTCTATGCGCCGCAAGGGCAGACTAAGACACGCAAAACCCGCTTCAGCCTTCTAGCGACTCCAGAGAAACGCCGTATCCGCGAGATTCCCTCCTCTCAGTCACCCGCCGACTCGCCACTATCGACCCAAGTCTCTCCACAAAAGCTACACCGCTCTCCTCTCAAGCAACGCTCGGATAATCCAATTCTTGTACCAGACACACCTTCGAAACGTAAGCAGGTCACATTCAAGATGCCGTCGAAAACGCCCATACCGCCACCAACACTGAGGAAGTTCGAGAGTACGATCCAAGACTCTGAAGACGAGGATGATGGTGTCATAGAAGAAGACCTGCGCACTGTGGGACGTCGCGGAGTTGAGGATGCGCAAGCTTCTTCCGGGCGCCGTGAAGCTGCGACTGGGAAAGCCGTTGGCGCTGATACTCAGGCAGTACTTGACAGGATCGACCAGGCATGTGCTGATACAACCGGAGAGGAAGCTATGGAGGATTCGGCGTCATCACAGGAATCAGGCGATCTACCTGAGCTTCGAGGTGACCAACATCCTTCTCCTGAACTTGGCGATCCGCGAAAGCCGTCGAGTGGTAGATCGTCCTCTACTGTAGCCGAGTCCGTCGCTGTCAAGCAGGAGCCCGGATATGACGATGACGACTACGAGGATGACGAAGACGACGACGCAACAATATTGCCTACCGTCTCGTTCAATCCGTCGAATGAAGAGACGCCAATGAAGAGCGAGGCTACCACGAGTAGTGAAGGAGAATTACCCTTACCAGAAGAGCAGCTTCGCTCCACCCCTCCAGTCATCGAAGACCTCAATCAAGAAACCTGTCCATCCACACCAATGGTCATCAACGACGATTCATCGGAAGAAGAAGACGCCCCACCGCCAGACCCAACTCCTCCACGATCAAGCAAGGCACATATACCGCACTCCACCTCGACAGACATCCACCAATCAGCAGATCTAAACAGCGAATCAATCCAAGTCCCCCGTTCCCCATCCCCCGACCACGAAACCCAACAGTCCCACTCCAGCAAAGCCGAACAACAGCTCCAAAACGAATGGTTCTCATACTCGCAATACATAAACACCCGAGCCCCCGCCTCCTCAAGCATGCGCGCCGCCCCCGACGCATTCAGCTACAACGACACCCCCCGCCTCCCCCAGCCCACAGCGCCCCATTCAAATTCAAACCACCAACCACCAGGCTACCACCCCTCTCAAGCAACAACCGTGGATGAAATCACGCAGCGCACGCCCCGGCGTAAGCGGACTCAGCATTTTTCCAGCACACACACAACGCCCCATCGCATCGCTAGTTCGCAACCGAATATCTCGCCCGGTAAACCACCGCCGTTGTTTATACCGAGTAGTTTCCCCAGTCCGGAGAAGGTCGCGGCGGAGGGGGAGGGGTGGAGTAGTCCTATGTTTGGGATGACGCAAGTGGGAGGGGGGTATAGGAGTAGTCAGTGGGCGAGTTTGGAGGATTTTAGTATTCCGCCGTTGCCGCCGGGGATGGATGGGGATGGGGATGGGGATGATGAGTAGAGGGGTAGTGGGGTTGTTTATGGATGGGATTGAGTTGGATAGTAATGGCATAGGATGTGATGTCGACGCATCGTAATTGATACTACCACCGACCAGATGCGCTTTTGTCAGTCTATAGCTACGGATAAGAACGTAGTCAAACACGAAACCTCTACCGTACATTTGTTAATCCTGTGCCAAGGCAATCAACATCGTCAGACGATGGTGTGGTGAAAGATGTCGGGCAACTGAATTTAATGCTCTCTCCTTTGACTCACGCAGTGAATGCGAAAATCTCGAATTCTAGTCCTATCCCATCCTGTCCTATCCTATGGTACTGCGATGGCCTGTAAACGACAAGCTACTTACGACACCTAGGTTCTTGGAGATGCGATACTTCTTTCTTTTGTAGAGTATCTCCTCGCGTATGAGTCGTATGGAATGCGGGAGGTGTGGTTGGCTCGTCGTCTCTGGGTCGCCTCTGGGTCATCGTCGCAGTACCGCTTACGACACCTACAACACACTTAAGATACACGAGGACTAAATCCGCCCATTAAAATAATAGAAGGGATAAGAAAGACGTCGGGCAACTGAACCTGCAGTCTGAAGTCCTACACATCTGTTCACAAAGCCCGGAAGTTGCTATCGACGTTCTTTTGGTGGCGCCACGGGGATATGCACGGAAACGGTCTAGGAAAGCACGCCTATTGCGTGAACAGTCTATCGTGCTGGTTTAAAAGTAATGTACCAAAGTCATTGCAATCGGATCATCACGAGACGAGCGCGCAAACAAGTATTGTACCTGATGGCATTAGGTTTTATTGGTGGTCACAGTGGGGTCGAGCACGTTTGTGGGTGCGGGCAGTGGCGGCCGTGTCGCGCCTGCAGGCTGCGCCTTCGCTTCGCTTCGACCACGATTCTGAACTCCAAATCGCCCCTTGTCAGCATCAAACATCCATCAGCCATTCGTCAAGTCCCAGCCATTCGCCAAGGGATGTTTACTGGCTTACTCGATAGCGGGTATGCGGTAGGCATACTCACGCCGACGCAGTGCGCGCGCTGCTCAGCCCTCAGCTGCAGCTTCGCCCCCGCCACTTCAGATGCCAGCTCTGTACTGGTAGTGTGATAGGTCGGAGTCAGTACACAATGCAACTTCAACCGGGGTCTGATGCCTCAGCCTGGCTGCGTGGCGTTGGTATCGATTCCAGTGCTCACTCTTGATTCCGCGCGGTAATGTTCAGATAAAGACTGGCTCCGGCCTTGCGCTAATCCGCCCATCTCTCAACCCGTCATCATTCCTGATCATCCCGATGGATCCGATTAGCGCGGTATCTATTGCGACATCCGTTGTGACATTTATCGACTTCACTGTCAAAGTCGTACTCCTCGGCCACGATGTTCATCAGGCAGGCACCACCATCGGCGTTTCAGAGATCGAGCACCGAGCACAGGAACTCAAATCCTGGGTCAATGGCTTGGGTGCGCCGATCAGCGGTCGTAAAGACTCGCTCAAGGATGAATATGAGGTACATCCTGAATCCAGCTCGTGTAACTGCATTCGCAGATAAGGTGCTAACTGTCGAAGGCCCTCGACCACATCATTGCAGGTTGCTCTGAAGTCGGGTCGGAAATCATCAAATATCTTGAGGATCTCATACCAAAAGCGAAAAAAAGATCTGCATGGAAAAGTTTCCACATCGCGCTTCGGACTATCCTGAAGAAAGAGCAAATCGAAGGGCTTGTCAGCAGGCTTGAAGGCTACCAGCAGGATCTCTCGTTACGCCTCCTTGCCCTGCTCAACGCGAAGACGGATGTACACTCGTCAGAAGTGACTCAGCGCCTTGACAGTCTCGAGACGGCGAGCAAGCGCATCGTGCAGATCCTGACATTCACACAAGGTTCTTCCAGATATTCTACGTCGCCTTGTGATCTTACCAGGAACTCCGAGAATAAGAGCGCAGATACAAGAAGAGAGAAAGTGCACCGCGTCATTCTGGGGCTTGAAGATGGCACCACAGTTTCACGCGCCGACCAGAATCTCGCACTTGCCGCCCAAGAAGACTCGGCCCCTAGCAACTCAATCGAGCGTGTGATCACATTCAGAGATCGATCCAACACACAACTCTTGGAGACGGTCTCCAACGAGCGATTCTCGCCGCTTGCGACCAAAGTCTTGGCCGCGCTAAGTTATCGCGGGCTACAAAGCAGATTCGGCGGTACAGCCATAGCTCATCGTGACACATACGAGTGGATCTTCAAAGCGCCCAAGCAGGACCGTCGTTGGTCAGATTTTGCGGAGTGGCTCGGTAGTGGGAACAGCCTATACTGGATCTCGGGAAAGCCTGGGAGCGGGAAGTCTACGTTGATGAAGTACATCTGCTCACATCCTCAAACGATTCAGCTCCTTGATTCGTGGAGGGCTGGCCTTCCGTTGCTGCAGGCCCGGTTCTTCTTCTGGGCGGCTGGACACACCCTGCAATCATCGCAAGAAGGCTTATTGCGAGGCCTGCTGTACACGCTTCTTGCGCAATGTCCACGGCTCATACCGTCCGTCTTTCCCGAGATCTGCACGGAGATTATTGCTGGACGTGAGCTGGATCTCTCCTGGACGTCTTCAGAGCTTATAGAAGCTCTTCATCTGCTTGTCGCAAACTCCAAGGGCCTCAAAATCTGCCTCTTCATTGATGGACTGGACGAGTACTCCGGAGATCTCCGTGAACTTGTCGGTATTTTCGAAACACTGTCGTCTTACGATAACGTGAAGCTGGTGCTGTCTAGTCGACCCCTGATGGAGTTCGTTGACGCCTTCCACAACATGCCTCAGCTTCGGCTACAAGACTTGACGTATCAAGACATGATGAACTTTGTTTCTGATAGGCTAAACCAGTCTCGAGGCTTAAAAGAAATGGAATCATTGGATCCAGAACTCCGCTCAACCCTGATACGAGACCTGTGTGAGAGATCGGACGGCGTTTTTCTCTGGGTGGTGTTAGCGCTTCGTTCGATTCTGAAAGGACTACAAAATGGTGAGACGGCTTCTACGTTGCAACGCAAACTCGATGCCCTCCCCCGGGAACTTTACGAAATGTACAAGCTCATTTTCAAATCGCTAGATCCAGCGACTCAAACGAGTACGGCTCGAATGATCCTGATAATGCTGAGAAGCAAAGAAGTACCAAATTCCTATCCAATGAGCCTTCTTCAACTAGCTCTAGTCGATAACGAAGACATGACTGCTGAAAAGGCTATTACCGAGGAAGTGGGGATTATGCCGTCGAACAAGCGACGATCGCTATGCTTATGGATGAAGAGAAGAATCGATGGCCATACAAATGGCATACTTGAAGTCACAGGCCAAGATAACATCGCTGAACGAGGCTCATCTTCCATGGACGCGTGGGTCGAGTTCTTTCACAAAACTGCGATCGACTTCTTCCGTTCTGATGAGATATGGGACTTACTGAAGGCGCAAGCTGGTCCTGACTTTAATATCGATCATACTCTACTCGTTGCATGTCTTCTACAAATGAAAGCACTGCCTTCGGGAAGAGCGGTTGTGGCGCACGCCGACCGTTTTGTTGCGAGTTTGCGGCAAGGACTCAAGTTTGCCAGCTTCTTAGAAGAACATAACCTTCGTCCTTATACCGCATTATTAGACGATATGAAAAAGACCATGAGGCTTCACTGGGCGAAGGCGACGATGTACAAAAGGCACCCGTGGGACGACAAATGGACCGCAACGAGAGACATGACTTTCGAACGATTCGTCGGGAAACAGACCAGTATCGGCCAGACAAGAAGATTCAAGCGTAGTTTTTTTGATAAGCATCCTTGCTTCTTGAGTCTTGCCATGGAATATGGCTGTTATCTCTATGTTGCCGACAAAGCTTCGTGGGAAGAATCCGTCACAGCCCAACAACGAAGTTCGCTAACCTGTACACTCCTGCGGTACTACATGGTAGGGGAACTTATGCTGGACCGCCCATCAGGTACGAAAGCAGTTACTGCGATTCTCCAAATTCTTGCTACGGATGCCGAAGCTGTCACACGCATGGATATACACCGTTGCTGGGACGTATTCGCCACGTACCTGCCCACTGTGGACAATTCAGCATACGGATCCGAGAACGCGAACAACACCATGGATATATACCTCGCCTTCCTCAATGATCGCGCACTCCGACAACATCCTGACATGAACGCTTCGGAGGTCCGAAAATCGCTCCGAGAGTTTCGTGTTAGAGTGGTGGCCGCAAATTCACCGGGCGCAAAGAGCGATACCACCCAGCAAGATCTAGACGAGTTCAACACGAAGTATGACAAGGCTCTAACTATACTCGCAACGGAATGGAAAGAGGAGAGCAACGAGGCTAAGAAGGGGGAACTCAGCGAAGGTCGGAAGTGGCCTGTGTTCGTGGTCGTTCTCCCGATGATACTCTTGTCGTTGCTTCTCCTAAGTTACAACCTATCATTCGGTTCGCTCGGTAGCCCAGATACGATACGAGACCTCTAGGTGTTAGGCCGACAGCGAAGCTTCTATACTCTCTGCTTTGACTCATATTTGTGTGCGAAGATATTGAACTCATTTACCATTCCATCCCATGTTACTGCGATTACCCGTACGATGGCCCATGGACGATGCGCAGCGAGCCACTTACGACTCCCACAACACGAACGGCATACACGACGCCTGAATCCCCCAATCAAATAATGGAGACGAGAATTCAATGGTGAAGGTAACTAGCCGCAGCATCTTTGTAACGGCGACAACGCGCTTCAACTCAAGCTTCTAAATCGAGTAGGCACTAGTGTAAATACTGCAAGATGCTACGGAACCAGTGACAATCATCGATATCTCTGCAGTTATTTCATGTTTTGAGGCGAACAACCCCATGGCGAATAAAATCATTACCAACGATGCGAAGAAACACAGCTGCACATGGCTAATACACACAATATTCAAGAGCAATCAAGATGGAGTTAAACGGTATACATGCATCATGCAAGTCTACTTCATAATAGTCCCATAATACCATGCTATGCAAATCTATCAACTCCCCCGCCCCAAACCACGCCCCAAACCACGCACCATCCCCCTCCCCCCAATCCTCTCCCCCAAGCCCCACAAAACCCCTAACTCAGATCAAACCCAGCGCCCGAGAAAACGCTATAAAGCAACTTCTCCTTCAACGTCCTCTCATCCTCATACATCGGCAACTTGAGCAAGTTAACACACGTACTCGTACTAGGCAACCTATCCTGATCCCTCCCCGCATCCCTAATACTAAACCTCGGATTCAGCGTACCAAACCCCAGCAGCGGGGCGCGCGGCGTGCTAGTCACAAACTTCAGCACCGCACGGCGCTCATCATCGGTCATCTCCTTCATGACCTTCCACAGGAGCTGGATCGTCGGGTGCTCAAGCCCGTCGTCGCCAATGACATACGTGCCGCCGTAGATGGTGTTGCGGCGCAGGTCTTCGATGTCAATGGATGTACGCGTACCGGAGATGAGGGTCTGGAGTTCGGATTGATTGAACATGGAGAGCCAGGAGGGTTGGATCATGGTGGCGAGGCCGCGGAGGAAAGCCGTGGTTTGGGCGTAGGGTTGGTTTTGCAGGCGGTGGCGCGCCATGTAACTGATATACACAAGCCGGTTCTTGTTGGTGACGGGGGTGTTTGAGCCGTCGGGTTTGAGGTCCTTGGTTATGGCTTTGGTCTTCTTGGGCGAGGTCGTGTGGTCTACGATGACGGTGTCGGTGACGGTGAAGTTGAGCGAGAAGTCTTCGACGTCGCCGGGGTACGTCTTGAGCTTGTGAAGGCCTTGGTATAGCTCTTCGTCTAGGTCGCGGAGGTCGTTGAGCGTGGGGCGGTAGCCGGATTCGTTGGGGGCGGAGCCGGTGCCGCCGGTTAGTGCCCACTTGCGCAGGAAGAAGGGTGCGAAGTTTACGTCGACTAGGATACCTTCGTACAGACATTTGCCGATGATGCGGCCCAGGAACTCGTAGCGTTGAAGCAGCTCAGTGATTTGGGCACGATACTCTTGTGAACCCTCGCGTATGCCGGCTTGTCGGAGGGCCTCTTTGTGCTCTTCGACTGCTGCGGGGTTGGGGTATAGAAGATGTTGGTCGTTCTCAACAAACATGTCGATGTAATCAGTCGGCATGAACGCTCGGCTGGTGACGCTGGTGAGGAACTCTTTCGTGACACCACCTCCGTCGATGCCGGCCTCAGGAGCGCCGAATTGATCCATGAAGGTAATCTGGATGGGTTCCTTCAAACCCTGGCCTAGTTCATAGAACTGCTCAAAAGCGTCATCGAACTCGTTCTCTCGCCTGATCCTCGCCGTATGCTTCTCTAATTGGCTCCGTGCATTTGGCTGCTGCATAGTCCGAAACCGCCAAAATTCAGGATCCGCAGATCCTCGTCGCTTGATCATATCTAGTTTCACAAACTCGCGGAAGATCTGAACGCGGGTGGTGAAGGGTATGAAGAAAGGCATATTCTGCAAGATCTCGAGACGAGGTGCTACGGCTTGCAGGTACCGTCTCCGCGAAGCCTTGCGCTGTTGCCGTTGTAGCTTCTCCAAGCGTCGTTGTGTCTGGGTACGGCTGGTGCCGATGAGTTGTGGTGTGTCGTCGAATTCCTCTTCTTCCAGGTCGTCAAGATCTTCCGCGTCTTCCTCTTGGATCTTGTGCCGCGACTCTTCCTCCTCGACTACAGCCGGAATGAACCCCGTCATGTCAAAGCGCGAGACCATGAGCCAGTGGTCTGAAGGCAGGAACTTGCGTCGCGAGTCGCGTTCGTATACCATACGAAGTAGTCCAGTGACTAGACCTTTCACGTAATCTATCCTCAAGCCTGCGACACCACCTATTGAAGGCTCAGCATGCTCTTTCTGGGCTTGGTTGTCCATGACACCAGGATTGAAGTAGCTGAGACTTCTGTTATTGCCTCCCATATCCTCTTCCGATGTTGTAATGTCTACTGCATTGAAGTAGAGCGTAAAGCCCAAATTCTTCAGAAAGGTCGTCAGGTCCTTCACCTCACTTAGAGGCAAGCCACTGTCGCGGATCTGGCCCGAGTAGATGTCTTTCTGCCCCGAGGTGAAGAACTCCTCGTCGTCGGTGACTTTGAGTACAAAGGTATATAGTTCGAGGAATACCAGAATGACCCGCCATTCATCGGTGGTGACTGCGTCGCGATCGACTTGCTGTTGTGCTGGCTGCCAAAAGCCATGTTGCGTTAGTCCAGATGTGCCGGGGCGGTCAGAGTTGTTCATGTTTGAAGATTTCGGCTTCAAGAGTCCGATAGCTGCCCTCGAGTCCCTGAAGATGGTGGTAAAGACCGAGGACCGCTTTGATGCTTCCCAGAAGTATCTGATCGCCGGAAGCTTCCTTGCGCTCTTTCCAGACACCTCTGATGGACCGATATAAAGCCACATTCGTATCTCATCACCGCGACGAGGGAAGAAGCGAAGTAATGCAAGCGCGTAGTTTGCAAGCTGCCGGGCTTCTTCGACCTTCTCATCATCTGAAGCTTGCGCTGACTGCGATGATCCGGCCAAAAGACTTCCAATACCTTCCTGATGTACCAGGGAGCGGACTTGCTCTTTCAAGAAATTCGACACGGCGCTGGAATCTCGTTCGGCACCATCGTCTTCGGAAAGCTCGGCGATTGGATAATCGTCATCTACAATGTTGATTGGCAGGGAGTTCAACAGAACCGATACGACGGCTACAAAGTCTTTGTGAACAGCGTAGGCTTCGGGAGTGTCGAAGTTGTGGGCGTAGCGGTGGAAGTAGATGAAGTTTCCCAGTAAACGCAGTCTACTTGATGTGTTCTTCAGCTCGGATTTGCTTTGCAGGCCTGCCCTCTTGGAAAGTGTCGCCAATGCGTTTGCGAGTAGCTTGTAGTTGATGGCGTCGGCGAGCGAGTCGCGGAACTTTTGCAATGGTGGTGACGTTGAGTCCGAGCCTAATAGTGGGAGGGTCAGGAAGTGTATACCGAAAGCCTCATAAGCGTCCAGTGTGTAGCCAGTCACCCGCGTCATCGGTGATAGGGCGGCCCTGACTATGGTGTCACTTATATTCGATCCTTCGCTCTGCGTTTCGAGTGTTGGAGTGAAGGAGGACACGACGCGTGCAAGTGTACGGTAGTAATGCTCGGCGTTTTGGGACGTTTCGGCGGGTATCTGGTCTGCGAGGAACTGTAAGACGGTGAGAGAGGCCCCAACTTGATTCCATTGCATCGGCACGTGCTTCTGAAGCTGCCGCTCTATGGCCACGAGTAGGATGCGCTCCAGCCTTAGATATGCCCACGGCCACGGCCCGCTTGATGTGATGCCCAACTTCTTGACTGTCTGCATCTGCCGCGATGCATAGTGCTGTATCCGTCGCAGATCATCATCGCTCCGTGAGGACGCGAATCGAAGCAGCCGTTGTAGTTGGGCGAGAGCCTCCTCCTCCGAGTCATATATCGTCGTCCTCGAAGAGCCATTCGCCTCTTCTACCCGGTCCCATGCGCCCCGTAGCTCGTCAGCCACATCTCTCCTGGCGGAGTGACCCCGCCATACTTTCTGTATCCGCTTGGCCGCATTGAGCGTGTCTCGTTCCCGCTGCCGTTGCGCTCGTTCTTGCTGTGCGCGGTCGAGGGCGGCTTGTGATCCGGCGCCGGAGCCGGGAGGGCCGAAGGGATTCGTCTTCTTGCCGCCGAGGTTGACTTGTCGCGCCTTTCGCGTGTTGCCGGTGAAGCTCGTGAACATGGTGGCGGGGCGTTGAAGCGGCCAATGCGAGACGTCGAATCGGTGTATGTGTAGGGTAAATGTGTTTAGATGGGTTCTGACGCTCTCGGTGGTAGGTCGGTCTGCAGGGGAAGTATTAGATTAGGTGTGAATATGTCGCTGTATAACGGTAATAGTGAAAGCACACGGCACCAGCCAAGGCAGCGATCAGTTGGGGGCGATGTGGTGGTGTGCCCATCCGCAGGGAAAGAGGTGCACTCGGTGTTGTGATTCGTATATAGAAGGCGCAAGCTACGTGAGGCCTTCGACCGGGTTCTGCGTGTCTCGGGCGGCGATGGTGGTGGTTATGGAGACAACCATACAGTAGTCGACATCGCCGCAACCTCCGAGAGTCCGTGCACTCTGGTGCCGTCATCGCGCTTTGAAATCGCGACGCGCCCACTCTTCACCATCACCAACACAATGTCACGATTCATGCGCAAACGAAATTTATTTCTAACAACGCGCAAAACCCGACACGATGCTGAGAGAGCTCCATCATCGGTCCTCTAGTCACAATTTCCAGCTTTAATTCACTTGCTAGACTCTACCATTGTCCAGACGCGTGAGAGGATTTATCAGGCACCCTAATACTCATACCCACGATACGCGGTTGGCAGCAACTCCACTCCCGCCTCTCCATCCATTCCGTCACTCCTCTTCTTCGCGTCTTTCTTCTCCCTTTCCTTCACCTCAGTAAGCACATTCATGACAACCGTAATAAGCACACCCATGGCAATCAACTGTCCCGAATCCCACACAATCATCTCCGTATTCGGATCCTCCATCCACCCTGAACCAGCTACCCACTCGCGCATTGTGTACACGCGGAACCAGCAAAACATCGACGTGACGATGGGTGTGAGCAACACCAAGATCCAGTAGATCAAGGTGACGAAAGCGCGCTTCTCCGTCCAGACTTTCGGTGCGCGGTCTCTGGATTCGGCGAAGCGGACGGGGACTGAGATATGCGCAGCAATGAAAGCGACGCCGAGGACGATGTACATGAATCTCTCAGGTGGCCAGGCTGTTGCGCTTCCGAAACCGAGATTGGCTTGATGCTGACGCGCTTGCTCTTCTGCTGCTGATCGCAGGTCCATCTCTAGCATACATGCTACCGGAAGGAGGATGGCGCTGTCTTTGCTCGAATGTTTAAGCGCGTCATACGGAGCATAGTTGGCTTCCCTGAAGATGGTCAATCCGACACCGATAAAGGCTCCAACCGAGAGAATTAGTCGAAAAGCGGCTGCAAGTGGATTTCGCCAATACGTCCGCACCAGTGCGATGGAGAAGGTGAGAACGGACAGCGCGATCATCATTTGGCTGACGGCGACTGTAAAGTGGTAGCTTGTTAGCTTACACTTGCTTCGGCCAGCGAAACCGAGAAGGAAAGCTCCGACGAAGATGGTCTGGGTGTCTGCAACGCCCAAGACGAACGTTCGGCCAGCTGCGCGCACTCGGTCTTTCCATGTCGGATCCGCGTTCGGATTCTCGGGAGTCTTGTTTTTGGGTTTATCTCTGAGGCTCGCGAAGGCGCTGCCGAATTGACTATGTGCGTTGATGGTCAGTCTGGTTCGACAGTTTACACTTCGATATACTTACGAGACATCTGCCCTGGACCAGAGTTCGATAACGACAAAGACGAGGGATATCGCGACAACAACGAAGAACAGTACCATGGCGATCCAGATCTAGCGACGTTAGCTCGCGTACAATGTCTGCGATCTGCCACCTTGACTTACTCCGATGCCAGCGATACCAGGCTGCGGCACCATTCTTCCTCTCGTAACATTGCCAATCGCTATCAGATCATGATCTGCACCGAACGTTAGGCTGCAAGCTTGAGCGAGGTCTACATCCTCAGCCTTGCAGGCCTCCACCACGTTAAACTGAAACCCACTTCCGCTTTCGCCTCTGAGGAAACCGAAGCTGTTACCCATGTCGGTCGATTCGGAACACAGTAATCCTATGCCGATATGGATCAGACTGTCGCAACATCTGGCAACAGCAAAGCTTTTAACATAATAGACCAGGTTACGAGGCTGAACGTGGGGGGGCCGGAAGATGCCGCCAAGCCCGTGAACACGAGAGGCTTTCATGACTGGACACTGAGCTTCGAAAGCTGAACTTCTGACTCCAAGTTCGTCGAACATGATTGGGAGCCTCACCAATCGAGGATACCAAATGCGCCTCCAGCGTCAAGCAACCCAAGGCATCGCGTAACACCGCCACCACATACGCTGTAGAAGACCAGGCTGAACCGCAGCCTCACCTCAACCCTTCCCCTACCCCCAAAACTCCCTCAAATCCTCCGCCCTCCACTTCGTACTCCACCCCGAAAGTCTCTCAATCTTCTCCAGCAGCTGCAGAATAGCCTTCTGCTCACTCTCATGGCTCATCCACTGTCCCGCAATCCACAGCGGCTGAATCGCATTCGTCCAAGCAGCATGATCATCATTGCTAATCGAGATCCCACAGATCTGTCTCGCGTGCCAGAAGATCGAGTTTGGTTTAGGTGTAACGGTGGTGTTGGGAGGTTTGTGACGTAGCATCAAGATGCAGGCGGTGTGGTGGAGTTGGTTGCCGGACATGGCGGCGGGGTTGCTGTAGAGGAGACGGGGGAAGGGGGAGGTGGGTGGGGTGAAGGAGGAGATTGGGAGCATTTCTGCGGGGCGCGTGGTGTACCATGTTGAGATGTGGTGCCAGAGTCTTGTCCAACGAGCAGAATATGCGGTATCCGTGTCTGTAGACAAGCGTGGTGTAGCGCCCACGCGACCAGCTAGATTTGAATGGAAAGACAGTAAGTCGAGGATCTGAGCAATGAGATAAACGGCTTCGCACGCGTAGACGTTGTAGCTACCGACTGAGCGGAAGCGGTCCACATCGGCATCGAGACCCATCCCTGAAGAAGCCCAGTGCTCCACCGGTATGAGCGTTTTAGACGACGCGATAAGCCCGCCGCAGACGTCCATGCGTGCAAAGCACCAAAACAGCGCTTGATCCACACCACCGCTAAACCCATTGATACCTACAGCTTCCAGCAAATGCGCGCATCCGTCTAGATGTTGATGCCACGCTTTCGCCGAACTACTCAGCATCTCGAGTACACATAGCACTACGCATGATGCTATTACCGGCGTGCTGCGGGTATGTAGTTGTGGGAGGACGAGCTGGATGGCGGTTTGATAGAGCGCTAGACTGCGCGAGGTATGTTTACTGTTGTTCTTCCGCTCTATTTGGCGGGCTGAGAGAGCGAGCATCGAATACCGCAGATGGTCATGTGAGCGCGCCATGATGGGTAGTGTGCGTTGGAAATGGCGCTCCGGGTCGAATTTATCGATCCAGGGGGCTACCTCATCGAGCCAGTTCTTCCATAGTTCAAATTCTTCTTCTGCGGACAGCTGGGGCGGGGAAACGTTTGTCGGTTCTGGCTCATCGATAGGAGCGGTATCGAGAGAAGTTTGGGCAACGTGCCTCGCTGCATCTTCAGCGTAATTTACTTGCACCCCTCCCCAGCCCTGTCCAACGCTCGCAGCATCCGGTGTAACCTCTCGGGTCGGTACATTAGATCTCACTTCCTGTATCAAATGACTCCGAAACGTAGAATGCGCATCGAGATACGCTGAACCCGGTAGAAACACGCTATCGTCAAGATACGTAGTGGTGCCAGGACTGTGCCAGATAGATCCAATGTCTCCTGGAGTGGGTAAAGAAACATATTGGGACGACTGGAGAGTATCTAGAGTACTTTCTGCAGCCGAAAAAGACGTGTTGGGCGCCCAATACGGGTGAGCATGATGCGGTACCTGGTCGTTGGCTGTCGCTGGCGATATGGTATTAGGCGTAGACGTGTGCCGATCATCAAATTGATCTGCTACATCAAGGCCATCCACTACTGGATCGTAATGCTGATAATCGCGTATAACTTCCTCCGTCACATCCTTGATCTTAAACCGTGCAGGCGGTCGTCCTGGTGCGCGATGCAGCGACGATGATGGCCCGACACCTAGAGCATTCTCGGCCCGGAAGGTGAGGCGAGAAGCCCAGTTGCATTTTTCGTTCTTGCTGCTGCAGCGACCGCATGTGGGTTTCGTTTCGTCGCATTTGCGTCTTTTGAGCTTGCAGTTTGTGCAGCTGGGGGATGTGTGTTAGTGTTTTGTGGTTATTGTGGTATGCTTCTCAGATGTTGGACGTACTGACCCGTGTCGCGTTCTTGCTCTTTTGGTACCGCGTCTTACCAGACCGTCTTCATTTGCCATTGGACGTGGTCGAAAGGGGTCGCGAACTGATATGTGATAAGATCCCGGGCCTGCCGGTCATACCCAAAGCGCGTTGATCAGCTGGGTGGTTGTACGTTTTCATGATGCAGATCGAACTATTGCTAGCGGGAGGTACGATGTGGAGACCCCGCACCTTAGCTGCATTGCGTGCTGCGCGGTGATGGATGGAATTGCTGTCAAGCCAGTATTTATGTACCATCACGAAGAATCAAAGAATTTGTTATACACGAATACAGCGACTTCATCGTCTATTTAAGTACCAGCACGTACAAGAATGCGTGAAGAAGACGACCTATCTTTCCAACATCGCGGTAGACTTATGGTATGCTTGAGAAAGCGTTGCATACATCGTCTCATTTCATCCGACTCCTTTCAGAAAATCCATAACATCAATCCACTGTTGTGATACAGTACGGGCAATGGCAGTCGCACATGCCGCGCTTCTCAGACTCGTTCCAGTGCGTCCAGATACCATGGAGCAGGACAGCTAGAAAGACATACCACACGATCTTCTTCGCAAAGTTTTGCGTTTCCAGACTACAGCGCAATTGATGCGCTTTGACTCTTTCGAAAGCTTCGAAGTTGTAATCGTATTTGACGAGCGCCCAACTCGTGACATCGTACTTCTGTTCGAGCGTAAAGCCATCGTCTGCCACTTCTCTTGGATCGTCATATCCTTTCCGGGGTGTCCCCGGTGGAGTTATCAGCCTCCATGGGTCAACAGGTCTCGGGGCAGCTGAGTCGTTGTCCCTCCAATGAGCTTGATCCTTCCATGCTTCTTGTTCGACAATCATCAGCTCTGAGTTGGAATGGATAAT
>Ga0265798_10004913_pt1 | contig 18260 bp, 17 predicted proteins | sample P3T30metagenome_FD_192430 | JGI IMG/M metagenome (GOLD analysis project Ga0265798, IMG submission 192430) | Plant litter microbial communities from East Loma Ridge, Irvine, California - P3 T30 | ecosystem: Environmental > Terrestrial > Plant litter > Unclassified | place: USA: California... | reverse complement strand
CTTGTGTGTAGGGTGAGGGTTCTGTCTGGTGGTAACACCTGTGAAGCCTTCCTTGCTGCCATTGGCGCCGTTGGTGCCGTTGGTATGGCCGTTGGTAGCGGGTGTTTCTTCGGTGGGAGGACACATGCTGCTGGACGATTGATGTGGATGTTAAGAGGTTCGTGGAGGATGGTGCTGAGAGTGTCGGTGGAGGATGCTGAGTTGGTGAGTCAGGAAGATATCTGGCTAAGCCTAAGAAAATGCGCTAGGCCTAAAATAGAAGAGCTAACTAGAGAAGATCTAGCTTATTTCCCTTGCCCGCAGCGCCTCTTAGGAAATTGTATTCTTCGGTCTTCTTTGCAATGTTACGCAATAATAGCGCGAGGGTTTCAAAATTTTAAAAAGGCAGAATTATAGAAGAGATTCTGTTGTATAGTTCTACCTACTAGAAATTTAAAAAACCTTGCTTTATAATTGCGCAAAAAGGCCTTAAAAAGGTAGAGTTTTGGTATTCTTCCACCCAGCTGGATATCTTTTTAACCTAGCCGAATATATCAAGTGTCCTCTGGTTCGGTCGATTTTTTCGGTTTTTCAACAGCAACCACGGTACCATCTCAACCATAAGTTCGGTATAGATCATGTGCTCTATGTGGCTTAGCCGAATATAACGGTCCGTTCCAAGACTCTTCACGCCGTGAAACCATAGGCATGGCATGCCTGTGTTTCAAGTGCGCGATGCTTTCTTCCGTCATGTCCTACTGATCTGTACCCTCGGATAGTTCAATTGTATGCACATGAGTCCGCTCCTCGCGTTAGTGCCATCCCGCAGCATGTCTCGGCTACATTTCCAGGACCTAACGTCACGACTACGTCTAGTATCCAAGGTCGCCTTGTCTGGGGAAACGCACAGTGTGCCGTAGCCCAAACGCACACGCTTGCACGCGTCCAGATCTAGCACTATTGAGAGATCGGCGGCTAACAGCAAGGCTAAACTTACCTACTCCACGTTTTTACAGGTCACCCGAGTCGTTCGAGCACGAAACAATCATTAAACTTCGAATGTAGGGCCGGTGTCATGAGTCTAATCTGGTCCCTTATATCGTCCACGAGCGGAAGGTTTGGATAATATCTCCGATCTTAGATCGCAGCTGATGTTGGAAACGCGGTCGTGAGCTTCTTAATACCGAGACATCACCTCTTTCAAGGAAAAGAACGAACAATGCTGCATCCTACATCAACATAGGAACCTGCAAAGTGGGTAACCTAACGTCAACGTAGGCTTTGGAGTGTTAGTTTGTTAGTTGAATGAAGTGATGCTATTGTCAGGCCTTGTTGGCGGGGTAGCTGACTGTGCGACATTGCTCTTGCCGGAGTCTCCCACGGCATCTACGTATGATGCAAGCAAAATGTTGTCTTGCTACCACAGCTGCGATTAAGCGTGTGAGATTTGACTGTAGTGGTCATGTCTGCATTGCCAGAAAATGGCAGGAATTTCAACTCGATTAGCCAAATTGCGCCCCAGAGTTAGACTTCACAAGCAAGACGCAGTGATGTCTCGGTACCAGGAAGCTAACGACCGCGTTTCCAGTGCGTCAATTGAAGCGAGCTCGCGTGCCTGAATGATATGAGTACCTCGGATTGCAGGACCATCCGATAGCTTGCCAGTTTTGCACTCTGGTAGTCTTGTTTCTTCTGGTGTGGGAGTACTTTCGGTCCTGCTACTCTACTCATCTATGAAATTACAAGCAGCCAGACACAATGCTCACTTTCGACCATCGCCAACACAGCCTTTGCGAGTACTGTTCTGGCCATCTGCTATTGTTAGAGTCCGGTCTTGACTTCTGAATTCAAACTGTTGGCGAGACACATGCTCAAAACTGACGCCGATTGCTCTTTGCGCTGTTATGTGCAAGAGAGTGTGTTTGTATCAAACTCGAGTCTGTGAAGAAGGCGGAGCATTGACCAAGAAACAGTACAGTCAACACTTACCGTCTGCTCCAACACAGTCTGGAGTATTGTGTATATCTAGGCACATTACTATTGTGGTTGCACGCCTTCGACCACGGCTGATCATGACCATTTGAGTGCATTGCGGCTTATGCAATAAGAACGGCAGATATCTTCCATTCCACAGGCTAGAAGCGCATATAGCGGCTACGCGTTGCTTATCTTGTGCAAACTGATGAGAAATGTGTGAGCTGTCGGTGTGGAGTTATGGATCGATGCGCTGTTGCGCGATACTGGATCCGGAAGGGCGGCACCCGAGGTCGCTCCTTCCATGCCAACAAACCGTTGGACCCTGTAAACAAACACTGCCCACCGCCTGAACACCACCACCCCACGATAGCGAACAGCCCAAGACGATACGACTGAGAAGCCCACGTCCGAACACCATCGCACAACGACCCAACATGTCTTACAATGGGCGCATGAGCATGGCGCGGACTACGCAGCACAACCAGCGCGCGCCGCCCGCAAACGAACACGACGCTTTCATGACCTTGGTATGCGCGCAGCCCCCCTCTGACTTTGCGCATCACTAACCAAACAGCCCGATCACGAAATTGCAGGTTGCATCTCAGATATCGGAATCCAGTTCAGCGTCTCCGACCTGCAGAAACCAAACCCCCAAATCATCCAGAAAGTTTTCGAATGGCTCGCCGAGCTACTCATGAACACGACGCGCGAGGTCGTTGCGCCGGCAATGCGCGCTGCGGCTGAAGACATGTGCGGTGGCGATGCGGAGAGACTCTATACAAGCGACACTAGGGATCTGATGGCCTTCTTCGTCATCCTGAGGAAGTTGCTTCGCGAAGTAAGTGACGTTGACAATCACGCCTTTCGGCCCGTCCTAACTATTCCAGTGTGGCATCCACGACTTCACTTTCAACGACCTGTACAAGCCAACGCACGGTCGTCTGGTCAAGATCTTCTCGTACATGATCAACTTCATTCGCTTCCGGGAGTCTCAAACCGAAATCATAGACGAGCACTTCAACAAGGCCGAGCGCACGAAGCTACGAATCGAACAGCTATACGACGACAAACAAGCAAAAGAGATGCAGTTGGCTGAGCTCGAGCGCAACCGCGCGGCGACACAAAGGCTGATGCAAGAGAAAGAGAAGCGCAATAACGAACTCAAGAGCAGGCTGCTAGAGTTGAAGAGGGGTCAAGAGGCGGTTGCAGAGAAACTTGAGCGTGCCAAAGCTGAGCAAGACAGGTTGAAGAAGCTGCTGCAACAGAAAGTGGAGAACAAGGAGAACGTGCAGCGCGAGGTTATCAAGCTGAAGCCGTACACACAACAGAGCCCTACTGCGTTGGAGGACTCCCTGCGGGACCTAAGCGATCGACTGGCCGGGGACAAGACTCAGATCGACATGCTGGACCGCCGTGCTCGTGCCCTGCAGACATCCACCGACTCATTTGCTGTAGTTGCGACTGATGTCACTTCGTGCACACGATTACTCACAGACGTACAAGCCGATTTGTCGCGCGAGGAAGAGGAGTTGGCAAAGGCTTCAAGACATCGAGATGCATTGGCAGACCGAAGCAACAACGTACGCGACGTTGAACGACAAGAACGACTGCTACAGAAACAACTCGGCAACATCAACGCCCGAACAAACAAACTGAAGACCAAAGGCGACGAAGAAGCGGAACGTGCGCGCAAACGGATGGAGGAGTTACGCGAGACACATGCGAAGTTGACTGAAGAGCGAGGTGAGAAAGGACGGGAAATGGAGAGGAGGCGCGTACGCATCGAACAGACGGAGAAGAAGATGGCTGAGCTCAAGGACAACATTGAGAACGAAGTGCACGCTGCTCATGACGAGTATCTCAAGATGGAGAGTCACATCAAGCTCTACATCACGGAGATGGAGCAAAGCATCTGAGGTCGTTATACCCTATGAACGAGTCACGTCGGCGTTTGGAATTTGTTTCGAGATACCATGATGTTGCAGGCCGGGGAAGTGATACCATGTAGCTTCTGACTTAATTACTGTTTTTTCGTTTCCCACTTTTGCGTTCCTATCATGGTGTCGGTGGTTATCTTGTTCAAGACCTTTTCTGCTACTTGCAGTCTACAGCAAAAGTCACCTCAATACATCGGTCACAGGTACAAAGAGGCGCGCACACCGGGGCCCCACCGTAAGAGTCGCTAGGATTAGCACGCATAACGAGGAGTACCAGTATGGATCAGGGTCCTCTTTATACCCGTTATCGTACGTCGAGCAGCAGTACCTGCATAAGCTTGAGCAGGTGACCGCTTCATCGGGTTGAGACCAAGACGTGCCGCTCACAGTTGCTTTTAGACAGAAGCTGTAGGGGAGCTGGCGGATCTGCGACTTGTGCGCAGCCCTACCCAAGTCATTACCATGAAGTGCTGTGCGTTTGTGATCTCTTGGCGGATGGGATCGACCTACTACCCACTGGCCTTCGCCCCTCGGCGCTCTACACTGAGTCTCAGCGGCAGCCACTGGCCACGAGCCCGCCACCCCCTCCACGATGAACTACTCGAGGACGAATCTACACCGGCGCGTACAGCAAAGACGAGATCGCTAAGCTTGCGGGCGACAACAATAGCAAGCGCCGACAAGTACGACGTCGCTAAGTTACTCTGCCCTCAGCCTGACGACAATGCGTTCACTACACCCACCAACCGCCACATGGCCAAGTCTGGTCCTACTAGTCAGCCCATCTCATTCAGCGGCTCCTCCCCGAGTCCCAGCGCTCACCTGCTCCGATGACGCCCCTTGGCCACGAGCCCCCGGCTGCCATCACCATGTCTCCGACGCCCATCCCAAGGGCAACGTGGTAGACGAGGAAGATGTACCAGACAGTCCATACCGCAAACCGAGCCGTTGTCCGAGTTCTCCATCATCTCCCAGTCGCCAAGGTCCGACTTGTCGCATTCGATGACAGCAAGACTCAGCTGCTGATCGAGAACAACGACCTCAAGAAAGAGCTTCGCAAGGTCCGTGAGAAGTTGGAAGAGAACACCAGTGTCCTCAACGACATGCTGCAGGAGCTGGAGCGTCACCAACCCGAATTCGACGAACTTCGCCGCCAGAACGACGCCGTGAACGAGCAGAAGCAAGCGTCCAAATATGATGTCATCCAGTCGCCAAGGTCCAGCTTAACGCAACTCTAGCCGTACTATGCCGCCGCGCTTCTAAGTATACAAGTGTCCGATAACCCTTCAAAGTTCGATTGTACAGGCTCAAGGAGGAACTCGCTGCGAAGGCCGCCGAAGTCAACGACCTCCGGGCTCAACTTGCTATTGCGAAGTCTGCCCAACAACCCGCAGATGGTCAGGCACAACCGGACGCCTCTCAGCACGATGATCAGATCGCAGCCCGCAAGGCTTCACTCGATCAGCGGGAGCAGAACGTTATAATGTATTAGTTTTACAAACCTTTCGCTTGTAGACGTTATAACATCATACAAGAGACTACTAGCTTTACACTCGAAGTTTAATAATGTGTTCTATGCTTGAACGGCTCGAGTACCCTTACCTTGTTTGTATAAGAAAAAAGCTTGCCTATCTGTAGGTTTTCAAGGTAATGTAGGCTGCAGGCTTGGTTAACAGCGTAACCTGTAAGAACGTAAAGTAGGTAAGTTTAACCTTGCCTAAAGCTTGTTGTTAGTCCCCAATCTCTTGACAGTGCTAGATCTAGATGCTAGACGTTGCTCTGCAGAACTTCCCGCACTGTACCGTTATCCGATGTGCTATCCCTACAGCCTCCCTGGAAATAACGAGAAACGCTTCTTCCTAGGCATCGTCATGTACGCAGCTGATAGGCCGAGACCAGGTGCGCGGTGTTGGTCGAGAGAGTGAGCTGACGAGACTTCGGCAGGCTATGGCGCGTAATGAGCGAAGCTAGGCGAAGGGTACAATCTTCCTCACTCGTGCAGCATGCTGCACTAAGCGATGAAAAATGAAATGTTCGCGACCTTACATCAGCCACTCCACCCCTGGGTTAAATCCTAGTTGCGTTCCCGTTAGGTAGTCGCAACCAAGATTAATCCAGCTGAACCCGCAAACGCAGAGACACATGGCGGCTCTTGGAGTATGGCACTCATCGAGACATGAAGGCTCAGAAACACATGGCGGCTCTTGGAGTATGGCACTCATCGAGACATGTAGGCTCAGAGACACATGGCGGCTCTTGGAGTATGGCACTCATACGCTGGAATGCAGCGCGTTACCGCGAAAATGTAGTTGTAGGCGGAGGTGCTGACGGATTGGGGATATTGCTGGTGAATACAAAGATGTTGTTAGACCCGACGAGCCGAAGTCGCGGGTGATGGCATTGATCTGTTAGGGAGATCTAGGATGGCTTCTCATTGACCCAAATGAAACCCCCGGGTTCTCCAGGCGAGGGTTGGGGTTCTCTAGGTGAGGGTTGGGCTTCTCCAGGCGAGGGTTGGGCTTCTTTGGCTTCTTTGGCTTCTTTGGCTTCTTTGGCTTCTTTGGCTTCTTTGGCTTCTTTGGCTGCCGCCTTCACGCGCTCATTGCGTTGTTTATGCTTGGCTAAGGTGACATCGCGCGCGGTAGCGGCTTTTGCGGCTCTCTTCGCGGTGGGATCATCATCAGTTGCTTCTGACGCAGAGTCGTCTGTTCTCTTCCTCTTCTTCAGGATGGCATCTGCGATAAGTTTTGTACAAGGGATGCATATCCTGTCCTTGTTGACGCGACCAGTGGACCTCTTGCATTTAATGCAGGGGCCCATGGGATGGTAGTATTGCTTGTGATTTCGCATTTCCTCTTCCTCGTTTACTCGATATTCGCAGATACCGGGCCTCATTTTTTGATGACAAACAAGTTTGCCCTCAGTGTGACTGTGGTCGGTGCTGTAGTCAACAGAACACAAATGGGCGATTCCTGCATCGTGACATAGGGCACACCCAGGGCTGCCCTTTGTATGGGGACCACATTTTCCCTCTATCCTCTTACATCGGAAACATGGGGTATCATTCGGCGCTGATCCACGAGTCGTACCACGGGCTATTTTTCGATCGCTTGGTTGCACTTTGTTGTTTGGTTTTACTTTCTTGTTTGGTTTGACTTTGTTGCTTGGTTTTACTTTGTTGCTTGGTTTTACTTTGTTGTTTGGTTTTACTTCGTCGTTTGGATTTACTTCGTCGCTTGAGATTTCGTCGTCGATATCGTCAAAATCGGCATGCGCACCCAAATCGAATGTATTACGGTACCATTGGGTGCCAGGTATCTGGGCCTGGAGCTCCTGGAAGAGCTTCGCATATCTGGTTCGTACCCAGGTTGATAATTCTCTCCTCTTATCGCCAGCCGTGACGAATAGACATGTAAGCGCTTCGCTTCTTGTTGGCGGTGTTTCCGTGGAGTCTTGGTTATTTGTTGACTCGACTGCGCCAGCCATGTCGGAGGTATGCACCTCTATCGTAAAGAACGTCTGAGCCTTTGCCGTTACTAAATGTCGGTACATGCAGTGAGACTCCATCTTGTTAGGGACGAGAAGACACAAATCAAATGTAAATTTGGGCCATCTTGAGTGTAAGGCCGCCCAAGACTCGCAGTTGACAGAGAGTCCGTCAATACCAGTTCCAATAACTACTACATGCAGTGACTCATCACCATGAGCGATGTCGAGGATGCTGCGAGCCAAAGTCTCCTCGGTGTCATCAACTAGTAGCAAGTTATTTGCGCTGTGTTTCCATTGATGCGTGATGACGTAGCCGAATTGATGGAGTGTGAGATCTTTCGTATCTCTCGAGTGATACTGAACAGCCGGTCGCGGGAGTGGGTGGACCCTGAGGTAGGCTTGCCATATCTCCTTTGCCCTCTTCATAGTATGAACAGCTCGTGCGCGGGAGCCCACCCCGCTACTGCATCGGACCTGTACGACGAAGATCGTTTTTTTCGTTGGATGATCTTCATGCGCGCTCCCGTTTTGAACAGAAACGTTTGGTTGGTTAGATCGGTTAGATACCGGCCCCTCTGATACTCGAAACATGGGCTCTGGTGCGGCTGATACATGGTACATATGCATGTCCAGTATCTCCAGACCGCGTTCCTGACGAATATGCGGGGCTTTTCTCCACCAGGCTTTTCTCAACACTCCAGAACGTCGATCGGGCGCCTTTTCCCACGCAGCTATGCAATCACTGCCCAGCGCTCGGCTGTTGGGACATGTCGCAAGGAACGCTCCAATGATTTCGGGCATTGATCGCCGTGGTTTATCCCAAATGAGATCAACATCTTGGTCGCCTAGGCAGAAGGCAGTGTATCTAAGATTCGCCTTCCTAGCAGCTTCGATTTGCGCGGCAGTAGCCACAGGTAAGCCGTTTACTTTGTGCAAAAACGCAGTTACTGAGTCGTCATCGTCATCTTCATGGTCTTGGTGGTCTCCACCAGTCAGATCTGGAGCGTATTCACCGGCATCGATAGTGGCTTGGGTGCATGCGTGGATAGATCGTATGTATTCGACTCGTAGTTCAAGTGCATCTCGCATATGACTCGTTAGTATGCCATTGTTGAAGATTTCTACGGCGCATTCAATGGCGTATACACCACAGTCGTAGCTGTTAGGCTGTTGGGGGCACGCCTCGAAGCGGATGGCCCACGGTCCTCCTTGCCATTGAGCATGTATCAGCGGGCTAGAGGTCAAGGCTTGGATTTGCTGCAAGGCGAAACTCGCTGCGTCATCACGACGGTATTCGAGTGCGGAGTTGTATACGTGGACGATGCGATCTGTGCTAGCTACGCATACGACCCAATGGCTAGCATACCACAAGATCCAGATGATGTGCTTCACGGTGGGTTCGAGCATGAACGTAAACTGCTGTTGGACAAGTTGAGCAGTGACCCCCTCGTCGCCGTAGGTTTTGAGTGTCTCAGCCATCATGACAGGCAATAAAACACGGTCGTCTTTGATGACCCATGGACCGCCAATCTTGATGGCGCAGATGATATCTATGATGGTATCGGATAGCTCATGTTTATCTTCGAGATGGCGGATGTTATCTGTGTAGAAGGAGCTTGGTGGCTCACGGCCTTGATCTTCTGGTATGGCAGCAAGATGGAAGGCTTGCGGTTGTAGCCTGGCCAATATCGCATGGTCATGGCTAGGGAAACCGATTGCGTGTTCAAATTGGTGAATGGCATGTGCAGTGGGCTCGGATAATGCATCAATGGCCAGTGTGGCACGAACCGCTGCGTCTTTGTGTGCCTCTGCAGCTGCTTTTGCTGCGTTTGGAACATATGAATCGAGATCAATAGGGACTTGCTGTGTGCCCTGAAGTGATGCACTTGTACGCTGAAAGAACTCTGCAAGCTTGCGTATCGCGGCTGGATCATTGATTAGTTCTTTTGATAGCCCGAGTTGCCCGAGGCTATCTGGAGAGTACTGTTGCATGTGTTGCGTGGTATCAGTATGCGCGGCGGGTGCTGGCATCGACAACGGGCTTGGTAGCTGCGGCAGTGGTGGTGGTGCTGTAGTGGTGATATCATCGTCAAGAATATGATCTCCGCCACATGCAGGTATATACTCTTGCTGTAGGGTATCTGTGTTTGGCAGAGTCGACACTGGTAGTAGCAATGGAAGCTCTTTAGTCTCACTTGGAGAGACAGTGTTGTTGGTTTGAGGCAGAGTCACAGCCGATGAAGAAGTAGGGAATGCAGCGAGAACCTCGTGGTTGCTCATCTGCCCTTTGACTGCTTGTGTGGGAGGCTGCACTCTGCTTTTGGAAGGACTTGTGACCTTTCCGTCGGATGATGACGAAGTAGCATTACGGCCTTGATCGGCAAACAATGAAGATGTAGAAGATTGCAATGAGTGCATAGCTGCTTTTTGAGATGGAATGAATGATAATGGCTGCTTGGCCGCTGCTTGTGATGATGGCTGCGTGGCCGCAGCAGAGGAAGAAGGCAATAGGCCCGTCAACACTGATGAAAAGAATGAAGATGGCTGCTCGTCCGCTGCTTGCAATGTTGGTTGTGTGGTCGCAGCAGATGAGGAAGGTATCAGTGCCATTAGCTCGGATGAAAAGAATGAGGATGGCTGCTTGGCCGCTGCAGACAAAGAGGATGTGGAGCTTGACGAGAATGATGATGCTCGCTGTGCGACCGCAGCGGGAGAGAAGGGCGCAAAGCCCATTGAGCCTGATGGAATTGGCCCCGTCGACATGGGTGGCTGCGTGGCCCTTGCTCGTGGGTCGTATGGCATTGAGCCTGCATGTGTGGTGTACGATTGAAACGAAGGCGAAGGCGAAGGCGAAGACGACGGGATAGGATGCGAAGACGACGGGACGAATTGCGAAGACGAAGAATGCGAAGACGAATGCGAGAGAGAAGAGGAATGCGAGAGAGAAGAGGTTGGATGAACGGTGGAGGATGCAGAGAGGGGGAGAGGTGGAGGGGGCATGAGAGAAGGGCGAGGAGGTAGAGAGGGTGCTGGGGGAACGGCGCGTTGCTGGCCATGAGCTGAAAGCCCATTTTTTGGCTGGCCAGTGGCCGCATTGTCATTGTGAGTGTTGAATGCCATTTCTAGCGATTTGAGGTAGGTTTGATAGGTGCGGTAGGTTCGGTAGGTGTGGTGCTGAGAAACGGCGATGCGTGTGTTTGGTGATGCGGGGAAATGCGTGAGAGGAGCAGACGAGGTTTGCGCCGCGCTAGTTCGGACGACAAGACCGAAGGCAGGAGCGAAGGCAAGAACGAGCAGACCTTTTCCGCGTCGCCTATGAAACCACGTCGATATCAGATGTGCCTCTCCTCGTGAGAGATTTCATTACGATGTTCCGGCGTCCATTTGGCTCACCTCGTTCAAGAGTCGCATCGTGGTTGCGCGTGTGGCTGTGAAGTTCATTGCACGTGACCATCCACACCACTCAACACCATGCAGCACGCTGCTACATGCGCTAGTAATCGCGGCAATCTCAACATGTAGATGTACCGCGCGCAGCAGCGATACGAATCAATGTGCCGAGGGGAAGAAAATCGTGGCTGAGCAGATATGTTCGATTAGCTTCGTAAGCTAGGATTCTATCTACTGCCACATGAAGATTGCTAATGACCTCAGGACTATTACCATGTAGGTATTAGTACCTAGGTGCAATCGTCAAGCTGATCGCTCGTGTTGGGCCAGGACCCATCCTCTTCGCCCGAATCAGTATCCTGCATTTCCCAGTTCAGCTGTCCTACTCAGAGTTGTGTTCGTCGACACCGGGAATAGCGGTATCATTTCCGTGGTCAGTTGACGTGTCATCGGAATCGTCAGCGCCTGCACACAGTTAGTAATGGGCTAATACCAGACTAATACTACATACCTTCAGAGTCAATATCCTCAAGAATCTCGCTGATAGTGAATTTGCACCCCTTCATTACGTCTTCTGCATCTTCGTCGCTCGCGTCGTGTTTTTCGAGTGCGGCGAATACAAAGGCCTCTAATGTGCTGTGTTAGCTAGGTCGGCAACTAATACATCAGTGTTGACTTACCTAGATCGTCTTCTTCAGGTGCTCCTTCCCCTGTGACATAGTTAATAGTGCCATCAATAAGGTAATAGCAAACTTACAATCTTCCTCTTGTTTTTCCATTTCGTGATTAACGTCTTGTAGCGAGATAAAGAAGTCTGTGTCGAGGTCGTCACTGTCGTCCAACAGCCCGAGCACGAACCTGCGGGCGTTGTCGAGCCCTAAGGTGTCTATCGGGAAGACACGGGCGTCCAGTTTCTGGTGCTCGAACGGTGCTGGGAGTAGCATAGGACGGTTCGTCGCCGCTACCTTCATCTTGCAGTCCAACCATTCTCCATTAAGCTGGAGTAGGAATAGCGCACCGATCACAACTCGTTCACGGCGGTTGAACAGGATAGAGAATGCAGGCACTGGCATCTGGGACTCCTCGTCCAGGGTCAGGATCTTGTTGACTCTAGCGCCGGCGCGGAGTTCGGACTTGTGGGCTTCTATGATGGTATCGATCTGTATACATTAGCTTAGGCTATCATTCGGGTACTACCAACTTACACGCTCCGACTGGTCGCAGTTACCATCCCAACGGGGATTGAGGTATAGGACGTAGTTCTGAGCATGTGTCAGTTGGATCCTTTACTGCTGTGCATGTTGTGTCTTACGTTAAAAGCAGCTTGGGACATCTGGTAGACGTAGTCGGCCCATTCGCTACGCTCTAGCAAGCAGAACTTGACGACGGCATTGAAGAACGATACCTTCCAGGTCGTCTTGACCTCGGTCAAGAGCTGCTTGCCAATGCGGTCCTCCGAGCCTGTGGTCCACGACTGCATGTATTCGGCTATCTGCTCTGATGTGAGGTGCTGTCCGACTGCACACTCCGTCAGCTGTGGACTAATACCATGGCTAATACCATGGCTAATACCATGGCTAATACCAAACTTACCTGCGTTGTCTCCATCTTCGCTCTCTTCTTCGTCCATGTCGTCATCCGTGTCGGTATTGCCAGTGCGCTTAACGAGTGAGCCACCGGAGCTAACATCCCAGCTATACTTGGCGAGCTTCGCTACGGATGCTGGCGGTTCCCAGTTGGGTGGGTTCTGCCTGCCTGCGCTGGTGGGAGGCTGGACTTGGAGCCCGTAAAATACGTTGTCTTGACGGTGGTAGTAGGTGTCTTGGGCGCCGTACTCGCGCGTCTTGGTCGGATCGTTACCAAATGTTTGGCTTGGATGCTTGTTGGCTAAGAATCTTTATATGTTAGCAACGAATAAACCCAGATCGTCACCCAACTCACCGTGCTGCAGTTCCGCAGTTCTTGCCCTGCGCCACCAATTCGCGCTCGATCTCAGCTCTATCTTCTGGTGAAAGCTGTGTGGAATCTAGATACACTTTGGCGGACTCCATAAACCGTTTACCATACTTAGAGAGTGCCTAAAACTTCTGTTAGCGCTTGTTGAAATAATGCGTATAGGTTGGATTACCGTTAGGTTCGCGTTCTCGGCCTTGAGCTCCATAAAGGCAGTACCTGACTGGGCGGCCAGTTTTGCTCTCCTCTCTCTATTTTTCTTTGTGTTGGGGTTTTCTGATAACACCCTGTCTGCCTGAGCCGCGTTAGGCGGGAGATTAGTCCCTCCTTTGGCCATGTTGAGCTCGTAGGAAGTGTGGTGGTATTAGTCTGGGTAATGGTCGGTGATCAGGAGGTCCGAAGAGGGGGAGGGTAAGTGGAGTAGCGAGGTAGAAGAAGAGCAGAAGCAAACCTTGGAAAGATTGTGTATATTACAATCTTAGTGTGGCGCTAGTCTACTTCTAGTTTATCTCGTCGGACAGCGAAGTGAAGGCGAGATCCAGGCGGCAGTCCCACTTTTGCCCCGCGTTATACCGGTGAAGGGAAGTAGTATTAAGGACAACAGTAGCCTTTATCTCTGCGAGATGGTCAACATATGACCAAGTGTAGCAACGGCGATAGCGAAGTAAATCGTCTTGAACTTGCCCCAGTATTCGTCGGCAACCCAACCGCCTAATGAAAAGGATGAGCTCAGTTCTTGCTCGGGAACAAAGATTACGCTTACCAACTAGCGGCATGATATACGAAAAGAATGAGTTGAATTGGACAAGGCCTGTGCTAGCACGCTGGCCCATTCCAAGGGCTCCTGGTTGACCGTCGCCGGCAGCGCCAGCTTCAGGGAAGGGCCCGGACGTGGGGAGGTCTCTCTGGATGAAGTTGACAAAGACGGCGGTCGTTCCGTAGTAAGAAAAACGCTCACACATTTCTACGATACCGATGACGTAGACTAGTAGTGAGTTGATACGTCAGCGCATGGTATATCAAGACCATGTAGAAAAGATATACGTACTCATCCAATTGACTTTACCGTACACACGACGAAGCTTTCACCAATTTTCTTCGGTAGGGTATTGCTCGCCATTGGGGCCGACGAGACTCTCGGAAGTTGACACAAACTTGTCTTGCTTCTCCAAGCTCGCACTGCCCCGTGGGTCGTTGTGAAGTGCATTCACCAATGCGGCGTCAACAATCTCGAGATTTGCCCCTGTAGACATGGCGGCAGGTTAGAACGTGGTTCTCTCAAACACTTCGGCCGACTCGCCGGGTTATATAAATCTCTATGGCATCTTCCTTCGGATTGCGAGCTGCCTCATTCAGCAAAGTCGTGGCACTGTATTACCATTCACGACGTTCTCGGCACCAGATAATCTACCCGGTACCGTGATCGCCCAGAGATAATTGTCTGTGCAAGGCGCTCGGTACTCGCTCGAATTCCATCCTACGTTCTTGGATTTCTGGGTATCTCGGATAAGCGGTTGGCGCCGGGCGATGCTAATGGCTGCGCCGTTCTTGAACGTTTGTGACCTGATCTTGGCAGGCATTTCGATACCTGGCCAAGCAGATAGCACCCAATGAAAAGCAAAATGAGATATGAAGGGGTTGTTGGCCACCTAGTAGTAAACCCAGACGGTCGGACGTCCAAGATCTGACAACATCTTGACAAACCCTACATCGCGACCTTCCTCATCGAGCAATGTGGCAACCCTTATCCTGAAGATCTGCTCCGATGGATTTTTCCCAAGTGACCTCGGGAGTGTTGAAAGCTTCCATCATGTCTTACTGTTACTTCTAGGCATAACGGAGCCTTCGTCACGGTGGTCTGGTTGAGCGGAAGGTAGCCTGTCAATGACCGACGCGTTCGAACGGCTGCGTCGCCATCGGGCCTTGAGACGTAAGGAAGGAAGCGTGGAGGTCATCATCTGCATAACTACTACCATCCTGAAAGAAAAGTGTGGTGGACTGGTCGCGGTGTCCTTGTTCAAGCGCCAAGCATGCCCCGCCTCGACTAGGCAGCTTTTGGTTATCGCCCCCTCTCTTTCCACACCCACCTCCAGCGCTGCGCAGCGTTCTTCTCTCAGGCATCACAGACCGATCATCAGTGCTGATTGCGAGCGATGGATATGTAATGGCCACCTTCAAATTCCTTGTATACCTGGCAAAGACCCTTGGCCACGTTGCTGACTCAATAATGCACAGAACGGTCCCGGTGGGACGTTTTCACTGATGATAATTGTTTAGGAAGTTTACGAATATGTTTATCAAGCTTAGATCTTCAATTGACTTGATCTGCATGAAGTTGATTGGATAGTCCTGCCTTATCCGCCACATCGCTCCTCCACCGCTGTATCATGATCGTTCCTGACTAGAGCGATAAGCAAGCAACTCTTGTTCAGTTTGCCTCAGCTTCTCCCTTTCAGATTCCAGTCTCTTTCTCCGCTGATCATTCGAGCCCTTCTGCGAATCCTTCTCCTTATCGTAAGCCAAAGGATGGTTTACAAGCAGCCGAATCTTCCAATCTTCAAATAACACGTCTTTCGCAACTCTTTTATTCCAAAGCAGTGCATTTACTACATTCTGCATGCGTTCTGCGCACGTCGCATCAGCATCAGCCTCGAGACCACGGTGGGGTTTCAGGGCTTTGTTGAACTGAGCTGGCCCTCGGAAGCCACTCTTGCACCGGTCGATTAAAGCTGAGAAGATTTCGCGACACGTCGCCTCGAGCAGTAGAGAGTCGTACGCTTCTGGTCGAAACATCCTGGCTGCGCTTGAATTCTCAGGATCCTTGATGTCTTCGAGATTTATTATGGCCAGGACGAGCTTTCGTACCCAGAATTCGGCATGCTGTTCTACATCTGGGATCGAGACATCAGAGCGAGGGTCTATTTGAGGCGCTCGTTGCACCCTTCGCCTATATTCTCGAGCGTTATCCCACCGACTGCTGGTAACAGGCGCCGGTGCAGTGCGATTGGAAGTTACAGGGTTTTGACCGGGTGGTGAGAACATTTTGGGTGGAGGTAAGCTTGTGTATGATGGTGGAGGATGAAGTTCGCAGCGTCTCTGCCCTGCAAGTCGGCAACTCATATCAAAGTGTGGGCGACATGTGAATGTCAGTATGTAACATGAAGCGTATGCTGGTTATTGACGGTTCAGTCGCTGCTGGTTAGATGCGGAACCTGCAGGTATTATGCACGTAGTGATCTGGCAAGTACATTCATGTTCTGGTGTCTGAAGCACTGCAACGCAGTGAATTTGACGCAGTTGATGGTTGTGAATTCTGCCATGTCATTGATGGCGCCCGCTTCCTTGAGCTCCCTACGATTACACCAGGCTTTCATAGCGGTTGCGCTGTGCTGCACTGCCACACAGTGCATTCGGTCCACACTAGGAACTCGTTATCACGCGCATCTGATCTTGAACCTCAACTCCAAAAACAGGTGACCAGAAGTTTAATGCCTTTTCCGTTGCCACAAACTCGCCAAGGTTCATCCGAGCAAGACATGTACTAGGGATGCTAAGAACATCAAGCATGGACACAGGAACAAAGGCTCCGTACCCCTCATCACGTCCTAATACACCATCGCGGATAGAGCCTTCGGAAGGCTCTTCGTCTGTACAGTTCACGGCATCACGGCCAGTGCAGTTATCGCCACCGTCCTCTTCTCTCACACAGCCAACTCTGTACGCAGGTCAACACATGTGGGATTATCCGTCTAGAGATGATATTGGATCACAATGTCATCCAGGGGCCGCCGCGGAGAACAATTTCGGCAGAACCCAAACGCTAGCATACTCGTACAACGCCTTCATGGGCGACATCCAGTCTAGAGAACAGCACTCTCTCGATATGCCCGACCATAATGAGTATGTTGGGCCAATCATGGATAGGGAAAGAAGAGGATATGGTTTTGCACAATCACCACCATACCCTTCGCACGGTCACGATGTGAACGCACATCCCAAGAGCGCTATGTATGGTAATAATAGTGGCTTGATCCGTCAGCCAACGGCAGAAGACTTCCTTCGACCCGATCATCCACTCCCTGCACCGCCGGCTGAAGAGTACGACTCGGACCAAGATCTTCCAGTGATTGAGCCAGACTCATATCTTACCGAAAGCTCCAACCGTACCTATCTGGGCGATCTCTCTCAGCAACCAGTAGCCGCTCCAAAACGACTCTCCCCAACTGCTGCTGCTGCCAAAACTACACATACATCAGAAGAGAAATCGAAGCGCAAACGCCCGCAGTCCGGGATCATCACTTCTCCAAACGCATCAGCTCTTGAACACGAATCAGTAGGGTCAGAGCATCACAGTACACCTGTACGTGTGCCGACTATCAGCAGTGACATGTACCAGCCGGCTCTAGGTGGTTTGCAGCGAGTATCAGGTGTGCAGCGTAGGGATTCAAAGCGCGATCGCGTCAAGCGTTTTGCGAAGAACTTGAATCCCTTTCGTCACGAACGAAAGTTTGGGCGTCCAGAGAATTAAGAAGTTGGCGGGCGGAGACGGAGGTTGTACTAGACACACTCTTCTTGTCGCAAGTGGTCCTCGCTGGCGCACCTAAGTGCAAACTTGTGGTGTGTGTCGCGCAGCTTTTGTCATTGAGAAGCTCGTGTGGCCTCGAATGTGGAAGTAACTGTGGCAAGCGCTGATGTTTTGAGAAAACATCCAATTTCTACAAATAGCCTAGTTTGCATACCAAGCCAACTAAAGTCTAGATACGAAAGAAAGAGAACAAGATAGAAGTGATTAGTACATACAATCACGATGTGCGAAAATAGTGAGGGAGTCTGGGGATGGTATTACACCACGATGCACAACCCTAGTAGCGTTCCAGCCGTGCCTTCTCCTCTGGCCTAACCCTCTACCTTCCATATCCCTCAGTCCAGTTACAAATATCAATGTTCCGATCGTTCTTGGTAATCGCGACCCACCTAAGGCAAACTCTCTGGAATTGAAGCTACTGTCACATTCACAATGCTACGGTTCATATTGCCCAGCCGGGAATGCGCGCGGCTGAGCAGCTGTTACTTCTGCGCATGCCATTCACATAAGCGTTGCTAATTTCAGCGCTGCATGCGTTTGACCACTGCATAAGAGCCAGAAAGTTGGAAGGTATCTCCACGCGTGATTCCGGTGTTACCAATAGTGCTGAAGAATGGTATGGTGTGACGTTTACTGTAGTCAGAGGAGTAGCGCATCATCTCCAGAACCACGATACATAGAAAATGAGCGCGGGAGCAGGGCGGGAGTGAACTGAGAGCTTATGAACCGTTGCTCTTGGACTTCCGGTCTCCAAAGGTCAAGTGGAAGATGTTTGTAGCAGTTGATATTGGAAATTACTATCACGATGCTACTTCCCCGCTTATTGCCCATGATTCAAACCCTCAACAAAACAGTATCCGTCTATTCAATATCCGAGTCTAGTCTGGAGCTGGACGCGATCGTCGGTGCTTGCGGGGCGTCTTGGGTTGTGCGCTCTATGCCTCGAGGTT
>Ga0265798_10004912_pt1 | contig 18262 bp, 21 predicted proteins | sample P3T30metagenome_FD_192430 | JGI IMG/M metagenome (GOLD analysis project Ga0265798, IMG submission 192430) | Plant litter microbial communities from East Loma Ridge, Irvine, California - P3 T30 | ecosystem: Environmental > Terrestrial > Plant litter > Unclassified | place: USA: California... | reverse complement strand
ACCACTCGTGGACGGCAGGGAACGCAGTGCAGCATCGTGGTAGCGCGCCCAACCCTGCTCTGTTCAGTTTGTTCACAGCCTCGACACAGAATCTTATGCATTACTGCCGTAGCGATGGTGGATGGTCGGAGTGTTTACCAGTCTGCTGATACGGTCAGCTGACGCAACTGCACACGCAACTGGCTCAATTCCTGGTCGATTGGCACCAATGGACGATCTGAGATACTCGTGCTGGTCCACTTGGACGAGTGGTTCACACGATCGTGCTCCCATCCACTCGGGAAAGCCACGCGCGTGACTCGGCATGGCAGGGGAGCTGTTGGGCGACGAAGCAGCCGTCCACGAGTGGTTTGACACCTATCCATGGCTACAACGGACGCTCTGCTTGTTATGGTAGTGCGCAGGCCGTTGCCTCCATGTCACGGTTCAGTATTTCAGGTTGTGGCTCTCGCGGCATTTGTGCCTCCTCCTACATTCCAGAAAACATGACGTTAGGGATACTACCTTGGGCCGTCGTTATGCTGGTGATGGGAGCGGTGAGGCTGTGCCTAAGTCATCGCCAGCGACGAGTGGTACGTGCGCCTACATACCATACCGATATATCTGCGGTAGCATTACTAAACCCTACAAGGCAGACGAGGCTATCGGAGCTCATCACGGCTGCCGTCCGCCTCCACGGCTGCACAACCAGTGGCCTTTTGGTCTTGATCGCCTTGGACAGATCTTTCGGGCAGATGCGGAGTCGCGCTTGATGGAATTGTTCTTGTTCCATTTCCGGCAAACCGGAAGCACACTGGAACAAAGGTTCCTTGGGGTTACTGCATACGGCACAATAGAGCCAGCTAACCTAGAAGCCATTCTCTCCACCCGTGCCAAAGGTAGGCCTGTTAGACAGCTGATCACGGTGTGGCGGTTACTAGATGATGACGTTCCCGATAGACTTTGGAATCGGCCCGCGCCGAGGCATTGCGTTGCCAATGTTCGGTGATGGGATCTTTACGCAAGAGGGTGCCGACTGGAAGCACTCCCGGGACTTGCTGCGCCTGCAAATGCAACGCAAGAGCCACGGCGATCTCGAGTCCTTCCGTGTTCCTGTCGACGACCTGATTCGGCTGATTGGAGATGGCAGGCCCACGATCGACCTTCAGCCCTTGTTCTTTCGCCTGACGCTCGAAACTACCACAAGCTTCCTTTTCGGCGAGTCAACGAGGAGGCTGAGCGACACAAACGGTGCTGGGGAGGACCCGTTCGCCAGTGCGTTGGACACAGCCCAAAGATGGGTCATCAAGAGGCTCAGGTTCGCTGCAGTTTACTGGCTGGTAGACAGCTGGAAGTTCCGCCAGGCTTGCCGGGACATACGCGCGTTTGTAGACCAGATCATCGAGCGCTCGGAGACACACAGGTTCCCACACTCTGTTGCACAAGTCACTCCAGACCGAAGCGCACTCCGAGCACACACGGTCAGCATCTTGGTGGCAGGAAGAGACACAACAGCCAGCCTCCTCTCGTGGACATGGTAAGTCGACACGCGTGGTGGATTGTTCGGCTTGTCACTAACGTTTACTGCTTTCTGCTTGTTCGCCACCCGCACGTCATGGAAAAGTTGCGCACAGAGATCGCGCGGACGTGTGCTGCGCGCTCACATCCCAGTCGGGCTGATCTCAAGAAGATGCCCTACCTGCAGAACGTGCTCAAAGAAAGTACGTCCTCAAGTGCGATTGCAGACAGGAAGGAGCCTTACGCGCCCGCACAGCCTTGAGACTCTTCCCGCCTGTTCCTGTCAACACTCGAACGGCCTTAGAGACCACCGTGCTCCCTACAGGCGGCGGGCCAACCCGGACGGATCCAGTGCTTATTCCCCAAGGAAGCTCAGTCGCGTTCAGTTTGTACTCTCTGCATAGAAGGCCCGACCTGTATGGCATGGATGCCGAGCTATTCCGGCCGGAAAGATGGGAGGAAGACATGCCTTTGCAGCATAATTCCACAAGCCTCACATGGGGTTACCTTCCTTTCCACAAAGGTCCGAGGAGATGCCTTGGCGGTGGGTTACACGCTTCGCTCTTACTGTGCACCTCTTGCTGACGAGTGTGCTGCTAGAGGAATATGCGCTCACAGGGGCTGGGTACACTGTCGTGCGTCTCCTCCAGAGTTTCCCGACCCTTAGGCTCCCGTATGGAGAAAGGCTTGAGCTGGTCGGCGTCGAGAAGCAAAGGACAACGCTCGTTTTGTCGGTTGGGGAGGGTTGCAAGGTCGAGATTGGCAGCAGCTGATGTTGGCAAGGACTCTTTCTGCGTCACTGAGGCGCAGTTGTGACAGAGCGACAGCAGATGGATTGTTGGTGGATGGCATGTCTAGAGCGTTGCAGTAGTACTATGGGTCGAGGGGGGGTGCAATCCCGGTATGGTACCGCATTGTGATGTGAGTCACAGGATCGGAGGTGATTGAGAAGCGCACCTCAGCTTGCACAACGTACACATAACTGTGGCTACCCACATCTCCGGCGTCGTCAACGCCACCAGCATCAACGCTCGTGACTTTGCTCCGAGTCCGCTCGTTTGCGGTTACGATCGGTTCCGATGCTCCGTTTGGTGGTGAGTCTGTTGGCATGGCCCTGTAACTTAACCCAGCCGTCTGAAACCCTCCCACTTTGCCACTCCACCACTCTTGCACTTCTTTCTATGTATAACATAAGTTCATGTTCTCAGTGTGGGTCTGGCGACTGCATAGTTAGATCAACACCCTATTTCTTTGCGACCTTGCGATACGTCAATATCGATGAAGAAAGACACTCGTTGTGGGGACCGTGCGATGAGAACACAGCTGACGTCAGAATCAGAAGTTGATCGTGCTCGCAACTGTGACACAGCCTATGAACCAGCTAGCGTTCCTTGTTTGACGTCCAGCACATCCGGCCTCTTAGGCCACACTTCCTCATGGTATCTAATTCCGTGGCGCACGTTGTTGGTGTTTTTGCCGGCGCGGTGTACAGGAGAGGCGGTGCGCAAGTACGGCCTGAACATAGTTCTACGCAGCGCAAACATCGCGGCCATGCCCCTGCCGCACAGACACAGAGCGCATCACTGCGCAGAACTGGTGCTTGAGACTAGGTACCCGCGACGCTGCCACGGCTGGGACGCATCGGTCAAAAGAGGCTCCTCTAAGCCGCTACCGTTTTGATTGCTTGGCCTTCTATTCTTAGTCGCGTAGTCAAATGGCAGCGGTTGCATGCCCAGGTATAAGAATTGGTCACACCACCAACTCCTCCACCACCACCATCAACCAAGCCCCGACCAGCACCACCAAACGCCCGTAACATCCGCAGCAAGCATGCAGTTCGCGCTTCAATCAGCCCTTATCGCTGCCCTTCTCCAAGCCAGCGCATACAGCAAGCCCGTCTTCCCACCAATTACCGTTTCTTTGGCGGATGATCAGACTGGCACGAGTGCCCAAGCAACGATATTGGCCAACGGCACCGTCTTCGCAATACCAGCACTATTTGTCAATACCGGCATCGACAACGGCAATATGGTCGTAGCATCCAGTGCGCAACTCACCAGCTTTGTCGAAGGCGTCTTCTGTGTCTTCCGGGAGGACGACCGTGCCATTGCCATCAACAGCGAGCAATCGTTCATTTTCTTCGATACCGATCGCCCGGGGGCTCTGGTAGACCTCAGCAACGTCACCTTTCAGTGTGAGATCTAGACGGGTAACAGTAGAGTGCTTCAGGTAGTAGGCAATAGAAGATTGTACGATAAGAAGACTACATCAAAGAACCTAGTGACGTCCCTCCTGCATGACTGACCAGCTTGCCTTACCAAGACACGCCGTTCAAGGGAAAAATCCGACACATCGCCACATCGGTGGGGTATGCCAAGAAGCCTTATTTCCCATAGTAAGTCGATAGATTTGACATCGTAGAGTAATATCCCCCCCTATGCACAGGAAAACATGGTGGGCAGGAAAATTTCTACTATCGAGGTCTATAATTTCTCCATCTCACGGTAAACTGCCTTCTTGCTACGACACATTGTTTTTTGACCCATTCTCTCCAGACTTCCACCACGCAGATTGAAAATTACGCGCCTATGTTGTGATGTCGATCGTTTGTTACAGAGCTCTTCAGAATCGCAACAGCTTTGCACCTCTGCTACCACATAAGATTGTGTAGGATGATGCAGCTCCGAGGGCCTACGCTGTAGCTGAGGATGCAAGAAGATAGCTCTAAGCTTTGGAGAACCTGAGACTCAGTTGTCGTGCTATCCGAGTTAATCCGCCGCGGCACGCTGGAGCGAGCGCACGCATACTGATTGTAGCGAGCTTATGTAAACGGATCGTAGCACACTAGCTGGTGTACTGTAACTTACGCTAGTCCGAATGCAACACCAAGCATGGCGCGCTTCTCGAAGCATCTATAGACAAAGGGCTATTTTTAGCCCTGGAGGTTGACTGCTCTGCTGCCAGGTATCGCTGGTGCTGCACGGCACAACCACGGCCGTGGAGATGGACCGAGCCAGCAAGGCACTTGCAGAGGCACCTCCTAGTGACGGTAGGACCTGGGCTGCTCGATCCGATTCCAGCGGTGTCGCCCTCACCACGCTATACAATAGACATCATGGGCGACCGTCCAAGTAAGAGACAGCTCAGCGACAGCAATACCTTACTGCAGAGGAGGAGAAAGCCCTTCTAGCGTTTCTACTTCTAATGTCTAGTTTTGGGCAGCCCGTCCGCATCAAGTATATACCAACGCTAGCCTTCAGCATCGCCCGACGTCGATCCCCCACGCGTAGACTGATAAAGCCCCCCGGGAAGAACTGGGCTCAAGCCTTCGGGAAACGCCATCTCGAACTCAAAGCGAAAAGAGTCAGATTAATCGACTGGAAGCGCCATGAGATACACATATACGATAAGGTCACGGAGTGGTTCGGTGTCATCGGCAAGGTATTGCAGGATCCGGCTATTCGGCCAAAGAACGTGTATAACATGGACGAGACAGGAGTCATGCTAAGAATGCTTGGCTCTGTCAAGGTTCTCGTAGGTAGGGATGACCAACGAGGGTATAGAGGCGCTGGTGTTAAGCGGACAATGGTCACCGCTATAGAGTGCGTCAGTGCTGACGGTAGGTCGTTGCACCCTCTTATCATCTGGCCAGCTGCGACTCACCGAAGCAACTGGACCACCCATCCCACCCCTGGCTGGCACTATGGCTTCTCCGAAAACAGATATAATGACTCCAAGATCAGCTTAGAGTGGCTCACTCGTGTGTTCGATCCCCAGACCAAAGAAACAGCTGACGGCAAACCGCGGGTACTAATCTCCGATGGCTTTGGAACCCACGAAACGCTTGAGGTACTCGAGTTTTGCTTCGCAAACAACATCAACCTTTGTCGGCTGCCCTCACACACTGCAGCGTGGCCATCGTCCCGTAGTACGGTTGAGTACGGTACGACTGTACGACGTAGGCAAGCCGTACGTACAAGGCCTCTCATTGGCCCGTACCGTAGTCGTAGGTGGTGAGGGTGAAGGAGTCGTACTACGACTGTACGGCTTGGCGCTGTCAGGGGTGCTTATAGAGGATAAACATTCACTTCTTACCCCTAAACTAGACTCTTTTAGGTAAGTACGGTTCGTATGTGGTCTGTGCACTCGTACTACGACTACGGGTCGTATTTGGTGACCCGTAGCGTTATACCGTACGTACCTCTATTCACTCTGGGCCGTACGTACCCCTGACAACCCCCAATCGTACCGTATTACGAAACGACGGAAACGCTGCACACACTTCGCACAAGCTCCAACCATGTGACGTCTCCGTCTTTGCACCCTTGAAGACAGCATACCGCGATCAAGTTGAACGGCTGAATCGCGGTGGTGTGGACACCATCGGCAAAGAGCACTTCACGTACCTTTACAACCCAGCGAGGGACAGAGCTATAACCGCAAGGAACATTCGCGCCGGATGGGCTGCTGCTGGATTGTTTCCTCTCAACCCTGACAGGGTACTTCGTGACATGCCGCCCGCAGAGCATACCAGTCCTGGTGTTGATGTAGCAGCGACATCCTCTCAGAACGAGGTTCCGCCAACGCCCATAACGCCTGTGACGCCGGTAACTGTAGAGGCCCTGACGTCGCTGCACGACCTCATCAGCTGCGTCTGATGATGCAAGCAGGCAACGGCTGCAGAGACGTGTCCAGAAGCTTGCAAGCGCCGCCAAAATATCCCTTGCTAAACAAAGTCTCCTTCAGGACCACAATCGACTGTTGTATACGATCAACAACGAAGCTAAGACGCGACAGACGACACGGTCGCTGGTGATCGGTACGGCGAAGGTGATGAGCTACGAGGACCTTGACAAGGCTCGTGCCGCACGCGCAGCCAAGGACAAGGCTCTCGCGGATAAGGGCAAGGGAAAGCGCGGTCGTAAGCGTAAGGAGTCTGCGCGAGATGCAGAAGGCGATATCGAGGGCGATGCGCAAGAGGTCGGTCCGTCGGCACCTGTTGAGAAAAGCAGTAGGGAGAAGAAAGCGAGACTTCAGGGGCCGGATCCGATTGCGAAACCATGGAGGGCATCCGTGGCGGTGATGTATTAGCTAGGAGAAGAAGCTGTAAGCGCTTCATTACGCGAGGCGCGGCGGGTTAATAAGCAGAATGTGATTGGGTGAGCGTGCTCCGTCATGCCCCTTCCAAAACTGAGAAGGCCACAACAAGCTAACGTTAATCAATGCTGGACATCACACGTGCCCCTTTATTTCGCTATGCTTGGCGCGGTCAAGGATCGCACAAGAACGCCCTTTACATGCTAACTCAACTTAATTTCAGCTCTTGCCCGCTGCGTAGCGTCTCTCAGGAAAGGTGCACAATGTGAGGATCCTTGTAGACGAGGTCCTTGGAAAGTGTGGTTATCGGTCAAGCTGGGAAGCAGAGGCGGGTTACGGGCCAATCAGAGGACGCCTTCTTGACCAGTGATTTAGACAGTTGATGTAGCCATGTAAGCGTTTCGACCACATGTCCCGAAGTTATTCCAAAGAAAGTCCGTTGAATTACTTGTGGCGGCATCGCCTTCTTACGAACATACGCTATATTAACGACAGCAGTAGCAGTGCCTCAACCAAGAGTAATAGATAAACAATAACGACAATCAAGTTTTTGCTTTTTACGAGAAGCTCTCGGCTTCATTATTCCTGTTATTATCTTGTCACTCCAATGACCTTCAAGCCCTGTTTTCTTTCTCTTGCTAGAATCTGTTCTCTGAACAGTTCGCCGCGATAACAGTCCGAGATGTCTATACATTCCAGTGTCGGAATAATATTACAAACTAGTAGAGTTTCGTCAGACTCGTATTCTCGCTGAAACTCATACTGCAGTCGGAGAAGACGGATTGCGCTCTGATGTTTAGGTAGGAGGCTTTCCACCCATCCTTCCATGACCGACGACGCCTCAAAGCTGAACGCGTTCAAAGAGTATAGTTGGAGATTCGTTTCGCTATGTATTTGTCGAGACACGCGATGAAGTTTGCTTAGACGCTTGCTAATCAATGGGCCTTGGGCTTCCCAAGCTCTATGAACGTATTGGTCGGCGCCACGAGGTTTGATGTCGATGCGGTGGCCTTGTTGAACATACTCCCAAATTTGATTGCGAATCTCTGCTGGTAATTGAAGAAGAGGTGTTCTGGTGTTGTGGCTGTATCTGCTACTGCGTTAACCCTGTGTGTTCCCGTTGTCTTGCAACTAAGTCCTACCGTTTCTGACAATCCTTTTCCGTCAGCGCATGACCCGGTAACAACACCCTCTGGAGGACTGAAAGCATTTCTGTAGTCTCTTCGTGACACCACCGCTGCAGCTCAAATTCGTAACGCGCTAGGATAGACACATGCACTCAAAATTATCATGAGCACAACACTGTCAGTTGACAGTAGAGAAGAATTTTCGGGTGTGATGATGCCGATGTGCCAAGCAGGCAGCAGTCAATCCAGATTAAGAAATCCCTAGCGACTACTAGTAGCCAATGGACAAGCACCGGCGCCCCGCACCCTCTCAGTGTAAGTGCCACAGCCTCTAACAAAATTGTTGCGATGGATTTAGCAACCGCATGAGCAAATATTTCATGTAAGCGCGCTACAGTAATATGTAATGCAGCTCGCTTAAGAAGCCCTACTGCGCCCTGAAATTCTTCTTCAGACACCGGATGACAAATGTAAGTTACGAAGAATGCTTATGTCAGTCGTATGAAACGATCCGAAAGCGGTATTAGCCTTGCTTGGAAGTACCGACCAGGGTTGTGACATTGCATAACCTTGCGCTCCACAGCAGCCACAAGGCTGGTATGACTCTCTTGCTTCAGGTCAAGATTTTCAGCACTGAATAAGACATCTTGGTTCGCATCTTGGGCCACAAAAGCCAAACGATGCTACTAAATTGAAGGCATACTGCTTTGCCGTTTGGTACGCCGCTTGGTGTATTTGGCGTGGTGGCGACCACACAGTCGTACTTTATTATAGAAGAATAGTCACAATAGCTCGTAAGATACTCTATTATATTACCTACTATTGATATATGTAAGCCTTAAGTGTACCCAGAGTAAGAGTTGCTCGAGGTCGAAGTACCTCGCTTATTTTCCGGTGTAGGGGTTTTTCCTAGCCTGGGGGATAGACATTACTGTACATGCTATCTCGCAGCTCTCTCAAGCGAGTGACCAGTTTGTCTTCCCTGGCATCATCCGCTCCAGTCAGCCTACTCTGTGAAAGCACCTTGACAGCACAGCGTGAGGTCGCAACTCTGAATGGCGAACCATCTGCTGTCTTAGAACCAGGCAACACGGTGCAGAGCTCCTCACGCTTCTCTTCAGGCCTCGGGGAGGCCGAGAAGATGGGTCGCTACAACAAGAGCAGCCTCGCTGCACCCGAAAGGTGCTGTTGAAGCCACTCTTGGCTCTGAACGGAGCTGAATCAAGGTCAACAGCGCCGCCGATGCACGGGGGATCTCTGCGCAGCTGGCTACTCGCCAACGAGCTATTTTGGGCTTCGACAAGACCGGCACACCAGTCAGCGAGTGGATGGTGCTGTTTTGGTCTTTCTATCCATGTCAGAACTGGACCGGGCGTCTTGATACGTACAAATCAGCTTTCGGGCCCATTGTAGCCGTTCTGCTCACGCTGGGAATGCTACATAAGTCAGATCGTGAAATGCAGACAATCACATTCGCGCTCCAAGCGTCTCCAGCACCAGTTCTCTTCGGCTGAGTTCTATCCACCAACAAGTCATGCAGACCACTAAAGAAGCGGTCCCAGACTGCGACATTTCTGACCTCGATCTAGAACAGGTAAGCAGTGACTGTCCGAGCGCGAGTCCGTAGCCCCACCAACTTACAGCAACAAGACATGCGACGCATCAGAGACAGACTCCGAGTCTGGTCTTGAGTATGCACTCTCCAGGTCTCCATCCAACTCCAGCTCCGAGAACGTGTCGGACTCGGATGATCACTCGGATTCGGCATCTTCTTACAGCGAGAGCTCTGACGCATCTGATACGTCTTATGAGTCTGACAGCAGCAGCGGGGTTATCAGTGCAGAAGAGGCTAGCGATGCCTCCGATTCCGACGACTATGGCAACGACATATCGCTCTGGGACACGCAGCCTCGATGCACGTGCCCATGTGCTGTGCACGCGCCTGAGATGAGAGCAATGGTCACTGCATCTGAGGTGCCATATTGGCGATGAGCTGGAGACGAGCAACGCCATTGCTACAAGGCATTCCAAGTATAGTTCTTGAGCTGAGCAGCGGCAATCCAGGGGACGGTAGGCAGGGTCTATAGCATACGTACTGCAGTTATACAAATTCATGAGGATTGGGACCACGCATTCTTGTTCGCCCTGTGATTCAAAGTCTGGGAAAGCTGACCTCTAACGTAGGATTAAAAGCAGTCGCGATTATGAGCGCGCATTTGAGTCATCCAAAAGACATTGGTGACGGAAAGACTTGAGCGCCGAGTCCTAACTGACGTTAGTTAAGTTAGACGGCTCAGCACCCGTCATGCAAAAGCGCGGAGAAATGCAAGATTCTGTCTATGGTTGCATTTCGTATCACGACAGAGGTATATGGAAGCAAGCGATTCTAAGATTACAGAACAGGTCGAAGGAACACACCCCTCGTCCTCCAGCCAACTGGCAGCCTCTACATCTGCCTGTGGCGCCTTGGGCTTCTTCGCAGCCCAATGCGCTGCTTCTCTGAGCCCCACTTGGCCAGTCCTGCTCTTTTGGCTGGACCCACGAGGCCCGTGGACGGTAACTTTTGGGTGCGTTCCACACAGACGGCTACTCCAAGCTCCCCGACGCCTGGAGCAGCAGCATTCGTGTCACTGGCTGTAGAACGCTCATACTCTGTGAGATGTGCCGTGGTCTCGTTCGGACCGCCATTAGAGACCGCCATTAGCTCGCTAACCAAGCCATCAGACTCAGAGCTTCCAGCAAAGTCTGGTACTTGCGTATGCGCACGCCCATGTTCCGGGGTGCAGTTTGTGTGAGCGCGGCGGACCAGATCGTTGTCTCCGCACAAGCAAGCTCCAACACTAGCAGGGAGGGTGTTTCGCATCTTGTGCACAGCTCCACGCAAGAGCAGTAGATCCTTCTGATGCATCCATAGACGGTGGTCGATATCGTAGAGCCTAGAGTCCAGGAATCCGAGTAGGTCCGTGGCTTCATGCACGCGCACTTTCGCTTGCGTGTTGTCCTCGGACTGATCCATCTGGTTTTGTGAGCCAATGACACAGCCGGCACAGCGAGGGACTCACCTTAACCTGCGTGACTTGCGCTGACGTTGCCTATTCGATCGGGTTGCATACGGTGACTAGCCGTATGGAGCGTGTGCTGACAATAGTGCTTGAAAGCAACGGGCAGCGAGAAGGATACAGAGGCGGTTGGTTTTCCTCCAAGGTTTCCTTTTGTATTACCTAGCAGTGAAACCACAAGACGTGGCGTGCTGTACTCAAAGGCCAATTCCGTCTCTCCTCCTCGAACTCAAGGTGGGTCTGCTGTGTACTGTCGCGGAGCCCGGATAGGCTCAAATCTATCTATAGCTGACCTCAGTAGCTTCATTAGTCTGCCAAAACGGCTCGCTGTGTCAGTAAGACGAGCCGTGGGTCAAACCCAATAATCCGCCATGCTAACATTATATCACGCTCTGATTGGTTCTGCTTGTGTAAGCTAGAAGTCGCACTACGAACTGTTCAAGCCGATCCTACTGTGCTTGCTGACGCACTGCTCTCTGTCGAAGTCAGATAGGACATGGCTCGGAGTCGTGCATTCTGCATCAACAATATAAGCCCTCGTAGACGCAGGCAGACGTTCAACCGGTAGCGCACATCGCTAGCTCACTTCTGGTTTCTCACGAGATAGTAGCCATCGGCAGTTGCTCGAATTGCAGCTTCAGCGCTATCACCGGAACGCTGACTTGGAAATACCAAACGCAAGGGACCAACGGAGTCGGGGACTTTTGCGCCGAGCAGAGTATCTAACGAGACTGTTGGTAGTGAACCCTTAAGCTGTTCAAGCGCAACGCCGGCCCCGATGACTGACGGTACGAGACTGAAACGGTTCACTCTCTTCGTCAACGACGACGACGACGACGACACCGAGATCAGCACCAGCACCAACACCAACACCAACAAAACCGATAACAACAAAACCGATAACAACAAAACCGATAACAACAAAACCGATAACAACAAAACCGATAACAACAACGGTAACAACTCTGAGCCACTGCCGTTAGTCAACGGCCACGAAGATCCCCTGCCTCTGAGGCCCGCCGATACCACTGCAAATACCGAACCGGTCAGGAGCCGCAAAGTACAGGCAGATCAGACAGCTGTTCAGGCTCCCTCGCTCGACAACCGTTCGAACGTCGAGTCGCAGGTGCAGCTTGACATTCCTATCACGTCTGTATCACGGTGGACCAAATACAAACTCATGCACACGCGCAATCTTGGTGGACCGGTCTTCGCCGTCGTCGAGCGGCTGGCTGAGAAGGATGACTACCTGATCAGAAAACTGGCAGTCGCGGAAGCCGAGATCTCGTTGTTCCGCAAGCGCCGGCTATCCCACAAAAACCTCTGCCAAACGCTTGAAGTCTTAGAAGATAGCGGAGAGTTTTACTGTGTGATGGAACCGGTGGTCGTTACTCTTCGGCATGTTCGTCGCTGCCCCCAGTATCCAAGCGAGGAGAATTTAGCTGCCATCGCGAGGCAGGTGGGGTTGCTCCACACACACAGCTCTCGCCAGCCGCTAACTTGACCAGATGCTTGTTGGGATCTCTTACCTGAGCGCAGAGAACCTTTTCCACACTCTCTTGAACATCGACAACGTCGTCATTAACTCTGACGGTGTGGTCAAGATCAGTAAGCGAGACCCCAGTACAACGACATGAGCGCCGTGCTGACGCCAACAGCAAAGCTAGAATACTGCAAACACGATAGAAGCTGCTCCCGAAAGTATACAGAGTCTTTCGGCCGCATTACCATGATGCTCATGGACAGGTTCGCCCGCGAGGATAACCACATCGCTGTGTGCCAGCCGCACGAGTGGGAGGAGGAGGCAGTGGACTTTCTTTCTTCAACGAAGACGTGGACGTCAGACGAGCTCCTGAAGGTATGGCCTCTGGAGCTATAATGCAGACACAGGCTGATGTGACCGTAGCACGACTTCATACCGCAGGAGTCGAAGCTGAATCTGAATAAGCTTAAACTGCACGTGCTGTACGTTCAGGGAAGCGCAGACATGCGCTGATGGCAACTGCTAAGTGCATCTACCGTCTAGCCGAGGAGGTACGACGCTGGCCTACGATGACAGATCACCGGTTCAGGAGCACTGTTTTGGTTCTTTCCCTTTCTTTTTGGAGGGTCGATGACGTTGTAGTTCTGGAACTGCAAGTGATTGCTGCTTTGCACGTTGAGAATGCAGGGAAGCCAACTTCGGCCCATAGCTTAGACAATAAGATCTGACGAGAGTATGATGATTGCGATCTTTCTCATTTGAGGAGTGCCTTTGCGAATGAGATGGTGGTGTATTGCGGGAGTCGTGAGTGGCTCGTCGCTCGCTCTGCGTCATCGCAGTACTAGTGGATGGCAACCAAAACATAGAATCGCGCACACCGCAGTGAGTCGATCGTCGAGGAATGTATAACGTGACCGCACCTTAGCGTCTTCGTTGCTTTCACAACTCACACCATGGCCGCCAACATCCGAAGATGCAAGGGCGACGCGTAAGCGACATCATTCGCGGTTACGGCTTGAAGGTATAGACGAGGGCGGAGTGATGGTTCAAAGATAGCAGAGCAGCTGTTGAGCAACGGAAAATCATGTGCCGGCATATGTGTGTTATTTGTGTTATGCGTGGGTGTATGTGGACTAAACGCGGAGGAACAGACTAGGATCTCACAACTCCTCCCACAATGTGACATACACCCGGTTATCCCCCTCCGAGCTCGTCGCATAATCATAGCACTCTTCAGGCGTGATCCCTCTTCCTTCGCTATTCGAGGAGAAGCACTTGTGCTCGCTATGCAACCGTCGCAGCACGGCTTCGACTTGCTGACTACTGTTGCATCTTGTACCCTCGCACTCTTTATACTTCCCCTCAAGGCCTAACCAGACAGTGACCTCTGCGGCATTCGAGCTTTCGGCATGCGCATCTTCCTGAGAGCTCTTGCCACTTCCGTGACTCTCAGCACTTTCCAGATCAGAGGCAGTGCGAGGTTGCTTGCGTGACGAGAATCGGCCGTTGTCATCGGGGTTCGGAGAAGCGCTAACGTCGTCTCTTGCGTTGCTACCATCTCCTGCAGGAGCGTCTGGCATATCAACGTTACTGCTCTGTTCAGCACTTTCTAGGTCCAAGACAATGCGAGGTCGCTTCCGCGGCGAGAATCGGCCGCTGTTATCGACATCGACGAGCTGCAAGGCCGAGGAAGGTACGGGGGGCGCAGGAGGGCTATACGAGACAGAATGCCTTCTCACGAGATTCCTCTTCCTTGTGACCGTACTCACGGTACTCAATGCTGGTCTCGAATCGTCTGTCAACTCCCGAGCTATGAAAAGATTGCCCTCTTGTGGAATCTCTGTTGATTCGGCATCGGGGTTCGGAGAAGCGTCAACATCGGCTCCTCTTGCGTTGCTACCGTGTCCTGCAGGGGCGTCTGACATACCAATATCACTGCTTCTTTCTCTGGCCCTGGCGTCATCAGCCCCACCGTCTCCTGCAGGAGCGTCTGACATATCAACGTCACCGTTCGGCTCTCTGGTACTGGCAGCGTCAATGCCGTCGCTTGGTTCGGAAGCAGCAGGGGTTGCACTCTCGATCTTCCAGAGCGGGAAGAAGGCATGATGGACTGATCTTCGGACAAAGAGCGACGTCACTGAGTCCGCGCAGCTGTTGATGGGCTGAGAGAGAGTCTTGAGGAACAGGTGTTGCTTGTCTCGATCGTAAGCGTTCTCGTAACACCGGCCTTGGCGTCTGGCGACCGGCTCGCCAGACCCATCGGTAAGCATCTGCGGCTCGTGGCGCGGAGCTGGTAAATGGCGACTCTTCGTTTCATAGAGCTTTGCCGCATCCGTCAAGAGCTGTTGCAAAAGTGCTTCCTCGCCGTGCCACACTTGCGTGTCTAAAAGCACCTGCCGAGCCTTCTCTTCGAAAGGCTTTGTTTGCCTCAGTCGCTGGACCTCGGGCGATTCGAACCCCAGGGTGTGGGCAAGTTGGGCGAACAGATGCCAGACAACAGGATCTGGAGGCCTCGCTGAAGGCGTCCGCCGCGCCCGCTGTTTGAGCGGACAGTCGTTGACCAGACTCCATGATTCTCTCATGGCGAAGAGATAGAGCTGCTGAAAGCCGGCCTCAAACTGATCGCCCACATCACCGGCTACCTCTTGTGTCGCGTCGTCTGTGAGCTGCATGGTAACTTTGCCATCGCGTCGCGCGAGAAACGCCAATTCTGCCAGGTCGCGTAATGTCCGCCGGCCCTGTCTCCTTCTACTCTTTGCGGGACTCAGCAATCGGCAGACCGCCATAGCAGGGCCTCTTATGTATTTGAAGTCTTGCTGGAGGCTTCCTAGCGTGGGTATCAGGTGCTTGATCTCGCGGAGCCTTGTCCAAATCTCTTGCCGGGTGGCATCGTCAACTGCGCAAAAGATACGTCTCTCGTGCAGGAGTCCTTGTAGATGCCCCCGGTCCTTGAGCGATGCGCCAGGACATCGGGATTGTACATGCGCCACGGTTTCTCTGTCGAGCGCATCCCACAACCGTCTTTGCCTGCCGCAGATGCGGTTAAAGGTGGCAAATATGCGGGTGATGTAGTGCAAGAATTCCTATGCCGTGAAGTCAGACGTGCCGGCTACAGCGGAAGCGTACGCTACTCACCTCGTCGCTCCGCGTGGCGATGATCTTGTGCCAAACAGTGATATTGAGGTCTTCCAAGAGCGCAGGGATACGTATCAACTTGCGCAGCGCAGCATTGTACTCTGTGTGCGCGAAGATGCGGCCTAGAATGTCTCTCTTGCAGTCCGTCAGCCACGACCACCAGTGCTGTCTGGAATAGTCGTCTGAGGCTTCGTACTCGACTATCTTGCGGAATACCAGTCCATCAGAGAACAGTTGACTGCTCGAGTAGTCTTCGACAAGCGACCTTCTCGCCTGCGTGCTCAGACCTGCGTATGTTTTGTGTTGAGAGATCCGCGCATTAGAACAACGGGCAGCGGGGGGCGTACCTTCTGAGTACAGCATGACTGTCCACCACCTGTCCTGGCCTTGCAGACAAGCCGAGAGCTTAGCAGCCTCAATGCGGTGCTTGCCATGGAGGCATTGGAGCCGGAACCCTTCGGGAAACGTCAAGCGGGGCGGGTCGCCCTGAGAACTGTTCAGAAGTTGTACAAGCGACAGACCGGAAAGGTGGATAGCGCTCAGGAGATCGTCTTTTCCGACAATCGCAGGTATACAGTGCTCGTGCTTTAGTCGCTTTACTCCTTCATCACAGTACACGCCCATCAACCTCTCCACATTACCTCGGTCAAGATCACGGGGACTGTGCTCCGAGAAGTAGAGGAAGTCAAGTGGCACCCTTACTCTCCCGCGAAAATGGCTCGATTTTTGTCTCTCAATGTCTTTTTCCGCTTCGTTGACTTGCGCTTGGCTCATGCTTTGGGGACAGGCCATTGCGAAGCTGTGCACGCGTAGGCCGCGAGACGTGTACCACCGCTAGATGAGGGGATACGCTACGTAAGTTGCTCCCTATGTACCAGGGCCTCTCGTCTTACGTGTGCGAAGGTGTGGGGACACACGGCTGCCATTCTCGACCGCAACTAATACGATCCACACACCCTGTATGTGGGCTATCTTTAGACGACCGAAACAGCCAGCAAGTGCTGACCACCTTTGGCAAACTCTCACTGTTGATGGGCGATGAATAATGGTGAGCCCGCTGCGAGGCCACAGCCCGCACGTGCTTATGGTTTTGAATAGCCGACAGCGACTGCAGCGGTCCCAGTAGTCTCTGCTGCGCTTCACTAGGTTGTCGTGACGTAATGATCGCACTTTTCTCATGGATGAGTGTCAAGGGGCACACAATCCGCATAGTGTAATTTTGCACGGCCATGAGTCTAATTAGAAGCGTTGCTGGGAAATTTCTCATAACAGTTTGGTAGGCTGCACCTGTACGCGTCCAGCACTTGCCATACGGGAACTCGATCTCCCTTCAGTGCTTGCTCCAGATCTTCTGGAGCGCTTCGACAGTGTCTATCTTGAATCTTTCAAGATCGTGCACGTGCGACGAATGTGTCGTGTTCGACAACCCTTTGATCGCATTCTCCTGTCGCGCGAGATCCGACAGTAGCATTGCCTGCAGCTCCAGCACTCCTCTCATCTCGCTAGCGTCACTGTCGATCTCCGCCACTGCCCTGCCCGTCTGTAGAGGAGGCGCCATGACGAGGCTCTGGGGCAAGGCGAGCTTCGTCGACTCGGCACGTGCTGTTGGTGATAGAGTCTGGCACAACCAGCTTTAGAAGTTGGGGGGCTGGCACTTGAGTGTTGGTGTGATCTTTGAGCGCTTAACCAAGCTATGTTCCGCACTGCAGAGAGCTTATTATACTTTGCCAAGACGCCCTCAAGTCAAGTTCGGGCTGTAGTGTTGCTATTGTGAGATCCTGGGTCGTCTGTCACTACACCACGTGTGTAATCCTCCTAGCGTTCTTCGTAGCGAGCCGTCCACACAGCGAAACAGTTCTAACCCCGGAGGATTCTTGAGGTCTTGTAGGTGACACTGCCGACTGCGGGACCGATCCGCTACCTTGGTTAAGTTACATGGCATTCTATGCATGGTACCATGTGTCCTGCCGCACTCACCCATACTAGGGTCGCCTAACTCCAAACTTACCACAGACCTAGGCTCGTTCGGGGAGCTTGTAGACGTAGCGTAACGTACACACAGTCCACCGTTTGTCGACAACATCGCATCTCCGCACTACCCTCCCAGCGCCGGAACTGGGCTCTGTTGATTTGGGCCAGCTGACATGGCGAAGCGCATCAGTGCGGAGGCTCGATTGGGCTTCGTCTTCTGGAAACTTGACTCGCCCACTCTTCACACCACTGCTACCTCCATGAACCTACTTGGGAGCTAGAGTGGACTATATACAGCAGGTCGTCTGTCGCCCGCTCTGCGCTGGCGCAAGGACAGAACAAGACAACCATTCGTGTCTCCTCCCATCTGCAGTTATGACACGCTCTCCGCCAAGATATCCGGCCGGCTATCGAGTCAACATCACCACGTGCGCCCTATGTGGTAGGTCTCGCTCGCGTCGGTACCGCTCAAGCCTTGGCCTGGAGCCTCTAGTGTGCTCCAAATGCGTCCGAGCGAGCGCACCGCCAAACGTAGTCATCGAGCTTCGGGTCCACGGCGATGGAAACGCGCATGTAGAACCAAATGCCTCGCCCATGGTTGCGGTTTCGCCTACCGAAGCACCACCGAGGCCAACGGAGCTGCCTGCCGGCGATCGGGGTCGCTCTTGTTCTCAATATCGCGATCGTCGTCGTCTGTCACCAATACAGGAAGAGCCGCCGGTTGTTGATCGCAGCACCAAGCCACGGACGTATAGAAGGCCGTAACGCGACCACCCATGCTCGGCTGGGCGCTTGACGTGTGACGGCCGTTCGCCACCAGAACGACTCGCGAGGGTCTCGTCCAGGGCTTGCAGGCGATGGGGATACCGTATGGCATTGGAAAGCGCACAGCA
>Ga0265798_10004910_pt1 | contig 18267 bp, 19 predicted proteins | sample P3T30metagenome_FD_192430 | JGI IMG/M metagenome (GOLD analysis project Ga0265798, IMG submission 192430) | Plant litter microbial communities from East Loma Ridge, Irvine, California - P3 T30 | ecosystem: Environmental > Terrestrial > Plant litter > Unclassified | place: USA: California... | reverse complement strand
GGTGGTCGCCTCGGCGGCGCAGCGCGCGATCGGCAATCCAAAGAGCCGGCGCTTCGTGGATTTCGAGATCCTGCCGAGCCGGCACGGGCTCGCGGTGCTGGCGAGCGCCGACGACCTCGCGGTGCGGCCCCAGCTCGACGGGGTCACGATCGGCCGGGAAGGCGGCCTTGCTTCCTCCACGGCCGCGCGCAAGCCCGATCCCGCCCTGGCCGAGGCCGGCACCCTCGCGGTTGCGCGCGAGCCCTGGGAGCAGGCGCGGATCGGGAACGTACGCGAGACCCTCCGGACGCTGGCCGGCACCGCCGCGATGGTGCCCCCGGCTGAGCGCGGGCCGGCACGCCTCGCGCTCGCCCGCGCCAACATCGCCAACGGGTTCGATCTCGAAGGCCTCGCAGCCCTGGAGGCGGCGGCAGCCGAGGATCCGCTGCTCGCCACCCAGCGCGACGTCGCGATCCTGCGCGGTTTGGCCCTCGTGCGCAGCGGCCGCAACGCCGAGGCCCTGAAGGCCCTGTCGGGGCCGCGACTCGCGAGCGACCCGGAGGCCGCCCTGTGGCGCGCGATGGCGTCGGCCGGTCTCGGCGACTGGAAGGCGGCCGAGACCGGCTTCCCCAACGCATTGCCGGTCGCCGATGGCTACCCCACGGACCTCGCCCAGCAGATCCGGGCCCAGGCCGCGGAGGCGGCGATCGAGAACGGCGACGCCGAGACCGCCGCCGCCCGGGCGGAGGACGCGGCCCACCTGCCGCGCTGGATCCGCGACCGGCTCGCCCTGGTCCGAGCCCGCGTCTCGGAGGCGACCGGTCAGGCCGACGCGGCGCTCGATGCGTATGCCCGCTTGGAGCAAGTCGGCCAGCGGCCGGTGGCGGCCGAGGCGCAGCTGCGCGGCACGCTGCTCGCCCGGGCCGCCGGCAAGATCGAGCCGGATGCCGCGATCGATCGCCTGGAACGGCTGGCGCTGACCTGGCATGGCGGCCCCACCGAGACCGGCATTGCGGTCGGATTGGCGCGGCTCTACCTCGACGCCGGTCGCTGGCGCGACGCGTTCGCGGCCCTGCGCCGGGCGAACGCTATCGCGCCGAACGACACGGCCACGCAGGCGCTTTCCCGCGAGGTGCGCACCGCCTTCGAGAACCTCTATCTCACCGACAAGGGTGACCGGCTCACCGGGATCGAGGCCGTGGCGCTCTACTTCGATTTCCGCGAGCTGGCCCCGATCGGGCGGCGCGGGGACGAGGTGGTGCGCCGGCTGGCCGACCGCCTGGTCGGGCTCGACCTCCTGGATTCGGCCGCCGACCTGCTCCAGTACCAGATCGACAACCGGCTCACCGGTCCCGCCCGCTCCGCGGTGGCGGCCCGGCTCGCCACGATCCGGCTGATGGACGACAAGCCGATGCGGGCGCTGCAAGCCCTCGACGCGACCAACCTGCCCGAGCTGCCCGGCGAGTTGAAGCGCGCCCGCGCCCTGGTCCGCGCCCGCGCCCTCTCGGACCTGACCCGCACCGATTTGGCCCTGGAAACGATCGAGGATGAGAGCGGCCCCGATATCGAGCGGCTGCGGGCCGACATCTACTGGGGCGCCCGCCGCTGGCGCGAGGCCGGCGAATCGCACGAATCGCTGCTCGGCGACGCCTGGCGCGCCGGCCGGCCCCTCGACGTGCAGGCCCGGGCCGACGCGGTGCGGGCCGCCATCGCGTACGACCTCGCCGGTGAGGCGATCGGTCTCGAGCGGCTGAAGGCGAAGTTCTCCGAGGCGATGGCCGAGAGCCCCGACGCGCGCACCTTCGCGCTGCTCACGGGCGCCAACCCGACGAAGACCCCGGAATTCCGCGCCATTGCGGCCCGCGCTACCAAGGCCGACACCCTGTCGGCCTTCCTGGCCGAGTACCGCAAGCGCTATCCCGAGACCGCTCTCCCCGAACGCGGCGCGGCCGCGGGCGAGCGCCAGACCAGCGCAGAAGCCCGCGGCGCGCCCCCGGGCTGAGAGCCGGATGACGCTGGTGATCGCGCTGGTGATCGATCCGGACCGGTTCCTCGAAACCGGATCCGGCCGCCTCTGAACGCCGGAGCGGAACGCCGAGGCTTGGCGACAGACCCATGCGGCGCTCGAGCAGGCGCTGGCGGGCGGCGGCGTCCGGCGTGTCGTGGTCGTCTGCGGCTTGCAGGGCGCGGGCAAGTCGACCTGGATCGCCGCGCAGGCCGACGATGTCGGTCCCGTCTATCTCGACGCGGCTCTCCCGGGCGTTCGGCACCGGGCGCCGATCATCGCCGTCGCGCGCCGTCACGGCGTCCCCGTGGAGGCCGTCTTGATCCGCGTTCCGCTCGACGTCGCGCTCGAACGGAACCGGCAGCGGCGCGCCGACGCGATCGTCCCCGAGGCGAGCATCCGCACGGTCGCCAGCCTGTTCGAGCCGCCGACCGTGGAGGAGGGGTTCTCGCGGGTGCGGATCGTCGAGGCCTGATCCGGGCGCCTATTGCGTCAGGCGTGCGACCTGAAGCGCTTTGTCGAACATCGCGTTGAGCGAGGTCGTGATGTCGTCTGGGCTGTTGGCCGTGTAGAAATATCCCGGTGACGCACAGCTTTGCACGGTCGCCGCCAGCGTCGGGTTCAATCCGTTGACCTTCTTGTTTTCTGCGGCGATGCCGCCGCCGTAATCCGTGAAGGCGATGCTGTTGTAGGGGATGTACAGGATCGAGACCGTCGCACCGGCCGATTTGAGCGCGGTGCAGAGTGACGGATCGATCTGCGCGGGAGACGAGCCGTCGAAGTCGCCGGCGGCGTAGCCCGGGAATTTCGAGGGGCTACCCGGGTAGTAGTATTTGCCGTTCTTGTTGATGGAATAGTGCTGGCCGTTCTGCATGCCGTCGGTGACCAGGAACACGAACGGTTTGCGGGCACCGCTGCTGGAGCCGTCCCCGAATCCGCCTGCATTGGTGATGGCGGCCTTCATTTGCGGCAGGACGACCTCGAAATGCGTTCCGCCGGCCCCCGTGCCGGTGCTCGGGTCCCCCCCCGTGGACAGCTGCGTCGTGCCGGTATCCAGAAGCTTGGTCAGGGCGAGCGGGTAGGGGTTCGTGTTGGCACAGTCGGCGACGGTGTTCAGGGTGGCGATGGAGCTGTTGATGTCGGCGAGCGTACCCATCTGGTTGATGAACGGGTACAGGCCGACGCGGTACTGGCTCGTCACCGACGGGTTGGCGGCCCGCTGGATCAACGAGCAGACCGCCGTGTTCAGTGCGTCCGAGCGCAGCTGTATCTTGCCGGCGGCAAGGGTCCAGCCGTTGTAGGTTTGGTAATGGCAGGCAAACTGGCAACCCTGCTTGTAGTCCGAACTCTTGTCGTTGTTCTGGCTCGCCAGCTTGCTCATGCCGGCGGTGGTCGCCGGCAGGCCCATCGAGCCCGACACGTCCAGCAGCAGGTAGAAATCGAGGTAGCTCGCGAGGTCGGCCGAGGCCGTGACCGTGTTGGAGAAGTTCGTGGTCGGGGTCCGGAAGATCTGCCCGAAATTGTTCGTCACCGTGGCGCTGTAGACGACCGTCGACACGAGCGTCTGGCTCTTGCGCGTGAGTTGCGGCGTCTGAAGCTGCACCTGCGCGAACGGCACGGTGCCGGCGTTGACCGTGAAGGCTTTCGACGCCTGCGCGATGCCGGCCGCGATGGCGTTGGCGGTGACGTTCGCCTGGCCCGGGTTGGCCGCGATGTAGGCCTTCGCGGTCGCCACCGCGGCGATGGCGGCCGCATCCGCGGCGGCGTCGAGCTTGGACTTGTCGGTGATCGCGACGCCGTAATCGATCCCGTAGCCGAGCAGGCCGACCATCGGCAGCAGGCTCAGGGCGAACAGGATCGTCACGTTGCCGGAGCGTGCGCCCGAGAGACCCGTCGCCCGGACGATGCGGCGCTGCACGCGGTTCAGAAGCCCGGGCATTTGGTGGCGATCCCATCGTTGCCCGCCGGGTCGAAATTGACCAGCGTGGCGTAGCGCGGCTGCACGTACATCGAGCGGGCGATCCGCACGGCGGGGATGAACCGCGCGCCGAAGGACGGCTTGAAGTTGAAGACGACGTCGATCGCCACGATCGATCCCGGCCCGAAGACCGAGCGGGGGAGCGTGGTGCGGTTCGGCGGGGCCGTGTCGGCGGCCGGAAGCTGCGGGACCGTGCAGGGCCTGTAGTTGCCCCCGCTGGTCCCCGAGCTCGTCCAGGCGACGGCGGCCGTGTAGCAGGCGCTCAGGTCGCCGCCGGTGCAGTTTGCCGCCGTCTGGGTGAACGCGACGGCGGCGTAGGTGATGGCGATGTCCTGCCACCATTGCAGACCCTGCCGCGGCGCGTCCGTCATCAGGTACGGGAACAGGACCAGGGCGGAATCGAAGCTGAAATGCAGGTCGGTGGCGTTGACGGTCGCCACCGTCGAGCCCGCGGGCGGCATCGCCTGGGACATCATCTGGCTGATCGACTGGGCGACCAGCCCGACCTTGCGGCTGGCGTTGATATACGTGATCAGCTGGGTCCCGCCGAGCATCAGGATCAGCAGCACCGGCAGGATCAGGGCGAACTCGATCGCGGAGACCGCCCGCCTGTCGCGCAGGAAGCCCTTCGCCGATGGCGGCTCGACCTGAGCCGGTCGCGATCCCGCGACGCGGGCCATCCGGTTCGTCGGCGAGCGCCCGCGCATCAGAACAGCTCGTTGCGGAACGCCGCCGTCGACACCGCCAGGTAGGCCGGGGCGCCATTGAACACCGCGCCGCCGCCCAGCATCTTCGCGAAGGCGGAGGGCAGGAACGTGATCGGATAGATCACCAGGAGGTACTGGTACTGTCCGCGCGTGCCGAGACTGTACTGGCCGGACCCGGGGGTCAGCGCCGGTATCGCCAGGCCGCTGACATCGGATCTCACGTAGCTGTAGTAGCCGCTCGACCCGCTTCCGGGCGGCACCAGGTACAGGTTCACCACGAGGTTGGCGCATGTCATCGAGGCCGGCAGGTTCCGGCATAGGGCGGTCTTGAAGCCGGCCTGATCGAGGGCGCTCGTCTGGGCGGCCCCTGTCAGGATCTGCCGTGCGGCGCGGGTCGTGGCATAGTCTAGCGATTGATTGATAAACAGGATCGTGGCTACGGTCATGATAAACAGAAGAGTCAGGATGAACAGCATCGCCACCAGGGCGAATTCGACCGCTGCGGCCCCTCTCTGATCACAAACATAGCGGCGCACGAGAAGCATGCGCTCTGTTAGCAAGAGATTGCTAAACCCGAGTTAAAACAGCCTTCGAGACTCTATACGTCTGCCTGGATGAATCTTGCGAGGTATCCGGCCTGACTGCAACGACCTAGCGCCGCGACGTCATTGTCCTGATCCACCTGCGTGCACTGAACCGGTGTCCACTTCGGCGGCGTGCGCTCTATCCGCCGTAGCTCTGGACCAGCGATCCGGCCACCAGGGTCCAGCCGTCGACCAGCACGAAGAAGATCAGCTTGAACGGCAGCGCGACGGTGGCGGGCGGCACCATCATCATGCCCACCGCCATCAGCACCGAGGCGACCACGAGGTCGATGATCAGGAACGGGATGAACAGCAGGAAGCCGATCTCGAAGGCGCGGCGCAGCTCCGAGATCATGAAGGCCGGGGTCACGATCTCGAGGCCGACATCCTCTGGCCCCTTCGGCACCGGCACCTTGGCGAGGTCGAGGAACAGCTTCAGGTCCTTCTCGCGGACGTTCTTCAGCATGAACGTCTTGAACGGCGCCGAGGCGCGCTCGAAGGCCTGAGCCTGCGTGATCCGCCCGGCGACCAGCGGCTCGATCCCGGCGCTGTAGGCCACGCGGCCGGTGGGCGCCATCACGAAGGCGGTGAGGAACAGCGCCAGGCTGACGATCACCGCGGTGGGCGGCGCGGTCTGGGTGCCGAGCGCCGAGCGCAGGATCGACAGCACCACGACGATCCGGGTGAACGCGGTCGCCATCACCAGCACGGACGGCGCCACCGCCAGGATCGTGATCAGCGCGACGAGCTGGAGCGCCCGCTCGGTGGTGCCGCCGGCGCCGAGATCGACGCTGAGGCTCTGGGACAGGGCCGGTCCGGCGGCCAGCACGGCCCCGGCCAGCATGGCGAGGCCCAGCAGCGTGCGGCGGTTACGGGCCGGGCGGCCCTGAGTGTCGCGATGCGGCGTGTCGGTCATCGGGGTCACGGGCGGTCGCAGGTGGGCGTCGCCGGCCGGACCCCCGTGCGCCGCGCCTCGAGGTTCTGCCAGACCAGGAGGGCCGGCAGGCCGAGCACGACATCGGGAACGCGGCGGGCGAGCGAGAGGGCGATCGCCGTCCCGGCATCGATGCCGAACAGGCCGCAGACCAGCACGAGGCCGCCCTCCTGCACGCCGAGGCCGCTCGGCACCAGGAAGGCCGCCGCCTTGATCGCCTGGCTCAGCGCCTCGATCACCAGGATCTCCGACAGGGTGACCTGATCGACGCCGATGCAGGTCAGCACGACCGCGACCTCGGCGGCACCGAGCAGCCAGGCGAGCGCGTGAAGCGCGAACGACTGCACGAGGCGGCCGCGCCGTCCCGCCGCCCAGACCGTGTCGAGCGCTCCCTGGATCCGTGGGGCGGGTTCCGGACGCGCCTCCGTCTCGCGCACGAAGCGCCGGCCCAGGGCTGCGATACGGTCCTCGACCACGCGCACGATCCCGGTCCGCTGGAGCGCGAAGAACGCCCCGACCGCCAGTCCCGCCACCGCGAGGGTGCGCAGCGTCCAGTTCGCGAGCTCGGCGGCGGCCGGCCCCTCGACCTGGCTCAGCAGCCCGGCGCCGAGGCCTGCGAACAGCGCCAGCGTGCCCACCTGGAACAGCATGTCGGCCAGCACGGAGGCCGCAGCCAGCGAGCCGGCCACCCCCCAGAAGGTCAGGAGCCGCGCCCCGAGGACGTCGCCGCCGACCGAGGCCACCGGCAGCAACACGTTGATGCCCTCGCGCACGAAGCGCAGGATCAGGCAGGCCGAAGCCGGGGCGGGCGATAGGCCATCGAGGATGCGGGCCCAGGCGAAGCCGCAGATCAGGACCACGAGCGCGCGGACCAGCGTGACGCCGGCAAAGCCGACGAACCCGATTCGCCCGAACGCCGCCGCGACCGCGGACAGATCGTTGGTTGCCACCAACCAGACCGCGAGGCCCAGGCCGATCAGCGTGCCGATCAGCGGCAGCCGGCGCAGCACGGCCAAGCCGACGCGACGCGCCGGGGCGGCGCGGTCGCCGCTCACGGCCGGACCGTGGGGGATGTGCGCCGAGTGGCGGGCAAGGGCGAGGGCTCCAGGTTGTGCCGGCCGGGAACTGGGCGGCGATTCGGCAGGTGGCACCGCCGCTAGGGACGTATTGGGGCCGAATTCGGGGGGCGCGGCTGCGGTAGCACGGGGCGCAGTACCGCGGCGAGGGCCTCCTCGGGCTTGGAATCGGGATCGAGCAGCACGACGCGTCCGGCCGCCAGGCTCGCCCCCGTAGCCACCGCCACCGCCCGCTTCGGGCAGGGTCCGAGGCAGCCGGACTCGACGATGCAGAGCTTGGTCCGGTCGGCGAGCAGCCCGTCCTTGGCGGCCTGCTTGGCCGCGCCCTTCAGCAGCGCCCGCACCGCGCGCGGACGCAGGCCCTGGCGCTTGGCGCATTTGGCGCACACCACCACGACCTCGGTCAGCTTGGTCTTGGCGAGCTGGGTCTTGGCGACCTGCGTCTTGGCGAGCTGCGTCTCGGCGATCTGATTTTTGGCAAGCTTGGTCTTGTCGACCTTCGCCGCGGCCGGGTGGCCGGGAGAGACGCTGGGGTCTGTCATCATCGGGAGACTGTACGGTGCGATACCGGGCCCGGCTACCTTGCCCGTCGCCGCGGTGCGGCCCGCCGGGGCGGGGTGGGGGGCGGGTGCCTTAAAAAGGGCCGAAAAGAACGGGATTCCGGAGCCGCGCACGGGCCGCCCTCCGGCCGGTTTCGCGGTGGCGGATCCGGCGCAGACCCAGGAACAGTGAGCGGATGAGCTTCGACGACGTCAAGGACGACACGCGCGAAGGCGAACTCGTGACGTTCGCGCCATCGACGATGACCGAGCTGCGCCACGGTGCCGAGACGATCCGTCCGGTGCCGGAGAAGCGTGGCGCCCGGGCTCTGATGGAAGCGGCACGCGAGCGCCTCGACTGGACCCGGCTGCCCGGCCTGAGCCGGCGCCGGGAGGACACGTCGAGCTATGGCGCGCGGGTGATCCGCCGGGTCGGCCTGTTCGTGCTGCTGCCGACCCTGGTGGTCGGCCTGTACCTGTTCGGCTTCGCCTCCAACCAGTACGTCGCCGAGGCCCAGTTCGCGGTGCGCGGCAACGTCGAGCCGATGGAGAACATCTCGCTCGGCCAGTACACGAACCTGATTCAGAAGCACAACAGCCAGGACAGCTTCATCGTCCGCGACTACATCGAGAGCCAGACGCTGGTCGAGGCTCTGGAAAAAAGCATCGGCATCTCGAAGATGTTCTCCCGCCAAGAGGCGGATTTCTGGGCCCGGTTCGACCCGAAGGATCCGGTCGAGGACCTCACCAAATACTGGCGCAAGCACGTCGAGGCGCATATCGACTCGATCTCGGGCGTGATTCGCCTGTCGGTGCGGGCCTTCACCCCCCAGGACGCCCTGACCATCGCCAACGAGGTGGTGACCCGGGCCGAGGCGCTGATCAACGACATCTCGAAGCGCGCCCAGGCCGACATGGTCAAGCAGGCCCAGGCGGATGCGACGGTGGCGCAGGAGCGCCTGCGCAAGGCGCATCTCGGGCTCCAGAGCTTCCGCAACCAATGGGGCGTGATCGATCCGATCAAGACCGCCGAGGGGACGCTGACCACGCTCACGATCCTGCGCAAGGAGAAGCTCAAGCTCGAGACCGATCTGCAGGTCCTGCGCGGCTCGAACCTCGATGAGCGCTCGCGCTCGATCCAGACGCTGGCCTCCAACATCGCGGCGATCGAGCAGCAGATGAAGACGCTGCAGGACGAGCTGACCAATGCCGGCGCGGCCGCGGGCGGCGGCACCAACCTGACCGAGGCGCTGCTGCAGTACGAGGGCCTTCTGGTCGAGCGGACCATCGCCGAGAAGCTCGAGGAATCGGCGAACGTGCTGCTCGACCGTACCCGCATCTCGGCCAGCAAGCAGCACATCTTCCTGGCGACCTTCGTGCCGCCGGTCCTGCCGACCGACAGCCTCTACCCCGAGCGGGGCCACAGTCTGATCGTGGCGTTCTTCTGCTTCTTCGTGCTCTGGAGCTCGTCCTCGCTCCTGATCGCTGGCATCCGCGATCAGCGGATGTGAGCCGACGCCGCGGGGTCTGGATCCCGCGGCGCGCGGTCTGTAGAGGGAGACGGCCCGGCCTCCCGGGCCTCCCCTGATCGATGAGCGAAGTCTAACGGTCCATGTCGGATTTCTCCGATCTCGTCGCGAAGGCGATCCAGCCCTCGATGAACCGGGCGGAGCGCGAGGCGGTCTACACGGTGGTGCGCCAGGCCGTGCTCCGCCTGCAGGAGCGCGAGGCGCTGCCCCCGGACGATCCGCGCGTCGCGCTGCAGCGCCACCTCGTCGAGGAGACGATCCGCGACGTGGAGGGCGACGTCGCCCGCTACGAATCCCTGCGCAAACTCGACGCGGCCTTCGCGGCCCAGACCGAGGCGCACAAGACGTCCCGCGGCGGACGCTGACGCGGTTCAGGGCGACGCGGGCGGCGTGATGTCGAACAGCGCGTGGAAATCGCGCCAGCCGGCGGACGTGACATCGAGCGCCCGCGAGCCCGCCTGCCGCCGCACCCAGCCCCGTTGCAGACTGTGCGCGCAGAGGGCTGCGCCGAGCCGACCGGCGAGATGCGGACGGCGTTCGCTCCAGTCCAGGCACGGCCGGCACAGGAGATTCGCTGGCCCGCCGGCCGCGACATCGAGTCCGAGGGCTGACAGACGATGCAGGCCCTCCGGCGTGACCACCGCTCCGTCGTCGGCGATCTCGACCCAGCTTCGCGTCACCAGCGCATCGGCGAGCCGGACGCCGAGCCAGCCAGCCATATGATCGTAGCAGGTTCGTGCGAGCCTCAGACGTGGATCCCGCGGTCCCGTCCGGGGCCGAACTGACGCGGCGTCGGAGGCGAGCCGCATGAGGCTTTCCAGCAACTGGGCAACCTCGGGGCTGGCGAGGCGGTGATACCGATGCCGCCCCTGCTTCGACATGGTCACGAGGGACGCCGCCGCCAACTGAGCGAGATGGCCGCTCGCCGTCTGCGGCGTGATCCCGGCGGCCTGCGCGAGTTCGGAGGCCGTCGATGCGCGACCGTCCATCAGGGCTTGCAGCATGGCCACGCGCGCCGGATCGCCCACCAGGGCGCCGACCTGCGCAACCGAGACAGTCGTCACCATCGCTCCACCTCGCACGCCGATCGTAGCGCGTTTCGGACAGCGACAGTTCGGTGTCCACCGAAGCAATCGGGCGGGTTCCTCCGGCATAGGCTTGGCTCGAGCCGGCGATCCCGATGGACGCCGAGGCCGAGCGCGGGGTCACCGGATCGGGCGGCGCTTCCCCTCGTCCAATCCATGTGCCCGTGCAGAGTTTCGAGCATGAACGCCGCATCGCAGTTCTATGGCTGGCGCGTCGTAGCGGCCGCCTTCATCGTCGCGGTGTTCGGCTGGGGCGTCGGATTCTATGGGCCGCCGGTCTATCTGGAAGTGGTCCGTAGGCTCATGGTTGGCCGATCACCCTGATCTCCGGGGCCGTCACCCTGCATTTCCTGGTGGGCGTCGGCATCATCGCCAATCTGCCCGCGCTGCATCGACGTTTCGGCGTGCCCGCCATCACCTTTGCAGGCGCCGTGTTGCTGGCCCTCGGTGTCTTGGGATGGTCCTGGTCCGAAAGCCCCTGGCAGCTCTATGGCGCCGCGCTGCTGAGCGGCGCGGGGTGGCCGGCGCTCGGTGCCGCCGCCATCAATGCGATGATCGCCCCGTGGTTCGTCACGAAACGTCCGGCTGCGTTGAGCATGGCCTATAACGGCGCCAGCATCGGCGGGGTCGTGTTCTCTCCGCTCTGGGTTGCGCTGATCGGCTGGGTCGGCTTTCCGGCGGCAGCCTTGATCGTCGGCGCCGTCATGGTCGGCACCGTCGGGCTGCTCGCCTTGATCGTGTTCCCTCAGACCCCGGCTGCCAGGGGCCAAGGTCCCGATGGTGATGCGGGCACGGTCGAACGCACGGCGATCGACGACACGGCCCTGCACCTCACAGGACGTCTGACGCGCGACCGGGCCTTCCTGACGTTGAGTCTCGGCATGGCCTTGGCGCTGTTCGCGCAGATCGGCCTGATCGCCCAGTTCGTCTCCGTACTCGTGCCGGCCCTGGGCACCCAAGGGGCGGGCCTGGCGGCCGGGCTCTCCACCGCCGCGGCCATCGCTGGGCGGATGCTCGTCGGCTGGTGCATGCCCGCCGGTGCGGATCGCCGCGCCGTCGCCGCGCTCAACCTGCTGATCCAGGCGCTGGGCTGCGGTGTGCTGATCCTGTCCGGCAGCACCGACGTCGCCCTGCTCCTCGGCGGGATCGTCCTCGTCGGGTTCGGCATCGGCAACGCGACCTCGCTGCCGCCGCTCATCGCGCAGGTCGAGTTCGCACGGGCCGATGCGCCGCGGGTGGTCGCGCTGAACGTGGCGGTCTCGCAGGCCGCCTACGCCTTCGCCCCGGCCCTGTTCGGCTTGCTGAGGCAGCTCGGATCGGACAACGCGATCTTCTGGGCCGCCGCCGCCATCCAGCTCGCGGCAAGCGGTGCCTATCTTGGAGGTCGCCGCGCGTGCAAGCTGCGACCGGGCGCAATCCGGCCGCTTCCAAGCGCGTGATACGGCCGTCCGTCCGAGAGGAGGCTCAGCCGTAAGCCGCGCTCGCCCGGGCGGCGCCGGGCTCGGCCACGTCGAGGCCGGCCGAGACGTACTCGTTGAGCTTGTTGCGCAGGGTCCGGATCGAGATGCCGAGGATCTTGGCCGCATGGGTGCGGTTGCCGAGGCAATGGTCGAGGGTGTCGAGGATCAGGTCGCACTCGACCTGCGCCACGGTCCGGCCGACCAGGCCGCGGGTGGCGGCTTCCGCGGCCTGCACGGCGCGGCCGGCCGGGCCCGCCGTGGCGATCGCCTCGCCGTCCGGCGACAGGATCGCGTCGGGGCCGATCTCGGGCCCGGAGGCCAGAAGCACCGCCCGGTGCAGGGTGTTCTCGAGTTCGCGCACGTTCCCGCGCCAGGGGTTCTTCACCACCAGCGCCCGCGCCTCGGCGCTGAGGGCGCGGGCCGGGACGCCGTTCACCTCGGCGTATTTCCGGGCGAAATGGGCTGCGAGTTCCAGGATGTCGGCCGGCCGGTCGCGCAGGGCCGGCAGCTTCAGCGAGACGACATTGAGGCGGTAGAACAGGTCCTCGCGGAACGTCCCCTTGCGGACCTCCTCCATCAGGTTGCGGTTCGAGGTCGCCAGCACGCGGATGTCGACCCGCACCGGGGTGGTGCCGCCGACCCGGTCGATCACCCGCTCCTGCAGGGCACGCAGCAGCTTCGACTGCAGGCGCACATCCATCTCGGAGATCTCGTCGAGCAGCAGGGTGCCGCCGTTGGCCTCCTCGAACCGGCCGATCCGCCGGGCGACCGCCCCGGTGAACGCCCCCTTCTCGTGGCCGAACAGCTCGGATTCCAGCAGCGCCTCGGGGATCGCCGCGCAATTGACCGAGACGAACGGCTTGCCGGCCCGGTGCGACTTCAGGTGGACGTGGCGGGCCAGCACCTCCTTGCCGGTGCCGCTCTCGCCGGTGATCAGCACGGAGGCCTCGGAGGGGGCGACCTGCTCGGCGAGCTTGACCACCCGCTCCATCGCCGGATCGCGCCAGACGAAGGCCGCGCGGTCGGAGGCGACCGCCTCCAGCACCGCGGCGATCAGCTCGGGATCGGGCGGCAGCGGGATGTATTCCTTGGCCCCGGCCCGGATCGCCGCGACGGCGGTCTGTGCGTCGGCCGAGACCCCGCAGGCCACCACCGGGGTGCGGATCCGCTCCGCCTCCAGGGCGTCGACGAGGTCGCGCACCGCCAGCGACACGTCGATCATGATCAGGTCGGCGCCCTTGGCGCGCAGGACGTTGAGGCCCTGCGGGATCGCGTCCGCCTGCGTGACGGAGGCGCCGCGCCGCATCGCGATCTTGGAGGCGGTGATCAGCTCGCCGTTGAGCCGCCCGATCATCAGGAGCCGCATGGTTCGTCCCTCTCAAACATCGTGGCGCGGAGCGCGGGCCGCCTCGGCAAGGCGACGGTCTCCGCCGCAGATCAAAAAACTATTCGCCCTTGACGATCTCGGTCATCGTCACGCCGAGCCGGTCCTCGACGAGGACGACCTCGCCGCGGGCGACGAGTCGGTTGTTGACGAACACGTCGATCGCCTCGCCGACCTTCCGGTCGAGTTCGAGCACGGCGCCGGGGGCGAGCCGGAGCAGGTCGCCGATCGGCATGCGGGAGGAGCCGAGCACCGCCGAGACCATCACGGGCACGTCGAACAGCTGCTCCAGGTCGGCGGCCGTCTTCGGGGTCGTGGGCGTGTCGCGGATCGAGCCCGCGGCGTAGTCGGGGTCGTTCTCGCCGAGCTGGGGCAGGCTGAAATCGTCGGACATCCGGGCTCCTTACGGGGTCGGTGGCAGGCCGAGGGCGTCGGCGACGGCGGCCTCGATGCGGGCGCGCTCGCGCACGATGCCGCCGTCGGCCCATTCGATGCGGGCGTCGCCCGCGTGCATGTCGGGATCGCCCAGCACCACGAGGCGGCCCTCGTAGCCGCGTTCGCGGGCGAGCCGCTTCACCAGGGTTTCCGCTTCCTCGACCAGGCCGTCATGCACGCGCACCACCAGGTGGGGCACGCCGCGCAGGTGCTGGAGCGCCGCCCGGGCGGCCTCGCCGATGCTGGCGAGCGGGGCGGCGTCGAGCGCCTCGCCGGCGACCTTCCGGGCGATCAGCACCGCGACCTCGACCGCCTGCGCCTCGCGCTCGGCCTCGTGCGCGTCGGCCCGGGCCAGGAGGGCGGTGGCGGCCTCGGCCAGGTGGTTCAGCGCGGCGGCGAGCCGGCCCTGGATCTGGGACTCGGCCTGGACCAAGCCCTCCTGGATGCCGCGGGCATGCGCCTCCGCCTCCGCGTGGGCGGCCGCCTCGGCGGCGCGCTGGGCCGCCGCGCTCGGGCGCGGGCTGCGGAAGTCGGTCTCGAACAGGAACGGCTTCGCGATCTGGGGCGAGGAGGCGTTCAATAGACCAGCTCCTCCTCGGCACTGTTCTTGGCGATCATGATCTCGCCCTTCTCGGCGAGGTCCTTGGCGACCTCGGTCATCTTCGTTTGCGCCTCATCGACCTCCTTGAGACGGACCGGGCCGAGCGAAGCCATCTCGTCCGTCAGGTTCTTGGCGGCCCGGGTCGACATCTGCCTCATGAAGAAGGCCCGGGTCGGCTCGTTGGCGCCCTTGAGCGCCAGGCACAGGGTCGCGCCGTCGATCCTCTGCATCAGGGTCTGGACGCTGCCCGGATCGAGCTTCAGCAGATCCTCGAAGGTGAACATCAGCTCGCGGATGCGCTTGGCCGAGCCGCGATTGGCCTGGTCCAGGGCGGCCAGGAACCGGCCCTCGGTCTGGCGGTCGAAGGCGTTGAACACGTCCGCCATCATCTCGTGGGCGTCGCGGCGCTGGGTCTGCGCGATGGTCGAGACGAACTCGACCCGCAGGGTCTCCTCGATGTGGCGCAGGGCCTCCTTCTGCACCGTCTCCATGCGGAGCATCCGGTTCAGGACGTCGATGGCGAAGTCCTCCGGCAGGATGGTGAGCACCTTGGCGGCGTAGTCCGCCCGCACCCGCGACAGCACCACCGCCACGGTCTGCGGGTACTCGTTGCGCAGGAACGAAGCCAGGATCTCCGGGTCGACCTGGGCGATCGAGGCCCAGACGCGCTTGCCCGAGGCGCCCTTGATCTCGGCCATGATCAGCGAGACCTGATCGGACGGGAAGATCTTCAGCAGCAGCGCCTCGGTGCGCTCGAAGTTCGACGAGATGCCGCCGCTGTTGCTGAGCTTCGTCACGAACTCGATGATCAGCTTCTCGACGGTGGCGACCTCCAGCGTGCCGAGCTGGACCATCGCGTGGCTGACCTTCTTGACCTCCTCCTCCTCCAGCATCTGCCAGATCTGGGCGCCTTCGGCCTCGCCGAGCATCAGCAGCAGCGCGGCCGCGCGCTGCGGGCCGGGCATCGTCGCGAAGGCGTCGCCGCCCTCCGCCGTCAGGGAATTCGCCAGACCTGCCGCCATCGTTCGTCCCCGATCCTCGACGCGCTACTCTTCTTGGATCCAGGTGCGCAGCACCTCGACGGTCTCGGCCGGGCTGGCCCGGACCATGTCGACGACCCGCTGCACCGTGTCGGCCTGGATCTGGCCGTTGATCTTCGCGAACTCCATCAGCCGGGCGGTCGGGTTGTCCCGCTCGATCAGCGTGACCGCGGCGCCCGCGCCGGCCGCCGCCGCGGCGTCGCCGAGGCCGCTGGGCCCCGCGAGCGCCGGGGCGGCGCCCGGGACCGGCGCCAGCACCTGCCGGACCAGCGGCCGCACCACCGTGAGCAGGACGATCAGCGTCAGGAGCGCCAGCACGGAGAGTTCGGCCATGCGCAGCACATCCTCCTTGGTCGGCGCCAGCAGCGACTGGATCAGGGTCGGCTCGCTGAATTGCGGCAGGCTCGGCGCCTCGGCGAAGCGCAGGTTCACCACCTCGATCTGGTCGCCGCGCGCCTTGTCGAAGCCGACCGCGCTGCGCACCAGGGCGGTGATCCGCTCGATCTCGGCCGGCGGGCGCGGCGTGTAGGTCTGCTTGCCGTCGGGGGTGGTGGCGTAGATCCCGTCGACCACCACGGCGACCGACAGGCGCTTGACCCGGCCGCCCTCGGCGATCTCGGTCTTGGTGACCTTCGAGATCTCGTAGTTGGTGGTCTCTTCGTTCTTGTTGGTCGCGTCCTTCGGGGCGGGTGGCTTGTCGCCGCCGTTGGCGCCGGGCAGCTCGTTGCCCACCGTGACCTGCCCGTCGGCGTTGCCGGTGACGGCCGATTCGGTCCGCGTCTGGGCCGAGCGCACGACCCGGCTCTCCGGGTCGAAGGTCTCGGACCGGCTCTCGATCCGGTTGAGGTCCAGCTCGGCGTTGACCTGGACCCGGGCCCGGCCGGGGCCGACGATGCCGGCGACGACATCCTCGATCTGGCCGCGCAGGCGCCGCTCCAGACCGAGCTGCCGGTCCTCGAAGCCGCTGGCGGCGTTGGCGTCGGCGTCCTTGGCGCCGTCGGCCAGGAGCCGGCCGCGCTCGTCGACGATCGAGACCCGCTCGGGCTTCAGGCCCTCCACGGCGGAGGCTGCGAGGTGGCGGATCGCCCGCACCTGCCCGGCATCGAGTTCGCCCATCAGCTTCAGGACGATGGCCGCGCTCGGGTTCTCCCGGTCGCGCTCGAACAGGCGCCGCTCGGGCAGGACCAGGTGAACGCGGGCCGCCTGGACCCGGCCGATCGCCCGGATCGAGCGGGCGAGCTCGCCTTCGAGCGCCCGCAGGTGGTTCACGTTCTGGACGAAGTTGGTGGACGAGAACGCGTCGCCCTTGTCGAAGATCTCGTAGCCGACGCCGCCCTGGACCGGCAGGCCCTTGCCGGCGAGGTCCATGCGCAGGCGGGCGAGGTCGCCCCGCGGCGCCATGATGGTCTGGCCGGTGTCGCCCTTCGACTCGTAGCGGATGCCGCGGCTGTCGAGCTCGCGAATCACCGCGGCGGAATCCTGCATCGACAGGTCCGAGAACAGCACGCCCATATCGGGGCGCGAGACCCGAAGGATGATGAAGGCGAAGAAGCCGATGAGGGTCAGCGTCACGGCCGCCATGGCGGCGATCCGGGCCGGTCCAAGCTTCGAGACGAGATCGAGAACCGGCTTCACGGGATGGGTCGCTGCACTCTAACGCTGGCGGAACCCGACGGCCCGCCCGGCAGAAATTGCCCAGCCCGTGGTTAGCGAGGCGTTAATGCCGGGGCCCTCGGGGGCGCAAAGTTGGGTCCTGGAACGAAACGAAGCCGCATCCGGGGTGCGGAGGCGGCTTCGGAGGGGCGTTCTCACGGACCGGGCCCGGGGGCGCGGTCCGTGTTCCGGCCGCTTTCAGTGCCGGTAATGCTGGATCCGGGTCGTCCGCAGCCCGGCGAGGCCGTGCTGGTCGATCGAGAACTGCCAGCTCAGAAATTCCTCGGTGGTCAAGGTGTAGCGCTTGCACGCCTCCTCGAGACTGAGGAGGCCACCGCGCACGGCGGCGACGACCTCTGCCTTGCGCCGGATCACCCATCGACGGGTGCTCGGCGGCGGAAGATCCGCGATGGTCAGAGGACTGCCGTCGGGCCCGATCACGTATTTCACTCTCGGGCGGCTGGGTTCGGTCATGATACGCTCTACACTCGACTGACCTGTCGAGCGTTGAAGGTACTTGCGCTCGCTTAAGAGATGTTGAAGCGGATCACTCGGATATGATTCGTTAGGTGCCACTTGTGGACAACCCTATGCTTTGGACGCTGCTCAGCGGCACTTTCTGAGAGCCGATCATCAGGACCGGCGCCGCTCCGCTGAGGTCGACCGAGTCCACGGTGCCGTTGAGCTGGGTGTCCACGGCGACATTCGCCCCGGTGGCGTCGGAGGCCGAGACCTTGATCGTGTAGGTCCCGTCCGGGGCGGTCAGGCCCGCCGACGTCTTGCCGTTCCAGCCGTAGGTCTGGCTGCCCGCGGTGAGCGACGTGCTCTGCGAGGCCACGACGTTGTTCTTCGAATCCAGGATCGTGACCACCGCCTTCGAGGCCGCCCGGGCGGGCGTCAGGGTCCAGGACGCGGCGCCGTTGGAGAGCTGGGAGCTGCTGCCGTCCGCCGTGATGCTCTTGCCGATATAGCTCGTCGCCGACGCGGAGCTCGCCGATTTCGAAGCGGTCAGGATGCTGTCGAGGCGATCATTGGATTTGAGCTGCTGCTCGACGCCAGCGAACTGCACCAGCTGCTGCGTGAACTGGTTTGTGTCCATTGGATCGAGCGGGTTCTGGTTCTTGAGCTGCGTGGTGAGCAGCGTCAGGAACTGCGTGAAGTTGCTGGCGATCTCGCTGCCGTTGCCGCTCGCGCCGCTGCTCGACGCTGTGGATGACGTGTTGGTAACGTTGGATATCCCGGATGTCATGCGGCTCGCTCCCGTGGCGCGTCGGGGCG
>Ga0265798_10004909_pt1 | contig 18274 bp, 18 predicted proteins | sample P3T30metagenome_FD_192430 | JGI IMG/M metagenome (GOLD analysis project Ga0265798, IMG submission 192430) | Plant litter microbial communities from East Loma Ridge, Irvine, California - P3 T30 | ecosystem: Environmental > Terrestrial > Plant litter > Unclassified | place: USA: California... | reverse complement strand
GCTCCGGCTCTCAGCTCCGCCAATCATGAGTCGTCCGTCCCACCCCACCGTTTTGACATGTGGGGTATGCCTCGATCATTCGATCGTCATTCTGTATTCATTCTGCTACACGAAATTTCCGTGCCACATTTGTAATCACTACCATGCACAATGCCCCCCATCAACTCGCAAATCCTATCACCGATTAGCTACATCACGACAGCAATATCCAACACAATGTACTCACAGCACCAGTCATATAGCTACTCCCATCCCCCAGTAAGAAAATCACCGGCGCACGATATTCCTCGGGCTGGCTGATTCTGCCCAGCATGTTCTGGCTCGCCCACTCCTCCGTCAATCCCCTCACTCGCGCCGCCTCACTCAGCGGCGTGTCAATGTGTCCGGGGCTCAGCGTATTCACACGAACCGTCGGATACTCCTTCCTCGGCGCCATGCTCGGATGCGGATTCGTCGCCGTGGCGGTACTGCCCAGGAACGTGTTCTGCGGATGTCCCCATTCAGCTGCTAATGAGCGGGCAAGCTGATGAATTGCTGCCTTGGATGCGTTGTAGGCTGAGGTGTTGATGCCGCGATTACTCACGTGCCCGCTCATACTGGCGATGAGCACCATGCTTCCAGAGATACTGGCTTGGTGCATCTCGTTGGCGATGGCGCGCGCGAGCAGAAAAGTGCCAGAGATGTTCACGTCAAGAATGTGGCGGAAGACGTCGGCTGGATAGTCGCATGCGTCGCTCTCGCCGGAGATTGCGGCGCATGAGACGAAGCCGCAAATGGGGTGGCGGAGATCGAATTTGAGGATGTCAAGAGCTGTAGCTATACTCCCTTCGTCTTGAACATCGATAGCTTGGTAGATTGCCTTGGTACCGTTGGCTTGCGCGGTGCGTTCGAGATCGCCTTGTGGACTACTCAGTATTATTCGAAATGCAGATCGATGGAGGTTGCAGCATACTCCATGTATCCGCATTGGGTTCAGAGAGGATGTCAAGAAACACAACATCGGCTCCACTCTCGAGTATTGCGCGACCAACACAAGTTCCAACCGCCCCGGCGCCGCCAGAGACTGGTCATAACGTTAGTGGTCATTTGGCAGGTACCTGGGACGGATAACGGACTCAGAATGGTGCGAGCACTAAGCTTGAAGAGATCACTGGTTGCAAGGTTAGTAGGTGCCGAAGAAGTCATGGTTGTACTATGCTTTCCGGACTCAGAATTGTCTAGTCAGAGGTGTCAAGTGAAAGACGCCATCAGCGCTGTTGCACCAATGACGTAATTCCGCATGTTCGTACAACAAGACTCAGTCCGCCGGTGCAACCACTCTTCATTTGCATGCGGAAGAGCATTTCTGACACTATTTCTCTTCGTCTGATTGGTGCCGGTATATGTACACAAGAAAGGTAACGTCTGCGTATAGTCGTACAAATGGCAAGCAAAATGAAACCACCCTTTCTCTACGCCAAACCGCAATCTCAATGCTCCAAGCCACCATCGCTCATACTTCAAATACATCTTCAATGCACCAAACCGCCATCGTTAATACGTCAAATCCATCGTCCATACGCCAAACCCCACATGCGCTCTCTACTCGTTGATGCGGTGCTGCCAGACCTCCTGCTCCGCACGCGCGCTGTAAGTGCTCGCACCAAGAATAGCCTGCATCTGCTCCACACCCGTGTAAAGGATCTGCCTCGCCACAAACCAGCGAATGCCCTCCGTGCAAGGCGGGCTCGTCAAGCTACCCTGGTACGTCCAGAACTCGCTGAAGTACTGGACAGACTGCAGCGCAGACGTGAAGTCGATGCTGGTTTCGACCTTGCCGGTCGTGTTGCTGAAGGGGATCATTGAAGGGAGTTGCGCGAAGAACGCGTTGTCGGAGTTGCCTGGGTCGAGACGGATGGCCATGACTGCGACTTCTTTGCCGTTCTCGTCGCCGTGGACAAGGTGAAGCTCTGCTTTGCTGCGGTCGCCGCCGACGGAGTGGTCGGCTGGCGCGTGGATGTGCCAGCCCTTGAGGTACGCGGTCATGTTGTCGTACGTGAAGCTGGGGTGTGTCTTCCAATCATCACCCTCCTTGTGCTCGACGGTGAAAGCTGGGCCGTAGCCCCAGTTGGACCATGTTCCGGCGACGCTGCCCTCGTACTGGAACTTGGGGACATGGTTCAGTGCAAGCCCATTGGAGAGTGACAGTGCGATTGGCGACTGCTGAGTACCGGTCTGGCACAGCTGGTCTGTATCTCGTTAGCACTCGATCATAAAGTCAGAAATGAGGATTCTACTAACAATCAGGCGAAAGCTTTCCCCAGTTGAAGGACGCCTCGTACGCCCATTCGGTCTTGTTACCAGCAACGGGATCGGCGCGGCGCTGGATTCTGGACATGCCGCCATCGTTATGTTGAGGGCATGCGGCAGTGATAGCCACCATGGCCGCGCTGGTGATCAAGGATTGGAAGAACATGGTGAAGGTTTGCGGGGGTACTTCTTGGTAGATGGTGCGCAGTGGTTGAGATTGTGGTATTGCGCAATGGTTGAGGTTGTTGCATTGCGCAATGATTCCAGAGGATTGGAGACTTTATACCAGATTACCAGATAACCAGCATAGTGGGAAATGACTTCAGATCGGCCTGACGACTCGTACCTTCACAGCGCAAACACCGCGCCAAGCACAAACATAGATGATTCAAATCATTCACCTTCTCTTCCCGAAGTAGGGCATTGCCGCCAAGAATTATTGCCCCCTCTCATAATTGCTGTACGCGTACGTGGGTCGCTTGGTAGGGAAGGCCTATGCTTGGATAATGAGTGACCGTTCTTGGGCGGTGCAAGTGCGGTGATGAAAATGTGCTGCAGGCACAGGCGTAAAGCCGCCTTGCCAAGGTGCCATAGGAGATGTTCGAGATCGTCAGCGTCCGTGTCCTATTCAAATCCGGGATCTTGGCGAGGAATGGTCGCCGTGGCTCGTCATTGGGTCGGAATCTGTGTCCTTGGCAGGTGGAGCATGCCTGAACCTCGAACGTCAGTCACATAAGTCCTGCGATACGAGCTGCTTTGAGATTTGGCCGTGAGGTTCCTGCAGAACAGTTCTGCGGGGTGATGCGCATGGTGGAGTCGGGCCGTTGTGGAGTCGAGGAGGACGTCCAAAGCACCAATCGTCTTGGCTCTACCTTTGGCGCAGGCTGTGCTCGAGCTCTTTTTTGAAATCTGACTGTATGCATCATTCACAGCGAGTTTTTCTTTATTCAGCGCGGTCATCGCTGTCTACTACTCGACGGGCACAGAATGCGACAATTGTCGGAAAATCGATGACATGGAGCGGATGAGATAGGGTGTGCCGCGCAACACAGCTCGTGGCAGCTGGGATGTCCGTTGAAAGGATCGCCGTTGAAACAAAAATGGCCCGAATACGTTCTGACATCGGAGACTAACGTTACTCCCTGGATCCCTGCGCAACGTGCAAAGCAGCTCTTGGTAGCCATGGGAGAAGTCCAGATCTCTCATCTTTGCAATGTCATACGTACGCAGCAAAATAACTACATTCGGAGTGCAAAACGTGCAAAGCCCTTCTGGCTGGCAAGACAGCCGCGTTCACACAAAAAGATGCAGAAGAAGCGAGGCGCAGCGCGATAGTATCCATACCATGGAAGACTGGAGCGTCGGGCAAATCGAACGACAAGACCGCCAACGAGCTAGCTCAAGGGACAGCACCGCGTCCGGGAACGCTCAGCAGACTATCAAATGATCTCGTCGTCGCCGTCATCAGGTTCGCCATCGGAGCTTTCCTGCATCTCAGCCTCTCCATCGTCCCCGTCACCAGGTTCGCCATCGGAACTTTCCTGTTTTTCGGCCTCTTTAGCGCAACGGGCAGCCTCTTCAGCGAGGCGGGCAGCATCTTCATCGCGACGAAATTCCACGCAAGCCTTGCACACGCATGTCGTCAGGCATGACCACCTTGAGTCCCAGACGACGCACCCACCCCACCTTCGAGCCTCAGTATCGGCCGCTATGAAAGCTACACTGGAAGAGCCTGGCGGTGTGCGTGAAACTTTCTTGACACGCTTGATGCTGATTCGTTGTGGGTGTGGGATATAGCGTCGTGAAAGCTCCATGCTCTGGGGTAGAGATCCGCCGCGGCGGTCTGGCACACAGAAATGCTTGAGTCGCTGCGACGCGTCCAGGTCGACAGCGAAGTCCCAGTCCCGGGAATCGAGTTTGCCTATGTCATAAAGGTCAACAACGAGATGCTGCAGCTGGCTAGGACGACTCACCATCGCGCTCCGGGTAGTCTTCATCGACAATGAAGTCCCACTCCCTGGAATCTAGCTTGCTTGTGCCATGAAGGTCAGCAACTAGATGATGCGATTGGATGGGATAGCTTACCATCCTACGGCTGCGCTTTCGATGAATGTGTACCTTACACTTCCAAGTCCTTGCTGCAAGTCTTTGCAAAATCAGAACCACGGGTCTTCTTTATGGGTGGAAATCTTCATTCCTTTTTCGTGGCGTCCTGCTTGTCGTCTGCGATCTTTGGCGTACTGAGCGCTTGGGCGTATGTTTGCCCACCTGGGAATCCCTTTTTTTGCCGTGTCCGGAGTCGCGGCGGGAAGATATTGTGAGATGTGTCAAGTTGGAAATGAGTGTCAAGAGTGTGTATGCTAGTAAGATCGTGTAACGTTGTGTTGTAAGACTGTGTGGTTGAAGCATGATAGTGGTGTGATTGGAAGAAGGAAGCAGAAGTTCGGCGGCGAAAAGCGCATATGTAACAACAGCAACGGCCATTAGGCGGCAGCGCGCGATACAACGACGCAAGAGCGTACTGGATGCGAAGGCAAGACAAACCCGCAAAAGGGAAGGAGCAGGCGCGACAAAACCAAGGCACAGTCTGCAGCGCTGGTCACGTCACGACACAGATTGTGGCATGCGACGGCAAGAAGTGCACGATGATAATTTTCAATGCCTTATCTCCAAGGGTGCTCTTGAGTCCGATCCCTTTCTTTGCTGGCCAGAGAATCGTAGTGTCAAGGCAATGTCGTTCCAGATGAGCTAGTCATATGGACATGGTATGTCGCTAGGTGGGAGATTTTGTTCCTGTTTACCAGACACAATGAATCCGAGGTCGGGAAGCTGTCAGCCGTTGGAGGCACTCGCCTTGGTGGATTCGGCAAGTTGACAGCAGGCGTCGCGTGTAGCCCGCTGCGATAGCTTCTAGGCACTCGATCCGTGCGACACTGAGTACGGTGGTGAGATCTGCTCGAGTCAAAAAAAGCGGTGGTTTAAGAGGCCAAGGTGAGATGTGGCGCCGAAAACAGGGCAACAACTCTTGCTCCTTGACGAGCGAGAAGGCTGTAGCGATGTGTGAATGCACACTACATGGGATAAAGCACGGTCAGAAGCAGAAGGGAAAGATGAGAACTTCTTTGCGATACACTATGCTGGCTGGATCTCAAAGCTCAAAGGCACCATTGCACATCTCCCGTTCGTACTCCAGATCGGGCTGGAACTCCCAGTACAGACTTTCTGGATCGCTTCCCATACGAAAAGTGTACTCAGCTGCGTCGTCGGAAACGAAGACCTTGGGTATCCCATTCGCCGCGGCGGCTTCGACCATCAGTTGGATCTCGCACGATCGCTCCATGAGCATGTAAAGATACGCGGATTCGTCCAAAGTTCCCCCAACAGTCTGCAGTAGCGTCAGGCATGGTTGTTCTTCGTGCAAATGATTACAAAGCACGACTCACCAGCAAGCCATGATTCCGCAATATCAAGCCCTTGCCTTTCGGCCCCAGCGAAGCCGCCAGACGCGCACCCTCTTCCTCGCTGAACACCACGCCACCAAACTCTGGGTACACTGCTTGCGCATCGCCATAGAAGTATGTGACGTCCTGGTTGATCATCTCCAGCTTGCGCGCAAACGTGCTCCATGCCTTGCCAGCTTTGCCGTGACAGTGACATGCCGCCGTTACGTCTGGCCTAGCCTTGTGCACTGCAGAGTGTATGAGGAAGCCCGCTGCGTTGGCTGGTCTCGAGGTGTTTCCGCCGACGATCTTGCCGTCGTAGTCGACGAGGACCATGTCTGAGGCTTTGAGCGTGGCGAAGTGCTTTCCGAGGGGGTTCGTCCAGAATGTGTGTGGATGCTGCCTTTGGCGTCAGCGGTATGCTATGTAGTTCGTGCCGCAGATTTCTTGCCTCTGGATCGCGGACAGAGATGTGCCCGGACATGCCTTCTGAGAATGATGTCAGCGATGCCGTGAGTCTCTTTGCGGTGAACCGAAAACTCCTTACCTGTGTAGCCTTTTCGCGCAAAGACTGTCGTCCCGTCAGCAACGCTCTGCCATCGATATGCTATCGTACCCACCGCGAAAAGCTCCAGCCATGTGCGAAAGCATCCATGCCCTGTGCTTGTCATAGTCCGAGAAGAGAGGGATTCCGGGTAAGCAGATACCCTGAGATATGGCCTGAAGCGGCGTCTTCTCCTTCGTCTGGTCATCGTTCCGCGTAACGAGCTGCTTCGATGGCGCCGCAGGGGCGGCTTCGAGGGAGACGGCGGAGGGTGCCATTGCGTGAATCTAGCTGCGGTGAGATGTGGAGGTAAGTGGGATGATCAAATTCACGTATACGCGCAACGTGAGATTGGTTAGTTATCTATCAAGACGCCAGCGTGTTGCTGATAGGGCGTGGTGTTGACGGTTGAGCTTTCCGTCCCATGTGCGGGGCAGCGATCAATCGTGCGCGTACCTACACGCGCTAATCGCCCATCCACACCCATCGTTCTCACTTGTCAGCTCACCATTTAAATCTATCGTCCGTGGTATCGCAACCTCCTAGACGTTTGCTCCAGTAGCTGTACACTGCGCCCCTTGACACCTATGCTAACTACCGCGTTCATGAACATTCCGCACACCTTCATCACTCAAGTATGCCTAGTCAACAGGTTGTGACCTAGCTATGGCTCATCAAAACCCCTTGTACTCTCCAATCGCCTCCCAGGATGGATTCACTCGAGTGTTTGAACTAGATCCGGGCAGCTTTAACGACCATATCAAGCTCCGACTTCGTGTTGTTCAGTTGCCCGCCTACTCGGATTATGAAGCCTTGTCATACGTGTGGGGAACGGAAGTCGCGCCGCAAACTGCATGCGTGGATGATCATGAATTGAGCATCACGTTGAACCTCGATATAGCGCTTCGACACTTCCGCCTTAAAGACACGGCGCGCACCTTATGGGTCGACGCTGTCTCGATAAATCAACGCGACATCAAAGAGCGAAGTCTTCAGGTGCAGCTCATGCGAGAGATATATAGCTCGGCTCGAGCAGTGATTGTGTGGCTTGGTTCCTTGGAAGATCAGCAAGAGCAAGACGCCTTGCGTTGGGCGGAGATGGACCACATTCCAGAGTCCTTGGATGAACGTACTACCCTGGTCCTCGGGCTCCGAAAGATTCATGACCGTCCATGGTTTACTCGGGTGTGGGTTGTGCAGGAGCTGGCCTTGGCTAGGGACGAACCACCGATGTACTTGGGGAAAGAAACGGTATTCTGGTCAAACATGCTGGCCTATTGCAACCGCTTTCGCCGAGCTCAACTGAAGGAGGACATTCGTCGTCGGCCGCGCGACGCAAAGGGCGCTTTGCTCACATTTGGAAGCATGTATCACGATCTGCACCTGGGAGATGTGCGCAACACGAGCATACAGTCTGCCTTGTCAACTAAGATGTTCTTCACGAGGTCCCTTTGCTCCACCGATCCCCGGGACAAAGTCTTTGGAATACTGGGCCTCTCTTCAGAGTCCGCTCTCGAGAGAATGACTGGGTCAGTGGTTGCAGACTACAGCAAACCTGTGCAACAAGTCTTTTCGGAGACCATGGCTAAGATTCTTCATGAGGACACCCTTCGAGCAATAAGCACCTGGCCCCTCCAGCCCTTGAAATCTCAGCACAGCGACGACGCGACCAGAGTGGCGGACCTCCCCTCGTGGGTCCCCGATTTCAGCATGCGCCTTGCATATGCATACGATGTGGAGACATACCTCCTTCCGCACGACCTTGCCCCTGGTTTCGATGACATCGAAGATTTATTTGATATTCCAGGCGTCGTCCTACCTATCGCGACAGTCTCCAGCAATTCCAGTATCCTACATACAGCAGGCGTGTACATAGGCAGCGTCGCAGTCACTTCAAGCGTATACATGCCGGTTCCTCCTGCCAATTCTGGTCAGATGTGGCTCTCAGCCAGGACATTGAACCACATCTACACGACGTACGCCGAGCCGCGACAAATCGATTCGCATATGCTGTTTTACACTATGCTTGGGCGCGACATGACTGTACCAGATCTATGTGAAGTTCGAGACAAAGCGGCAGATTGGCGACCCATAGCCGATGCAAAGGATACAGAAGAAGCGCACGACCTTGGCTGGTACGCCGTCTCGGCACCTGCACTTCACCGGACCATGTTCATTACAGAGGAGGGCCATGTGGGTCTCGCATACCATCCAGATGTGTTCAATGGAATCCGAGTTGGCGATGTAGTAGTAGGGTTGTACGGACTCAATATACCTTACGTGTTGAGACAAGTGGGTGGAGGGTACCAGGTCATCAACATTGCGCATGTCGCCGGCCATGAATTCGGACATGAATTTTTTGCTGAAGGCGAGGATGGGGCCACCTGGAGGGACTTCGAGAAGTTCGGTTTGCAGGAGTATGCTCTTGTGTGATAATGTGATAACTGGTCAGCGTGCCCTAAGTGTCGCACTTTGACTACCGGACAGCAGCGTGTGATCGAGCCACATAATTATCAGCCTTCTGGTGCAGCACAGCTGAGAAAGGTGGTGGCTGTTCAAATATGTCGATCGAGCTGAATGTCTCGCAGCACCACCATACTTCGTACACAAGGACACGAGTGTGAGTACGACCACAGCAAGCAACACCAACAGCTCAGACCCTCAAACATATTCGTCACTAAGTCGCATCGTGGTCAACCGTCGAACCACGCGGCAATGGCATCATATCTTGGCATTGTCTCGAACACAACATTTGAAGCTTTTTGCGTTGGTTCACAGGTTGTAAATTTGTGTAAGTAGATGAGTTAATAAGGGAGGCTCCTTCGTTACTCTCGCACCTCATCTGTATGCGAGGGATCGACGGCAAGGTTCTAGACGCCTGTCTATACTGAAAGTGTACAAGTGGCGCAAGTCTTAGTCCACGGATTAGTCTCGGTCTAGGTACCGGCGTCCACGTACTATTTTTCAGCGCCACGCCTCAGTTTCATCATCGCGCCCACGAGATGGAGACCTCCAGGCTGCACAATTCATTATTGCGAGACAGGTGAGTGGCGGGTCATCGAGGTCTCGAAATCGTACGATGCGCACAACCGAGGGCCTGCGTACTGGCTCATCATCGGCGAGGAGTGGGGATGGCGGGGCAGGCCTGCATGATGTCGCTATGCTGGAACTGCTGGAAGAGGATCCCCGGCCAACATTCATTCTGGACACAACAGGACTCACCTCTGGTGGAAGTGCTCCTTTTACGCCTGTGTATTCGAACCCAGCACTGGTGGCAATTGGAAATGTACTGTCCTCAACGAGTATCGATGAAGAGCAATTCCCTAACGAGGCAGCGAGAGGCTATTCAGGAGCTTCAGACTTGCAGAGATGGGCCACCGCTTCAGAGAACCCGACATTTGTATATGCAGGTCACACCTGGAGACAAACTACCCTCGCCAGTCGATGGAAGATTGTCTTTGGTTCACCGCTCGACATACCCACGCCGAAGGAAACGACAAGATCAAATGGGGCGACGCTCACCAAGTGGCCATCGAAATCCAAGCTGCCAACATTCGACTGGACTGATGAGCTGCCTCCTATCCAAATGTCACCCCATGTCGCATGGGCCCGCAGTATCGACTGGTCACAGACACCGCTGGGTCCAATGTCGACGTGGTCATCACAGCTCCGCAGCATCGCCAATATCGTGATGCAAGATCCAAGGCCCGCGGTTCTCTTTCATGGTCCAGAATTGACCATCATTCACAACGAATCCTACATCGAACTTCTCGGTGGTTTCCACCCATGTATGGGAATAAGTGCACGTGTCGTTTTTGCAGCGATCTGGCCACAGTACTTCGAGCCCATCATCGAGCGGAATTTAATTGGTGAGACGGTCGAGCAAACAGACTATACGATACAAATGATGAGAAACGGATTCATGGAAGAGGCATATTTCTCCCTGAAATTTATCCCTATTTTGGACTCGGAGGGCTCAACTGTCGGTCACTATGAGCCTCTGACCGAGACGTCAAGAGAAGTGGTGTCAAGAAGACAGGCACAAACTTTGCTTCATTTGAGCGAAGAGATACCGCGGGCACGAAATGTCGAATCATATTGGACGCTTGCGACGAAAGTCTTCGCACGTAACGGTAAAGACGTTCCTTTCGCCCTGCTCTACTCCGTGGAGTACGATGCAAGCGACTCATCGTCCAGCGCAACTCGTATGTCAGGCGAGCACCAGGAATGCACGCTTCGTGGCTCAATCGCACTCCCAAAGGACTCGCCCGCAGGCCCTATGCATCTCGACCTAAAGGGAAATGAAGGCTTCGCGCCGTATCTCCGACAAGCCATGGCAGCACGAGAACCTATCATTGTCTCTTTCGACCAGGACCTAGCGGCCGCTGCGCTGGTCCGCGACGTCAAGTGGCAAGGATACGGTGATCCCTGCAGAGCTGTCGCAGTATGTCCGCTCAATCCAACCTCGTCCAAAGATAACATCCTCGGCTTCATAGTCATCGGACTGAATCCTCGTCGGCCCTTCAACGACGACTACCACCAGTTCATTCTGATTGCGAGCCGGCTGCTTTCCACGTCGCTTACGTCAATCCTACTGCACGAAGAAGATATTGGGCGGCGGGAACGGACCATCGCCAACGCTGAAGCGATGAAGCTTGAGCTCAAGGCCCAAGTCCGTGAAGCGCAGAAGGAAGCCGAGCGCAGCGCACTTAAATTTCAGCGATTCGCAGAGCGCGCTGACATAGGCATCTTCATACTGGATATGGATGGTAAATACTCGTACCGGAATGATGCGTGGTTCAATATATTGGCGCCTGAGGATCGAGATATCGACCTCGGTGGGGCGTGGGATACATTAATAGACGACGAATACGTTTCTGTTGGCCAGGCCAAATTTGCGGCTATGATTGATACGAAGCAACATCAGTGAGTCTCTTTCGCAAAGCCTGACATGGCTCGCGATGCCTTGCAGATGCGCGACAACAAACAGAACGTGTTGACTAATGCTCCCAGATCATTTGAATTGCGGCTGAAACGGACCGCCAAACTGTTACCAACAATGACCAGCGAGGAGCCAATGTGGGTTCTGCTGTCCATATTTCCCGAAGTATCCGAGGACAACGAAGTCGTAGAAATTGTGGGATGTTTTGCGGATATCACGTAAGTGTCCAAAGAACCCGGAAGACCAGAATCTCACCAAAATATGCAGTCGCCAGAAGTGGGGCGAGAAGGTGCAAGCCACCCAGGCATCGGATGCACAAGAATCGAAACGGTAAATTGACTCATTGCTTCTTCGAGAGGACCAATCTAATCACGACGTAGGCAATTAGAGAGCTTCATCGACACTACATCGTATGTGACTGCGTCGCTACAGTACGAATCGGACTTCGCGCTAACAACTGCCCTGCAGTCACGAAATGCGCAACCCGCTGTCCGCGATCGTCCAATGCGCCGATGTAAGCTCGACAGACACTCATCTACAATTTCGTGCTAAATGCAGTAGAGCATCATTTCGATCCATAAAGCATTCGGAGACTCAAAGGACTATCAGAAGTTGTATCAAAGCATTCTAGATACTACGATTGATGCTGCGGAGACCATTGTGCAGTGTTCGAAGCACATGAAGACTATTGTTGACGGTAAGCACGACATGAAAGCACTGCTAATTGTATTCGCACAGAACTGATGAATCATAGATGTGCTTACGATGTCGAAATTGGATTCTGGACTTTTTGTCATGACTCCAGTAGATGTGCAGCTCGAGTCCATCGCCCGAGATGCGGTCAAGATGTTTGAAGGTGAGGCACGAGCTGCCGACATCAAGCTTGACTTCCACGTCGAAGATTCATGTAAGAACGTGGACATCTCCAGCGTATCACTCGATCCGACGCGAGTGCTGCAGATACTCATAGTAGGTTGTGATTCACGCAAATCGCTCTACACCAGCTAACGTGCTAGAACCTTGTGACAAACGCGATCAAGTTCACTCGACTCGAGAAGAAGCGCCACATTCGTGTGAACCTAGGTATCTCATTAGAACGACCGGTGCATTATGGAGATAGCCAGGTGGTCTTTTTGCGATCGCCCGAGGCTAAAAACGCCCATAGCCTTAGCAAAGACTGGGCGAAAGGGCAGAAGGTACGTCACGAGAAGCATCGCTGCGCCCAACTGCTCACGCTCCCCAGGCGTACATCATTTTCGCGGTCAGCGACACTGGTCGCGGACTTAGTGACAGTGAGCGCGATCTCCTGTTTGCCCGATTCTCGCAAGCTTCACCGCGGACACATATTGACTACGGTGAGACCACCCCATGATCACATGCTCATCAACTGATCCTCATGCCCAGGCGGTTCTGGTCTCGGCCTCTTCATCTCACGACGTCTCACTGAAATGCACGGCGGCGCAATCGGCTTCTCGTCGACCTCTGGCGTCGGTAGCACATTCGCGTTCTACGTGAAGTGCCGCAGGAGTATACTATCACGGCGTACGAGCGAGATCGGCGCGGCGGTAGCGAATCTGAGCATGCGCGCCCAGGCATCGGCGATGTCGAATCGGTCGCGCGATAGCAAGGATTTGTCGCCCGTAGCCATCATCAGCAGCGAGATTGCTGCTACTGACCTTCACGTACTGATTGTTGAGGATAATCTCGTGAACCAACGGGTATTGGCGAAGCAGTTGAGAAATATTGGCATCAAGGTGGCGGTTGCGAATCATGGGGTTGAGGCGCTGGAGCATCTCAAGACGACGAATTACTGCGTTACGGGTGGGCAACACGTCAATCAACTGGAAATGATATTGATGGATTGGGAAATGCCAGTTTGTTATTCCCTTTCGTTCATTTTATTCATTCGCTGACGTTGCTTTAGGTTATGGATGGTTTGACGTGCGTGCGGCGCATCCGTGAGTTGCAACAGGAGGGCGTGGTTCACGGTCACATACCAGTCATCGCAGTCACTGCGAACGTAAGATCGGAACAGGTGGAAGTTGCATTGAAAGCTGGCATGGATAACGTTATCAGCAAGCCGTTCAGGATACCCGAGTTGTATGCATGCATTCAGAAGACGATGGAGGCTTTGCGACCGGAATAGAGGTACTATACAGCGCCTAAGCACAGTTCAGTCGGTGGTTCTTACAATTTTGAGGGATCTCTCAGCTCAAGGTATCAAGAGCCATTTCACAGTGCACACTTGCGGGGTTCAACGCGATCTAATGCGAAAGGTCGATTACTACCAAGCGACCAGTGCGGAAACATCTCGCAACATTCATTTCCTCCCAATGCGATTTGTCGCAATAGCGCACAGCTGAACTGCCTACACTACCGCGCAATCTCTAGCGACCGTCTAAGTGCATGAAACGTGTTGTAGGTGAAAGAGTTGCCAGCCAATGGGACGGCGTCTGATGCAGCGGCCCGACAATCTGGATTACGTCGTGGAGCATGTGGTTCGCATTGTGGCACAGCCATTTAAGAATAGCATCATCTGCACGAGACACGCTTGGCCGCTGTCGGGGCTCTTCTTTGCGCAAGTCGAAGTTTTCCTTGAACGTCTATGACTTCATGTGATGTCAATAATTCGACACTTTGTCTGACCTTTTACATTTCATCGTTTCGTTTCAGCTCGGGGGTTCGTCAGACTAGGCCACCACACCTGGCCGCGAAAGCGAGCATGCTAACCCGTATGATCGATGACATGTAACCGGTGAGCAGGGCACCAATCACATCGCTGTGCGCAGTTGAGATCCAGCTGCGTTCTGCGCGTTACGATCTCGCGAGTCGCGACCCTTTAACTAATGTTTGCGCCGGCCATTAGGCAGGATACGCACAGAAGCATCAACACACCCACTTTTGCCCACGTACGACCCGGGCCAACCGGACTACATTGTTCCACATACTCAGGCACGCGCAATCTAGTAACGCTCCTCCAATAACACCATGCGCGTGCGGATTGAACATCCACGAAGCGCCCTGGACGATGGCTCAAGTTCGTCAATGAAATGAAAGCATCCGTGTGAGGTACGGTACTGACATGAACAGGCTCCCAGCTTGGTAGCCACCTGCATGATCTTGATGAAGCCACAGACAGTAGGTCTCCAGATCTCGATTGCTCGGTACGCAGGTATTAATCGATGCCCAAGGTGCGTCCATTTGGTCACGCAATACTTTCTCACGCGGGAGTGGGGCTTCAGGACTAGATGACATGGACGTTTTCGACATTCAGGCCCTCAGCGCAACGGCACCCGCCACCACCTTACAGAGACAGCCAATTCTTACTGGAGCAAAAGCAAAGCCCAGGCCAGCACCTATCTACAAAGACAAGAGGGTTGAGGAATACTGGGCGTTCTTGAAGTCGGTCCCCGACCACCAGAATGACCTGGTACCGTCTCCGAGTAGATGCCCGTCGCTCATGAGTCGAGGCACATTGAGCAGCCGAAATTCGTCTACCAGATCCACAAGATCTTTAATCTGGGATTCTGTGGAAGACGCAGAGCTGCCCATGGGTTTTGTATGTCGCATGTCGGGAAGCGGCGTCTTCAGCTTGCCAGGCACCGATGCCCACAATCTCTCGGTGCCATCATCAGAGCAGCGTGTAGCCACGACCGGATGCCCCGTCAAAACATGCGATCAGCATCTGAAAGCGTTCACCAGACCCGAGTACAGGATGCGGCACATATACAAGCACTTCGGTGGAGTCTTGGAGTGTGGCTTTTGCGACAAAGTATCCTTCTCACCGTCATGCAACCGTGTTGACATTTTCTTGACCCACCTGCTCAAGAAGCACGGTGCCGGCGAGCAGTTTCCCACCTCGAACCCCCACCCGGAAGCCCTCGACACCAACCTGTACGATCGTAATACTACTGTTCCGGCGGTTGCCACCTGCCCAATATGCACTGAACCTTTCACCGCGCCAGGATACTACGAGCACTTGTCTGGATGCATCTTACGTGAAATCACAAGAAACGAAGATGCGCACGCCAGGGACCGCATGAGCCATGACGAGTACGAAGAGCCTAGCGAAACAAACGAGCTACCAATGGTAGAGGGCCAAGCTCCAGAGCCTACGCCATCCGTTGAGGACGGCCAAGATCCATTTGAGTATTCTTGTTTCTTATCGCGGCCAGGTGCCCCGGAGCTCGAATGTGACGATGTTGCTGAGCTCACTGCATCCTCACGCTGCTTGTCGCTTACTTCGTCAAACGCCGTCGAATCATCCGAAGAGGAGACAGACTGGACAGAAGAGCAAACATCGCGAGAAAGCTCGCCTGGCCTCTCCCAGGTCCCGCGCAGATTATCGCCCGCGAAACGAAGGGTCGTGGAGAACATCATGCAAGAGTTCCAACGACTGTTCAACGAGAGCTTGCGGATGCACACAGCTGGTGGACATGCCTCGAGATCTTCCAGTGGCAGCTATGGTGGCTGGTCAAGCAATGCTTCGACATACTCCGCGTCCTCACTTGCATCGAGGAAGAGAAGCTTGAGTGGAGGTGGCGCCACTCCACCGGATGATGACGACTCGAATAAGCGGCGGCGCCCGTACATCAAAGCGGATGGCAAGAAGCCCGTATCGGACTTGCGGTTTGCCTGCCCATACTACAAGCGGAATCCAGGAAGACACCAAACGTTCACTTCGTGTCGCGATCCCGGTTTCACAACTGTCGCGAGATTGAAGCAAGTACTTTGCGAATGACTCTCACGCACACCCGCACTAACGTTGGACAGAGAGCATCTTTACCGCCGCCATCTTCTGCCTCCACAATGTCATCGCTGCTGCACTACCTTCAACAACGATGTTGCTCTACGAGAACACCAACGCGATCCGCGAGGCTGCGACGTGCGCGAGCAAGTACCACCGGAGGGCTTTGACAAGGATCAAGAGAGACGCTTGAAGAGTAAGAAGAAGAGTCAGACCTACCAGAGTGAAGAGGAGAAGTGGAAAACCGTTTATCGCGTTCTTTTTCCGGATGATGGAGAAACAGACATTCCCACCCCATACATCGAGTATCAGCCATGTACAGGGCAAACAGCCGAGCCTTCCACCGTCGTGCGCTTCCAGGAGTTTTCGAGGCTTGAGCTTCCGCGTCTCGTTCGCCGTACTTTAGAAGCAGTTGTCGAGCAGGAAGCACAGCCACTCGAGGACAAAATGAAGGAGCGCTTGGTCGATATCGTGAAGGAATGCCAGAGTCAGCTTCTCTCCATGTTCCACACTGTCAGTGGAGCAACCGTCGACGAACCTGTCGCTGTCACCGGTATGGCCTCGAGCGAGCAAGCCACCAGAATTGCGACTTCGGAAACATCGAAGGAGGCGGCCAAGCTCGATCCGAGCGAGACGTTCATTGACTTCGATGCCCACTCTGGAAACGAACCTACATCTTCGGTAATGCCAGTAAACCAGATATTCGCCCCTGTCCAGAAGCTCCCAAGGTCATCCAATTCATCGGATTCTGGGTACGACTCCGCGTGGCCTGCAACACATGCACTTGGCCCGTCTAACAACCAGATGAACTTCGGCCTACCGACAGATTATGCTCAGCATGGACACGCCGATTTCAACGACTGTTTCGAGCTTTTCGATAATAGCATCGGGATCATGCAGCAAGCTCCTGTGCCGATGATTGACGAAGACCCTTGCTGGTCTTTCGTTGAAAATGGCGTTAGTGCGACCGATCAGGGTCTGCTCGAGGCGCAGTGGTATCCTTAGAAAGCGATTTGAGTGTTGAGTTTCTTGTGCGAGGAATGAGACCGCGCGGCAGGCCTTCAGCTGTGTCTGCCAAGACGATTACTGCGAGATGAACGGTGCGATACGCGTGGTGACACAGGCAAATTTAGCCGGTGAAGGGTGCACAGCCACTCCACCAATACAGCCACTTCGGCGCTTCATTTATCGTGTCCATGGCTCGCGAGAGCACGAAAAGTCTTGGTAGAGACACTGTGAAGTCAGGCGAAAGGTCTGTCAAACTGACCTCTCGCTTTTCGGTACGCTATCGTGATCGATATACACCACGAGTTATGCAAGGGAAAAACTAAGCTTCCCAAGCGCCCGAGCCAAGTAAGATCCAGGCGATAAGATCAGCCACATTTTCGCCCGATCCAGCCTAGCGCACGCCATCGTCACCCTATCAAAGAAAACGCCAGCTGACTGCTCACCGTCACCAAAAGCCAGCTACCAAAGATCTATAAAGAGCTCGCCCTAGCCGCTCTCACCCGGGCACCCTGTCTCAACTTCCACCAGCCTTTCATATTCACGAACTTCGACTCCACAAATTATCCAACGACCCCACCAAATCCATCACCATGAACAACAACCCACAGGGAGGCGCTGCCGGCGGTCAGGACTACGGTGACAAGGCGTTCGGCGCTGTCGCAAAGAAATTTGGTGGTGCGCAGGGCCAGAAGGTTGCGAACAACCGCGCGATGAGCGAGAAAGTCGTACGTTTAGCACTCTCCCACCAGCACGACTTTGCGCGCAATCATAACAAAGCGATGTCGCAATCGCCCTGTCGTATTTGCGCATCCTAGAGACTGCGCTAACAGATCCATTATAGACCGACGGCCTCCGCAAAGTCTACGAGAAGGTCACCGGCAAGAAGGTGAACCCCAAGTACAGCAACTAGTCTTGAACATCCGACAAAGCTACCCTGCCACCGGGTAGCTTGATGCAACGAGATTTGTGGCGGAATGGACATGACGAATACTTCAGACGGACGCTAGGGAGAGCACATAATACGAGACGAGGAGAAATGATACCCCATCGACGGTGGCCAATTGGTCGCCGTGTGCAGAAGCGAATTACTGTTGAGCGAGGTGAAGCACGTGATGCTGACTGAAGCACAAGCTGGAGCTTGCCCAATTTACATACGACACAATGTCCGTTCACGCATTGATATTGTCCGGACGCGACAACTGGAACTTCGCAACGCTCTTAGTTTCCGTCCTGTCCTCGACGACGTCGGTGCCGCCCACCTGGACCTATTCGCTGGTGGCATAGCGCCTCATATTGATCCTGAG
>Ga0265798_10004908_pt1 | contig 18275 bp, 18 predicted proteins | sample P3T30metagenome_FD_192430 | JGI IMG/M metagenome (GOLD analysis project Ga0265798, IMG submission 192430) | Plant litter microbial communities from East Loma Ridge, Irvine, California - P3 T30 | ecosystem: Environmental > Terrestrial > Plant litter > Unclassified | place: USA: California... | reverse complement strand
TTGAATCTGGGCAACTGGTCGTCTATATTTTTAACAGCCATTGCCACCTACTTTGTAGTACAATGGATGCTGCCGGAGGGGAACTTTTACCTTACCCGCGATCTGGATGCCGAGGGTCATATTAAGACAGGCGCTTTAGTATTTGATAAAAACGGCGTGTTTATGGCTATTGCCGTTGGTTTAGTGGTGGGTACATTAATGTCTATCATTACCGAATATTACACTGCCATGGGCAAAAGGCCTGTCATGAGCATTATCAGGCAATCATCAACCGGTCATGCCACCAACATTATTGCCGGTTTGGCTGTAGGGATGGAGTCAACCGTGCTGCCTATTTTGGTGCTGGCCTCGGGTATTTATGGTTCGTATTATTTTGCCGGATTGTATGGTGTGGCCGTTGCGGCTGCCGGTATGATGGCCACTACGGCTATGCAATTGGCTATTGATGCCTTCGGGCCTATTGCCGACAATGCAGGCGGTATTGCCGAAATGAACCAGCTGCCCGAAGAAGTACGCCACCGTACTGATAATTTAGATGCCGTGGGCAATACCACAGCCGCTACAGGTAAAGGATTTGCCATTGCTTCTGCAGCGTTAACATCGCTGGCTTTATTTGCTGCTTTTGTAGGCGTAGCGGGTATTGAACATATTGATATTTACAAGGCCAACGTGCTGGCCGGGTTGTTTGTAGGCGGAATGATCCCTTTCATCTTTTCGGCATTGTGTATTTCGGCGGTAGGCCGGGCTGCTATGGCTATGGTGGAGGAAGTGCGCCGGCAGTTCAGGGAGATTCCCGGCATTATGGAGTATAAGGCCAAGCCCGAGTACGAAAAATGCGTGGCCATATCTACCAAAGCTTCGATACGCGAAATGATTGCGCCGGGCTTAATTGCTTTGCTCACACCCATCATTATTGGTTTTGCTTTCGGCCCCGAAGTTTTGGGTGGTTTGCTGGCCGGTGTAACCGTATCGGGCGTGCTGATGGGAATTTTCCAAAGCAATGCCGGCGGCGCCTGGGATAATGCCAAGAAGTCTTTTGAGAAAGGTGTGGAGATCAATGGCGAAATGTATTACAAGAAATCGGAACCGCACAAAGCATCCGTAACAGGAGATACGGTGGGCGATCCGTTTAAGGATACGTCCGGTCCATCCATGAATATTTTGATCAAGTTGATGTCTATCGTGTCATTGGTAATTGCGCCGCATCTAAATCATGAGGTGCATACTAATCAACGGATTAAGGATGAAATAAAGACGCAATCCAGTATTAAGCACATCATTACGACTGATAAAAAGGTTTAAACGATTAAAGAGGCGCTGAAAAGTGCCTCTTTTTTACTGAAATATTGCGCAAAATAAGTTAATTATCAGCTAATTATTAACATCCGCTTATTGTTACTCGTCGAACTTTACATTTTCAATAAAAATAAGTACGTTTGGAGGTAAACATGATTAAATCTATACAACTGATCAAAAAACATGAGTTTATTTATTAAGAAGTCCATTCAGTCGTTGCTTGCTGCGTCGGCCGAGTCGGATAAGAGTTTAAAACGGACCTTAGGCCCAACGGCGTTAGTTGCATTGGGTATAGGTGCCATTATTGGTGCAGGTTTATTTGTTCGTACTGCGGCTGCGGCTGGTGGTAATGCGGGTCCTGCGGTAACTATCTCATTTATTATTGCAGCCATAGGTTGCGCCCTGGCTGGTTTGTGCTACGCAGAGTTTGCCAGTATGATACCTATTGCCGGTAGTGCTTACACTTATTCTTATGCTACCATGGGCGAGTTTATTGCCTGGATCATAGGCTGGGACTTAGTATTGGAATATGCTTTGGGTGCTGCTACAGTAGCCATTGGCTGGTCTCAATATTTGAATGATTTGCTTCATACGTTTTTTGGTATAGGGATACCATATGAATGGAGCCACTCGCCGTTTCAATCGGCCGATGGCGTGCATGGTATTGTTAATTTACCGGCTATCCTGATCATCTTTTTGTTAACCATGCTTTTAATACGCGGTACGGCAGAGTCGGCTGCGGTTAACAATGTTATCGTGTTTGTAAAGGTGGCTATTGTGTTGTTAATTATCGGCTTCGGCTGGCAGTTCATCAACCCGGCTTTACATACTCCGTACATGATTCCTGAAAACGCCGGAACTATCAAACTGAGCACAGGGGTGCTGCATGATTATGCGGCTACCGGTAATCACGGGTGGTTTGGGGTGTTACGAGGGGCAAGTATCGTATTCTTTGCATTCATCGGTTTCGATGCAGTATCTACTGCTGCGCAGGAAGCTAAAAACCCGCAAAAAGATATGCCATTGGGTATCTTAATTTCATTGGTGATTTGTACTGCATTATACATTTTATTTTCACACGTGTTAACCGGTATAGCTTCATATAAAGAGTTTTTAACACAAGGCAGCGAAGCTTCAGTATCATACGCCATCCGTCATCATATGCCGGGTTTTGAGTGGTTAGCTAAATTGGTTACTGTGGCAATCTTAGCCGGTTTCTCTTCGGTTATCCTGGTGATGCTGATGGGTCAAACCCGTGTGTTTTATACCATGAGCACCGATGGTTTAGTTCCTCCTGTGTTTTCAAAATTACACCCTGTACACCGCACACCTTATAAATCGCAATGGTTATTCTTCATATTCGTATCTATATTTGCAGGCTTTGTGCCCGATAGTATTGTGGGCGATATGGTAAGTATTGGTACCCTGTTTGCGTTTGTGCTGGTATGTTTAGGGATTTTTATTTTACGCAGAACCGACCCTGATATTAACCGGCCGTTTAAAACGCCGTTATACTATATAGTTTGCCCGTTGGGTGCCTTAGTGTGTTTAGGTATGATTGCCAGCGAAGGCTGGGAAAACTGGGCCCGTTTGATTGTATGGTTGATTATAGGTTTTATAATTTACTTTGGTTATGGCATCAAGCATTCTAAAGTACGTTTGGGATTAGATAAAGGTCCTATGGATCCGCCTAATCCTAAATATGTTGACTAAGTAACATTCCGATTATATTAAAAAGGTTCTGCACAACGTGCAGAACCTTTTTTGCTTTTAATCCTTTGTACACCATACCAACAAGCATGCGGCCTGAATGAAAGGGGATAAGAATTTATGGGTATTGGTGTTCATCTGCGTAATCAACTCCATGGGGTTTGGCATCATTGTACCGCTGCTGTACTCCTACGGTAAAAAGTTTGGTTTAAATGAGCAAACCATCGGCATACTTACCGCCTCGTTTTCTATTGCACAATTCTTTGCCACGCCGCTGTTAGGTGCCTTGTCTGACAAATGGGGACGCAAGCCTTTATTAGCTATCAGCCTGTTTGGCACATGCGCCTCTTTCCTGCTGTTTGCCACTGCGCAAAGTTTGGTAATCCTCTTTGCTGCCCGTATTTTAGATGGTATAACGGGTGGAAACATTTCGGTAGCGCAAGCCATGATCTCCGACAGTTCAACTTCCGAAGACCGGGCGAAAAAGTTCGGTATCCTGAGTTCGGCTTTTGGGTTTGGCTTTGTATTAGGGCCTGCCCTGGGAGGTTTGTTAAGTAAGATGGGCATGCAGGTGCCTTTTTATTTTGCGGCCGGTATAGCGCTCGTAGGCGCCTTATGCGCAACGTTTGTTTTGAAGGAAACAAGGGACAAAAAAGATTCAGGGGTCAAGAGTAAGGAGTCTGGAGTCAAGAGTAAAGAGTCAGAAGTCAGAAATCAGGAGCGAAGTAAAAAGCAGGAACCGGCAATAGGCAACAGGCAACCCGTGACTGGAAACAAACATCCGGCAACAGACCACAAGTTCACCTTTGCGTCGCTCATTACTGCTTTAAAACGGCCGGTAATTGGTACTGCGGTTTTTGTAGGCTTTTTGCTTACTATGGCACAGTTTATCATGATCATTGGTTTTCAAACCTTTTCGGTAGATACGTTAAAGATCAGTCCTACGCAAATTGGGTTACTGTATGCCGGGTTTGGTATTACCGGTATATTGATGCAGTTGGGCGTACCAGTCATTACTAAATTTATTTCTTCAAAATCAGTTATACTGCTGCTTTCTACCGCGGTTTGTTTGGCTGCTATGACGGCTACAGGCTTCACCAAGGCTTTATTGCCCTTTGCCGCCTGCATATTTGTTTATGGCTTATTCAATGGTCTGCGTAATCCCATGCTCAACGCCATAATAGCCGATAAGAATGATGATGACGAGCAGGGGGAGGTACTGGGCGTAAACCAATCTTATGCCTCTTTAGGCCAAACACTGGGTCCTGTGGCTGCGGGTTTAATAACAGCCATATCCATACACGCGGTGTTCTTTTTATCAGCCTTTTTTATTTTGCTGGGCTTTTTGCTTACCTTTCGCTTAAAAGCTAAAGAAAAGCAAAACTCCTGACCATGCTTCACACGTTTGACCCACGGCAAATTTTGTCGGTAACCATGATCCTTTTCGCCATTATCGATATTTTGGGTACCATACCAATCATTATCGATTTAAGGCAGCGTGCCGGGCATATAGAGTCGGAAAAAGCGTCATTCACCGTGTTGGTGCTCATGATCGTCTTCCTTTTTGTAGGGGAGGAACTGTTGAAAGTCATCGGTCTGGACATCTCTTCTTTTGCTATCGCCGGTTCACTCGTGATCTTTATCATCGCTATGGAGATGATACTGGGTATCAAGTTTTTTAAGGAAGATGATATTCCAACCACGGTGTCTATTGTACCCCTTGCTTTCCCATTGATAGCCGGTGCCGGCACCATGACCACCTTATTATCTCTGAAATCGCAGTACGATACCGCCAATATTATTGTAGGTATTGTGCTCAATACGATGATTGTTTACGTGGTACTCAAGAACGTGCAACTACTGGAGAGATTGTTGGGCAAGACCGGTTTGAACGTAGTTCGTAAAGCTTTCGGAGTAATATTGCTGGCCATTGCTATTAAATTATTCAGAAGTAATAGCGGGCTTTAAAAGCCATATAGCAACTTTTCTTTATTCTATTACGGACGTGTGTTCGGGCGGCGGCGGAAAAGCGTTAAATATTGCACAAACCACACCGTAAATTAAGGCGCCACCGGCAATAGAAGCAATGATGTCTTTATGATCGAATGTGCGGCTTGGCATAAACAACTGCATGATCTCGTAGATAATCAATCCCAATACCAGGGAATAGGTTGATTTTAGCAGTACCGCTTTGTCGTTTATGTCTTTCAGGAGGGTGTAGGTTAGCACTAACACCAACGGCGCGAGCAAATTAGGCAGCCAATCGGCTACAGTATAAGTGTTAACGTGGTTTTTTATCCAATAGGGGCGTAGGGTTAATTCTTCGTACAAGGTAAAAGCCAGCATGGCTGCCAGTAAAATACATAACGCAATACGCCTTTTCATGCGGCTAATATAGGCTTTGTTAAGCTATTATTAGCGTAATAGTACACTTGTTGGTGCAGGCGGGTTGGCAATCAAGCGGGCTACGAACATGGTATCGGCTTTGTGCTCATACCCTTTAAGCACCTGCATTTCTTCTAACTCCAAACCCAGTTCAGTAACCATAAATTTTACGGCATCTTCATTTTCGGCTTTGAAGGCGGAGCAGGTAATGTAAATAAGCGGTTTGCCGGGTTTAAGGTACTTAACCACGTTGCGCACAATGCTTTGCTGCAAACGTTGAAAAAACTCGATACGGTGGCCGCTGAATTGAGAAATTAATTCGGGCGTACGGCCCCAGGTACCCGAACCGGTGCAGGGGGCATCTAAGATGATACCGTCGAAGGCATAATCGTGCATGATGAAGTCGGGATTTTGGGTAAGATCAAGAATCTTTTTCTGATATTTCATCAAACCCACCTGGCGAAAGCGCTCATCTAGGTTGGCCAGTATATTTTCGCGGATGTCTGATACTACCAGCTTCAATTGAGGTTCCTGCTCATGCAAAAGCAGCGATTTGCCGCCCGATGCGGCGCAGGCATCCCACCAGCCTTCCCATTTCTGCGGCCTGAAATATTCTGCTGTTTGCTGCGACGAATAATCCTGTACCTCGAACCAGTGCTGGTTGGCAAACAAGGTTTCAAGCTTGGTGCCGTTAGGCAGGCTCAGGCAGTTGTTTCCTTCATCTTTGAAAGTAACATCGGCCTTAGCTAGTACGGTTTTTACTTGTTGCTCAAACCCTTTCCGTACCCTTATAAAAAGATCGGGCTGAACGAAAAACGATTTTAGGAACTCCTGTTTATCGATGCTTTCAGAAAGTTGGTTGTGCTGCGGATATACGTCGGCAAGTTCAAAATTGGGATAAGCCGATTTAACCATCTCCAGCTTATCGTTAATGCTAAAGCCAACGCAGGCTGCCCACTCCGGTTTAAAATGCTGCAAAAAAGAGTTGGTTTGTGCATTGCACAAAAATTCGGCTACCAGCAGGCGTTCATCAATTGGAGTATTGGGCAGGGCACCACCCAGCCTGAAGTAATTATAGACCAAGCGACTGGCCACCCTGCGATCGGTTGAACCCATTTGTTTGTTCTGCCTGAAAAAACCAGGCAAAAATTTGCTTAATTGTACATCGGCCGGAAATTCGGCTAATATGCGCTGAAAAGTTTTAAGCTGGTTAAGAGCTTTCATTGTACCTGTTTTAACTCAAAATTAGTGTATTTAAATACATTAACATGGGTATTTATCCAGCCTAAGCCAGGTTTTTTTATGAAATGAAAGCTGTTATGTAAGGCAGTGTAATCGTGGGCATCCAGGCGGGATAGTTCGTTGCCATCTTGTGCTAACAGTTCTCCAAAATATAAACCTTCATCAAAGCCTTTATAAGCGTATTGGGTAGGTTCACTTTTGAAATGCTTGCGGTAAGCTTTAATAAAATTAACCGTTGCTATTGCCCGGTAATTTACCTTATCGGCCGAGGTAATATGCGCTTTAATGCGTTGCAAAATATCGGGCTTCAAGAAGGTTAGTTTATCCCAATTTGGGTGCCCAATGGTAGTAACCGGGTAGTGGCGCGAAAGGGTATCTAAAGAGCGCAACGTGACCGATAAAAAGCTTTGGTTAACCGCAGGTACAAAAAATACATTTTCGGCCTTGTTATTAAGCTGCGGTAAAAGCGCCGTTAGGCTGCCGTGCGAAACCGTAAAGTAAACCACCTGTATCTTACGTTTGCCAAGGCTATCAATGGCTCTTTTAAAAGGCACAATAAACTTGTTATCGGCACTAAAGCCAGAGCGTAAAATAAACACCTTTTTAGGTTTTAGCCGGTTGGTTATGAACTGCGCTGCTCCACCGGCATGGTAATCGAGCGGCGGATTAATGGTAATTAAATTAGAACTCCCAAAATCGGCAGGTGAAGCCGGAGACAAGGGCGACAGTAACGGCTTACGCAAACCTGAGGGTTTGCCAATAAATGATTTTATCCCTTCGGGAAACACCGGACCCACAATTAAATTGCTGTTGTTTACCGATGGATTTAACGACAGGCTATGCGTATAACCTGGCTCATCTTTAGTATCAAAAACTTGCAACTTGTAGTTATAGCCTTTGCCGGTTAACGAGTCGAGTGCCAGTTTAAAGCCTTGGTAATAATCGATAGCGATGTTGGCTTTTTTTAGATCTGCCGCAGAATAACCTTTTACCGAACCTACATTGTCGAGGCTGAAAGGCAGCAACAATGCAATGGTCGAAGTTTTTAAAACTGGGGCTTTAACTACAGGCTTATTTGCTGTATTGTTAGCGGGCTTGTTGGCTTCATTGGTAGCGTTGGCTACCGGTTTTTGAGGGCCTGTTCTCCCAACAGGCTGTACCTTGGGCGAGCAGGCGCTGATCAGTATCAGCGCCAGCAGCCAAAGTTTGTTATTCCCACTCAATGGTAGCCGGTGGTTTTGAACTAATGTCATATACTACCCGGTTTATTCCTTTTACGTTGTTAATGATCTCGTTAGATATTTTGGCAAGCAACTCGTAAGGCAAATGGCACCAGTCTGCCGTCATACCGTCTAATGATTCTACAGCGCGTAAGCAAACCACGTTTTCGTAAGTACGCTCATCGCCCATAACACCTACCGATTGTACCGGCAAATAAATGGCGCCTGCTTGCCAAACCTTATCGTAAACACCGGCCTGGCGTAAATTGTTGATATAAATTGCATCGGCCTGTTGCAAAATAGCCACTTTCTCAGGGGTAACGTCGCCTAAGATCCTGATGGCCAGTCCGGGTCCAGGGAAAGGGTGACGGCCTAAAATAGTAGGATCGATACCTAAAGTTTTACCCACACGGCGCACTTCGTCTTTAAACAAGGTATTTAGGGGTTCAACCACTTTCAGCTTCATAAAATCGGGCAAACCACCTACGTTATGGTGCGATTTAATGGTGGCCGATGGGCCGTTTACCGATACCGACTCGATAACATCGGGGTAAATAGTGCCTTGGCCCAACCATTTTACGTCCTGTACTTCGTGTGCAGCATCATCAAATACTTCAATGAATACGCGGCCAATAGCTTTACGTTTCTTCTCGGGGTCGCTTAATCCGCTCAGGGCATCGTAAAAGCGTTGTTTGGCATCAATACCTCGCACGTTTAAGCCCATACCTTCGTATGATTGTAAAACCGATTCAAACTCGTCTTTACGCAGCAGGCCGTTATCTACAAAAATACAATACAGGTTTTTGCCGATAGCCTGGTGAAGCAGTACGGCCGCAACCGATGAATCTACACCGCCCGAAAGGCCTAATACCACTTTATCATCGCCTAATTTTTCTTTCAGGGCAGCAATAGTAGTTTCCACGAACGACTCTGAGGTCCAGTCTTGCCGGCAGCCGCAAATGTCTACCAAAAAGTTTTGCAGCAATTGCTTACCATCCAAGCTATGGGTAACCTCTGGGTGAAACTGTATGGCGTAAGTAGGAGTATCCTTAATTTGGTATGCTGCCACTTCAACGGTATCGGTACTTGCAATAATCTCAAAGTTATCAGCAATGCTGGCAATGGTATCACCGTGCGACATCCATACCTGTGAATTAGACGGAATGTTTTTAAACAGTGGGTTGGCTTCGTTGATGTATTGCAGGTTGGCGCGGCCATACTCGCGTGTGCTCGATGGCAGTACCTCGCCTCCGTTATGCTGTGCTAAATATTGTGCGCCATAGCATACACCCAATATTGGCATTTTGCCATGGTAGGGTGCAAAATCAAATTGCGGGGCGTTTTCCTGGCGTACCGAATAGGGGCTACCCGATAAGATGATACCTTTAACGGTACTGTCAATTTCAGGAAAATGATTGAAAGGATGGATTTCGCAGTAAATGTTAAGCTCTCTTACACGACGGGCAATAAGCTGGGTAAACTGTGAGCCGAAATCGAGGATCAGAATTTTTTCAGGCATGGGCAAAGATAGTTTTTTGAGCCCATATGTAAGTTAACAGATTTAAGTTTGTTATTTAATATGGCGTTTAAGCGCGTTATGATATATTTGTTTATGCACCGTTTACTGAAGGCTCTCATTTTTACGGCACTTGTTTTACCGTTATGTTTAAAAGCAAAAGCGCAAACTGCCGACGAGTTCTCTAAGCAATACACCGAATTTAAAATAAGGAGTTCTGCTAACAGCAACGCCTCTGCTATTGAATTAGGCAGGCAGTTGTTACCTCAGGCAGACAAGTTACCGGAAAAGAGCCGGGTGTTTTTTTATAATATGCTGGCCAAGGCTTACGAAGAGGAAAAGCAATTTGACAGTGCTCAACCGCTTTATGAGAAAGTAGTGGTCATGCAGCCCGACTATTATGTAGCACACCTTGCGTTAGGACATATTTATATGCAGAAGGCAAACCAGGAAGGCTTATTGGTAAATGTCTCTAAAGGTGATAAGGCCGCCTACCAAAAGCATCTGGCTGCCTATACGGCAATGGTGAACAAAGCTATACTTCATTTAGAAAAGGTGCAAGCTTGCGACCCTTACGATGATAACCTGAATTTAATTAAGAAACTGTACACCAGTATTAATAACACTGCAGCAATTGCAACCCTCGATACCCGGGTGAAGGCCATGAGCAGTAAGTGCGTGGATATATTAATCGACAATTAGGCCATGTATTGCGAGGTGTAATTATAGTTAAAAGGATAACGCCTTTCCCTGCTGGGGATAGATGAGGTGTAGATTTAACTTGTTTGCTGCCTTTAATTGTGTTTTGATAAGCTCATTTTTGCTCTGCGGTGGTTTAATGTGGGTGATCACGATATTTACTCCCTGCAGTGCTTTAACGCCGGTCATCTGACTAAGTGCCCTCATTTCTTTCATTAACCAATTAGGGGTTAAGTGGCCAAACAGTGTTTTGTCGGGCTGTTCGTTTGGAAAGGAAACCTCGATCATCAGCGCTTTAAGCTTGCCTTCGTTAATTAACGGTGCTATGGCCTCCCATAGGGCATTAAGGTTACTGCTTTTCTCAATTTCATCAGGGCCGGTATCACCTAAGTACAGCAGGTAGTTACCGTTATTATTCACCAGAAAAGCTGTGCTTTGCAGGTTGGAGTGGCTTAGCGGGAAGGCCTGTACCTTTAGACTGGTGCCTGCAACTTCAACCGCCTTTCCTGGGGTTAGTACACCGTAATGGTATTTGTTTAATTGCGGCTTTTCGCCTTCATTGGCAAAATTGGCCCAGCTTTTCCAGGTAAAGTAATTGTTTTTAAATACTTCTATACAGTCGGCGTTGGCATATATGGTTTTGGTGGTATCATCGGGCGAATTAATGAGCAAGCCACTCAAGTGATCCAGGTGGGAGTGGGAAATGAAATAGGCTTTGATGTACTGCTTAAGCACCTGTTCGGCCGGTATGTTAAAAACCTTTTGGTCAATGGCTTTTTGAATACCTGCATGTAATGTTCCAGCATCAAGGCATGTGTAATTATTGGTGCCGTAGGGGGCCACCATGTAAGCCGATAGATTACTTTCATCAATGCCGCCTTTCACGCCCAAGGGCACTACTTTAAAGGACGGGGATTGTGCAAAGCCAATTAAAGTAAGCAGAAGGAAAACATTGAAAAGAAAAACCTTATACATTGAATAGATATTGGCGTTAAATATTGCAAAGTTATGTTTTCAGCCGGTAAATGCAGCTTTGTCATTTATCTCCTTAAACGTAATTTAGCATCCTCATGAAAACAAGCAAGATCATAGCCAAATTGCTGGTAAGGCTGGTGTTTATCTTAATACTGGTTGCTGCGGTATGGATCACCCAAAACAACGATAAACTGAAAGGACTGGGTTATATTAAACTAAACGACTGGACAATCATTTATCCCGTTTTATTAATAGCTGGTTTTATAGGGTTTTCTATTGCTACGGCCATTAAAAAGTATAACAGTTTAGATTTAAACCTCCTGCTGATTGTAAATACAGTAATGTTAATTATCTACGCTATGGCTGTATTTTTCAGGATAGCGTCCTATCATTGATTTGCAGAGCTATGCTTCGATTTTTGAGTAGCCCTGCCACGGTAAACTCTTAAAAGATGGTCGAGTTGGCTTCGGCTAATGGTAAAACCATCCAACGTAAATTTTGCAAACCCGCCCGGATAGCTATACTCCAGATAGGTGCTTCGTATCCTGCCTGATGTAGACATCGTGGTTCTTTCATCGCTTATCAAGTTCCATGGCTGAAAAAGCGTATCAGCCGTACTCAAACCATCATTATTGATGATGATTTGCGTTTTGCTGTTATACGCATCTCTTATCGTAATGTAAAATAATCCTGCACCCACCATCATCAGGAATACACCCCATACATATAAATACGTACCCATGTTGGGTATAAACATAATAGCTATGCCCAAACCTAAAATAGGCACATAAAATAAGAGGGTGAGATATTTTTTAGCCCTTGAATAGTATACAACAGTTTCGGTTGGCACCGCCGGGTCATCCGCAAAAACGTCGGGACGATTAAATTTTTCCTGTAGGCTTATCCATTGATCTTTTTCTGCTTTTGATACTCCAATATCGAAAAACATTGGTGCGCCATCCTCCTTCATCAAGCCCGAATTTCTGGCCCGCTGTTTCAGCTCGTGAACGTTGCGCACGTTTTCAAAAGCCCAAAGGCGCCATTTTGCGCTTTTTTTACTGTAAAAAAGCATGGCCATTACTGGCCCCGCAATAAGTACCAGCGGAAAGTATAAGATTAACGAAGTGAATGTAACACCGGCAAAGCCAATAACAATGCTACTCAGCAGGATAAGGATGCTGGGTAATACCACTTCATTCCGGCCTTTTTTAATAGCTTGATCAACCGATACTGTTTCGAAAGTAAACCCCATACTGGCAGGCTATAAAAGTTTGGAGACTTACTCGGTTTTCATTTCTTTTTCGGCCTCTTTCTTATACTCGTAATCGCCGCCTAACAGGTAGCCCCAAGGTTTCAGGCCGTTAATGTTGTCAAAAATAATCTTGAAGATCGCAATAACCGGAATAGACAGAAACATGCCCGATAAGCCCCACAGCATTTCGCCTAAAATAATACCAATAAAGGTGATTAATGCATTAAGGCGGACTTTAGAACCCACCACCATTGGTAATATTACATTTGAATCTATCAGGTGAATTACTACCACTACAACAGCTACAATAATTGCTTTGCTGATAGCGCCGGTAGCAAAAGTGATTAAGGCACTTAATAACAGGGCCGAAAATATGCCTACATACGGAATGATATTGAACAGGCCTGTAATTATGCCTAACAAAATTGCATACTTAACACCAATGATCCAAAAGGCTATACAAGCTACAATAGCTACGATCAGCATTTCTAAGAGTAAACCCAAAATGTACTGGCGTAATATGCTTTGTATGTTTTCAGCGATGGTGTTTACCGTTGCGGCGGCTTCCTCATCAAACACATAAATAACGAAACGGAATAGCAAGCGCCGGTAAAAGAGAATTAAAAATGTGAATATCAGGATAAACACATAAAACAAGAGCAGTGATGATACTGCGCCGAAGGTGGTGCCAAAAATACTCGTACCCGAGGCAACCAGTTTATCAGTTGTGTCGTTCACATACACCATTTGCTTTTCGGCATTGATGTGGAAGGTGTGCTGAACCCAAACCTGTATATCAACAAACGACTTGGATACCTGCTGTTTAAGCATGGGCCAATCGTTGGCCAGGTTAGATATTTGCGTACCTACCAGGTATACGATGCCACCAACAAAGGTTACGAGCAGTAAAATAGATACAAAGCCCGACATACTACGCGGCATTTTAAACTTGCGCTCGAAAAAGTTGGCCAACGGTAGCAGGAGTATAGCAAATAGAAACCCGAATATCAGCGGATCTAATAATTCTTTACCCAGTATGATTAAGAAGCCTAAGGCTAAAATGCCAATTAATATGAAAGCAAGTTTGGCATAAAAGGGAAGAGGTACATTTTTCAGGATCATAAAATACGGGTATGGGTATGGTGTGTGTTATTGCAGATTAACAGGAAGTTGCTTTTTATGTTTCGATGTTGCCAGATACGGATGGACTTATTGCTGTTGAATATTTGCATGTACAAAACCTATTTACTTATTTTGTTGCGCCTTAACCATAAGGCGGCTCATCCAATGGTAATATAAACTCCGGCTCATTATAGTTTTATTGGTCTTGCTCATTTATCAGCAAGCTTCTATTTTCTGGCCGGAGGTAAACTTAATTAATTGTTTAAATAAACTACTATTAAGTTGAATTGCTATGCCGTTGACTGGTCCAAACCCGGATGTGATACATCCTCTGGAAAATTATAAAAACCTGGTATTCTTAAAAAATATTATTACCCGGCCAAATATCCATATAGGCCGGTTTACTTATTACGACGACGTTACCGATCCTTATAACTTCGAAAAAAATATTCTTTACCATTTTCCTTTTATCGGCGACAAGCTCATCATCGGTAATTTTTGTGCTATTGCCAGTGGTGTTAAATTTATCATGAATGGCTCTAATCACGAAATTAAACCGTTGTCTACCTTTCCGTTTGGGATATTTGGAAACGGTTGGGAAGTAGTGAATCAAGGCGTTGATTTGACAGATAAATATCCGAACAAGGGTGACACGGTTATCGGTCATGATGTTTGGATGGGATATGAGGCCATGATAATGCCGGGTATACAAATAGGTACCGGAGCCATAATTGCCGCCGGGGCTGTAGTTACCCGTAATGTGCCCCATTATGCCATTGTAGGAGGTAACCCGGCGCAGATTATACGTATGAGGTATGATGCCGATACTGTAAACCGGCTATTGAAGATAGCGTGGTGGGATTGGGAACCTGCAACAATAACACAGCATATCAAGATCATCAACTCTGTTAATTTGGATGATCTTGAACGTATTGCCGAAACTTTTAAAGGCCAACTATAGTTGTATTATGGTCACCATCATCGTTAATCAAATTGAAATGTTATGGCAAAGTATTCAGCAAAAGCACAGGATAAGGTAGAAGAAACCATGCACGAAATGAAGGACGGTAAACTTAAGAGCGGCAAAAGCGGTAAAAAAGTAACCAACCCTAAACAGGCCGTGGCCATAGGCTTATCCGAAGCGCGTAAAGAGGGTGCTAAGGTGCCTAAGAAATCTTCAAAGTAATTCTGTTAATCAACAAAGCCTCAGCATTTACTGAGGCTTTGTTGATTAATTCTTTAAAAGCTTTTCTACATCCTTATCCTTCACGTGATTTTTTTCGCTTTGGTACTTTTCCGCCACAGCTTTTAATCCAGCAGCCTCAGCCAGTTCTTGATTAAAGCCCTGTTTGTGTTGGATGCCATATTTAACGTATCCGCCCATGTAAGCTAACATCAGGCTTGTGTTGGCATCCCAGTATTTACTATGCGCCTCCTTGATCTCAACATTGACATCAGGACTTCCACTCACCCATTTTATAAAGAATGCATTAGCTTCTCTCTGCTTTTCGTTCTGCTCATTCCATGGGGTAGCCTGCAGCCAATCAATGGTTTTTATAACGTCATGCTCATACTTAGGATAGTCGGTTTTGGCAACCAGAACATAATCTTTAGGCACCTCATAGCTTTGCGCTTTCGCTGCAAATGAGAATGTAGCTGCGAGCAAAAAAGCGATCAGGCTTAATGTTTTCATTTGACAGGCTGATTAGAAGGGCTTATTATTTAACGCTAAACGCTACTAATTTATCGCCCCAGGCAAAGCTTACTTTACCGCCTGCATCAACCATAAATTTCATTTGTTCTACAAATGCCGGTGCTTTTTCAGTTTTAACGGTTACACGTAATACATCTTCTTCTTCCTTGTATACGGTTCCCCAGTTTTTAATGCCTTTGTTAAAGATAATTACCCATTCCTTTTCGCCAGGGATGGTGTATATAGCATATTTACCTGCTGCCAGGGCTTTGCCTTCTACCTTTACATCTTTGCTCAGGCTTAGGGTAGTTGCATTGTTAGCACCTGTACGCCACACTTTACCATAAGGAGCAATATCGGCACCAATGGTACGGCCTTTAACCGAGGGCTGGCTGTAAGCCACTTCAATAGCTACACCGTTTTTGGTGGTCGCCCTAACTGTATCGGGTGGACTCAAAGGCGCTTTTTTTGCGGGCTGCTGTGCCGAAGCCGTAAATGCAGTTAAAATAAAGCCTATAATCAAGCTTGCTTTTAGTAGGTGTTTCATGTTTTCTAATCTTATTTTATGAAATAAAAGTACATATTAATTAGTTGGTTTGGCGGCAAAAGCATCAATGATCTTCATCAGTACTACTGCTTCGTCAATAGTACAGGGGTTAGGCTGTTCATTATTCAGGTAGGCCACCATACTGGTAATCATAGGCAGCTGTATATTTTCCGGCTGTTCAAAATTGATGGTTTCTTCACCGCTTTCATCTTTAACAGTTACCGTGCTGCCGAAAACCGCAAAACTGATACTGCCTTCGCTGCCTATTATTTCGCAGTAATCTACATTCTCTGTTTCGGCTACGTTAAAGCACCACGAACCATTTACCACCACCTTGTTTTCGAACAGGATAGAGCCGGATATATGATCGTCTGCCTCGTTATCCTGGGCTTGATTGAAGCCAAAACCTTGATAGTATGCTGGCTGACCGAAGAAATACAGCATTAGATCAAGTTGGTGCGGGGCCAGGTCATGAAAATAACCACCTCCTGATAAGTTGGGCTGCGTACGCCAATTAGGCGATCCTTTAGTTACCAGTGCGGGCTTTCGGCTTTGCCACAGTCTGAGCTGTACCGTGCGCACCTCGCCTATGGCATGTTGCTCCAGCAGTTCTTTGATCTTTAAAAACATAGGCAAGCGGCGGCGATAATGAGCTACAATCAACTTGCCGTTGTATTGTTGTACCGCATCGGCCAATTGTTGTGCCTGGTCGGCGTTTAAAGTAACGGGCTTTTCCACATACACCGGGTAGCCTTTTTGTAAAGCTGCTATAGCGTAGTCGAAGTGAGAAGATGGCGGAGTGGCCACATAAATAGCGTTAACTTCCTCGTCGTTCATTAGCTCATCAGCATCGCTGTACCATTTGCGTACCCCATGGCGATGGGCATAGTCGGCCGCCTTGTCAGCATCGCGGCGCATCACGGCTACTAATTTACTGCCGGGTACTTTATTAAATGCCGGGCCGCTTTTCTTCTCCGTTACGTCGCCGCAGCCTATAATACCCCAATTTATGGTTTCCATTAAGGTTTGTTTTGTAATATAGTTTCTATGTGGTTAAGCTCATCTGCAGAAAAAGCAGTGTTATCTAAACATTTAAGCGAATCGGCCAGTTGCTCAGGCTTGCTTGCGCCTATAAGCACCGAGGTTACGCGCGGGTCTTTCATTAACCAGGCCAATGCCATTTGTGCTAATGTTTGGTTGCGCTGCAAGGCTAATTGATTAAGCTGCCTGATCTGTTCAATTCTTTCGGGCGTAATCTGGTTGGTTTGCAGGTGACCACTTTGCTTAGCAGCCCTCGAATCTTCGGGGATACCGTTCAAATATTTATTAGTGAGCATACCCTGTGCCAGTGGCGAAAAAGGGATACAGCCTACACCTTCTTCTTCCAATACATTTAACAGTCCGCCTTCTACCCAGCGTTCAAACATTGAGTATTTAGGCTGATGAATAAGGCAAGGTGTACCCAGTTCTTTCAATATACTGATGGCCTTTTTGGCTTCTTCAGCTTTATAATTGGATATGCCTACATATAAGGCCTTACCCTGGCGAACGATGAGATCTAACGCGCCCATGGTTTCTTCAAGCGGCGTTTCGGGGTCGGGGCGGTGATGGTAGAAAATGTCTACATAATCCAGTTTCATACGCTTTAGACTTTGATCCAAACTCGATACCATATACTTCTTGGAGCCCCAGTCGCCGTAAGGACCGGGCCACATATCGTAACCGGCTTTGCTGGAAATAATTAGTTCATCACGGTGGCTGCGGAAATCTTTATCTAACAAATAGCCAAAATTCTCCTCTGCCGAGCCGTAAGGCGGACCATAGTTATTAGCCAGGTCAAAATGCGTGATGCCGCTATCAAACGCGAGGTGCAGTATTTTGCGGTAATTCTCAAATACATCAACTCCGCCAAAGTTATGCCATAGCCCTAACGATAAGGCAGGCAGTTTAATACCGCTTTTGCCGCAGCGGCGGTAAGGCATGGTTTGGTAACGAGTGGCCGAAGGGAGGTAGGTCATAGATTTATAGTAAAGAATACAGAGTCAAGAATGTAGATTAAGCAATAATTATTGACCTTGTAAATTTATCAATTTACCTATACCATGGAAATGAAATGTTAAACTATTTCGGCCACCACAAAAGTACTGCCTCCGGCAAACACCAGGTCATTGCTGCCGGCTTGTTGCTGTGCCGCCTGCAACGCTGCTTTTACCGATGGGTAAGTTTGTCCGTGTAAGTTTAAAATGGCGGCTTGTTGCTGTATAGCCTCGGCTTCGAGCCCCCGGGGGATATCTGGTTTGCAAAAATAGTAGGTGGCATCTTCAGGCAGCATGCTCAACACTTTGGTGATGTCTTTATCATTTACCATGCCTATTACAAAGTGCAGGTGTTGGTAGTTAACGGCTGCTATATTCTTCAAAACCTCCGCTATGCCATCTGGGTTGTGGCCGGTGTCGCATATGGTTAGTGGGTGGGTACTTAAGGTTTGCCAGCGTCCGTGCAAGCCGGTAAGCAGTTGTACCTGTGTTAGTGCCTGAGCAATGTGCTGGTCGGAAACAATGAAACCTTGCGACTGCAGTTCTTCAACAGCAACTAATACCGTTTTTAGATTTTTGAGC
>Ga0265798_10004906_pt1 | contig 18279 bp, 15 predicted proteins | sample P3T30metagenome_FD_192430 | JGI IMG/M metagenome (GOLD analysis project Ga0265798, IMG submission 192430) | Plant litter microbial communities from East Loma Ridge, Irvine, California - P3 T30 | ecosystem: Environmental > Terrestrial > Plant litter > Unclassified | place: USA: California... | reverse complement strand
CGGCGGCCATGCACCAACTGTTCGAACTGCTCGAAGGAGAAGCATCGTGATGCCGCATTTCCGTACCCGTTTCAGTGTCCCCACGCTGGTGCTGGCCTGCCTGCTGCCCCTGGGCGCTCCAGTCGCGCTGGCCGCCGACAGCATGCCGGTCAACACCTTCATCGGCACCCAGGATGAAGGCAATACCTTCCCTGGCGCCTCCGCACCGTTCGGCATGATCCAGGTCAGCCCGATCGCCGACCACTACGCCGGCTACCGTTACAGCGACAAGCGGATCCGGGGTTTTGGCCACTCGTTCCTGTCCGGCGCCGGCTGCTGGGAGCAGGGCGGGCAGCTGTCGGTGCTGCCGGTCACTGGCACCATCGGCCCGGGCGGGGATTTCGACACCGCCAAGAAAGGCACGTTTGACCACAAGCGCTACGCCGCCGACTACACGCATGACGGCGAAGTGGGCCAGGCCGGCTACTACAAGGTCAAGCTGACCAGCTACGGCGGCATCACGGCCGAAGCGACCGCGCTGACCCGCGCCGCCGCCGAACGCTATACCTATGCGCCCGGCACCAAGACCGGCCATGTGCTGCTCAACGTCGCCCAGGCCAACGAGCGCCATGGCGTCATCGGCAGCGAAGTGCAGGTCGTCGGCGAGCGCGCCGTCGAAGGCAAGATCGTCACCCGCAGTTTCTGCGGCGGCGCCAAGTACACGACCTGGTTCCGCATGGAGTTCGACCAGCCCATCGTCGCCAAGGGCGTCTGGGACGACCGCGGCGGCTGGCCTGGCGCTGCCGGTCCGAGCCAGCAGGGCGAAGCCAAGCCGCATGGCGTGTGGCTGACCTTTGACCTGAAGAACGGCCAGGCGGTGACCGCCGTGAGCGCGATCTCGCACGTCGATGCCGAAGGCGCGCGCATCAACCTCGCCGCCGATGGCAAGACGGGCGACAAGGCCCTGACGTTTGATGCGATGAAGACGAAAGCGCAGGCCACCTGGCAGCATGAACTCAAGAGCGTGCGCATCAAGGGCGGCAGCAAGGACGACCGCACCGTGTTCTATACCGCGCTGTACCACGCGCTGCTGCAGCCGCTGACGGGCAACGACGCCGACGGCCGCTATCGCGGCTACGACGATGCGATCCATACCGCGAAGGACTGGACCTACTACGAATTCTTCTCGCTGTGGGACACCTACCGCGCGCAGAACCAGTTGCTGGCGCTGATCCGGCCCGAGCGCGCGCGCGATATCGCGACCTCGGTGCTGGCGATCCGCGACCAGGGCGGCTGGCTGCCACGCTGGGGTTACGCCAACTTCGAGACCAATATCATGACGGGAGACCCGGTCACGCCGTTCCTGGTCGATCTGTGGCGCTTCGGCGCGCTGAAGGGCCGCGAAGCCCAGGCCTACACGGCGCTGCGCGAAAACGCATTCGGCGTGCCGGCCCACGGCATCCGTCCGCAAGGCCGTTCGGGCAATCCGAACTACATGAAGCAGGGCTTCGTGCAGTACGACCGCAGTTTTGTGTCGAAAGGGATGGACACCGACCCGCACCACGGCGCCTCGGCGACGCTCGAATACGCGCTGGCCGATGGCGCGCTGGCCGAAATGGCCAAGGCGCTCGGCCACGAGGACGATGCCCGTGTGCTGGCGCAGCGCGCGCAGAACTGGAAAACCGTCTGGGACGCGAACGCGGTCGACGAACCGACCGGCCAGCGCGGTTTCCCGCGCCCACGCCTGATCGACGGCAGCTGGTTCGCCGATGTCGGTAGCGGGTTCGACCCGCGTGGCGACCATGGCTTCCATGAAGGCACGGCGTGGCAGTACCAGTGGCTGGCGCCGCAGGACGTGTCGGGCCTGGCGGCAGCGATGGGCGGCCAGGCGCCGGCCCTCGGTCGCCTCGACCAGTTCTTCGACTACGACGCCGTACTGGCCGACCCGAACGCCGTGCGCAAGTCGTGGGTGGTGGGCCCGTACAGCTACTACGCGCAGTTCCGCTACAACCCGAACAACGAGCCGGACCTGCACGCACCGTGGATGTACACGCTGATGGGCCAGCCGTGGAAGACGACGACCGTGCTGCGCGCTGCCGAAACGCTGTTCACCAATGGGCCGGGCGGTGTGACGGGCAACGATGATCTGGGCACGATGTCGGCCTGGTACCTGTTCAGCGCACTGGGCATCTATCCGGATATGCCGGGCAGCGGCCGCTTCCTGCTGCACGCGCCGCGCTTTGCCGGCGCCGAGATCGACCTGGCGCAGGGCCGCACGCTGCGCATCGACGCCGCAGGCGCCAAGCCGGGCCAGCGCGGTTTCGTCAAATCGGTCAACTACGGCGGCCGCGCGGTGGAACGCGTCTGGCTCGACTGGGAGCAACTGCAGTCGGGCGGCGCGCTGAAGTACCAGCTGGCGCCGCAGCCGGATGCGCAGGGCTGGGGCACGCGTGCCCGCGACCTGCCACGGCCGCCCGCCGGCATGGCGCGTTAAGCACCTAGATCACAACAATAATCATCAGGAGACAGCATGGCCAATATGGCAACGGGCGCGGCACCGGTCGCGCGGCAGGACGGTCCCCCCGGGACGCAACAAGGCAGTAACACGGGGGCGCTCGTCATCGTCACCATCCTGTTCTTCATGTGGGGCCTGATCACGTCGCTCAACGACGTGCTCATTCCGCATCTGAAGGCGGTGTACACGCTGACGTATGTGCAGGCGATGCTGGTGCAGTTCTGCTTCTTCGGCGCGTATGCGATCGTGTCGCTGCCAGCCGGCGCGCTGATTCGCCGCATCGGTTACCAGAAGGGCGCCGTGACGGGCCTCCTGGTGGCGGCCGGCGGCTGCACGCTGTTCTATCCGGCCGCTTCCGGTGGTTACGGGATGTTCTTGCTGGCGCTGTTCGTGCTGGCCTCGGGTATCACGGTGCTGCAGGTCGCGGCCAATCCCTACGTCGCAGTACTGGGTCCGGCGCGCACGGCATCGAGTCGGCTGACGCTGACGCAGGCGTTCAATTCGCTGGGTACCACGATCGGGCCGGCCGTGGGCGGGGTGCTGATCCTGTCGGCGGCGGGTGCCGCGGCCGTAGCGGGTGCCGATCCGGCCGCCGAAGCGGCCAGCGTGCGCGGGCCGTACCTGATGCTGGCCGGCCTGCTGGTGGTGCTGGCCGTGATGTTCCTGATGGCGAAGCTGCCGAAGATTGTCGCGGCCGAGGACGATGGCACGCCGGTGGCAGGTCCCGCTGGCTCGGTGCTGGCGCATCGCCACCTGGTGCTGGGTGCGATCGGCATCTTCCTGTACGTGGGCGCTGAAGTGAGCATCGGCAGCTTCCTGATCAACTTCATCGGCGAGCCGCAGATCGCTGGTCTGGCGCACGCCGACGCCGCCCATTACGTCAGCATCTACTGGGGCGGCGCGATGGTGGGACGCTTCATCGGCTTTGCCGTGATGCGCGTCGTCAGCCCCGGCAAGACGCTGGCGTTTAACTCGGTGGCGGCAATCGTGCTGGTGCTGGTCGGTACATTCGCGCAGGGCGACATCGCGATGTGGGCGATCCTGGCGGTTGGCCTGTGCAACTCGATCATGTTCCCGACGATCTTCAGCATGGCGCTGCACGGCCTGGGCAAGCACACGGGCCAGGGTTCCGGCATCCTGTGCATGGCCATCGTCGGCGGTGCCCTGGTGCCGTTCGCGCAGGGCGCGCTTGCCGATTCGCTGGGCGTGCAGATCTCGTTCCTGCTGCCAGCCGCGTGCTATGCGTTCATCCTGTACTTCGGTGCGCGCTACGCATCGATGTACGCGCCGAAGTAAGTACTAGGTGTCGTAGCGGTAGCCGAGACCATAGATCGAGCGGATCGGCTCCAGTCCCGGCGCCGCACCGTCGATCTTGCGCCGCAGGTTCTTGACGTGGCTGTCGATGGCGCGGTCGGTGGCGTCGAGATTGTCGGCGCGGGCCGCGTCGAGCAGTTGGGCGCGCGACAGCACGTGGCCCGGCCGGCGCGCCAGCGCGGCCAGGATCGCGTATTCGCTCGGCGTCAGGTCGAGCGCGCGGCCGTGGACCTTGACGCTGCGGGCGCCTTCATCCAGTAACAGCGCTGCCGCCGCTGCGCCTGGGCTTCCAGCCCGGCGCAGGATCGCCTTGATGCGCGCCATCAGTTCGCGTGGGCTGAACGGCTTGCACAGGTAGTCGTCGGCGCCCAGTTCCAATCCCAGCAAGCGGTCGATTTCTTCGACCCGCGCCGTCACCATCACGATCGGCACCTCCGAAAACGTGCGCACCGCGCGGCACAGCGCCAGGCCATCCAGGCCAGGCAGCATCAGGTCGAGCACGATCAGATCCGGTGGTGTTGCGCGGATCGCGGCCAGGGCCTGCGCGCCGTCGCCGTGCACGGTCGGGAGATAACCGGCCGCGCGTGCATAGTCGGCGATCACGGCGGCCAGTTCCGGTTCATCCTCGACGATCATGATCGTGCTGCTCATGGCGTGTCCTTTTCAAGCAGCGGCAGCGAGACGGTCACGCGCAATCCACCCAGTGGCGAGTGGTCAAAGGCCAGCGTGCCGCTCTGCGCGTCGAGCAGGCGCCGGCTCAATGCCAGACCGAGGCCGGCGCCGCCATGCGCGCGGCTGCGCGATGCATCGACGCGGTAGAAGCGCTCGGCCAGGCGCGATAATGCCGCATCGGGCACGCCGGGCGCGCTGTCGTCGAGGGTCAGGTGCAAGTCGCCGTCGTGCACCTGCGCGCTTAGCCGCACCGCGCCGCCGGGCGCCGTGTAGCGCAGGCTGTTCTCGAACAGGTTCGCCAGCACCTGACGCAGGCGGTCCGGATCGCCCAGCACCTGTGATTGCGCTGGCGCCCCGCTGGTCTCGAACGCCAGGCCGGCCGCCTGGAAGCGCGCGCCGAACGCCTGCGCTTCAGCGGTCGCCAGTTGCCACAGATCGAGCGGCATGCGCTGGCATGCCAGTTCGCCGACGTCGGCCCGCGCCAGCGCATACAGTTCGTCGATCAGCTTCGTCAGCGCGTGCACCTGTAACACCATCGCATCGACAGTGGCTGGTGTGGCCTGGCGTACGCCATCCTGGATCGCTTCGAGCTGTGCGCGCAGCACGGCCAGCGGCGTGCGCAGTTCGTGCGACGTGTCGGCCACCCATTGACGACGCGCCGCTTCCGCTTGATCCAGTCGCTCGGCCAGCGCATTGAAGTGGCGCGCGAGGTCGCCCAGTTCATCGCTGCGCTGGACCGGCAGGCGCACGGCGTAGTCGCCTGCGGCCAGTGCGCTGGCGCCGCGTGCGAGGCGGTCGATCGGGCGCCGAAAGTGGCGCGCCAGGCCGATCGCGGCCAATGCGCTGAGGATCAGGGCCAGCCCGCCGATCAGCCACAGGCTGCGCTGTAGCTGGTCGAGAAACGCGAATGCCATCGCGTCGCTGGGCCGCGCACTGCGCGCGACGCCGAGATAGCCGATGGTGCGGTCATCGACGGTGATCGCGCGCCGGGCCAGTGGCAGGTTGCCCGGCGGCCGGCCTGCGAGATACGCGCCATTCGCATCGAGCAGGGTGATGCGTGTGTGCAGATCCGCGATGACGCCGGGTGGGGCGGGTGGGGGCGGTGGGAGCGGCGGCATGGGCGGGCCGGCTCGCGTGTGCAGGGGAGCGGCGGGCGACCTTGGCGCTGCAGGGGCGACGGGGTCCATCGGCGCTACCGGCCCGACGGGCCCGACCGGCGGCGCCGGCTTCCCGCGCACGGACTGCAGGCGCGTCAATTCGCCGCCGATCCAGTCGCGCTGGTCGTCACCGGACGGCAGGAACGTCCAGTCGCCGTGCTGGCTGTACTGGCGCGCGACGGAGCCGGACAGCTCATCGAGGCGATCCAGTTCAATCGCCACCGCGTAGTCGCCGAAACTGCCCAGCACATTCTGGCGCAGCAGCAGCACGGCGGCGGCGGCCACCGTCAGCATGGCAAGGAGCACGGAAGCAAAGAGGCGGTGGCCGATGGCGATTTTCACGGGCGGGCAAGGAAGTGGTAATGGTGCATGGTAAGCCATCAGCATCGCGACGCGAAAGGTTGAGTGCGCACGAGGTTTGGCTGCTACCTGGCCCAACGCCTTCCCGCGCGCACTCGTCGCACAAACATCCGCATCAACTTTCTTACGCAACCGGTGTAGACTGGTCCGCGCTTCAGATCCGAAGCGCTACCGGAGTGCATATGAAAGCAATATGGAATGGTGAAGTGCTGGCGCATTCGAACGATACGGTCGTCGTCGAAGGGAACCATTATTTTCCCCCCGCCTCGTTAAACCGCCAGTATTTCAGCGACTCGAGTACAACAACCAACTGTCCCTGGAAGGGGACCGCGAGCTACTACAATATCGAGGTGAACGGCAAGGTCAACAAGGATGCGGCGTGGGTGTATGCCACACCAAAATCCGCCGCGTCAAATATTACTGGCCACATCGCGTTCTGGAAGGGTGTGGAGGTGAAGCCCTGACGCGATTCATCCGTTGTTTCGACAGGCAACTATCGAACCTTAGCAGACGTCGGTAAACAGTTCGGCTGTCCAATCGGCAAACGCGCGCATCGCCGGAGAGAGAAAGCGGCGATGCGGGTAAAGTAGTGAGACAGGAACGGGTGCTGGCCGCCAGTCGGCCAGCACCTCGACTAACTCTCCGCTTCGCAATTGTTCCGCCACTAGGATCTCCGCCAACTGAATCAGGCCGCGTCCCTCGATGCCAAGCTTGATGTAAAGCCCAGTCTCGTTGACTGCTACCTTGCCGGACACCGGAACGGCGACGCAATGCCCGTCTTCGACAAAATGCAGCTCACTTCCCCGCCGCGTCGTGCTGGAAAAGTAGTGGACAGCCTGGTGTGCTTGCAGATCCAGCAGCGTCTTGGGAGTTCCCTTTTCTTCCACATAGGACGGCGCTGCGCATGTGACCCAGCGTAATGCCCCCAAACGGCGCGAGACCAGCGTCGAGTCATTGAGGTTGCCGGTACGGATCACACAATCGACGCCATCCTGGATCAGGTCCACCTGACGATCATTTATACCGATCATGAGATAGATATCGGGATAGCGCTGCTCAAATTGCGCCAAACGCGGCAGGATCAAGGCATGCGCAATGCCCCCTGGCATATCCACCCGCAGCCTCCCATGCGGGCGCTCGGCAGAGCCGTTGAGGCTCGCTTCCGTGTCGTCAATCAGGTCGAGTATCTCGCGGCAACGGTAGAAGTACTGCTCGCCTTCCGGTGTCAAGCTGAGGTTTCTCGTTGAACGGTTGAGCAGCCGAATTTGCAAATGTTTTTCAAGCCTTTTGATGATACCGGTGACGGATGATGGCGGTAAGCCGAGCGTCTGCGCTGCGCGTACAAAGCTCTTGCCCTCGACGACCCGGACAAACACCTGCATTGCTTGTACGCGATCCATATGTTGGCCTGAGAGCTAGAACGAAAACGGCACTATAACCCACCATTGTTCGCATTTTCTGCACGGTGAAAACCTCCACCACCACTTTTTCCGCATCGTTGCGCCCCCTATAGTGCAGGTATCAACGCTAGAGGAGAAATCAACATGTCCAACCAAGCCCGCCAATTACCGGTACCGCTAACGATGAACCAGGCAGACCCTGACGCGATGTCCAAAAAGATTCTTGTACTCGGTGCCGGGGAACTCGGGATGCCGGTACTGCGCAGTCTTGCGCAACGCGCGAAGGACGTCGATGGTGTGAACATCAGCGTGTTGCTGCGCGCAAGCGCCGCCGCGTCCAATGTGCCAGACAAGCAGCGTGATGTGGCCGAAATCCGAGACCTTGGGATCGACATCATCATCGGCGATCTTGTGAAAAGCTCGATCGACGAGCTGGCTGCAGTGTTCGGCCAATATGACACAGTCATAGGATGTGCTGGCTATGCAGCAGGTATCGACACGCCAATGAAATTGGCGCGTGCTGCCCTGCAAGCGCAAATTCCCAGGTATTTCCCATGGCAGTTCGGCGTCGATTTTGACGTCATCGGTCGCGGCAGTCCGCAGGACATCTTCGACGCCCAGTTGGACGTGCGCGAATTGTTGCGGGGGCAGCACCAGACTGAGTGGGTGATCATCTCGACCGGTATGTTCATGAGCTACCTGTTCGAGCCAGAATTCGGCGTCGTCGATCTTGAAGAACATGTGGTGCACGCTCTTGGCAGCCTCGACACTGCTGTCACGCTGACCACGCCAGATGACATTGGCGTTCTGACTGCCGAGGTCGTTTTCACGCAACTTCGTATCCGCAACGACATCGTTTATTTGGCTGGCGACACTGTGACGTATGGGGAAGTGGCCGACAAGCTGCAAGCGGCGCTAGGCCAACCCTTCAGCCGTTCGGCGTGGAGTGAGGAATACTTGCTGGGCGAGTTGGCCCGCGACCCACATAACATGATGCGCAAGTATCGTGCCGCTTTTGCGCAGGGAAGGGGTGTTGCTTGGGATAAAAGTGACAGTTTCAATGCCCAGCGCGCTATTCCGGTGACCGACGTGGCATCGTGGATCAATACAAACTTGATTTCTGGCCGTAGCAATGACGCCAGCGGTGCGTAGCGCACGTTGGGCAATCCAATAAAGTTGGACACAACCTGCGGGTTGCCTGGGCCTATCGGACCCGCAGTCGTCGATCCATTGCGAAACTTGGCGTTCAGTGTGCCAGGTAGAACCCAAGAGCAATGGCAATCTCAACGGTCACTGCCAGCAGAATGCCCGTTCCAGCATGGCCAATAACGAGTTCAATGATGCCCAATAGGGCAAGCATGAGACAGGTGACCATGAGGCCCGACGATACGGCTGTGCGAGCGGGGCATGGTCCGACGTGCCTCAACTTGAATAACATCAGGCCCATGCCAGCGAACAGGGGCGAAGCGCGTCTGCTGACAAGCCCAACTGGCTCAGAAAACTCCACGGCCCATAGAGACAGTAAAAGCTTCGGCGTGAGCAGCCAGATGAGCGCAAGTGCAATGCAGATTGATGCCGACAATAGAGCGATATGTTTGAAATTGATTTTCACGCAGTCCTATCGTCCCGTGCTGACTAAATCCGGCAGCAGTAATAATACCGAACACCCGCGCTCATCGACCAGAGCTCTTGGCCAAATCCGGCCTCTCGGAGCACGATAGCAGCTTCCTGGGTAGAAAATTCCTCAGATTGTCACGAGTGACTGGTTGAGTCCAAGGCCGAACCCGGTCGTTCACGTCAAATGGATCATCGCAGAGCTTGTGTCTGAATGTCAGACCTGACACCGGCACGGACACCGGCACGGACATTGGCAAGTGCTGAGGATATCCGTTAATGCCTCGTAAACATCGCCACCACACTGTGAGGTGCTTCGTTACCAAAAAAGCGTAGGTGATTCTGCGCACTCTCCATGGCAACAGCGGCGCTGCGTGAGAAGAGCGCTAGTTCGTACGTTGCCAATGCGGCCTCAATGTCATCGGGATGATTGCAAAGTGCATGCGCGAGTTCAGCACCGTCAAGGAGTGCGAGGTTTGCGCCTTCGCCGGCAAATGGCGACATTAGATGTGCAGCATCACCAATCAGCGTGACGCCACGGATTCGTTTCCATTGATGGTCTACCGGCAACGCATGGATAAGCCATACGACTGGCGCGGTATCGCTCGCAGTTACCAGCGCGAGAAGCTGCGCATCCCAGCCAGTAAACTCCATGGCGATTTGGTTGAGAGCCTCTGTTCTCCGACTAAAATCGATGGTATGGATCCATGGTCCAGGCTTATTCAAAGCAATATAGGTGTGCAGCATGCCGTTCGCATGGTGATGCGCCAGGATTGCCCTGCCTGGTGCCACTGCCATCAACGTACCCGCGCCAATGGCCGCCGTGTTTTCGGGATGCCGGACCGGGCCATCAAACAGGCGGTTCTCGACGAAGAATGTGCCGGTATATTGTGGCGTGGCGGATGAGACCAGGGGCCGCACTCTCGACCATGCGCCATCTGCCCCAACGAGCAGGTCCGTCTCAACCGTAGTGCCGTCTGCAAACACGAGTTGATGCCGCCCGTTAGCAAGTGGAAGAGCCTGGGTCAGCTTACTTCCCCATTTTATGGCGCAGGCGGGCAAGGAAGCGACTAAAAGGTCTCGCAAGGCACCTCGCTCTACCTCGGGCCGTGCACCAGAGCCGGAGCTCGGCCTGTCAAATAAAAGGGCGCCGTGTTTGTCAACGATACGCTTCGCATCTTCGCCAGGGAGTGCAAGGGCGAGAAATGCCTCGTAAAGGCATGCCGCTTTCAGCCCTAACTGGCCGTTGTGCTCGTGAATATCGAGTAAGCCACCTTGGGCCCGCGCTGTGGGTGACGCTTCGCCCTCGTAAATGGTGGCCCGTATGCCGTTGACGTGCAAAACACGCGCAAGCGTTAAACCGGCCAAGCCGGCCCCGACAATAGCGATACGCGGGGAGGCTGGATGAAGGGGGCGTGCAGAGTAGGCCATTTGGATGCGTTCCGATCTGAGACGACGCGACGAAAGCGCGCAAGCTCGAAAATTCCCGACAAAGTCGGAGGAAACGCTGGCCTGCCTTACAGAAGTGCAAAGCGGCGTGTCGGCGATTGGCTAGCTGCGCGACCATGCAGTCACGCAAAGTTAAGCCATCGTTTTTCGCATTGTTCGAGAATGGAGTTTGCCGCAGACAAGACATTTCTGTCAAGAACCGCTTCTGGCCGGAAGCAGCGCGCCTTGTCTGCGCTCGCTTTTATTTCAACGACCTGCACCATTTCAGCAAAGTTCGCAGACGCCGGGTTCGCTCCTTCGTCTGCTCCGCTCCACGTGCATTTACGTTTATAAACGCGATCGGCGCCCAGCACAGCTGCGTATTTAACTACTGGCATGCAAACTGTGCTTCCCAATCGTCCGCTCCAAACTCCCACCAGGATTGGTAAACACGCGCACGCCTTTCCATGAGCATCGCGTTTGTTCCAGAACGGCCAATATGTAGGTGCGGTAAGCTACCTTAGCACTGGTTCAGAGCCTCCTTGAGATAATCAATTAAGGCTCGTACCTTGGGCGTGAGTGACGTATGGTCGGTTACGCAGGCAAATATCTGCATTGGCTCGGACATGGCTTGTCCGGCGGTTTGGTGGAGCTCGTCAAATAATGTTACAAGCAAGCCGCGTTCTATCAGTGGTTGCGCGACAAAGTCTGCCAAGCGCGTAATGCCTCCCCCATTGACCGCCATCTGCGCCAGCATATCGATATCGTCACTGATCATGGATGGATTAACTGGCGCATCAAAGTGCACTCCATCGCGTACGAATTCCCACGGAAGGAAGCGGCCATTAGTAGCGTAGCGCAGTACGAGGCATGAGTGAGATCGCAGCTCTTCAGGCGAGGTCGGTGTTCCGGCATCTCTCAGATATTCAGGCGAAGCACAGATTAGAAACGGACGGGATGCAATAACCCGTGCCACAAGTCGGTCGTCGAGTTGCGCAGCAATACGTATACTGACGTCGATTTTTTCCCGTAGATGGTCGGCACGGTGATTGGCGCTTACCAGCTCGATTGCCAGGCGTGGATAGCGGCGGCCGAATGCGGGTAGCAAGGGCGCCAGGAGATGGCGGCCAACTGAGGACAGGGTTGCGATAGTCAGATGCTCCTGCAAGTCCAGCCCTTTGTCTACAGCCTGTTTTGCCAGATCGAGTTCGCGCGGAATATGACGAACCTTGTCGTAATAGACGCGACCGGCTTCGGTCAGTGCCATCTGCCGAGTGGTACGCGCCAGTAAACGGACACCGAGATGCTCTTCAAGGCGTGCGATGTTTTGGCTAACGGATGCCGCGCTGACGCCTAGAGAACGGGCGGCTGACGCAAGAGTTCCGGATTCGACGACACAAGTGAAGTTGGTGATTGCGCCCACAATGTTCACGGCATTCCCTAAAAGCATTCATAAATTTTTCTTGGTGAAGACTTAAGCTACCGGCCTCTTCTTTTGGCCAGTGCTGAATGATAACCTGAATTATCTCTTGCATCTTAGATAGGTCAATATCAATGAATCATTCAAATCGGTGGATTGCACAACGCAGGTTGCCAAAATTTCTTGCGCCCTATGTATTTGCACTATATATGGCAATAGTGATGTCATTTCTGATGTCCATGGTAATTACATTCACGGAATTCGGATACGACAGCAACTACTTTTGGAACGTGATGTCCGCCTACCGCGTTGCAATGCCGGCAGCCTTCATTTGCATCTTGATAGTGCGTCCGCTCGTTGCGCGACTTGTAGCGCTGAGCGTAAGTTCTGATGTTTGAATCTTAGCTGATAGTAAAGCTTCTTCAAGCGATCCGTGGCTGGGGTGGCGTGGGCTATTTCTATTATGAGAGCGATCACGTCGATAAAGCCAAAAAAATTCCGACGAGCTTTCGACATGAATCGTCGCCGTTATAGACAGCGATGCGAACCATAACAATGTTGGGAGTAGCATTCCTGGCCCAAAAGTGCGTGTGCGACTCCAGCAAGAGCATGGTCAGGTCTGACATTCAGACACGAGCTTAACAAAAAGAGTGTTTATGGATGCTTTGGTGAAGGTGCTAAGGAAGAGTTCGTGTCCAAATGTCAGACCTGACCCTGGCTACTGGCTACGCTGTTGGCCGACCCGGCCGTTAAGGCCAGCATAGCGGGTTGCCAAGTGAAAATTCAGGGTGGCCGCAACAGGCCGAAATCAAACTGAAGCGGACTCTCTATGTCAGCCAAGGTAGTTGTCAATCGATCTTTCCCTGACTCTGAATCGCTGCGTACATCCGTCCGATATACTTTCGATTTGCACGTTCGGAAATCAAATAATCTACCTGCTGTAGCAGTATCTTCGCGTGCGGCCACGAGATGTGTAGTTCTTGTGGGGCATAAGGCCTTTCCACCACGACTGGCTGTGAGTACCCCATGATTTTGTCTCCATCTAAAATTACTGGAAGGACAAGCCAGTATATCGAGCCGTTCGCACCTTGAAACGCTGCACACAGAGATCCGCCATCCCTGAGCTCTTCAATTCCTAGTGCAAGGGCAATCGATGGCAACATAAGCTGATGGCCTTAATTTAGAATTGATAACCGCGACTGGTCAATGTCGACCAGTGGCGGTCAGGCCGGACTTGACCCAGAGCGGACCAAACGATGCTCGCTATTCGTAGATCTTTCCCGAGAAGAGGAAAGTTGCGAACTTTCGCCAGGGGGATGCAAGTAAAAGGCCTTGTTGAGAGCCGAACCCTGAATCTTCTGCCCATGCACTAGCCCCTTCCAGAAAGTCTTCGACGGATTCATTTTCCCAGTGTTCAGCATCACCTCTACGATCCACGATCAACGCCTGAACAAAGGCGAGAAACGTTGCTTCATCGGTAACCCCCTCAAGCTGCTCATTCAATGGCGTCATATGGCTTGCTTTCGATGTTTGGCGGTCAATGGCAAAATCCGCTCTTGGCCGAAGGCGGAAGTTCCCGCGAGCATGTATGCCTCAGCCTCTTGTGTCAAACATTACTGTTTCGTTTCTGACCTTATGTTCGTCCGCACTTATGCTCAGTCACCGCATGCTCAGTGCGTGCTAACTGAACAGAAGCCACCTGAAGAGAAAATCGAACTTGATCAGGGCATTAGTACACATCGCGCCGGTACCGCCCATCGCCCATCATCGCCTCAACCGTCGCCGCGCCCAGCACGTCGATCAGTGCATCATGCACGCCGCCAGCCATCCCCTGCAGGCTGCCGCACACGTAAATCGCCGCGCCATCCCGCACCCACTGGCGCAAGAGGTCAGCCTGCGCGGCAACCAGATGCTGCACATAACGCGCCGTGCTGCCGTCGCGCGAAAACGCCAGGTCGAGGCGGGCGAGGGCGCCGCTGTCGCGCCATCCTTCCAGTTCGCCCCGGCACAGGAAATCGTGGGCGGCATTGCGTTCGCCGAACAACAGCCAGTTGTCGTGACTGCCGACGGCGATGCGCGCCTTGAGCAGTGCGCGCAGGCCGGCCAGCCCGCTGCCGTTGCCGATCGCGATCAGGGGCCGCAGCGCATTCTCACCCAGCCGGAAGCGTGCATGCGCGCGCACCCGCAGCCGGATCGTGTCTGTCGCAAGCGCGTCCGTGCACAACCAGCCGGATGCTGCGCCCGGTGTCCCGTCGGCGCGCTGCTGCAATCGCACCAGCAGCGTGAGCTGGCCTTCTGCGGGTACCGAGGCAATCGAGTACTCGCGCGGATGCGCCGGGTCAGCCGGCGCGCTCACTTGCGCCAGGTCGCCCGCTTCCCACGCCGGCAGCGCGCCATCCTGCGGCACCAACGCGAGGCGGTACAGCGGTGCGCCAGCGCTGCCGGGGTTGAGCAGCGTGCGCTCGGCGACGCGCCACGCGCCGTAGGCGGGTGCTTCCCAGTCCGGTGCGTCGCTGGTACCGGCCAGGTGGCTCAGGCGGTGCTGCCATGCGGCCAGCGCTTCTGGCGCGCCGCGATCGACGTCGATCCGCTCGAACAGGCTCGTTGCGCCGCGCTCACGGAGCCAGGCATCGAGTGCGCGGCCGAAGCCGCAGTAGTTGGTGTACGTGATGTCGCCCAGGGCCAGCATGCCGAAGTGCAGCTGCGACAGGTCCGGCGTCGCGTCCATCGTCTGCGTGGCAAAGCGCGCGGCGGGATCGGGCGCGTCGCCTTCGCCGTAGGTGCTGCAGACGAACAGGATGCGGCTGGCGCCCGACAGGGTTGCCAGGTCGAGCGTCGAGATGCAGGCTGCGCGCGCGTCCAGGCCCCCGAGCGCCAGCGTGGCGGCCGTCCGTTCGGCCAGAAATTCTGCGCTGCCGGTCTGGCTCGCGTAGACCACGAGCCAGTCGGCGGCCACGCTGCTGGGGCGCGCCTTCGCCAGATGCATGCGCCACAGGCCCAGGCACATCGCAAGATAGGCGCCGGACAGCGCCAATGCGCTGCCCCAGCGCAGCGGTTCGATTGTCAATATCATTGCATCATCATTGGAGCATGAGGCGCCAAGCGCCCGTCGTGGTTTCTTTCAAACCGGATCCGGCGCGCACGAGAAAGCGTGCAGCAATCCCGCGTTGTCCCGCAAACGCCAGCCCATCATCAGGTCCGAGCACCGTCAGGGCAGTGGACAGCGCGTCGGCCGCCATGCAGGTCGATGCCAGCACGGTGACCGAGGCCAGGTCGTGATCGACCGGATAGCCGCTGCGCGGATCGAGCGTGTGCGCCATGCGCCGCATGCCATATTGAAAGCTGCGCCGGTAGTCGCCCGAGGTGGCGATCGCCAGCCCGTGCAGGGCAACGATCGTCTGCCCGACAGCCTCGCAATCCGGCACGCCCTCGACCTCGGCCCACCACGGCTGGCCATCCGGCTTGACGCCGGCACCGCGCAATTCGCCACCCGCTTCGACAACGAAGTGGCGCACGCTGCGCTCCTCGAGGCAGGCAGCCATGCGATCGACCGCATACCCCTTGGCGACCGACGAAAAATCCAGGATCGCGCCGCCCGGTTGCAACAGGCGTCGCCCGGCATGGTCGAGCACCGGCTGACGCTCGCGCCGACGCGCGAGAACAGCGGCAACCAGCTCAACCTGAGGCGCCTGGAACCCCGGCTGATCGTAGCGCCCCCGGGCGCCGAAGCCCCACAGATCGACGAGCGCGCCAGCGGCCGGATCGTAAGCGCCGCCGCTGTCTGCCGCCACCTGCAGCGCATACTCGGCCACCGCGAAAAACTGCGGCGGCAGCGCGTGCCAGCTGCCGGCCGGTGCGCGGTTGTAGCGCGACAGCAGAGAGTCGACGTCCCAATGGCTCATTTGCGCAACGATCTCGTCCAGCTCGCGTTGCAGCGCGCCGGTGAGCACCGCGCCATCGGCGCCCGGCGGAAGCATCAGCCGCGCCGACCAGGTCGTGCCCATCGACGTGCCGGATGTGGTGAACAGCGTGCTGCCGCCGGGCGGCATGGCTGCGTCGACGTTCAGGGGAACAAGAATGGTGCGCATCGAGCCCGTGCGCCCTTACTGCGGCAGAACGTCGAGCGTGGCCGTGTAGCTGTAGCGCTTGGCGCCCGGCGCTGGCGGACCTTTCTGCGTCTCGAGCGGGAACTTGGCCGAGAGCCAGTACATATTTGCGTCCGGCACCGTGAACTTGACCTCGCCCTTGGCGTCAGTGGTAAAGCGCAGCTCGCCCAGCGTGCCGCGGTACTTGACGGCGCCCGGCACCATGCTGAACGGGAAATTCGGCAGGGGCTTGCCGTCGAGCTGGAAGCGGAACGTGATCGGCTCGCCCGCGCGCAGGTCGGACGGATTGGTGACGGGGATCATTTCGAGACCGACGCCGCTTGGCTTGAGCGCCGTGTCGTTCATGTCATTGGCCGAGACGAAGGTTTCCAGACGCGTGTGCGTGGTGCTGGTGGTCACGTCGGTGGCGCCGGCCGGCACTTGCGCGCCCGGTGTGCCTTCGACGCCGCGGAAGCGCTTGACCTCGCCGCCCAGCTTGTAGCTGCCCATCACGTTGTTGCTGACGATGGCCAGGCGGTAGGTGCCGTCCTTCGGCAGGCGGATGTCGATCGTGCTGCGGAATTTGCCGAGCACGGCGCCTTCGGCCTTGGTCGTCACGCCATCCGGGCCCGTGATCGTCAGATTGTCCAGGCGCAGCGGCACGTGGTGAAATTCGAACAGGCCTTCCGAGATCGCGCCGTCGAGCGTGACCCACGGTTCCTTCGCTTCGACCATGGCCGTGCTGGGCAGCAGCCAGCCACGGTGCGCCTGCGCGCTCATCGACATGCCGGCCAGGGCCAGGCCGAGCAGGGCGCCCTTGAGGATACGGTTGTGCATGGGATTCTCTCTTGATTGTTGTTATTGGAGTTCGAGGGCGACGGCGCCCAGTTCTTCCTTGCCGGCCGCATTCGCTGCGACCTTGCCCTTGCCGGTCCACGTGAACGGCACCTTGACCAGTTCACGCCCGCCCGCTTCGCGCGATGCCTCCACGACCAGCTTGTAGTCGCCGGCCGGCAGTTTGTCGAGACCGTGCTTGGCGCCGTCGAACTTCATCGTCTGGCTGCCCGTCGGACGGGTCGCGCCGCTGACACCATCGAGCGGGAATTTCGCATCACGCCCGGCCTTGCGCCACCACGTGCGCAGGTCCTTGACCCATTTGTCGCCGGCAGCATCCTTTTTCAGGTCGTACAGCACGGCGAGATTGGCCGCGACGCTCTGGTCGGCGCGTTCGAGCCAGATCGCCACGTACGGCTTGTGGTATTCGGCCACGTTCAGTTGCGGCAGGTCGAATTTTACGGACAGGTCGGCGGCCACGGCCCAGCCGGAAACGAGCGGCAGGGTCAGGACGAGCGAGTGGGACAGTTTCATTCTTGGTCTTCTCTCAGGTTGGAAATAAACGATCAGTGGACAAACAACAACGCCAGCACGGCCGGCAGCACGATGCCGAACCCGATCACCGGCCAGGTCGATGGCCGGTTGGCCGCGTGGTATTTCATGATCAAAAAGCCCGTGATGCAGAACACGATGCAGGCGACCGAAAAAATATCGATGAACCAGCTCCAGACGGCGCCCGTGTTGCGGCCCTTGTGCATATCGTTGAGCCACGAGATCCAGCCACGGTCGGTGCGCTCGAATTCGGCGCTGCCGTCGACCGCGATGCGCAGCCAGGCGTCGCCGCCGGGGCGGGGCAGGGCGATGTAGGCGTCTTCTTCGGTCCATTCGGCGCGCTGGCCGCGCACATCGACAGGGAACGCGCTGTTGGTCCAGTCGGCGATGCTGCTTGGCAGCGGCACCTTGGCGTCGGCATGTTCTTCGGCCCACTGCCTGAATTCGGGAACCAGTGGCGCCGGCAGCGTGGCTTTCAGGCGCGTGACCTCGGGCGTGGCCTTGATCAGCGCCGCGTTGTTCAGCGTCAGCCCGGTAAAGCTGAACAGCAGCATCGCCATCAGGCAGATTGCCGAGCTGATCCAGTGCCATTGATGCAACTGCTTGAGAAACATCGCGCGCCCCGCGCCCGGAAGGCGCTGAGGCATGCCGCCACTAGCGGTAGCGGGGGCAGGCGTACTGGTTGCTTTGGCCGATGCCGGTAACACGGGCTGGACGACATCAGGGGACGGGGCGGAGGTAGACATGCGTTAAATGATAACGATTATCATTTACAAGGTCAACGTGGTATTGACGACAACCGCACATTTGCCGGTGTGGTGCGAGTGTTCAAAAACACATTTGGTAATAAATTATTCTAGGAATGTAATCTGCCCTGCATGGGATCATGCGTTACAATCATGAGCGCAAACAGGCAGGATTTTGCACATGTATCGGTACTGAAACAGTC
>Ga0265798_10004904_pt1 | contig 18283 bp, 11 predicted proteins | sample P3T30metagenome_FD_192430 | JGI IMG/M metagenome (GOLD analysis project Ga0265798, IMG submission 192430) | Plant litter microbial communities from East Loma Ridge, Irvine, California - P3 T30 | ecosystem: Environmental > Terrestrial > Plant litter > Unclassified | place: USA: California... | reverse complement strand
CTGGTGGCGGTCGCGGAAAATGCCCTAGGATCTCAGTCCCTCAATGTGCATCACGTTCAAGCCACGTAGTTTGGCAACCGGATCGTTTCACGAACCTCTGGGTCAGTGAAGCGCCTACCGGGCGCATGTCGAGATTCATTCTGGGAAGAAGCGGTTTTCGGGCCTCGGTAGCCCAAGATGATCCCGCAGCGTCGTGCCCTCATATTCGCTCCGGAACAGCCCGCGCCGCTGCAACTCGGGCACGACGCCGTCCACGAACGCATCGAGACCACCCGGCAGCCATGGAAACATGATGTTGAAGCCGTCCGAACCGACCCCGAGCCACTGTTCCATTTCGTCCGCGATCGATGCGGGCGTACCGACGAACGCCAGCCCAGCGTAGCTGCCCGCTTTTTGCGCAAGCTGACGAATGGTCAGCTTCTCGTCACGAGCGAGACGGATCATGCGCTCACGAGCGCTCTTGCTGGCGTTCGTTTCGGGGATCTCGGGCAGCGGGCCGTCGGGATCGAAGCCGGATACGTCATAGCCGAGCATGCCGTTCAGCGACCCGATGCCGCTATCGTAATGGACCAGGCTATCAAGATGGGCGCGCTGCGCCTTTGCTTCGGCGATCGTATCCGCGACCACGACGAACGCGGCAGGCAATATCTTCAGATGATCGGGGTTGCGCCCGACGGCCCTCGTCCGACCCTTCACATCCGCATAGAAGCGTCTTCCGGACTCGAGCGTCGGTTCTGCCGCGAACACGACTTCCGCAGTTTCGGCGGCAAGCTGGCGGCCAGGCTCCGACGAACCGGCCTGGACGATGACCGGCCAGCCCTGCACCGGACGGGCGATGTTGAGCGGTCCGCGCACCGAGAGATCCGTACCCTTGTGATCAAGGACATGCATACGTTCGGGGTCGAAATAGATGCCTCGATCGACGTCGCGGATGAAGGCGTCGTCGGCGAAGCTGTCCCAGAGCCCTGTCACCACATCGTAGAATTCGCGTGCGCGGAGATAGCGCGCGTCGTGGTCCATCTGACCTTCATACCCGAAATTGAGCGCTGCGTCGGGATTGGCGGTTGTGACGATGTTCCACCCTGCCCGTCCCTCGCTGATGTGATCGAGCGACGCGAACCGGCGGGCGATGTGATAGGCTTCGTCGAACGTCGTCGACGCGGTCGCGACCAAGCCGATCCGCTCGGTCACCGCCGCCAACGCCGACAGCAAGGTGAACGGTTCGAACGACGTCACCGTATGGCTGCGCTTCAGGGCGTTCACCGGCATGTCGAGCACCGCGAGGTGGTCCGCCATGAAGAACGCGTCGAACTTCGCCGCTTCCAATCGCTGAGCAAAATGCTTCAGATGGCGGAAATTGAAATTGGCATCCGGATACGCGCCGGGATAACGCCAAGCGCCGGTGTGAATGCTGACCGGACGCATGAAGGCACCTAGGTGCAATTGCTGCTGGCTCAATCCTTGTACTCCAAAAGTTCGACCGAAGTCCTCGGAAGGATCCGCGGTTCCGGTACTTCGACGACGTGATCGGCGGGTACGTCGCTTCGCAACCAGACGTTGCCTCCGATCCGCGAACGCGCGCCGATCGTGATCGGGCCGAGCAGGACCGCCCCTGGGAAGATCACCACGTCGTCCTCGATCGTCGGGTGCCGTCGCACGAAGGCCTCCCCCACATCGCGCGCAGTGCCCGTTACCGATGGCTCTCCACCCAAAGTCACACCCTGATACATTCGGACCCGATCGCCGATTACAGCAGTCTCACCGATTACGATGCCGGTGCCATGATCGATGAAGAAGCTGCTTCCGATCAGCGCCCCTGGATGAATGTCGATGCCCGTCTCCCCATGCGCGACTTCGGCGATCACGCGCGCAACGAGCTCAGCCCCGAGTGCATGCAGACGATGTGCAAGCCGGTGGTGTATGATCGCCGCAACCGACGGGTAGGACAACAGTACCTCGTCAACGCTGCGCGCGGCGGGATCATTGGCGTATCCTGCCGCGATGTCTTGAGCCAGCGCGCGCCGCAGGCTCGGCAGGGCGGCCGCGAATGAGCCAACGATCCGGTCCGCCCGCTCCCCTTCTTCAACGCTATCGATCCACGGATGCACGATGCGGATCTCGAGGGCGATCTGCGCGGTCAGTTGCGCAAGCGTCGCTTCCAGCGTCTCCTCGACCCAACGGTTCTCGTTGCCAGAAGTTAGCTCAGGTGGCCCGAGCCGAAGGGGAAACAACGCAGCGCCGAGCTCTCGCAGAATTCTAGCCAAAGCCTGCCGAGATGGGAAACGAACTCCTCGCTCGGCATGGTTTGGATGGCCCCCTCCGGAATCAAGGCGTGCACGTCGCAATCCCTCGACGATGACGTTCAGGTCTCGAGGCAGAACCGTCGGTTGCTCAATGGGCTTGGCTTCGGTCATCGTTCACCCAATCGATCGAAGCCCACCAACCTTGAAACACCGATCGCCCCATCAGCCTCGAACGTCGCGCCATGCGTGCTCACTGTGTCGCCTCCCCCCAGAGTGCCGGGCGCGGGCGAACAAATGCTCCACCCTCCGTTTCGGGCTTCGTTCCAAGAGGTGCTTCCTGACGCAGGGCCGACCGACGTCTTCAATGAACTCCAGACAGATGTTCGTTCGCCGTGCGGGGCGACGACCTGAAACCGATACCTTGCGCGGTCTGTCGATACCGGCGGGGTCAGGTCCAACAGTCCTGCCTTCCATCGGAATGGGAATGCATAATCTTGCAAGATCGACGCATCAGCAGTGCCTCCGAGGAACAGGAAGCACATACTCCACCAATGGAATGGGATTAGATGCGAAGAAAAGTTAGCGTTCGGGAAAACGACGCTTCGTCCGCGCCAAACCGTATCCTGCGTGCGGTCTACCTGCGACCTTCAAACCACTCCGGTAGCGACTGGCAGAGCGATCAACGACTCGGTCGGATTGCGGCCGACCCGCGAAAGCTAAGCGGCTTCAGCCGCCGCGCAAAGAGCGACTGCAGTCGCCTAAGTTACCGCAGTAGCGGTCTTCTTGAATTCCATGAAAGAGGGGAAAACAGGATCTAATCCATACCAGCCGCTCCAGCGAGCATAGAAACCCAGAAGTTAAGACTTCGTGCACGAATGCGGAGATTCTGACTTTTTTTCATCGTTCAACGCCTGCGACACCGCGACCCGCAATCGGGTTGTCGGACGGACTCGCCATGGCATTTTTCTCCAAGGAAACCGGAATGCATATCAACGACAACGACCAAACAATCTTCGTGATCGACAACAGCGCCGGCGCGGCTCGCATCGTGATGACCACGATCGCCACACACAAATCGTCCGGGCCGGAACGCTTGCCGCTCTGGTGGTATCAGCCGAAAACCGACGACGAATTGGCATCGATCGGCGTCTGGCTGAACGAGCAGCGGCCGTCGTGGTCGACATGGCGCGATATCGCAGAGCGACAGGGACGCGACGCGGTCCAAGCCGAGATCGGACGGGCATGGTCAGAACACGCGATCGAAGCATGCGGTGCCGTGATGTTAAACCAGGGCGACGACGCACGGGATATCACGCTCTTCGCGATGCTCGTCACGCGAAACAGCGAGATCATCCGACATCGCTTCAAGTCGGCGTCGCTACGGAAGGCGTTCCTGAAATGGTACTTCACCGACGTCTCAGCAATCGGGACCTTCCTCCTGCTCGAGGGGTGTCTGATCGGCCCGGCGCACCTCGCCGGCCTAATCGACTCCATAGCCGCAGCCGAGATGGCCGGAGGCAAGTCGAAAGCTCGATCGCAACGGGTGCCCTCGCGGTTGCGCAAAGCCGCCTGATCACCGGGTCCGATATCCGGCGGCGCCAGTCGGCCGCCGGATACCCGAAGTCGACTCCGCGATCGATTGCGTCGGGTTCGAGGCGGTCGGACACGGTGGGACCGAGCAGCCGGCTGTCGTGCTCAATCAGATGATGGAGATCACACGCGCTGCGGGCTCGATCGGCATCCCGGGCCTTTACGTCACGGCCGATCCAGGATCGCATGACGAAGCCGCCAAAAGCGGCAACCTCAGCCTTCGGCTCGGCCTTGGCTGGGCTAAATCGCACAGCCTTCATACCGGACAAACGCCAGTGCTGAAGTACAATCGCCAGCTCATGCAAGCCTTGCGCTACGATCGTTTGCCGATCGCGAAGATCGTGAATGCGCAGGTGTTGAGGCTGGAAGACGCAGCCAAGGGCTACGACGAATTCGACAAGGGCATGGCGGCCAAGTTCGTGCTCGATCCACACGGTTCGATTGCCGCATAGAAAGAACGAAGAGTGGCATTTCGACGAACCGCCTACGATGGGTTCGTCGTCGACAAAGGGATCGGGCGAAATCCCGATTCCCTTTCGAACAACCCGTTCGACACGAGCGATTTCCCGCTCGACGAAGGACCATCGTCACCAGCGGGTCTTTTTGACTTGCCGCCCGTCGATCGCAAACTAGGCTCTTCGCCATAGTCGGTCGGCCAGTGGCATTGGATCCGACTCGACGGTTACGGGGTGGGTCATGACGAACGATTTTGAACAGACGGAGTTTTCGGCCGTCGAATTCGCCGAAAATCCCGAACCGCGGTGCCCGGTCATTCTGCTGCTGGATACATCAGGGTCGATGGGTGGTCGCCCGATCGACGAACTGAACCTCGGCCTCCAGGCATTTCGGGACGAACTCAACCAGGACGAGCTGGCGGCGAGCCGCGTCGAGGTCGCCATCGTGACGTTTGGTCCCGTCGCCGTCGTTACCGATTTCACTTCCGCACATCAGTTCGCTGCCCCCCATCTTACCGTGGGAGGGGCAACGCCCATGGGAGCGGCGATCGAGCAAGGCATCTCCATGCTCCGCGCGCGCAAGGGCGCGTATCGCGCGAACGGGATCAACTACTATCGTCCATGGATTTTCGTGATCACGGACGGCGCACCAACCGACAGCGTGGAGAATGCAAGGGCGGCCGTCGCGACCGGCGAGGATCGCAAGGAGTTCATGTTCTACGCCGTTGGCGTCGAAGGCGCGGACTTCAACGCGCTACGATCGCTTTCCGTCCGGGCACCGCTGAAGCTCAAAGGGCTGGCCTTCCGCGAACTGTTCAGCTGGCTTTCGTCATCACTGAGCTCGGTATCGCATTCGCAGACGTCGGATCAGGTCGCGCTCGTTAATCCGACCGCGCCGGACGGGTGGGCCGTGGCGGGTTGATCCATGCCTTGGTCATGGGCATGCGCTTCGGCGATCGGTAGTTCCCATCTTCGCACCGGCATCAGGTGTCAGGACGCACATCGATGTCTGGAGGTTGACGGGACACTGATCGCGATAGCGTCCGACGGTGCAGGGAGCGCAGCTCGCGGCGGAGAGGGAGCGGTGCTGGTATGCCGCACCCTAGCCACCGAGCTGGCGGCTGGGGTTCGGTCGGCACGTGATCTCGACGACGACGCGCTGACGCAGATACTCGACCGGGTGCGCGACAGGATCGCCCATGTGGCGGCCAGCCAGTCGGCCGCCATGCGCGACTTCGCGGCGACCGCCGTCGTCATCATCGCGGGACCCGTGGACACCCTCATCATGCATGTCGGGGATGGTGCCGCCGCCATACGGCACGAGGGGCGTTGGCAAGTCGGATCGTGGCCCGATGCGGGCGAGTTCGCAGGAACCACGTTCTTCGTTACTGACGACGGCGGTGCCAAGCTGCGCGTTACGCGATTGGGACACTCCGTTGACGAGATAGCCGCGCTTACCGACGGCTTGGAGCGTCTCGCGTTGTCGTTTGCCGACGAACGCGTGCACGTGCCCTTCTTCGAGGGGATGATGCGGCCCCTGGCTGCCCGCACCACGACCGGTCGATCACCGGACGTCAGTGCAATGCTGCGCAGTTATCTCGCTTCGCAGAGCGTCTGCTCCAGAACAGATGACGACAAGACGATCGTACTGGCCCGGCGCGCATGACCCCACCTACGGTTCTGAGCGCCAACCGATCACCGCTTCCCCTAGGTGAACTGGTAGGCCGCGGCGGCGAAGGCGACGTCTGGGCTGTTCGCGGAGACGACGGACTGGTCGCCAAGCTCTACACGGGTGGCAAGGCACCCGACCGGGAATCCAAAGTGAAGGCCATGCTGGACGCGGCACTGTCCGAGGGATCTCGTTTCGTCGCCTATCCGACCGCACTGGTATTGGATCCTGGCGGCCGCTTCGCTGGCTTCCTCATGCGCCGAATTGCCAAGGCGAAGCCTCTCTATCAGCTGTACAAGCCGATCGCACGCAAGCGCCACTTCCCCGCCGCCGACTTCCGCTTCCTTGTTCACGTCGCCCTCAACGTCGCCAAGGCGATGGCCTCCGTCCATGAAGCCGGATGCGTGATCGGCGACGTCAACGAATCCGGCGTTCTGATCACGGAAAAGGGCGTCGTCGCCCTCATCGACGCGGACTCATTTCAGGTCGAGCACGGCGGCCGCCGCTTCGCGTGCGAGGTGGGCAAGCCCGAATATACCGCTCCTGAAATACAGAATCGGCCGCTCAAGGACGTGATCCGGACGCAGGACCACGACACATTCGCATTGGCGGTGGTGATCTTCCAGCTGCTTTGGATGGGACGGCACCCTTTCAGCGGCACGTACAAAGAAGGAGACATGCAGCTCGAGCGAGCGATCAGCGAACACCGTTTCGCCTACAGCTCGCTCGACAGTCGGGACATGAGCCCTCCCCCTTCGGTCCCAGCGCTCGACTTCCTCCCGAAGGAGATGGGATCGGCATTCGAACAGTCCTTTTCCGCTACCGGGCGGGCGGGCCGGCCGAGTGCCGCAGTCTGGGTCAACCTATTGACCGGGTTGCAGAAGCAACTTCGTCCCTGCGGACGCGATCCGATCCACCACTTTCCGGCCATCGCAGGGCCGTGCCCTTGGTGTCGCATGCGCGACGAGTTGGGTATCGAACTATTCGTGCCACCGCCGCTTGCCGTCGGCGAAGCTCCCTCAACCGCGAACTGGACCGATGCCTTCGACTTATTGGCGGTCTGGCGGACGATTGATCGCGTCACGCCACCACCACCGGCCACGAAGCCAACCATGGCGACTCAGGACTCAGGTCCAAGCGTGGGGGCGAAAGCCGCCAAGAATGCGAGGGTTCAAAGAAAGCTGGTGGGGCTGGTGTCGTTGGCCGCCGCTGCCGCAATAATCTACGTGGCCGCGATGATCTGGCCAGCTTGGGCCGCAGTCGCGTGGTTTGGGTTCGCGCAGCTTCTCGGGCATGGAGACGAAAGAAGTTTCACCGGCGGCTTTCAGAAAGCTGATCAGGCATGGGCACAGGCCTTGGGCCAGTGGCGCTCGACCAGAGGCCCTGCCCGGTTCGACGCCCTGAAGGCTGAATTGGCGGAGGCCAGATCGCAGTACGAGGCGCTCGCGACCGAGGAACGCCAACGTCTTGCCGTAGATGAAGGAACCAGGCGCGCCGCCCAACTCAGGGCCTGGCTCGAACAGTTCCAGATCCGCCGCACGCACTTCAAAGGCATCGGAGCCGGCAAGATCGCCACGCTGGCTTCCTACGGCATTGAAACAGCCGCGGAAGTCGGCTCGATCAGGCTTCTCAGGGTGCCTGGTTTCGGTCCGATCAACAGCCAACCGCTGCTCGAATGGCGCCGCCGTCTTGAGGGACGCTTCCGCTATGATCCGAAACCCAATGCGGCTGACGTACAACGCGCCGCCTTTATACGCGCCGACATCACTGCCAAAGCAGGCAAACTCAGGAACCAGCTTGAGGCCGGCCCCACCCGGTTAGCCAAGTTGGCGGCCGACGTAGTTGCAGAGCAGCAGGTTCCATCACCTGAGCTCGCGGCACTCTGGCGAACGAGAACGCAGGCAGAGGCGGACCTCGTGCATCTGGGCCGGGCGGTGCCAGCGGCCACTCAGATCCCGCAGATCGGATCTTCGACGCAACCGATCTTCCCCCGTCCTATCGGCATACCTCGCCCGCACCAGTTCGGGCAGAAGGCAACCACGACGTCGACCACCTCCGCGTCGGCCATAGCAAAGAGCACCCCAACGTCTGCCTCCCTCCAATGTCCAAGTTGCGGCTCGAGCATGGTTAGGCGGACGGCACGACGGGGTCCGAATGCCGGTAATGCATTCTGGGGATGCAGCCGGTATCCTGGTTGCCGGGGGACGCGGCGCATCTGACCGAGCTTGCTCGGCTCACATGACCCGCAGAAGTCGCTACCCGAACGAAACCCCGGGCTCGCCGTATTGAGGCAGGGCGAAGGGAAGTTTGTAAAAAGCGGTTCCATCGCGGTCGAGCACCCCATCGTGTCCGATACCGAGAAGGATATGCCAATCAGACACATGCCCTGATTTTGGACGTGCAACGCGACGGAAGATGCACTATACCGTTCGGTATGAAAATGGGTTGCCTTAGTTCCCCAGCCGTCGGCCGGCCTCGTGAATTCAATTTCGATACTGCTCTCGCAGCCGCACTCGGCGTCTTCTGGCGCAACGGGTACGAGGCGTCGTCAATGGCCGATCTGACGGCAGCGATGGGTATCACGAAACCAAGTCTGTACTCTGCGTTCGGCAACAAGGAGGCGCTCTTCAACAAGGCCCTCGATCTCTACGAACGGGAAAAGCTCGCCTACATGACATCCGCTTTGTCGGCGCCGACGGCGCGTGCCGTCGCCGAGCGACTGCTACGCGGCGCTTTGGAAATCCAGACGAGCACCTGCAATCCCAAAGGTTGCCTCGGGGTCATCGCGGCATCGGCGTGTGGCGCGGAAGCCGAATCGATCAAGGCCCACGTCCTTGCTCGCAGGGCATCGTCGGAAGCAGCGGTTGTTCAGCGGTTCGAAGTAGCCAAAAACGCTGGCGAACTCCCCGACGATCTGGAGCCGGAAGCGCTGGATCGCTATCTGTTCGCCGTGATGCAGGGTTTGGGTGAAGGATTGAAGCCTCCCTGCGGCACCATCGACATGCTCTCGACGCCGCCTGCGATAAATGCCTCTCCGGAACCGATCGCGATCTGGCCCGCGATCGCATGGATGGCGTACATCGACGAACCGCAGAAGCGGTTGATCGTCGCGCCGCCGACCTCGATCGACAGTCCCGCGAGCAGCGAGGCGATGCGCGCAATGTTATTGCCTTGCGCACCTTCGGCGTACGCGCATCCCATGATCACGTCTTCGATCAGGCTCGGATCTATACCGGTCCGGTCGACAAGGGCCTTCAACGCGATGGCCGCAAGATCGTCAGGTCTGAAATCCTTCAACGCCCCTTTCCGGGCGAACGTGAACGGCGTCCGGACGTAGCCCGCGATTACGGTATCAGTCATATGGAACCTCATCCATTATATTATGATTATCAGATATGCTGTGCTTTAGACGCCGCAAGGGCGGGAACTCGGCACGTTGATCCATCCCTAGCGCCACGGCGACCTGTCGGACGCAAACGGTGGATCAACGGTAACGCGCAGACACTGGCGAGTCCGATACCCCATTCAAATCCTCGCAAACCTCGGGACACATGCCCCGAAGGTCTTGCTCTCAATGAGGCGCAGACGCCTCTGAAAGCCAGCGATCGAATTTGAACGGGTCCGTTAGCTGACCTATTGATTGCCCGCGGAGCGCGTTAGCCCGAATGTGCCGTCGTTCTCACCGGGGCACGAACGAGCAGGAACGGGTACTTGGATTGTCCGACACGCAGCCGCTTCATTTCCCCGCCCGACATCACGGCCGCAGAGATCGGAGTCGCTGCGCTAACTTGGATACTCGAAAATTCTAGTCGATGTCGGCGCGCAACGCGTCGAGCAAAGTGGCACGCAGAGCCCGCCAGCGGTCGCCAATCGCATCGTAGCCCGCCGTGACGAGACGTTGAACGCGCGTCGCATCGGCCAGCACGTCTCCGATTGTGGATCGCACCTGGGTTCCGAGTCTGCCTGACGCGGCGAGGTACCTCGCATAGCTTCCGATGACGCTGGGATGAGCGTCTTCTCCAAGCCGCTTGACCAATCGATCCTCGACGTCGACGTCACACTGCACACGCCGCACGACAGCCATGTTCGTGATCCGTTGCGCGTCGAATTGAGTGTGTCCGCTGCGCAGGATCATCGCGTCGAGGAAAGTCGTAAAGGTGTCGGCATCCGCCCGAGCGCCAACAGCATGCATGGCCGCAGTCCATGCCCCGAAATCATGGAGCTCGTCCGGATGTCGTGGCAGCGGCAGGGCTTCCGAGTGCGGGGCATAAACCGCGAGCGCGACCGCGTTCGGCTCGAAGGGCGCCCTGACGTAGGCTTCCTCAAGCCTGGCGAGCAACGACTGGTCCGTCGGGAATTCGGCGGCGAGTATCAGCGCGATTTCGCCGCATACCATCGCACCGTTGTTGTCGCCTGGAGGCTTGGCAAGTGCCTGCATGCAACGATCGAGCAGCAGTCCGCTCCGCGGTCGTTCGGCGGCAAGGGAACGCAACGCCGCGGGTGTCGGTGGCATTGTTCCGGACTCCGCAGACCGGAGAAACGCCGCACGAGCGGCAGGTGATGCCGACGGCGAAGACGCGAGTATTTCGTTGAGGCGACTTCCGTGGTCTCCGTTGGCAAACCGGCCAGCGAGCTCTTCACCGAATGCATCGAGCAGCAGATCGTACTTTTCGCAGATGAGCCGCGCCAATGAAGGCGTTTTGTCGAACCAGCCACCCGCCTCGAGCTGCAACCGCCCATTGTAGTCCGGCATGTCCACGATTGGGGTCAGGTGCCCAAGCGTGATGAGCCCCGCAAGCGCGACGCTACGCCGCACGCTATGATCGCTGCCGACCGCATTCATCTCGAGTAAGAGTTCGTCCTTCGCCCGATCGATCACGGCCGGATCCGTCAGAGATCCCAGGCGCGTTGTGGTCATGCGGATCCGCAGGTCCGCGTCGGCCTCGAGCGGTCCATTCTCCAAAAGGGACTCCAGCGTGGTACCGGCGGATCCCGTCGTCGCAGCTTCCACCATCAGGGATCGGAGCTCGGTAGGGAGCGGCGTTGCGATGCCCAATAGGGTAGCTGCGATCTCCGGGTCGTCACCGTATCCCCTGGCGAGAGACGATAAAGGTGGCTCAAGCCCTCCCAACCGGCTTAAGGCGAGAGCGCGCACTCGCGGGTGCTTGGCGAACGTTCGAAAAAGCACATCGACATGATCGTAAGCTGCACGCCCGTAGTCGCCGTCACTCAGAATTGCATCGACCGCCTCGTCGTCGCGGTAGTCGCAACCCAGCGCCTCCAAAGCTGTAGCAAGCATGTCTCGGCGAACATCAGACTGCTTCGCGACACTCAGCACCCTGTCACGCGCCTCGCCCGGATCCGCGATGATCTTCGGGAGCAACGCGACCAGGTCGAGCAGCCGTTCGTCCGGCAGTGCGAGCAGCTCCGAAATCGCAGACCCGACAAGCGGGTGTTCCCGTCCCCATCCACGTAGCAGCGCATCCAGCGACCAGTATCGATCCATGGATCTGTCGCCTCTGAGACCCTCGAGCAGGATTGTAGCTATCTCATCGTCCGGCACTACCTCGGCGTAATCCGCGAGCTTGTGCATTCCGATTATACGGTGTTTCGGGTCGGCCCAGTGAGCGTTGGCGGCGGCGCGGATGTCCGGGTCCAACAGCGCGAAACGCCCAACGTCGGACCAGACGCGGCCCCAGTGCATGACGTTGAAAGGCCGTTCCTTACCAAGCTCACGTTTGATGAAGGAACGAATCTCGGGACGATCGGTCGAGCAGTAGAGAACGTAACTGAACGCAAGATCATATTCCCAAGGCGATTTGAAGTCGCCACTTGCTCTGGCAAGCGCTCCCGCCATCAATTCATCGTCGTTCGGCCAGTACTTAAGCAGCATCTCCCCGGCCATTGCGCGGTAGGAGTGAGAAACGTCGCTCCAGAATAGCTGAGCCCGAAACGCCACCCACCGGTCGGCGTCAGTCGCACGGCCACTTTCGGCCCGCCCGAACGATCCAAGGAGCCTCAGCTCCGCACTTGCAGAAGACACCGCATCGTCCGCCAGCGCGGTGGTCTCTGCGTTTGTGGGCCACCCGAGCACCAATGCCTCGAGCATTGCGACTGAAGCGTCCAGGTTGCGGGACGCTGCGAGACACTTCACGAGCACGGACATGGCATCCGCCGAGCCTGCGAAGGCCCTGGCGTAAGCTTTCGCGGCAGCTCGTCGCATACCATCATCCTCGTCGTGCAGTGCCCGCAGAAGCGCATCCGACAGCGTCGGGCTCGACTTCCATTGGCCAAGCTGGGTGACAAGCGGGTAGAGGTAGGTGGACCGGGCGGGTGCCCAATTACCGATGCGCTTCCCGATCTCGGAGGTAAACGTCGGCTCCCCAAGCCCCTTCAGGACCGTACGCAAGGCATCCTGCCGCTCTGGCAGATAATCAGATCCCTCGATCCGGCCGAACGTCGCGTGAGCTAGCCGTCTGGTAGTCGCTGGAGAACGCGTCGTCGCTCCGAACGCGATTTCTCCGAGCAAGGCCAACCTCTGTATCCCAGCGACCTCGTCTGTTGCAGGCTCCTCGATCACCGAGACGAGACGATCAAATTCGTCACGCCGATGAAGGCCGGCGAGCAGATCGGAAAGCACGTTGCGCCAGCGGGCTTTACCCGAATGCTCACGAACGAAGTCGCAAATTTCGGAAAAAGGTCGTCCGGCAACGTGCTCGGCGGCAAGGTACTCTTCAAAGCTGGCATGCACGAAGCCGATCTGGCCGGGCGCCTTCTCAAGAAGGAGGCCTTGCGTCTCCGCATTAACGGAAAGGATTTCCGCCGCGGCACCGGCGGCCGTCGCAATCGGAAGGCCGCACCCGAGAGGCGACGCGAAATATTCGCGGAGCAGGGCTCGTGCCTGCGGTTCCGCCACGCCAGCTCCTCCCGGCGATTGACGGATCTCGAAGGCGAGCCGGGCGATGGCGGCCCGTCGCTGTAGGGGATCCTCGACATGCCGTAAGCGCGGTTGGATATCTCCGGCGGCATTAGCGCGGCTGACCGGATGAACCTCGAGGAGGATCCGCACCAGCTGGTCGTAGACCTCGATCTTCGTTCGCGGCAGAATCTGACCGCGAAGGGCGAGAGTAACCAAGCCGATCAACAGTAGCGGAGTCCCGGCCAACACCGCCAAGCCCGTGTCCCTCGCAAGTTCAGCCATGAACTGCTTGTTGCGCAAGGCACCGTTGACGGCGGACCCACCGGCGGAAACCGGCGCATGCCGTTCGAACCACGTCGCAGCGATCGCGGCTTGCTGAGGGTTCGAAAGGGGAGCCACGGATCCCCGCTTCCATGCAGCCGGGAGAGTTCCGATCCGTTCGAGCCCTCTGGGACGGCCGGTAACGACGACGGAGATGTCGTGCGCCTCCACGGTCGTGATCAGCGTGTTCAACGTGGTACGTGCCGCCTGCTCGGCGTTCCACTCGTCCAGTCCGTCGACGAGCAGAAGAACACGCCGCTCGTCGATCGCCCGTTCTATGAAATCGTCGATGCCCAAAGTGAGGACCGGCCGAAGGGATAGGCGGACTATCTCCTTTATTCCCACCTGCGCGCCGGCCCGCGCCGTCTCCGCCGCCCAGCGCGCGAAGGAGATGAATATCGGCACATGGGAGCCCCACCGCTCCCCCAATTCCGGAAAGCATGTGTTGGTATTAAGCAGATCGAGGGCGATCGCGCGCAGGATCGTGCTTTTCCCAGAACCGGCATCGCCCATGACGACGAGCCGTTCTTCGCCGGTCAGCCACTCCGATAACGGGACGCGGCGATTGCGCACGCGCTCGGCGCCGATGTTCGACTGGTTGAGGTCCGTCATGCGACGTTGGCTTGGTCCTCCCGCTCCTCCAGTCCCATCACCGGTTCCCAGTGCGGGGTCGGGACGTTCCGAGAGAGAAGCCGTCTCCTTCACCGAAATGTCGGGCTTCAGGAACCGCTCGAGTAGCGTCAGGGCACGACCTGTCTCCTCTGGCGCAACCGAGCCGAAACTGCCGGGATCGAATAACTGAAACTGCGCATCGTAGACGCGAGCCATCTGATGACGCAGTTTCGAGAATTCGGTGCCGTCGAGCCGAACACCCAAAGCAGCCGCAGCCTCGGGACCAAGCACTGCCTCGACCCAAGGCCGTCCGAAGAAGTCATCGACGATTACGGGAAAAGCCCGAAGGGCGTGCGTCAGCTGCTCTCCGTCCAGCACTTTGAAAGTGATGCCACGCGCCTTGAGGCGTGCCGCCTGCCGCTCGATCTCCTCCTGCACTGCAGTCGAGCCGAGCCCTACCTGGACAACAAGGGTGAACTTTGAGGACCGGTCGACCCATGAGCCGGCGAGGAAAATCGCGACCGCCGCCTTTACCTTGGCGGCACCGAACGACTTGTGCCGTTTCGCTTGCAGGCAATGGTAGGATCCGTCGGATCTCCTGGCATATATGTCGATCCCCTCCTGAGCCTCCCCCTGCAGCCCGTACCGTGCGGAATGCTCGACATTCGCATCGGTCGACGCCAAGCGATGACATAGTCTCTCGAAGTTCTCCCAGCTGAGTTCACCGAAGGGCAGAGCGTGATCGCGCGTCCGCACCGGCAGGCGATCGGGGACCGCATCCGGCGGGGTCATGAGACCTGGAATGACCGTAAACGGCATGCGGTGTGAGGGGCTCGTCATCGTGCAACCATCCATATCGACAACGGTCGACGACAACGAGGCTGTTGTCGCATTCCATTCGACGGCTGACGGAACGTGACGTCATGCTAAATCACGTTCCAGGCCTCCGCCTCCAGTCCTAGCGCTGTTGGAAGTTCAGCCCACTCGTTGTAACTGCATTCACGCCGATTGGGTTATCGCGAGCGTTCAAAAGCAGGCTCAGGCCTATCTATGGTCCCACAGCCGCCATTACGGCGAAATTGAGCGATTGGTCGCGTCAGACGTCCGACAGGACGTGAACTCGTCGATCGATCAACACGTCACGGATCGCATCGCCGAAATCCTTCATGTGAGCGGCCGCACTGTGCGCCCGCAGATCGTCGCGGCGTTCCCACTTCTCTATGACGGCTACCGTTTCCGGACCGAGCGGTTGATCGGCGTGCTCCACATTTACGACGGCGCGGTATTACAAGCATCCCTGCTCGGCGAGGACGTTCGGAAGGTTTACCGAGCCCATCGAACGTGTCGAAGCCAAGACGCTTCGGCGGTACACATTCTCTTCGATCTGCTATTCGAATTCTCATGCCATGAGCGGCCAAGGACCTCCACATCGACAGGATGGTCGAACGGGATCGCTTGCCGCGAATGTCTTCAATCGCGATACGCTCGTCCGTCGGATCCGCGGCAGCTGACGAACGAGTGGACGGAGGATAGCATCGCGCGCTTCATTACCCGGTCCGAACTGCGTGGTTACGCCGCCTCTCGATCGCCAGCGGAGCAAGTCGCATTCCGACGCGCCGCCGCAAACCGCCCGCCGTCAGGCGCCACCTTCCTTTCGCATTCCAGCAAGGACGACGACCTCGTAGTAGGTGCCACGTTGGTGCTCGAAGGGCACGGCGCGCGCGTCTACGTCGATGAGATCGATCCCGAGATGCCGCCCTACACCAGCGCCGTCACCGCAAGCCTGCTCAAGACCCGCGTACGACAATCGCATCGATTCGTACTTCTCACGAGTAAGAACAGCAAAGACAGCCGGTGGGTCCCTTGGGAATTGGGCATCGCGGACGGGTACAAGACGCTGGACGAGATCGCGCTCTTCCCATCCTCCGACGATGCCTACGACATGACCTGGGCATCTTGGGAATACCTTGGACTGTATCGACGCATCGTTTGGGGATCGATGACGGACCGTACAGAGCCGCTATGGATGGTACTGGACCACAAGGCAAATACAGGGGTGCCTCTCGATCAATGGCTCACTGGGAAGTAACCCGTTGAGGTCCAGACGTTCGTAAGTCTTCATTCTCCGATGCTTTTCGTTGGCCACGATGGATGGCCGGCCGCCGTCGTTACCAAATCCTCACGTTCAGATGCCTTACTGAATGTCGGAATCGTATCGGCGTCAGTTGTGGGAAAAGTTGAAGGGCAAGACGGACATGTATGAGAAACTCAACGGAATCGAGATCGTCGCGACCCTCGCAGATGATCGTCCATACTGGCGGCTTGAGGCCGCAGACGTCCATCGCTGGGTCGGCTCGCTTCCGCCCTCGGCAACGCAGGGCAACGTCAGTCGCATAGAGTGTGTTGGCGAAGCTTGGGACGGCAGTTCGGATGTCGTCGTGGGCGAAGTCCCTTGGGGCAAGGATCTGAAGGCGCGGGACATAGACAAACTGCTCGACAATCTTCGCAGCGGTCTGAGGGCTCTACCGACTGATCGGATTGCCATGCCGACATCATCCAGCGTCCGCATCTGCCGCATTGCCTCGAGCACGTTGCTGATCATTGACTTTGATTTCGTGGATTTCATTCTACCCCTCGCCATTAACGGGAGCCAACCGATCGGAAAACGTGCCCCATCGATGGCAACCGTTGCCGGTCAGATGCTTCAGTTCCTGAAGGGGGCGGATGCGACGCGTGCCGGCGTCGTCCGACGTGAATCAGGCATGCGTCGTGCGTTGGAGGAGACGGCAGCCGAAATCGGCCACGGAGCAGCTCCATTATGGCTGCGTTTAGGGCATGTTCCCTACTACGACGATCCGAGGCATCTACTCGACGTGGGCTACGTCGTACTGTTCGCGACGATCAACGAAACCCTCTTGTGGGCCCCGACCGGATCCGAGCGCATTCACACGGTTCAGGAGGTCCGCGACCATCGAACCTACTACGCCCAGAAGCACGCTGCGCGAGCTACGGTCCTTCAGGGTCTGCAAGCAACCAATTCGGTCGGTCTCATCAGTCAGACGGCTCTCGCCTTCATCGCGGACAAGGGACTCGATCCCGGTGAGACGCTCGAATCGGCGATCTCCTCCGCCTTGGCTGATCATCGGAACCGCATCCATTTCGAACGCGGCAAGACTTCGGAATCGCTGCACTACGAAGATGGCCACCTGCTGCTGTCGTTGAGCTTTCCCGGAGGGCACTACTATCGTGACTGCCTCACGATTTGGGGGGATTATCCGCCCTCGATCATCGCCCAGGCCGAAGGCAAACTGATGCGGAATTTTCTAGATCATGTCGCCCTTGCCGGCGAAGACCTCCTAGTGACGAAAGTCGAAGCGCGGGACGGCGCATTGGAGCTGTATCACGCGATACGAAGCGTCGCGATCCCCCGAACGCATCACGACGCAGAGGCAATGCCCAATGCCGCCTGATCCACCTCCGTCTCGGGCAATCGCCAACAGGCCATTCGTCCGCGAGCCTCGCAAACAGGGTGAAGACGAGCGGTACCCAGTGGCGAGCGATGAGTGGCGATCGTCTCTTGCCGTCTCGCCGTCTTGGTGCCGACGTATCAATGCTGAACGCGCCCCTCGATGACATCGGTGGTCCGACGGCGTCCAATGAAAGGGCCGACCATGAACGGAGCGACCGTCGACAGCGCTCGAGCTGACATGACCACCGATCAGCTATGGTGGCGTAGGCGGACGTCCGACATACTATCGCTCGCGACGAGCATTCGGGCGTCACCGATCAGGTGGCAGCGGAATATGATCGATTGGTCTGGCATCCCTTGGGATGGCAGATCGGCACTCCGCGTCGGAGACGTCGCGGTGCCCGCCAACGATGTTCGTCAGCTTGTGGCAAACCTGGAACTCCAGACTGAGCGACTGCGCCAAGAAAGGGTGACGGCACCTGCCGCGAAGGATGTGCGCGTAGCCATAACCGGACCGAACGAACGGGAATGCCTGACAATCGACGTCGATCTGGCAGATTTCATATTGCCGATCGCCGTCGAGGTGTGCGCGTTTGCCAATGGACCGGCATCACTCACTCGAACCGTCAGTGAGGTGATGCAGCACGTCGAGGCTGCCGTACGGAACCGTCGGACCGTTGCTCGACGCGAAGTCGCACTGCGTGGGGCGTTGGAGAAGACCGCGGCGCGGATCGGCGCCGGATGTGTTCCGCTCTGGCTGCGCATGGCCCCAATCCCGTCGGCTGAACCCGCCGATCGGCTTCCTCTCCGTCACTACACGGTGGTGACTACGCTACTAGACGACTCGCTATCTTACTCGCCGAGTCCGTCCGAGCCCGTCTGGACCAATGCTGACATACGGGATCATCAGCGCCTTCACGGCCGAACGCAGCGCCGCAGGACGACGCTTCTCGGAGATCTACAAGCCTCGGGTTCCATCGGTTCGATTACGGACGTTTCACTGGC
>Ga0265798_10004903_pt1 | contig 18283 bp, 21 predicted proteins | sample P3T30metagenome_FD_192430 | JGI IMG/M metagenome (GOLD analysis project Ga0265798, IMG submission 192430) | Plant litter microbial communities from East Loma Ridge, Irvine, California - P3 T30 | ecosystem: Environmental > Terrestrial > Plant litter > Unclassified | place: USA: California... | reverse complement strand
CTAACGCTCGCTACGTAAGAAGGTATTCACGCTTGCTTGCTTGATTCTGACAAGACTCCATATCCATGCCCCAGCATCATCCGAATCCATCCTAGTAAAGGTACAAGAACAAGTGCACATAAAAATAATGCGTGAATGTATACAGTCCAGTCCGCTCAAGCGCCCCGTTCCAATCTTACCAAATACTCCAATCCAAAAGGGTCAGACCGCATAATACACCGATCATACGTAGCACTCCCCAGGAACCTCCCCTTCACAAAAGTGTCCGGTCCAAAAAAAAAGTCTCCGAGCAAGTCAACCTGCCCGTACACGCGTCGGACGAGTTCAAGCGGCGAAACTGCCAGCCTAACATAAACCTGCTAACCGAAACTAAAACGAGTCGCTGAAGAACTGGCTGGCGAGAACAATGTCCTTGTCGCCTTGGGCAAAATCCCAGCCGACTATTGTCGGGTCCTGGCTACAACAGATGATCCTGCGTGCATCAAACTGCAGCTTGAAGACGCGTGAGTTGGTGCCCTGGTTCGTTACCGGGCCGGCGAGCGGATGTGGGTGGTGGTGATGATGTCCATGGTGGTGATGATGTGCTGCGTTGGGGGCGGCAGCAGCAGCTTGCTGGGCCGGCGCTGCTGGCTGAGCGGCGGTCGCAGTGGTCTGAATAGCTGTGATGCCAGCAGCGTTCGCTGTGACTGTGGTAGCGGGTGCAACTGTGGTAGTTCCTTGACCGGCTTGTGAGGCAGCGTGCAGCGCTTGGGCTTGTTGCGCTAGAGTGTTGGCTTGTTGCGCCTGTGCCTGTGCCTGCTGAGCGAGCGACTGGAAGGTGTTTTGAGGAGCAGCCTGTGGGGGCTGCTGGGCGTTGGCCGGCTGTGCCTGGGCTGCTGGAGCTTGCGCTGGAGCGTGTGCTGGAGCTTGTGCTGGGACTAGTGGCCTTCGCGGCCGACCGCCTGCGTTCCTCACAGCCTCATTCTGGAGCAATGTATGGTTCTTCTCCCAGGCGCCGTCAGGTCCCCGCTTCCAGATGATGACACTTTCGTCGTAGGAGCCGGACACGATTCGGGCCCATTTGCTACCGCCTCCACCAGGTGGCAGCTTAGCTCCGTAAGCAAAAATAGCCTTCGGATCTCTGGAGCCAGCATTCCGAGCACGGCGCTGGTCTCGGGTAAGGTCTGTTGAGACGAGGCCCCTGTGCTGCGCCTCAAAGAAATTACGGTCTATAGCACGCGCTTCGGCTTCAAGCTCTTCTTCATTTCCGGGAAGGTCACCAAATTGAGCTTGCACAGTGCGCACAAGGTTCGTGTGGCCCTGTAAACACGCAACCTCTGCGCCTGTCGCTCTATCGAAGATGCGCACAGTTTCATCACTGCTGCCGCTGACAATTCGTCGTCCGTCAAACTGAACGCAAGCAATGCCCTTGCTGTGACCGGAGAAGGTGCGCACGCATGCGCCAGTCCGTACATTCCACACTTTGACGCTACGATCTCCCGATGCAGACACGATTTGACCATCAAGGATCTGAATGGCATTGACAGCTGCACCGTGGCCCTCGAGTGTCATGATGAGGCTGTATGGCAGCAGTGCCTTGAAATGTAGGTGCTGGTTCTCAACCTGTTCTTGCATATTGATGATATAGGAAGGGAATTTGGCCGCGGACTTCAAGGTCGACGAGGGGTACGTATCATCAGTAGGCCACATCTGTTTTCGGTTCCACACTTTGATGGTTTTATCCTTGGAGCATGTGACCAGATAGCGATCGTCGAACCTGAGGTTGAGCACTGACTCAGAATGGGCCTGCTCGATCTCCTTCAAGATGCGACCAGTGGAGAATTGCCATAGGATCACCCTACAATCGGAGCCTCCGGAAATGATGATGTCTTGTTCGGGTCGCTCATCGAATTGCAGGCAAAGAACGGATGCTTTGTGGCCTCTAAGAGGCTTGTGTATCAGACGCTGTGTATCCAAATTCCACACCCCAATGGTATGGTCTCTGCTGCCACTGACGAGATATTTGCCAGAATATTGTATCGTGTACACGCACTCCGTGTGGGCTTCTTCAGGATGGTTGGGGTGCGGGAGCTGGAAGTTGGTGAAGCGGCCAGCATTCCAGTTCTCTTCGAGGCGGCGCTTCTGCTTGTACAGATACTGCCAGTTGACTTTTGGCTCCGGGCCAAGCAGCATCAGTGAAGGCTGCACGGGGAAGCCAGATGTGTCTGATGATGTGGTTGCTCTCCGCTGAAGCTGTTTCTGTGTTGGAGACTGGTTTTCGAAGGAGAGGCCTTCCATCCTGTCTTCTGTCCTCGTTGAAGGGCTGTCGTCCGCCTCAACAGGGCCGTGTTGCTCTCCCCAGGCCGAGCTTCCGCCTGGCGTGCCACCTATCGACAGCGGCTCTAGCCTGTCGCGTATGCTGTGCTCCGAGGATGAGGAAGGACCGTCGCCAAATAGTGGTCGCTCGCGCGCTCGCTTCTTACTCGAGGGCTTGTCGTAGTCCATGTCTTCAGCCGCCCGCGGTCGCGTCTTGCGCTCCTTTTCCTTCGATTCAGCGCGTTTCTGCTTCTCTGCTTCTTCGAATGCGCGAACTTGAGGGAAATTGCTGTTCCAGCCTTCTAAGCGGAATAGCAGCTTCCATAGCGGGCTGTCCAGGACGCGGTTCCTCCATGCTCGTGACAGTGTCGATGAGCGCAGCAGTGTTTCTGGGTTCAGATATGAGAGGATCTGGAAGGTGATTTCGGGTGGGAGGTGCAGGACGGGATCGAGGTGTAGCAGCGGGTTTAGCTTCTCGACTATGCTTGCTATCGACGATGTTCGGAGCGACCGTAATATGGCGTAGGCGAATTCTATTACTTCATCAGTATGTTCCATAGAAAAGACATGTATTCCCCGTACCACTGCGCTCGCCTTCGCTCAGCGCCACCACCCAGTCGGGGAGGGCAAGTTGAGAGTCAGGCTGCAGGCCGTCCTCTGCCAGCGGAAAGTCGTGCCGCATGACCATGTCGCCCTCTGTCTGGCTTCGTGTGTCTTCCGAGTAGCCCTCATCGAATCTGTTTGCGCTCATGGACGAGGCTGGGCGGAAGGGATGCATGTACGGAGGCCCTGAGTATTGTGCAGCGGCATTGCCGAGCGGACCTGCCATGTTTGCAGTGAGTGGAGTTGATTTAGGAAGTCGCGAGTGACCGCTCAGAGATGGAGCGTAGTGAGCGTTCTAAAGCGAAGGTGGGAAGAGTTTATGGGTGGGTCATGGGCTGCAGCGAGGGTCACCCGGTTGCCTGGCCCGGGTCGGGCAGTGTGGATGTGGATGTGGATGAGTGAGGCTAGAGTGTCGCGCGCTGCTTTGACTTTATACCATGGAGGCGAGTGCGTGTGATGTGTGCTGTGCGGCGGCGTGGACGTGTGTGCGGTGGTGTCGTTATTGTTGTTGTCGTCGCAAGCTGGTTGAGCCTCGAGGTCGCTGGTCGTCGCTTCCGCATAGGTACGGCGCTAGTGCGAATCAAAATCTCGCGTGGACCCTTCATTCACCACCACGGTACACATACGCACATGTGCCGCTGCTGCTAGCCGTACGCGAACGTCTGGTCACTAGAGCAGTATGAGACATGTGGAGACGAGGTGCCGCATTAGCTTGAGTAGGTCTAAGTAAGCATTTGGCTCTTGAATGCCCAGGGAAGCCCACGGAACTGCCTTCTACGGAGGTGCTCGTAACCTCCAGGACACACTCAATGCCAACGTCGTCGACTCAATGTTCACGAAAGCCTTCATAATGAAGAGATTTAACGAATGTTCTGTTCACAATATCCACTATAGTTTCAATGTGATCACATATCTCAGTAAAGCAAGGCGTGAGCCGAGGACTTGGGGTTGCCGTCTGATACACGGGTTCGTGGTTGACCTTCCATCTCCAGGACAGAACAGCAGAGACGTGAGATATCCGAGAACCTTTTTCAAGAAGTACACCATGCAAGATTATCCAACAAGGCAATCTGCCTAACAAGCATGAAGCACTATCAACACCCTCGCAGCATTGCGTTCCTATCAAAATCGGCGACCGGCACCTGCCAAGCGCCATTGATCAGACGACCTTACCTCGCTCGCTCGCATGACAGCCAATACGCTGGATAGATGCTGCGATGCCCGGCGCGTAGACGAGAACCATCAGTGTGGCAGTCGACAGTGCAACAGGCGGTGAGGTGTTGCCCGATACGGCTTGTTTGTATATATGACACACGGCAAAGATAGAGGTCGAGAGTACCGGTCGACCTCCACGGGCCGTGCTGAAGCTCAGGATGGGCGCCGGCACTTGCACGTCGATCGCAGCCACAAGCAGCGGCTCTGCCGAGAGAAGAAAGTCGAACGTGCGGAGGTGTCGTTGTGCATGCTACACAAGCGGTCGAGGCAAGGTGTTGAGTTTGCAGGTGGCTGACGGCAGAGTTTGGTCGAACAGGCTGTCAACCACTGTTCGCAGCACATCGGCCACGCGCCGTCGCTGCCAGTCACAGGCGAACGAGGGGCGGTGACAGCAGACAGTACAAAGTGCAAAGACGGGCGGCGGATAAAGGATGCTCGAGTACCCATTCATTATTCTAGGTGCTCTTGTTGCCCAGCGTCACGTGAATGCAGCCCGACAAGGTGAAACAAGTCCCCTTTTGAGACGTCGACGGTCGGACAGCGTTGTGCATCTGGCATCCCGCACTGCACTCGTCACATCCGACTGTCGCATAGACGACGTCGAGTCTCTGTGCTGAGCCCTACCAGCACCGTTGGCTTCCTACACAGTACACACCTTCGCCACCATCCCCTTGCGCCTGGCTGTCAGCGCCTCCTCCCCCAGACTAGCCGCGACCCTGCCCAGCGATCACCCTTAGCGCCTCGATCTTTCCCAGCGCAGTCCCAGCGCAGTCCAGTCCACGCCCGACCAGCACCGCGCTGCAGGAGATGTGAGAAGCGGCCGCTACCATGGCCACAGCTTTCAACGTAGCGTACTACGGCCTCCCTGCCTCGACCGCGCAGCACACCCACCACCACCAGCACTCCTCCTCCGCCTCCTCCTCCCACCGTCCCAACACGGGCGGGGCCATGTCTCAGTCCCACCAGAGCATCCAGAGCCAGTACAGCGCCGCCTCGAGCTCGTACACGCACAACACGGCCCGCGACACGCAAAGCACCCAGGCCACGGGCGTGTCGACGCTCTTCCCCAGCAGCACCCCCACCCCCGTCAATGGCGGGCCCGTCGAAGCCTCGGACAATGTGCTCAACAAGCGCGCCGATAAGGACACGTCGCTCTTCCAGCGCTGCCTCAGCCTGCAGATGCGCCTGCGCATGATTCCCGGCTTCGAGCGCTGGATGGCCGAGGAGGAGAACAAGGCCGACGAGGACGCCGACCCCGTGACGCTGCTCTGGCGCACGTTCCGGCGCGGCTACCCCCTCGTCGAGCTCTACAACGCCCTCGAGCCGCCGACGCTGCTCAGCATCCCCGCGGCCAACGGCGACGAGAAGAGCGTGCTCAAGGTGCAGAAGATGGCGACCTACCGCTTCATCCAGAGCTGCGTCATCCACCTCGGCATCCCCCAGGAGAGCTGCTTCATCCTCGGCGACCTCTACGGCGACGACACCACCGGCTTCGTGAAAGTGACCAATGTCGTCAACCGCGTGCTGGACAACCTCGTCGCCCTCGGCAAGATCGACGCCGCCGTCGCCGACGAGGCCATCAAGTCCACCGTCAAGCGCACCCAGCGCGAGCACATCATCGACGAGATGGTCAAGACGGAGCGCACCTACGTCCAGCACCTCGAGCTGCTGCAGGAGTTCAAGAAGCTCGTCGAGGAAAAGGGCGTCGTCAGCGGCGACCAGGTCCACGATATCTTCCTCAACCTCAACGCCCTGCTCGACTTCCAGCGCCGCTTCCTCATCCGCGTCGAGCAGACGAACGCCCAGCCCGCCGAGCAGCAGAACTGGGGCCAGCTGTTCGTGCTCTACAAGGACGCCTTCAAGGTCTACGAGCCGTACATCGCCAACCAGAAGAAGTGTGAACAGATCGCCATGCGCGAGTTCGACAAGCTCAAAGAGACGGGCGGCTCCCCAGAGATGCGCCAGATGGTGGAGTCCCCGACCCTGCTCGCGTCGTTTCTCCTCAAGCCCTTCCAGCGGCTCACCAAGTACCCGCTGCTGCTCCAGGTATGGCCCAGCCTAGATTGCCCGTGTTTCATTTACATAACGTGCTAACAGACGACAGCAACTGCGCGACAAGGGCGATCTGGACGAGCAGCGCCGCGAGGACATCTCCAAGGGCATCGAGGCCGCTTCCTCCGTGCTCGCAGGCACCAACGACGCCATTGCCCGCGAGGAGCGTGGCGAGGCGGTCGAGAAGCTGAAGACGCTCGTCGAGGACTGGAAGGGCCACCGCATCGAAGGCTTTGGCGAGCTGCTCCTCTACGGCCAGTACACGGTGCTCAAGGGCGAGAGCATGACGTCCAAGAACGAGGAGCGCGAGTACAAGATCTACCTCTTTGAGATGATCCTGCTCTGCTGCAAGGAGATCAACGTCAACAAGCCCAAGAACAAAATGTCCACGCGCACGCTCGTCACCAAAGACGGGAAGCCGAAGCTGCAGCTCAAGGGCCGCATCTTCATGCAGAACGTGACCGAGACAATATCGCTGCAAAAGCCAGGTATGTCAGCATCATCCTTGACCAAGTATAACCTAACTCTCCAGGCTCGTACACGTGTCAGATCTTCTGGAAAGGCGACCCGGGCATCGAGAACTTCATCATTCGCTTTGCGACCGAGGCCGAGATGAAGAAGTGGGCAACACAGGTGGATATGCAGCGGCGCGTGTGGAAAGACCACGCAAGGTCGAGCGCGAGCACAACGGCGTCCAAACCCTCCGACACACAATTCGCGTACATGCGCGACCAAGTCTTGGAAAACCCATACCAGGAAGATGAGGACGACGATGGCGAGGAAGACGCGAACACGGTGGCGCCGGGCTATGGAAGAGACAGCTACAGGCACGCACACAACAATTCGAGCAGCTCCATGCGCTCACGATCCACCACCGGCGACAGCGCAACACCAATGGAGGGTGACCGGGTACCACCTCCGCGCTTTCCGCTCAATACCTCCGCCCAAGCACCACCACTCACTCTACGCACCCAGCAACTCCAGGCAGCCGGCAATCAGGAATCACATTTCTCGCCCATCGCCGAGACGCCCATGTCAATCTACTCGAATGCGCGGACCAGCTCATCCTCCAACGGCACATTCCCCTTCCCACGCCAGCAGCCACCCAATAACTACTCGCATGAGGAAAACAACCGCTACACTGCTCCGGCACAGAGCCGGAATCACATGTCCCGCGAAGGATCAGCTCAGTATACGCAAGCACGAAGTCAACGGCCGTCACTACCCCCGAATGCCATGTCTTCCAACGGCCGGTTAAGAGCGGCTAGTAGCCCTGATATCAACTCTAATCTAGGTCCGAACAGGAGGGCACAATCAGCGCAGCCGCCCGTGCCTGAAGTCCCTCCTTTCCCAACACATTTCGCTTACAATGCAGCAATCGTCAATCGCAGCCAGAACAACTCGCCTGGCAACCACCCACCACCACGAGCGGCTACTCAGTCGCCGGCGATCCAGCGAGATCGCCTAATCCAACAGCGCACAGCTGCTGAGTTGGCGAATACCGATTACCATGGAGGGTCGGTACGGAGAGATCCAAGCTACGCACCGTCGCTATCTCGAACGATGACACCGGCCTCCTCTTTTGAAAGAAGCCAAGGCACATTGACACCAGCGTCGATGGAGTCGAGAAACATGTCACCCCCTCTCCCTCAGCAGGATTCGAGCATACCCACTCAGCTCAAAGTCAAGGTGCACTGCCCGTCGGCTGGCAGTACAATGGTGTTAGTCGTGAGCACCAACATCAGCTTCCAATCGCTCAAAGACCGGATCGACGCGAAGCTGCAGCGCTCGACATCAGTCTCACTAGGCTCTGGTCAAGTGAAGCTGAAATATTTGGACAGCGAAAACACATACGTTAGCATACAATGTGACGACGACGTTCAGGAAGCGTTCGAAAACTGGAAAGAGCAACAACGAGATATGAACCCTGGCGGTGGCCAACTCGGCGAGATTGAGCTTTTCTGCCAACGATAAAGAAGCACCTTTCGTGGGCATTTGGCATGGTCAACGGCGTTTTGTGTGGCGCATTATATACGGACACTTATTTTTCTCCCTCTTTTGGCAGGCTGCACAGCATTCACGGCGAATGCGGAGTCACATATCTTGGCAGATATCTTTCACGGCATTGGACGTTATATCGAAGAGGCGGCGGACCGGCTCATACCAAGGATATCAGACATACTTAGGCCAAGTTGGTGTTTTTTTGCGAGTTAGATACAGTTCACCTCTCAAGAGGAATGAGTGTTTTGGAAATGCTTTATCATGAAGATTATAGGGTGGGTGGGTTGAGGATGATTTGATGACTGGAATGAAATTTGTGTCTTGCTGAACTTGAGGCGTCGAGTCTTGTGCTTCTCTGTGTAATGTCTACCTCTGCTGTCTGATCTCTCTAAATGCTCATAACGACATGCATCTCATACTTAACAGCCTTGTGTGGAGTTTGCATGACTCTGTATCGTACCGAAGATCTGGGTGCCTCACTACCTTGGCTGGACAGACTTTACGCGGCAATCTTGTACAGCTACATCTGCAGAGTTTATCATGTATTCAGGAGCACAACAATAACGGTGCGAGCTCATGATTTGGGGAATCACTCAAAATCAAGCAGGATGGCGACGCCCATTGTCATCTGCTATTGCGATAGGCGATAGGCACACTTCAACGCCATTGTCTTCAGCAATCCTAGTCTAATCCTTCTCTCCAGCAATACGTCTTTCGTCCCTTCCTCGGTGCAGTGTCGTCGCTACCTGATTAGTCAAAAGGTGATCCACATTCGGCAGCAACAAACTGCAGATAATCGCCACGCCCGAGAACGCAATGTTACTCAGAAACACCGTCCGATACGCATCAGCGTTCGCTTGCTTATACGCCCTGCTCCCAGCCGCCATAATCTCTGGAGTAACACCGGGAATCGTCGCGAAAGCAGTCGGCCCCAGCGCAAACGCCGCAATGAACGACGGAACCGAACTCAACGGCAGCCCAGCAGCCGCGAGCGCAGGCGGCACCGTCGCTGCAATCGTCTTGGTCAGCCGATTCGACAGTATAACACTATACACCGTCGCGGCAATCGACGAAATAAGAAATCGAATCGAGCCCGCGACTCCACTTGCCGTGCCCAACGCATTCTGATCTTTTGCAGCCAGCGTAACAATCGTAATCGCCGCGCCCTCCGTCCAACCCACAAAGAACACCCCAAACGACAACAGCGTAGCAGCGCGCTTCATGGTGCCTACGCCGCACGTCGCCATGCTACCAAAGCATATGGCGCCCAGTGTAATGCCCACCACGCACTGCCACTTCAAGTACCCAATCTTCTTCCCCGCGAAGCCGCCTACGATTTGCCCGAGCGTAATGCACAGTCCCACGAGCGACGACAACCACGCGCTCGCCATGGGCCCGGCGTCAGAATACAGCACCGCGACCATACTCGGCCACACGATAGCAAAAGCATAGTACACGCTCGCGCCCAGGCCCGTCAGCACGACAGATGCGTTCCACGAGTAATTGCTGAAGATGTGCATGGGGACCAGTGGCTCGGCTAGGTCCATGTAGCACTCGTACAGCACGAATGCGGCGAGCGCGATGACGCCGGTTACGATGGTGCCGATGACGTAGGAGGAGGACCAGGCGTATACGCTGCCGCCCCAGTTTAGGCCCATCATGAAGAGTAGGAGACCGCCGGTGTAGAGTGTCGTGCCGAGGTAGTCGAAGTTTTTGGCGTAGGTGAGGGGGCTGGCGTTTGCGCCGTGCTTCATGCCTGTGTGTTGGAGTTAGCTAGGATGGAAGGAAGACTAGGGGAGTGTAGCTTACGGAACGTAGGCGGGTGGTAGAAGAAGAACCAGCACAAAAAACTCGCCAATTGAATCCCAATCAACACATAATAACACCCCCTCCACCCCACACTCGGATGATACTGAATGAAACTAGTACTAATAACCGGCGCAATCCCACTCCCCGGAATACAAAAAAGATAGCAAAACGCATTCCCCGCAAGGCGATACTTCATCGGCACCAGCTCGCCCATGACGTAAAAATACGAAAGCTGCGTCGCGGCCGCGATGCCCATTATCGTTGTGCCCACAATTAAAGTAGTGACGTTTTGTGCGACAGCGCAGATTATGGCGCCGAGGACGCCGAGCGCTGCGCCGGAGACGAAGATGGGGCGTCGGCCGAAAATGTCGGATACGCGGCCTATTATGGTGAGGGTTATGGCTGAGGTTAGGGTGTAGGAGAGGGAGAGCCAGAGGATGTTTGGGTCCTGGGGGTGGGTGGTGGTTAGTTGGATTGGGATGGGGCAGACTGGGGACTGGGGGCTTACGGGGCCGATATCTGCGTTTATCACGCCTAGTATGGGAGCTGCATACCCAAATGCCTATTTAGTTGTCAATTTCAATTTCAAAGCCTTCCCATGTGTATGTCGTCGGTAATATGCAAATTGCAACTCACAGCTACACCAGCCATCAACCCAAGGCCAATGCCAGCCATTGAGCCGATGAAGAACTTGGATGTGAAGTAACCTGGGGGCAGCGAATTCTCGTCTAGCTCGAGGTTGGCGCCGACGGCGTGGTCGTCGTGTGGTTGTTTCTCGGTGTCGCTCATTGCGGGTGAGGGGGTGGGGAGTGTTTCGATGTGGTGGGTTTGGGGGGTGGATTTTGACATTGTGGCGGGACCGCGATGGCGGAGGATAGCGGAGGGTAGAGGTTGAGGATATGTTTTTCAAGGTATAGGTTGGTCGTCGGTGCGTGAGATCAAATCCAGGTAAAGAAAATGGTCCTTGCTGTATGCGTGAGATCAAGTCCAGGTAAAAAAATGGATGTCCTTGCTGTACGACGCAAAGATACTCGACAAAGCAAACCCACCGTTTTCTTTTCCACGTATGACAACGACGTCGCACTATGTACCACCGTCACACCTGCGCACGGGAGATCAGCAACGTTGGAACCATGTCTCTGGTAGTTCTTTTCCGGAGTGTGGGGTCCCCACGTTGACCCCCAGGATAGAAACATTGCTTGTGCCGTTGAGTTGAGACTGTGCTTGCTAGTAAAAGGCCCGACTAGCACGTTGTCGTCTGGGGTAGCGACGCGAGTCAGATTACTCCTTGTGGCGTCTGGGGCACGATGTGCGGGGGCTGCGGAAAAAGAGATGCTGGAGAGGAAGAAGTGATCCGGGGATGACTTAGCGAAGACTAGCCGGAAAACAAATGAGTTCAGCCATGTGCGGCTGAAGAGATAGGAGAAAGTGTGAGTGTGTGTTTGATTTGACGTTTGAAAGAAATATGTGAGGTGGCCTCTACTCTGTCCTTGGCCTGCTCTTCTACCGTGGCAATGCACTTGCGTCTTGTTCAATCCATCTGCCAACGCCGAAGCACGAGCTATACAGCAAGCCCAGACAAACATGCAATGAAAAAAAGAAATATTACGCAAAAGGAAGCATCGCACCGTGGTATCATCCCGCCTGAAACGCCGCCAAAGTCACAAAATGCCACACCCAGAAAGATCTAGGTCTGTAGCAAGCAAAAGCAACAGCCGCTCTGGCAGCAGCGTCAGGAGACTACCCTGCTTTTTCGCTCCGCACAGGACTAATGACTCTCGATCCGTCCGTCTCGACTGTGGTCCGTGAAAAGGTACCGCTGCGACTCGGTAGAAGCCTGCTAACTAGCCCCGTGCCCGACCGGCTGTCTGATCCGGAGACCTGGGACGCGTTCCAGACCTGATCTCTTGCCTTGCGCTGCTGGATATGCTGGAGCGTGTTCTTGATTGAATCGAACAGGGCTGCGTTGTCGCCTAACTCAAGGTCCACCCAGAAAGAGTATATGGAAAGGCCGTTGAAATTCGCCTTCTTAAAGCGACTGAGGAGGTATTGCCGTGACGACTCTGCGACGTCTTTTTCGTCGGGCACGAAGTCGTCGAAGAAAGAGTCCAGAGGAGCGTGCTCGAGCTTGTCGCAGAAGCGGCTGAAGTTGTTCAGGATCAGAATCACAGAGGAGTCGGCAAATTCTTCCTGTGTTGCCCACGACGTGAAGGCTCCGAACTCATAGACAAGATGAGACTGTGAGGATTGGCCGAGGTACGGGCGGTCGTACTCTGAGATGTCGACTGTGTATATGAGTGCTGTTGCGCCCTCTAGCTGATGGTACCAGCGTCTTCGGAAGTTGTCGGACTTGTAGCCATTCATGTTGAAAAGGTGAACGTCGAGCTCGTTCCACTTGAACCGCGCTTCCTTGACACCTCTCGAATGCTGGATGAGTCGACTAATGTCTGCTTCACTGGGGACGTAGTCATCGCTGGCTATGCGGCGGATCTCGCGCACAAAGTACGGCGCACAAGACGGAAACCCAATCTCGAAGTTCTGCGTATAGAGCGTTGCAAATTCTTGACACGACCAGATCCTCTCAACTGCCTGAACGCCGTCTTTAGTTATGGTCTGCGGGTCGATGGTTTCCACCTCGTGGAGGAGGATTGCAAATTCTTGGTTCAAGTCGGTGGGCAAGATGATTCCAGTGTCCTTCAGCAGGTCGATCATGGCGTGTAGGAGCACGCGTACTGTTGAGCGCACAGCTTTGCGGTAAGTCTTCAGTTCCTCTACCGAGTGATAGCTCTCAGCATACAACGCCTTCATTTGGTGCACGACAAGCTCCTTGCCGCTCGTGCTGTTGCCAGCAGCTACCAATTTGATCTCGTGGCGGAGGCTGGAAGCGTCTTCTTGGAGAGCGCGGTCAATAGCATCGGATCGTATAACCGCAGCGGCGACATCATACTCTTCTTCAGTGGGTATGTGTTCCGGTTCTCGCCGCAAGAGCTTGACGTAGAAGATGTACCTCGAACATTGGATCACAGCTGACGTTTGGGTGAGCACTCGGATACATGCGCCATTCACTCGCGAAGATCCTTGGAGCATCTTTAATGACTTGCCATCCCGAGAACGGATTTGGCGGGATTTGTGGAGAAGGATCTTGCGCTGCGCTGTTGCATGACTTTTGAACGTCAGACCGTCAGCTGCTATGCGATCGCTGCCGTACATTGCAAGCCACTCACCATTTGCATGCAGCAAGAAGCAGTGCTAGCGCGTCTGTCTGTTCAATCGCAACCTTCCGTAGTCGCTCCATTGATCGCCCACCCATCGAGTACTTCATTCTGATTGCGCAATCGTATGCGTCGTGATTTGGCTGCTGAAGCCGGTCGATGAGGGCATCCATGTGGCCCACCAGCAGCCCACACGAGCTCATCAGAACGGTCAAGTCCGAGAGCAGCTGAGGATGCATCTCAGACATGGCATAATTCAGCCAATCATGGATCTGTCCAAGTTTCGATTTGAGGGCTGATAATTGCGCGATCAGATTGATTGAGGTCCCGTTGTTGCCGCGCCAATGATTGTGGATCTGTCGAAGCGCGTCGATACCATGTCGTAATCGGTCCATGTTGGTGCCTACAGCGCCGAGCAGCGCGTGCATGACCTTCTCGTCAGGCTGCGAGCCAGCCATTGCGCGGGTGGGTGTCGCAATGCAACGCGGTGGTGTCGTGTGTGGTCGTGGGCAATGGCATGTGCGGAGGAAGACAGTTGATTACCGCAAGGACCTGCGGCGGAGTTGAAAGTTGGCGCCAGTGAGAAGATCACGGGACAGGTGCCGACACACGGCTGGCTGCAGTAATTACCGAAACGCAGCCTCCCGCGGTCGTTTTGGGATGAACAGGGTGGAAGTGCATGGAATCCATGGCTAGCAACAATTCGAAAGGCTTTTCGTTCCAAAAAAAAAAAAGCGTGGAAGGACTTGGCATTACAGTGAAAGTGAGGACCACTTTTGGTCAATCCAACGCGACATGAGATGACACTTGCGCACGTTGCGGCGCGTGGCCAGGCGTGAACGTGTAGATCCCCACACATGTGTTAGTGGTGAGATCGCCCAACGCCCGTGCAGCCGGGGCGCAGTGTGCACGAAGCGGAGCGAGAGCGCCCCCTAAAGACTGTTAAACTCGATGGCGCAAGGAGGATTCTATGGTGAAAGTTTGTACCAAATTACTCTATTTCTCCGATATTGGCTCCGTGTGTGTTGTGTGTTTCTGCACGTCTGAATGCCTGCTCTTCCGAGCTGCTAGCGTGTGGCTAATGCGGTCAAGCGCCACCGCGAATTAATCTATCGTCATCGGTTCAAGAGTCACAGATCCATGGGCACTTTTCAGTCACACACTAACACTAACTTGTCCCTGCCACGGAGTCACACATCTCAACAGCTCGCCTAAACATCATGTACTCTACTAATAGGTACCGGTAATGCCAGCAGTTTGAGCCCAGTTCAATAGATTCACATCATGGCAACGACACTCAATTCCTTGCCGAACGAAATATTGTCGTTAATAACGAACCATCTCGAGCACCCTCGACACGTGTGCCATCTTGCACTGACTAGCCGGCGTTTGTCTGAGTTTGTAAAGCTTGATGGCTGGAAAGCTTTCCTCAGAGGACGCTTTCGCTTGGGTGGGCTGGATTCGAATGCTTCGAACGCCGTCCATGGTTTGACCACACTGCATCGGAATTGGCAGCGCAAAGGCTTCACTGCGAAGTACCTGGAGCCTGCAGTGCATACGAAGAGCGTCAACACGGGGCAGAACAAGATATGGAGAGGTCCACGCGGTCAAACCATGGGCTACCAGCCTAGCATTGACAGCTACGAAGAGCTGTTCGGCGCTTGGGAAGAGCGACGGGAGGTGCTCGCATGGTCTGCTGGGACACAGATTGTTTTCAGGGTCAAAGAGACGGGAAGAAAAGTCCATCAAATGTTGGAAGAAGAACGTGAAAGACAGCCTTCGATAGAATCCACATCCGGCTTTGACGCCTTTGGACATCGGAGCTCTTGGTGGACCTACAAAGTCCCGGATAGCTTTGAAGGACGGGACGATATAACAGACCTCAAACTACTCCGATCTTACCAGCGCGACACGGATATCGAGAGTATAGCTTTTGGCACAGCATCCGGTCGACTCTCATTGTTGCGCGCGGATCTTCAGCAAGGTCAGAGCTGGGAGCAACGATTCCAGACTTCTAACCGTTCCGTGGGCTCGCTGTCTATCTCTACGTCCTCCCACCCGTTACTGGATGCTACTCTCGGCGACACAACACTGGCACTGTACCAGATCGACCAAGACGCTGCTACGCAAGATTTGATCGAGCCTCTTACTGAAGTCAACGCTATACCGCCAGGTGAGCCAAATGGTCGAACGTGGTCGTGTAATTTTCTCAGCAACGAGAAAGTTGCACTTGGACTAGGCCCTTCGTGCAAACCAATCCAAGTCTATGAGATTACTCCAGATGGCTTGACGTCCACGCCCATTCGTACTTTCAGCTTCGACTCCCATACGGGCACGGTTGTGCGGCTGAGTCGCACACGACCACTTCACACATCGGTTTACCCACTACTACCGATACCAGACACTTCAAGCAGTAGTTCGGGAGCAGGCAACGTGTTCCTGTCCGGAGGCTACGATGGTCTCGTCCGGCTCCATGACCTACGCTCCCCACGTGGCTTTGAGACCATGTTCTGGGATCCCACGAATGACTCCTCAATCTACTCGTTGGCCATGCACGGTTTGGAGCGCGTGGTTGCTGGCGTCTCGATGCACAGCATGATTAAGGTGTTTGATCTGCGTTTGTCTGGTTCACATTCATACAGCACAGTACATCTATCGCCGAAGCCTAAGAAGAAGCCCCTTGGTCAAGACTACGCTTCCAACGAAATTGTTGACAGTGTGAATGAGCATACGAAGACTGTATCTGGTGGATGGAACCTGTATCTCAACCCACGGATGCCGCCCAGGCGCAACGCCTACAGAGAGGACTACTGGCGCGGCGGACAAGACTCGCCCGTCTACAGCTTGTCAATTCCTTCGGCTACATCACCCAAGATCTACGCCGGTCTAGAAGGCGCAGTGCAGAGCCTTACTTTCCACTCCATTGCCGACCAGCACCCAGACCCTGCGCTTTCACAGAACATTGTTCGTTTTCCCGACTCTGGCGCTATCGACATCAGGAAGTCCTACGACCCGAATGGCGAGACTCTGAACCTTGGTATGTATGAACAAGGCAGTGACGAAAGCTTGGGCATGCATTTGCTTGTCCAAGACAACGTCAGCACGAGTGCGGTGAAGGCCCAAGCTGGAAAGAACACATCGCGCTTGGGAGAGCTCGACGAACGATGGAAGGATATTAGGGATGAGGATAATCGATGGGCTAGAGGAGAGACCGTGTCGCAGGGAGCAGAAAGAGGACGCGGAAGGGGTCATGGTCGCGGCCGAGGAAGAGGTGGTCGAGGAAGAAGTGGCAACCGTGGCCGTGGTCGAGGAAGCTAGCACGGCGTTCGCATTGCCTTCCGCTCAGCTACTTATGGTTCTTGAGCGTGCTTCATAAGCAGAAGAAAGATACACACTCAAAAGCAGAAGTGGAGTAGTAATTTTGTTCAAGAAAAGCTTCACGCGAAAACTAGTTGGACCTAGCGACGTGGTTCCGCGAGATTGAATATCCGCCTTCAATTTGATTCAGACGGTGGCTTCATTGGTCATTGTAGCTGTCTGATGGTTGGGAGAAATGTGATGGTACGCACGAGCCAGATGACGTCGTTATTAACTAGTAGTTCTACCACCTACTGAGCAACCTCACTCTACCACGACATCACTCAAGATCAACCACTACGCGGCACACTACTCAACACAATGGATCCAAAATCTACCTCGTACTTTAATACATTGCTACGCTATACGTCTCGGACCAACGTGTTCTTCTTCACGGCATTTGTAGGAGGTTACGCACTCAACGAGTACCTGAAGAGCCAGGCCGTGGAAAAACTTCCTTTGGCAAGGGAACCTGGCAGCGAAGAGAAAGCACAGAAATGAAGGTGGAGACATGAAACTTTTGGGGCCAAATGTGCGCAGTCACCATAAGGACCAGAAGGCATTTCGCTACCCCAGCTGACAGTAAGCAGTCGTGGAACGGAAGACAAGGTCTGCCCGCTCCGACGGGACACTTATGTTGAGAATTTATTATTGGTCAAACATCAAGACAGTCTGAGGATGTCGAACATGGCTAAGGATGTAGCGCGCGACAACAACAATTCCCTTTCTCTCCAGCTCATTTTGATGCATGCACTTCCTATACATACACTTAAGCGAGGTCCGCTAACGCCAGCTAATTCAGTATGCCTGACCAACATCCAAGGACGCGCGCATAACAGGAACTCTCCGGAGCTTAGGATTGGATCAGGTCCGGCTCCATTGCCATCATCGCTGGTGCTTCGAGCAGAGGACAGATGAACAAGCACGAAGCTCTCAACCAACTCCACAAAGAGCTTTCTACTGTATCATTGCACTTCCGTCAATTCATGCGTTCCATAGCCCTCGCACGGGCGCCTTTGCCGAACTCTTCGACAGCTCAGACCGTCGCCACCCAGAACACGCGTGCATTGAGGTTTTGCAAGCCGTCTATCAGCTATGAAATCTGTACCGTTTTGCATGCCTTCCACCCGGTGTTTTGTTTCGATCCGCGCCCACGTCCGAAGACTGGGGACAGCTTTTCGAAACTTCTTCCTTCTGTACAGCCTCTTCTTTGTCCTGAAACCGCCGAATGGGTGTACATCACGGAAAAACTTCCCTCGTCGCTCCTGGCATCTCCCAAAGGAGGCTGGTTCCCAACCTCTTCGTGGTGCTCGAAACTTCTCACGTCGTAGATGCTCAGAGCATCCGGATGTTTGTTCATGCAACCAGAATGTGGCCGACGGCAGGCGGTTACAAGAAACAGACCCCGAACTGTCAGAGCGGAGACATAAAGTCGCCGGACAAATCATGAGGACGTGGCGTTTATGTGGCAGGCGCGAGGGCAAACACTGGCTCCAATGGAGACACTCATGAGGCTCATGAAGACTTGCGATAGCCGCGCTTCCCTCCAGCCTCGATGTTGGCCTTTGCACTAAGCATCCTACGTGTCAAAAAGAGTGTACACATCGAATGAGACGACGTGGCTCACGCCATAGCGGCAAGATGGCATTCTGCCAAGGGCTGGTATTTTGAAGTAGGAAAGGCTTTATTCTGCAAGCAGGATTCGCATGTCATCAATGGGTATGGCCATCTCATGGGAC
>Ga0265798_10004902_pt1 | contig 18286 bp, 11 predicted proteins | sample P3T30metagenome_FD_192430 | JGI IMG/M metagenome (GOLD analysis project Ga0265798, IMG submission 192430) | Plant litter microbial communities from East Loma Ridge, Irvine, California - P3 T30 | ecosystem: Environmental > Terrestrial > Plant litter > Unclassified | place: USA: California... | reverse complement strand
CGAGCCGGCCAGACCGCCGGTACCGCGCCCGTCGTAGTAGACGACGCCGCGACGCGCGGCGACGAGGATGTCGCCGATCCGGGGCAGCACCTCGGCGTCGACCGGTCCGAACCAGCCCGCCTCGACGGCCTCCTCGCGCGTGATCACCCAGGCCCGTTCGCCCTCCGCCTCGCGCCAGGCCGCGAGTGTGGCCGCTCGCCGGTCGTCCGTCACCTCGTCGCCGAAATGCAGCTGCAGGCAGCGCGGCTCGCCCGCCACGTGCCGCACACCGTCGACGAGCTCGGGTCTCCCGCCGAAGACGATGCGACGGCGTTCGCCGATGTCGAGCACCCCGTGATCCGCCGTGACGAGCAGCCCCGTGTCGTGCCCGAGCCCGGCGTCGAGGCGGCGGATCTCGGCGTCCACCTGCTCGAGCGCGGTCGTCCACTCCGGCGACTCCCAGCCGGCGCGATGCGCGATCATGTCCAGCTCGGGGACGTACAGATACACCAGGGAGGCGCGGGTCGCCTGAGCGGCGTCGCGAGCCGCGTCGAATCGGTCGGCCATCGACTCCGCCGACAGATAGGTCGTGCCGGAGAGGATGGCCTCCGTCAGCCCGGACGTCGCGTAGCGCTTCGGGCCGACCGAGAAGCTCGTCACTCCCTCGTCGGCGGCTCGCTCGAAGACGGTGCTGCTGCGCTGCCAGGTGTCGGGCCGCATGCCGGCGTCCCAGCCCGAGAGCTGCTTCACGACGCGATCGCGGTCGCGGTCGAGCACCGAGTAGCCGACGAGCCCGTGCTCGCCGGGGAGGACCCCGGTGGCGAAGGTGGTGAGCGCGGCCGCCGTCGTCGTGGGGAAGCCCGACCAGATGCTGCCGCCCGGGGCGGAGGCGAGCGTGCGGGCGTGGCCCTTCCGAGCACCGAGCGAGGAGCTGCCGAGACCGTCGACGAGGAGGACCACGGCGGACCGCGCGGGGGGAAGAGCGAGCGGGTTCGCCGCGCCCGAGAGCGAGGCGACCGAAGAGGGGAGCACGTCGGCCAGGCTCACGGCGTGCGGGGGGCGCCCCGGTACGATGGACGTCATCGGCACCAGTCTGCCATAGCCGAACCATCCATCCGAGGTGCTTCGCGCCTCCTGCCCCCGAGAAGTGCATGACGACGACCGACACCCTCTCCACTCCCGACGACGGCGAACGCATCGAGGACATCGACGTCTCGCTCGAGATGCAGGGCTCGTTCCTCGAGTACGCGTACTCGGTCATCTACTCGCGGGCCCTGCCGGACGCCCGCGACGGGCTGAAGCCCGTCCAGCGGCGGATCCTCTACCAGATGTCGGAGATGGGGCTGCGTCCCGACCGCGGGCACGTCAAGAGCGCGCGCGTGGTGGGCGAGGTGATGGGCAAGCTGCACCCGCACGGCGACACCGCCATCTACGACGCCATGGTGCGCCAGGCGCAGCCGTTCACCATGCGGGTGCCCCTCATCGACGGGCACGGCAACTTCGGCTCGCTCGACGACGGGCCGGCCGCCCCCCGCTACACGGAGGCCCGACTCGCCGAGGCGTCGCTGGCGATGACGCAGGGGCTCGGCGAGGACGTCGTCGACTTCGTGCCCAACTACGACAACCAGCTGATGCAGCCCGAGGTGCTGCCCGCCGCGTTCCCGAACCTCCTCGTCAACGGCGCCAGCGGCATCGCCGTCGGCATGGCGACCAACATGGCCCCGCACAATCTCATCGAGGTCGTCGGGGCGGCTCGGCATCTGATCGACCACCCCTCCGCGAGTCTCGACGACCTCATGGCCTTCGTGCCCGGCCCCGATCTGCCGACGGGTGGCACCATCTCGGGGCTCGCCGGTGTGCGTGACGCCTACGCCACCGGCCGGGGGAGCTTCAAGACCCGCGCGAAGGTGTCGGTCGAGAGCATCACTGCCCGGAAGAACGGGCTCGTCGTCACCGAGCTGCCGTACCTCGTCGGGCCCGAGAAGGTGATCGAGAAGATCAAGGACGGCGTGCAGGCCAAGAAGCTGACCGGCATCACCGACGTCACCGATCTGACCGACCACAAGCACGGCCTGAGACTCGTGATCGGCATCAAGACCGGGTTCAGCCCGCAGGCCGTGCTCGAGCAGCTCTACCGCTACACGCCGCTCGAAGACGGCTTCAGCATCAACAACGTCGCCCTCGTCGAGGGGCAGCCGCGCACGCTCGGGCTGAAGGAGATGCTCGAGGTCTACGTCGCCCACCGCATCGACGTGGTGACCCGGCGCACGCGGTACCGGCTCGCGAAGAAGGAGGACCGCCTCCACCTGGTCGAGGGGCTGCTCGTCGCCATCGTCGACATCGACGAGGTGATCCAGGTCATCCGCAGCAGCGACGACACCGCCGCGGCCAGGGCTCGTCTGCGCGAGGTCTTCGACCTGAGCGAGATCCAGGCCGAGTACATCCTCGATCTGCAGCTGCGCCGCCTCACGAGGTTCAGCCGCATCGAGCTCGAGGCCGAGCGCGACGAACTGCTCGCCGCCATCGCCGACCTCAAGGCGCTGCTCGCCGACAAGCGCCGCCTGCGCGCCCTCGTCTCGAGCGAGCTGGGCGAGATCGCCGAGCAGTTCGGCACGCCCCGCCGCACCCTCCTGACCGAAGCCGCGCCCAGTGTGGCGACCGTGGGTCGAGGCAGTAAGAAGTCGCCCGTGCTCGAGATCGCGGACACCCCCACGAGGGTCTTCCTCTCGACGACGGGTCGCATCCTCCGCGTCGACCACCAGGACCCGGACTCGGGGCTGCCCACTCCCCCACCGCGTCGGACGAAGCACGACGCCGTCCTGTCGTCGATCGACACCACGAGTCGGACCGAGATCGGGGCGGTGACCACCCATGGTCGTCTGATCCGCTTCACCCCGGTCGACCTCCCGTCGGTTCCGCCGACCTCGGTGCAGCTCGGTGCGGGTGTGCCCGTCCGCGACTACATCGGACTGACCGATCGCACCGAACGGGTGCTCGCCCTCGTCTCCCTGACGGCCGACCGGCCCATCGCCCTCGGCACCGCACGAGGCGTGGTGAAGCGCGTGGCCCCGGGTCAGTACCCCTCCCGCCCCGATTTCCCGGTCATCGGTCTGAAGAAGGGCGACTCGGTCGTCGGAGTGGCGCAGGGCGGCGACGACGACGAGCTCGTCTTCGTCTCGTCGTCGACGCAGCTGTTGAGATTCCCGGCGTCGGCCGTCCGTCCGCAGGGCCCGGCGGGTGGTGGCGTGGCCGGGATCAACCTCCCCGAATCGTCGACCGTGCTGTTCTTCGGCGCCGTGCCCGCCGGGCACGAGGCGGTCGTCGTGACGGTGTCGACCAGCTCCTCCACCATCGCCGGCACGGACCCGGGGCGCGGCAAGACCAGCGCGTTCGACGAGTACCCCGGCAAGGGCAGGGCCACCGGCGGTGTCCGGTCGCACGCCCTGCTCAAGGGCGAGGACGGCCTCACCCTCGCCTGGGTCGGACCCGCGCCCGCTCGTGCCGTCGGTGCGGACGGCGCAGTCCGCGAGCTCCCGGCCGAGCTGTCGCGACGCGATGCGTCGGGCACGCCCCTCGCCGGGGAGATCGGCTCGATCGGGGCGTCCGTCGCGCACATCGCGGACTCCGCCACCGGCGCGGAGGCAGGCGCGGACGCGGGTGACGACTCGGCGGCCGGCGCCGTCCAGTCGGCCCCCGCAGAGTGACGGCGGGCGAGCGGACCGCGTGGTCCGCTCGCCCGTCTCACGCGCCTGACCGCGCCGAGCCTCGCTGTGCCCGCCTCACTCGACGATCATGCGCAGTGGTGCCGAGGGCGCCGGCAAGCCGCCTGAGGCCTCCGTGCGCCCCTGCTCTCAGACGTCGATGCGGTCGCGGCTGATACCCGAGCCGTCGATGATGAACTCCTTGCGCGGAGCCACCTCGTTGCCCATCAGCAGCTCGAAGACCCGGGCGGCGTTCTCTGCGTCGTCGACCTTGACGCGGCGGAGCATGCGATGCTGCCGCTCCATCGTCGTCGTCCGCAGCTGCTCGGCATCCATCTCGCCGAGGCCCTTGTACCGCTGGATCGGGTCCTGGAACTTCTTGTTCGTCCGCTTCAGCCCGGCGAGCACGCCGTGCAGTTCCTTCTCGGAGTACGTGTAGATCGTCTCGTTCGGCTTGCTGCCGGGGTGCATGACCACGACGCGATGGAGGGGCGGCACAGCCGCGAAGACACGCCCGGCCTCGATCATCGGTCGCATATAGCGGAAGAACAGCGTCAACAGCAGAGTGCGGATGTGGGCGCCGTCGACATCGGCGTCGCTCATGATGATGACCTTGCCGTACCGGGCGGACGAGAGATCGAAGGAGCGCCCGGACCCCGCGCCGAGCACCTGGATGATGGAGGCGCACTCGAGATTCGAGAGCATGTCGCTGACCGAGGCCTTCTGCACGTTCAGGATCTTGCCCCGGATCGGCAGCAGCGCCTGGAACTCGCTGTTGCGGGCGACCTTGGCCGTGCCGAGCGCGGAGTCGCCCTCGACGATGAACAGCTCGCTGTTGGCGACGTCGTTCGACCGGCAGTCGACGAGTTTCGCGGGCAATGACGAGTTCTCGAGGGCGTTCTTGCGCCGCTGGGTCTCTTTGTGGGCGCGTGCCGCGATGCGTGACTTCATCTCGGCGACGACCTTGTCGAGCACGAGCGCCGTCTGCGTCTTGTCGTCGCGCTTCGTCGAAGCGAAGCGCTCGGCGAACTGCTGCGCGACGACGTTGGCCACGATGGCCCTCACGGCCGGCGTGCCGAGGATCTCCTTGGTCTGACCCTCGAACTGCGGTTCGGGGAGGCGGACCGTGAGCACGGCCGTGAGCCCTGCCAGCACGTCGTCCTTGTCGATCTTGTCGGTGCCGACCTTCAGCCGACGGGCGTTCTGCTCGACCTGCTGACGGAGGAACTTCAGCAGCCCCGCCTCGAACCCGGCCTGATGCGAACCGCCCTTGGGTGTCGAGATGATGTTCACGAAGCTCCGGAAGACCGTCTCGTAGCCGCTGCCCCAGCGGAGGGCGATGTCGACCTCGCACTCACGCGTGAGCTCGGTGGCGACCATGGCGCCGCCGTCGGTGAGGACCGGCACGGTCTCGGTGTACGAGCCGGTGCCCGTCATGCGCCAGGTGTCGGTGACCGGGGCGTCGGGGGCGAGGAACTCGACGTACTCGCTGATGCCGCCGTCGAAACGGAAGGTGCTCTCGAGCGGGAACCCGCCATCGGTGAGCGAGCCGGGGCGCTCGTCGCGGATGCGCAGGGTGAGACCCGGGATGAGGAAGGCCGTCTGACGGGCACGCGCCGTGAGGTCGTCGGGCTGGAAGGTCGCGCCGCGTGTGAAGATCTGCCGGTCGGCCCAGTACCTGATGCGCGTACCTGTGACGCCTCGCTTGACCTTGCCGACCTCGCGCAGCACGCTGCCCGACACGAACGGCGTGAACGGAGCGTCGGGGGTGGGCTCGCCGGAGTCGTCGAAGGTGCCGGGCTCGCCGCGCCGGAAGGACATGGCGTATGTCTTGCCGTTCCGGTCGACCTCGACGTCGAGACGCTCGGAGAGCGCATTGACCACCGACGCGCCGACGCCGTGCAGCCCGCCCGACGACCCGTAGGACCCCCCGCCGAACTTGCCGCCGGCGTGCAGCTTCGTGAACACGACCTCGACCCCGGTCAGGCCCGTCTTCGGCTCGATGTCGACGGGGATGCCCCGGGCTGTGTCGCGGACCTCGACGCTGTCGTCGGCGTGCAGCAGGACGTCGATCGAGTCGCCGTGACCCCCCAGAGCCTCGTCGACCGAGTTGTCGATGATCTCCCAGAGGCAGTGCATCAGACCTCGGGAGTCGGTGCTGCCGATGTACATGCCCGGGCGCTTGCGCACGGCCTCGAGCCCCTCGAGGACGGACAGATGACGGGCCGAGTAGTCGGACGTGGCCAATGGGTGCTCCTGACGCGTTGCGGACGACCACGAGCGGGGAATTCCGGAGGCGGTGGTCGCGTTCCATGGTAACGAGGGCCACCGACACGGAGACCCCGACACTCTCTCGTCGTCGAGCGTCTACGCGATGAGCGAAATCACCCCGAATGTCTCACCATCACTCCACAGCCGTGTTTTGATGAGGACACGTATCCACAGCACCACCGTCAGGAGGAGCACCCCTATGACTCAGATGGCCACCGACCAGACAGCCGTCGACGAGTTCGGCTCCCGCTACCAGTTGAGCGCAGCCGACCGCTGCGACAGCTGCGGAGCCCAGGCGTACATCCGTGCGACCCTGGCCACCGGTCAACTCTTCTTCTGCGCCCACCACGGCGCGAAGCTGAAAGACAAGCTGGAGCCGACCGCGATCGAGTGGCTCGACGAGAGCGCCAAGCTCTCCGAGCACTGACCGGACTCTCGGCGCCTCAAGGCGCCCTGTTCGACGAAGAAGCCCGCACCCTCCGAGAGGGTGCGGGCTTCTTCGTGGTCACATCGCCTTGAACGACCGTTCCAGGTTGTCGGCGATCACCCGTTGCGACGCGGCCGCGTACTGATCGAGCTTCTCGTGGGCCGGGGTGAGACCGTACGAGATGCCGCGACGCGAGAGCGCCGTCCGGAGGATCCGGTCCGTGAGACCGGGATTGAGGGGCAGCAGGGGGCCCTTCAGCTGCGTGCCGAACGACGTGCCCCGGACGACACCCTCGGCGCCGTCTGACCCGTTGCCGCCGCCGTGGACGACGGTCGCGAACGGACGCGAGCCCGCGCCGAGCTCGAGGTGGGCGGCGTGGTCCTCGAAGCCGAAGAGGGTGAGGTCGTCTCCCCCGTACTGGGTGGTGACCTGGAAGTAGTTCGTGCGTCGCGGTGCGCCGCGACGGACGAGCGCATCGAAGAACCCGACGCCTTCGACGGTGTCGCCCTCGACCGTGACGACGCCTCGTGTGAGGAGCTCCATGCCGCCGCCGACGGCGACGACCGGGACCCCCGACCGGGCGAAGCCCTCGAAGGCGTCGCGGAGTCGGACGGCGTCGACGCTGACTGAGCGGACGCCCGAGAGCGGACCGTGGCCCAGCACCACCACGTCGGCCACCGAGGGGACGTCGTCCCCGATGCGGTACTCGGTGACCTCCGAGTCGATCCCGGCGCGTCGTGCACGTTCGACCAGGGTCGTCACGTTGCCACGATCACCGCTCACCCCGAGTTCTTCGGGGTAGACGTGGACGATTCTCAGGACGTCGTCGCTCACGCGCTCTTCTCCAGATCGGGGTGGCCGAGGATGCGGCGCGCGAGCATCATCTGCTCGTAGTTCGTCACGAAGTGCTTGGTGCGATCACCGGGCGACGGGAGAGCGCGCATGAGGCGGATGGCCTTCGAGATGTCCTCCTCGATGACGTGCACGGGGATCCCCTCGTGTTCGAGCCGGAGGGCCAGCTGCCAGGCTTTGGCGCCCGCGAGCACGTCGACGTGATCGAGGTGGGAGAAGTCGATGTCGTAGATCCACGAGATGTCGGGCGTGCCCTCGTCGATGGCGAGCATCACCTGCTCGACCCCCTGCGGAAGCGCGTCGAGGTTCATCTGCAGACTCGCTGCGTTCTTGAACATGATGAACTCGGCCTCGTCGGTGCCGAGCGACATGCGCTCACCCCGTCCGTAGGCCGGCTTCATGCCGTCGAAGGCGCGAGAGACGGCCACGGCGTCGACCGGCCCGCCCAGCACGACGGAGGCCGTCTGCAGAGCTGCCGCCGCGTCGACGGCGTAGTGCAGACCGCGGGCCGGCAGCTGCACGTCGACCGTGACGTCGCCGACCCGGATGGTCGCACCCGCGCCGTCGAGAGTCAGGACCTCGGCTTGCGCGTCGAGCGAGTCGTCGGCCCGCCTGGTGAAGTCGTTGGCGTTCTGGAGCCCGTTGGGCGATGCCGCGACGACCGCCGGTGCGGCGCCGAAACGCGTGACCGACTGACCGGGACGGGCCGTGTACGGCCCGAGGTGCTGGTCGTCGCGGTTGGTGATCACCGACGACGTCGCCAGGGCGGCTGTGTCGGTCATCATCGTGCCGACGCGCTCCGTCTCGAAGAAGCGGTACAGCTGGTCGACCTGCACGTTCAGCATGAGCACGGTCGAGGGGTTCAGGGACTTCGTCAGTTCGACGGCGAAGGCCTCGTCGACCTCGATCACGCCGATGTCGTGCTTCACGTCGCCGAACGGCGTGACCTCACGGAGGAACGCCGACGCGATCCCCTGCGGCAGGTTGGCGCCGGTGGGGTTCGTGAACACCGTGAGACCGTGAGCCCGCAGCGTCTCGGTCAGCATCATCGTCGTCGTCGACTTGCCGTTCGAACCGAGGACGAAGACGACCCCGCGCTCGAACTGCGACGAGACATGGGTGAGGAAGTCGGGGGCGAGGGCGAGGACCGTGCGCCCCGGATAGGCGGATCCCCCGCCTCGGAGGCGCGCGAGGGCGCGGACGATCCGGCCCGCCAGGACGGGGACGACGTACTTCATGTCTCTACTCGAGGTAGTCGCGGAGCGACTGCGATCGGGACGGGTGGCGCAGCTTGGCCATCGTCTTGGACTCGATCTGGCGGATGCGCTCGCGCGTCACGCCGAAGGTGTCGCCGATCTGATCGAGCGTCTTGGGCATGCCGTCACCCAGGCCGAAGCGCATCCGGATGACGCCCGCCTCACGCTCGGAGAGGCTGTCGAGCAGCGACTCGAGCTGCTTCTGCAGCATGGTGAAGCCCACGGCGTCGGCCGGGACGACAGCCTCCGTGTCTTCGATGAGGTCGCCGAACTCGCTGTCGCCGTCTTCACCGAGAGGAGTGTGCAGCGAGATCGGCTCGCGCCCGTACTTCTGGACCTCGACGACCTTCTCGGGGGTCATGTCGAGCTCGCGCGAGAGCTCTTCGGGCGTGGGCTCGCGACCGAGATCCTGCAGCATCTGACGCTGCACGCGGGCGAGCTTGTTGATGACCTCGACCATGTGCACGGGGATGCGGATGGTGCGGGCCTGGTCGGCCATGGCCCGGGTGATGGCCTGACGGATCCACCAGGTGGCGTAGGTCGAGAACTTGAAGCCCTTGGTGTAGTCGAACTTCTCGACGGCGCGGATCAGACCGAGGTTGCCCTCTTGGATCAGGTCGAGGAACTGCATCCCACGGCCCGTGTAGCGCTTGGCGAGGCTGACCACGAGGCGGAGGTTGGCGCCGAGCAGGTGGCTCTTCGCACGCTGTCCGTCGCGTGCGACCCAGCGGAGTTCGCGCTCGAGCTCTTTGCTCAGCCCGGTGCTGGCCGCCAGCTTGTCTTCGGCGAACAGACCGGCTTCGATCCGCATCGCCAGCTCCACCTCTTCGGCGGCGTTCAGAAGGGCGACCTTGCCGATCTGCTTCAGGTAGTCCTTGACCGGGTCGGCCGTGGCGCCCGTGATCGTCGTCGAGTAGACCGGCATCTCGTCGTCGTCGTCTTGAGAGATGACGAGTGCGCCCTTGGGCAGGATCTCGGGGGCCTTGTCGGTCGCGTCGGCGTCCGTCTCGGCGGGGGCCTCCTGCGACTCGGCGTCGTCGTCGGCCGGAGCCTCGTCGGCGGCCTTGGCAGCCTTGGGGGCGGCCTTCTTGGCCGGAGCGCGCTTCGCGGGCGCCTTCTTCGCGGGGACGTCGGCCGCGACCTTCGTCTCGTCGGTCACGGACTCGTCTGAGGCCGTGGTCGCCTTGCTGCGGGTAGCCATGCGAACACCTTTCACATCTCTATTGCTCGGGTCCGGGTGCGACCAGCGTGATCGGTGGGACCGTGCTCGTCGGACCTCGACCGGCAAACGGATGGCGTCGGTCGATTTCGGGCAGTACTAGGACCCATGTCAAGTCTCGTGCCGGAAGTCGATCGCGACAGCGACGACGGGGTGAACGAGAAACGAACGGGTCCGTGATCCATTATTACACGCCCTGCGCCCACGGCCCGACACCGCGGAGGCGGCTCTCAGCCCCGTGGCCCGCGCCGCATCCGCCAGCGCCGGAGAGCCGCGACCCAGATGGGCGCGACCTCGATGCCCTCCTCGTGTCGCAGGCCCCGGCGGGTCCGACGTCGCTCGACGACGAGGCAGGCGACGCCCGTCCCCACGACGAGGTACTGGACGAGGAATGCGATCCGGAACGACTCGAACGCGAAGATGTCGCTCGGGGCCCCGGAGGCGACGCGGGCGGAGTCGAGCTGATCGAGCACCACGCCGATGAGGAACATCATGACGAAGCTCGCCAGGAAACCTCCGACGTTGACGATGCCGTTGGCGACGCCGAGACTGCGCAGGGGGTTGAAGGTCCGTGCGAAGTCGAAGCCGATGATCGACCCCGGTCCGCCCACGCCCAGGACGACGACGAGCACGACGGCGAGCCAGGGAGGCGGGGTCCCGGGCCAGGCCAGCACGAGGGTCCAGACGGCGGCCATGGCGAACACGATGCCGAGCACGAGGTTCGAGCGCCGGAGGGGGAACCGGGCGACGAGCAGGCCGAGGATGGGGCCGGCGACGACACCCGAGGCGACGAGGACGGCGAGCAGACCGGACGCCTCGCCCGAGCTCAGCCCCAGGCCCCCGACCAGGAACGGCACGCCCCAGAGCAGGCTGAAGACCGTACCGGAGGACTGCGTGACGAAGTGCGACCAGAATCCGAGACGGGTCCCCGGGCGGCGGGCGCTCTCGACCAGCTGACGCCCGGCGGATCGCCAGGTCGTGGTCGTAGAGCGCGGTATCACGCCCTCGGGCGCCTCGGACACGAGCATGACCACGACGGCGACCGCGATGACGGAGAGCGCCGCGGCGCTGATGAAGGCCGGCGACCATCCCACGCCGTGCAGCACGATCGACAGCGGCACGGCCGAGAGGATCTGACCGAACTGACCGATGTTCCCCGTCCACTGGGACACCTGCGGCAGGATCGGCCCCCGGAACCACGACGGCAGCAACCGCATCACCGAGATGAAGGTCATCGCGTCGCCCGCGCCCACGAGCATGCGGCCGACGATCGCGAAGCCGATCGTCGGGGGTGAGACGGCGACCACGAGCTGTCCGACGCCGAGCAGCACCCCTCCGGTGACGATCAGCGCCTTCGGTCCGACCCGATCGAGCATGACGCCCACCGGGATCTGCAGACCGGCGTAGACCACCAGCTGGACGACGGCCAGGGTCGAGAGGGTCGATGCGGAGACGTCGAAGAGCTGGCGGGCCTCGACGCCCGACACCCCGAGGGACGATCGCTGCATCACCGCGACGATGTAGGCGAAGACGGCCGCGCCCCAGACGAGCCAGGCGCGCTTCGAGTTCACCCGACGAATCTACCCGAGCGACGAGCGCATCCGCCGCCGACCACGCGTGCCCGTGGACGGGACGACGGCCGAGGAGGCGCGGGTCAGGCGGACGTGTCGCCGTCGGTCCGGCGCGCCAGGAACTTCTCGAGCTCGGCCGCCAGCGCGTCGGCCGTCGGCACCTTGCCGTCCTGGTCGGTGAGCGGCGACGGCAGGGGGTTGCCCTCCATGTACGTGTCGTGGCGCTCTTCGAGGGTCGCGACGAGTCTCGACAGCTCGGTGTTGCCGTGCACCTGCTCCTCCACCTTGACGAGGAACTCGCGCCCCTCCTCGCGGAGACGGTCGGTGGGGAAGATGAGCCCGGTGGCCGCGCTGATGCTCGACAGCGCGGCGACCGCCGCGTCGGGGAACTCCGTGTCGGCGAGGTAGTGCGGCACGAGGAGGACGAACCCGGCCGTGGGGTGACCGTCCTGGCCGAGACGGTGCTCGATGAGGTGGAGGGCGTTGGCCGGCGCCTGCGTGACGGGCTTCCACACCGAGAGCGACTCGATGAGGTCCGCGCGGTTGCCGCTGACCGTGACGCCGATCGGCCTGGTGTGAGGCACGGGCATCGGGATGGAGTGGACCCAGGTCGTCGTCGAGACCCGGTAGCGCTCCACGAGCTGGACGACGGCCGCCGTGAAGCGGTTCCACTGGAAGTCGGGCTCGAAGCCCGACAGGAGGAGGAACGGCTGACCGATGTCGTCGCTCATCAGGTGCAGGGACAGACGGGCGACCGAGACCTCGCTCACGTGGTCCTGGTCGAAGGTGAAGACCGGACGACGCGCCCGGTAGTCGAGGAGCTCGTCGGTGTCGAACGACGCGACCAGCGTGCTGTCGAGAGTGTCGATCATGTACTCGGCGAGTTGACTCACCGCCGAGCCGGCGTCGGCGAAACCGGTCAGGCCCGCGACGAGGGGCAGCCCGTCGGGGACGTTCGGGGCGTCGATCGAGAGGTCGTAGAGTCCGGCGGGGTCGTGCATGTCGACAAGCCTAGATACCGGCGAGGTGCTCCGCAGGCCGTCGCCACGTGCCGAGAGCGAACAGAGCCGTGGCTACCATCGAGGCATGACCGTTTCGACTCTGACCACCAGCACGACCACCCCCGCCGAGATCGAGGGGGACGTCCTCGTCGTCGGCGTCCGCAAGACCTCGTCGGGCCCGGAGCTCACCACTCCGGTCGAGGGCCTGGCCGACGTCCTCTCCGCCGTCGGCGTGACCGGGGCGCGCGACGAGCTGGTCCGGCTGCCCGGCACGGCCGTGCGCGCCTCCGGAATCGCACTGATCGGCCTCGGCGACACCGTCGACGCCGAATCGCTGCGCTACGCGGCCGGATCGGCCGTCCGTCAGCTGACGGGCGTCGACCGCGTCGTGATCGCCCTCCCCGTGACCGGCACCCAGGAGGCGCTGGCCGCGCTGGAGGGAGCCGCCATCGCCTCGTACGAATTCGACGCGTTCCGCTCCACGACCGCGTCGGACTCCCGTCGACACGCACACGACATCGTCCTCGCCACCGACGTGCCGGTCGATTCGGCGACCCTCGAGCGGGCCCGCATCGTCGCGACCGCCGTGCACACGGTCCGTGACCTCTCGAACACTCCCCCGCAGCAGATGTTCCCCCAGGCGCTCGCCGACAAGGCCGTCTCGCTGGCCGAGGGCACCGCCCTCGAGGTCACCGTGCTCGCCGAGGACGAACTGCTGGCGGGCGGCTTCGGAGGCATCCTCGGCGTCGGCCAGGGCTCGAGCCGGGGCCCGCGCCTGGTCAAGGTCGAATACCGCCCCGAGGGGGCGACGAAGCACCTGGCCCTGGTCGGCAAGGGCATCACGTACGACACCGGCGGGCTCTCGCTGAAGCCCGCAGCCTCGATGCTCGGCATGAAGGACGACATGACGGGTGCGGCCACCGTGCTCGCCGTCACCGTCGCGGCCGCCGAGCTGGCGCTGCCCGTGCGTCTGACCGCCTGGCTGTGCGTCGCCGAGAACATGCCGAGCGGCACGGCGATCCGGCCCGACGACGTCCTGACCATCAAGGGCGGCACCACCGTCGAGGTGACGAACACCGACGCGGAGGGCCGCCTGGTCATGGCCGACGGTCTCGTCGCGGCCAGCGAGGAGCAGCCGGACGCGATCGTCGACGTGGCGACCCTGACCGGCGCCCAGGTGGTCGCACTCGGGATGCGCACCGTCGGAGTCATGGGCAACGACGCGCTGGCCTCCCGCGTGGTCGAGCTGGCCGACTCGATCGGCGAGACGTTCTGGCGCATGCCCCTGCCCGGCGAGCTCAAGGCGCGCCTGGCGTCCGACGTGGCGGACCTCGTGAACGCGACCCCCGGCAACACCGCTGCGGGGATGCTGCTCGCCGGGGTGTTCCTGAACGAGTTCGTGGGGAAGAAGGACGGCGCCGACACCGCACTCCCGTGGGTCCACCTCGACATCGCCGGCCCGTCGAACAACAAGGCCGGCGGCTACGGCTACACCGGCAAGGGCTCTACCGGCGTTTCCGTGAGAACCCTGCTAGAGCTGGCCTCCGACTTTTCGGCCGCGTAGTAGGGTCGACGAGGCGGGAGAATCCCGTCGAGAACGGTCCCTGAACGCCGGTCCGCCTCCACGACACGTCGGAGGCGAAGCGGGCGACGTGTCGTCGTCACCACGACGGCGCCTCCCCACCCGGCGCGGGGTACCTCCGAACGCACGAGGGAGTTGCTGGGTGTCGGAACAGAATTTTGACCTGGTGGTGCTCGGTGGCGGGAGCGGCGGATACGCCGCGGCGCTGCGGGCGACCGAGCTGGGGCTGAGCGTCGCGCTGGTCGAGAAGGACAAGGTCGGCGGGACCTGCCTCCACCGGGGATGCATCCCCACCAAGGCGCTCCTGCACTCGGCCGAGGTGGCCGACGTCTCGCGCGAGTCGGCCAAGTACGGCGTGCACACCGACTTCCACGGGATCGACATCCCGGCCGTGACGACCTACCGCGAGGGTGTCGTCGCCAGCAAGTACAAGGGTCTCCAGGGTCTGCTGAAGGCGCGCAAGATCACGACCGTCGAGGGCGAGGGTCGACTCACGTCGCCGTCGACCGTCCAGGTCGGCGACACGACCCTGAAGGCGAAGAACATCGTCCTCGCCACCGGTTCGTACTCGCGCAGCCTCCCCGGGCTCGACATCGGAGGGAAGGTCATCACGAGCGAGCAGGCTCTCGCCCTCGACCACGTCCCGAACAAGGTCGCCATCCTGGGCGGCGGCGTGATCGGCGTCGAGTTCGCCAGCGTCTGGAAGTCCTTCGGCGCCGAGGTGACCATCATCGAGGCGCTCCCCCACCTCGTCCCCAACGAGGAGGAATCGATCAGCAAGCAGTTCGAGCGCGCGTTCCGCAAACGCGGCATCGAATTCTCGCTCGGTGTGCGATTCCAGGGAGTCACCCAGAACGACGATGGCGTCGTCGTGACGCTGGAGGACGGCAAGACGTTCGACGCCGACCTCCTGCTGGTCGCGGTGGGTCGCGGCCCCTCGACGGCCGGTCTCGGCTTCGAGGAGGCCGGAGTGACGGTCGACCGCGGCTTCGTCATCACGAACGAGCGCCTCGCCACCTCGGTGCCCGGCGTCTACGCCGTGGGCGACATCGTCCCCGGACTCCAGCTCGCGCACCGGAGCTTCCAGCACGGCATCTTCGTCGCCGAGGAGATCGCGGGCCTGAAGCCCGTCGTGATCGAGGACGTCAACATCCCCAAGGTCACGTACTCCGACCCCGAGGTCGCCTCAGTCGGTCTCACCGAGGCGAAGGCCTCGGAGAAGCACGGCTCCGACAAGATCACCAGCTACGACTACAACCTCGCCGGCAACGGCAAGAGCCACATCATCGGCACTGCGGGTTCGGTCAAGGTCGTCCGCGTCGTCGACGGGCCCGTGGTCGGCGTCCACATGATCGGCGCCCGCGTGGGCGAGCTGATCGGCGAGGCTCAGCTGGCCGTCAACTGGGAGGCCTACCCCGAGGACGTCGCGCCCCTGATCCACGCGCACCCGACGCAGAACGAAGCTCTCGGTGAGGCGATGCTGGCTCTGGCCGGCAAGCCGCTTCACGCGATGTAGCACCCACCGCACTTACACACACAAAGACACGCAATGTCGTCAAAGGAGTTCCACAGATGAGCGAATCCGTCAACCTCCCGGCACTCGGTGAGAGCGTCACCGAGGGCACGGTCACCCGCTGGCTCAAGAATGTCGGTGACCGCGTCGAGGTCGACGAGCCGCTGCTCGAGGTCTCGACCGACAAGGTCGACACCGAGATCCCGTCGCCCGTGGCCGGTGTGATCGAAGAGATCCTCGTGCCGGAAGACGAGACCGTCGAGGTCGGCACGGCACTCGTCCGCATCGGCGACGGCTCGTCCGACGCACCGGCCGAGGACGCCGGCGAGTCGAGCGACGACGCCGAGCAGTCCGACGAGCCCGAAGCCGCCGCCGAAGATGGCGACGACGCCGGGGACGCCGAGCTGCCCTCGTCCGCTGCTCCGGCACCCGGCGAGGAGGCCGAGGCTTCGGCCCCCGAGCCCGCTCCCGCCGTCGACCCGGCCCCGGCGGCTCCTCAGGCTGCGGCACCGCAGGCCGCTCCGGCCGTCCCCGCCGCAGCGCCGTCGGCTCCCGCCGCGCCGGCCGCAGCCGCGCCGGCCGCTGCTGCTCCCGCTGCCGCGGCACCCGCCGCCGCCCCGTCGTCGGACTCCGGTTCGACCGCGGGCTACGTCACGCCTCTGGTCCGCAAGCTCGCGAACGAGAAGGGCGTCGACCTGTCGTCCCTCTCGGGCAGCGGTGTCGGCGGGCGCATCCGCAAGGAGGACGTCCTCTCAGCCGCTGAGGCCGCGTCCGCGAAGACCGCCGAGTCGAGCACGGCGTCGACGAGCGCAGCGCCGGCGCCCCTCGAGATCTCGCCCCTCCGTGGAACGACCGTCCCGATGACGCGACTCCGCAAGGTCGTCGCCGAGCGCGCCGTGCAGTCGATGCAGGCCATGGCCCAGCTGACCAGCGTCGTCGAGGTCGACGTCACCAAGGTGGCGTCGTTCCGCGACGCGAACAAGGCCGCCTTCCTGGAGAAGACCGGCAACAAGCTGTCCTTCCTGCCGTTCTTCACCCTCGCGGCGGCGGAGGCCCTCCAGGCTCACCCGAAGCTCAACGCGACGGTGGACGGTGACTCGATCGTCTACCCCGACCACGAGAACATCAGCATGGCGGTCGACACCGAACGGGGTCTCCTGACTCCGGTCATCAAGAACGCCGCCGATCTCGACCTGGCCGGCATCGCCGCCCAGATCGCCGATCTCGCGCAGCGGACCCGCGACAACAAGCTGAAGCCCGACGAGCTGGCCGGTGGCACCTTCACCGTGACGAACACGGGTTCGCGGGGCGCGCTGTTCGACACGCCCGTCGTGTTCCTGCCTCAGGTCGCCATCCTCGGTACAGGCATCGTCGTCAAGCGCCCCGTGGTCGTCAAGACCGACGGTGGCGAGGCGATCGCCGTCCGCTCGATGGTGTACCTGGCCCTGTCGTACGACCACCGCATCGTCGATGGTGCCGACGCTGCGCGATTCCTGGTCGCCGTCAAGGACCGCCTCGAGGCCGGCGACTTCACCGCGAAGCTCGGCATCTGATCCGCCGCCCGTCACTGACGGGCGATGATCTCGCGAAGCCGCCAACCGGCCTCGGTCCTCACCACGAGGACCGAGGCCGGTTCGTCGTCCGCGGTGTGAGCTTCGAACAGCACGCTCTCGCCGAGACGCTGGGTCTCCGGGCCCAGGCGGGTCGGCAGGAGCGCCTGGGCGGTGGCGGCGGGGTCGTCGACCAGGGCGGAATCCGACCGGGCGAGGGGTGACCCGTGGTGGTCGACCGCGGCGATGCAGGAGGGGGTGGGGTCTCTCAGGCACTCGACCCGCGCCTCCAGCAGGACGGCCGTCGCGGCTGCTGCGTCGTCACCTCGCAGCACGGCCTCCTCGGCGGAGGGGCTGATGGTCGGCGACATGCCCGGCGGCGGCCCTCCTGACGCATCGGCCTGCAGCGGGGACGTCGACGGGCGGGGAAGCCCGTCGGCGTCCGTCGCGGCATCCTCCCTCGGAGAGAGGAGGGACGCCCCCACGAGAGACAGGACGAGCACGCCGACCACGACCCAGAAGCGGGGACGGACGACTCGGAGTCGATCCCGCAGCGGAGCCCGCGGTCGATCGTGCCACCAGGCGAGGGCCCGGTCGATCAGGGCGCTCTCGGGCAGCACGGCCAGCCAGGCGGGTGTCTCGCGGGGCGCCGTCCGCAGGGTCGCCGTCGACTGCTCCCCCACGGCACCGACCGCTGGGGTGAGGAAGACCGTCGGCAACGGCCGGGGCTCGCCGAGGTCATGAGCCCACTCGAGCAGCTCGTCGGGGGTGGTCGGCGGCACGCCCCGGCACGACTCGTCGTCGAGGCGATCCACGACCAGCGACCAGAGATCGACCACCCCGGGGTGGCCGGCGGGAGCCGCGGTCGAGAGCGTGCCGGAGAGGGCATCCGGCGGCGCGGTCGAGACCGCGACGTCGCCGGAGCTCAGACCGATGATGACCGGCGCACCGCGATCGTCGATCCCGATGCAGTGAGGCGGCAGCACCGCGGGGACCACGCCCCGAGCGGCCAGGTGCCCGAGTGCGGAGGCCAGGGGCACGACGAGGGTGACGGCCTCGCCGCGCGCGAGCGCCCCGCGGCCCGCGAGCCAGGCGTCGAGCCGGATCGACGGGACACCCCGGGTCACCACGACCGGTCGACCGTCGAAGTGGAAGACGTCGAGCACCTCGACCACATGGGGGTGGTCGGCGCAGCACAGGGCCGCTGCCTCGACGAGGGCCTCACGGGTCGAGGAGGAGGAGGCGCGGAGCAGCACGGGCTCGCCCGACGACCACGTCGAGGTCCACCACCGGAACGGCGGAGGCCCGTCGACGGGCTCGGCCTCGTAGGGCCCGACACGGGTGCTCGACATGACTCGAGAGTC
>Ga0265798_10004901_pt1 | contig 18290 bp, 23 predicted proteins | sample P3T30metagenome_FD_192430 | JGI IMG/M metagenome (GOLD analysis project Ga0265798, IMG submission 192430) | Plant litter microbial communities from East Loma Ridge, Irvine, California - P3 T30 | ecosystem: Environmental > Terrestrial > Plant litter > Unclassified | place: USA: California... | reverse complement strand
AACTTGGAGGCCATGTCTTCGTAGATGCGTCGTCGCTTGGCGAGCTCAAGGCAGATGTTCAGCATGTTCAGGCAGTAGAAGCCCATCCAGCCAGTACTGTCGGCCTGCTCCAGGGTACCGCCGGTCGGCAACGGGTCCGAACGGTTGAAGAGACCAATGTTGTCGAGACCGAGGAAACCACCTTCGAAGATGTTCTTTCCGTCAGCGTCTTTTCGGTTGACCCACCACGTAAAGTTCAGCAACAGCTTCTGGAATACGCGCTCGAGGCAATCAAAGTCCTCACGTCCGTACATCTTGCGCTCAATCTTGAAGACCCGGAATAGCGACCAGGCATGTACCGGAGGGTTCACGTCGCCAAAGTTCCATTCGTATGCCGGTAGCTGCCCGTTCGGGTGCATGTACCACTCGCGTGTGAAAAGGTCGAGCTGCTTCTTGGCGAAGTCGGGGTCGATCATGGCGAGTGTAATGCAGTGGAAAGCACTGTCCCATGCGGCGAAGAAGGGGTATTCCCAAGAGTCGGGCATGGACAAAATATCGTCCAGGTACATGTGCTTCCACTCCTTGTTGCGTATAGCCTTGCGACCGGGTGGTGGAGGTGGCATGCCAGGGTCGCCGTTAGCCCACTGGTCCCAGATGAAGTGGTAGTATTGCTTGCACCACATCATGCCGGAAAATGCCTGACGCTGGATGTTGCGCAAATCGTCAGCGATTGGGAGAGGGCTGATTCTGTAGTAAAATTCGTCGGCTTCGGCGCGACGCTGTTCTATAATGTCGTCAAACATCTCCTCGTCAAGGAATCCGTCGTTTCTCTTTGAGAGCCTGAAGCGGACTACAGCGCACTCGCCAGGTGGGACACCGTCGCCTTCGTCGAACGCGTACCAAGCACCGCACTTGGTACCAGTGTTCTCAGGGTTGACAGCATCCTTCTGCTCGTCTACGATGCGGCGATGGATAGCGTCCTTGACATATGGAACCTTGTTCTCCACGTTCCATAGCCCCTTGTAGTTGGTGTCGTTATCGGTGAAGAGAAGCTCGGGCTGTACGTCTTCGCCGCTCGGGCCGGTGCCAGGGGACGGGGAGAGCTGGAAGTAGCGGTCACCCAGCTTGTGGTGTTTCGACTGCGCCGTTGTTGGGCCAATCTTGGTGATTGAGGGTTTCAGACTCGGGTCCTCGTGGCCCCATGCCCAGGTATTCCTGAACCAACAGTGAGGTACAATGTGCAGCGGCGCCGGTTCTGGGCCACGGTTGTAAGCTGTCACTCGGAAGCACATCTCCTCTGGATCGTCCGCTTCTTTCGCTGTCTCGATGAAAATGTCCCAATACCGGTCATCGTCGAAGATGCCTGTGTCAACGAGGTTGTACTCCTTGTCCAACCGCGTTCGCTTCGCGTTCGTCTCGATGAGTTCTTCGTATGGGAATTTCCGCTGAGGAAGTTTGTACAGGAATTTCATGTACGAGTGCTGCAACTGAATCAGCGATGTTTCTGGAGCGAGCAAAGCCAACATACAGTTGGCGTGTTGTCCAGGTGAAAATGGCACTCCTTGAGCGACTCGCCGTGGTTACCCTGTGGGTTGGATAAACCGAAAAGGCGCTCCTTTAAAAAGTCGCTGCCGGAAAGTCAGCGTGTATTGCAAGAGTGGCACTGGCGCACACATACTCCTTCTCGTTCCAGAAAGCGAAGGCAATGTTCTGGAAGCCGTGTGTATCGGACACACCAGCAATACCGTCCTCGCCCCAGCGAAAGGCGCGCGACCGCGCCATGTCGTGCGTGAAATCTATGAGGCATTAGAGAAAATGGATGGCACCGAAGGCGAGTACTCACGGCTCCAGGCATCTCCATCAGCGCTGCAGAAGTTTGTTAGTAGCATACCATGACGTTGACAGCAAGGGTACTCACGAGTAATCTTCGCGGACTGGACACTTATTAGATTGATTGTAACAGACTCATGGGAATGGAGACTGACCAGTTGCCCACTGCCTCTCGGCAACGTAGGGGCCCCATCGCTTCCAGTAGGCGGTGCGTTCTCGGTCCTGCTTCAGACGCTTCTCCTCTTCGCAGAGGTACTCTTGATTCTCAATGAGAACCATGGTGACAATGTGTGCCGGAGGGGTGTAGGAGGAGTGTTGACGGCAGACAGCAAGTGAGGTTTGGGCGTTGGCGCGTGCAGCGGCGTCGAAGGAATTATTTCCTGCAGGTAGTATGGAGCAAACAATGGGGTAACTCAGACGATCAAGATAGTGGAGAAGAAGTAGGTGGGGTAATGTATATGAGAGACGCTGATGGCGAGGGAGTCCAATGTTTGGAGGTGGTGTGCATAGAGGAAGAGACAGAAGGCAGACGGGATTTTGTCAAGGCGCGTGTCTTGGTGGTGGCTACCACCGACTTTCGACGCAGGAACTCGCGATGCATCATAGGACGGCAACCGTGCAGCGCGGGACTTATCGCGAACGGCTGACCTAAGCCCACTCTAGCCTAACGCCCTCGTCCGCCAGGTTTCAATCCCATGTCCAGCGAGCCGCAAAAAGGCTGGCCAGAAGCTTGGAAATGCCCATGCCCGCCGCTGCAGCAGCGTCGGCTACACGTGTCGCCCATCTGTTGAGCCGCTTTCAAAATCTCTGCGCCAAAGTGTTGAACGCGCTTACTGGGGGCGACGCCAGCCTTGAACAAGCAACCACGATAAAGACGTTAGTCTCCGGTCCTCCCCACCGTGCCATCGCCGATCGGACCTGGCCAGCTTCGGAAGGCCCTTCTGGGGTGTGGAGTTGTGACAGCGGATCCCGGCATGGGGATTCGCATGCCACAAGTATCGACTTTGGAGCGTGGTGTCGTCCCTGCTTCCGCGGCATGCAGCACAATTATGTACAAGAGTTGGGATGCATATAGTCGCGTTTCCGAGCCTGCGCGCCAGACGCCAATTCACGTGATGTATCACCGACATCCGACGGGTAGCCCCAAGCATATCCAACGTGGCTACTCATGTGCGGGAGGTCAATGGTAATGAATGACGTCATCGACTGCATGTCTTCGGTGAGAAGAGGTTAAGTTTAATATTATGAAACGAATGCACACGAGCCGAGAAGTTCAAGAATACGATACAGCGTCTTACGACTCTCGCAAGGGGGGCTGGGAAGTCGGTGTGGCAGGTCTGGCCGCCCTACATGAACTTTGACCGGAATCGATTAGATGTTCCCATTTGAGCAGCGCTCATATCATGCGGCTCAGTCCTACTCCTAGCCACGACATTATAGCTCACTTTCACCTCTGGATCCAACAACGCTACCGAGCGACCATGTTAGTGCACATCCATATTGACCAAACTTTGCATAGTAGCCGACCAAATCATCATCGCTAGTCGCGAATTGCTGGTGCATGGATAACCTCTTTCACATGCCTCCAAGCGCAGAGCTGGAAATCTGGCAAGTATAAGGATTTCTATCCAGACACTGTACGAGGTCCACGCAAAGAGCAGCAACTGGCTGGAAGATTGTGATGTTTTCAAGCAAAACTCGAATCGCTCGAACTGTGCATTGAGGAAAATATATGTAGTTGTGTGGATGACAGAGGAACTACCGTTTGCGAGACTACTTACTACCTGAGTCCAAACGAAGGATTTAGTGCTCGAGGTCAATTGCGGGTGTCCCTTAGGCTATAGACTGAAAAGTCACCTGCAGGGCTGTACCTCGTTGCTCGGCTTGGTGTATACGCCAATGTACCTTTTATCGCCGTGAGCAATGCGTAACTTTTCTACGGTGCTTGCTCTATGCGATGGTGTTGATGGTAGAAAAAACATAGAGGGGCGTGGACCAGAGCTGGCCGCTAGCGCCTGCCACGGCGATTCTTCGGGCCGCGCCATTGATGGTCAGGTACGCGGCCGCTCAGCTCTACCAAACATTACACGTCTCCCAAGTCCGACACCCTCACACAGTCACACCCAAGATGCTCGTCTCCCTTACAGTCGGAAAGGTCGATGCTGGAGTAGCAGTGCTACTGACCGAAGACAAGCGTCTTGTGAGCCCCTCAATGCCGCTCAGCGCTCAACGCAGCGCAGGCGCATCCTTGCTCTTCATCTGGCTGACGTAAAGGTAGATTGAGTTCCCTTCTATATTGCTACCCCCCGACATCTCGTCGGGCTCCATGGTGGATATCGATGTTGGAAGAAACTACAAAGCCGAAGCCGACGCCCAGAAAGCCTTCCATGAGCTCCAGTCGGAGATCTTCCGCACCTTTGGCCAGCGCACCCCCTCAGCCCCCGTCCTCAAATGCCGCAATGCCACGCAAACCTCAGTCGTTCTCGAGTGGGACCCTATCGATATCGCGACCGCCGAACTGCGCAGCCTCACACTATACCGCAATGGCAACAAGGCAGGCACAATACCCAAGCCCAGTGACGTGCACAGCACCAAGCTGAGTGGTCTGGCTGTCGACACTGAATATCAGTTCCATTTGGTCCTCAAAACGAGCGCGGGCACTTTCAGCAGCGAGAAGCTTTTGGTACAAACACACAAGATGACGGACTTGTCTGGTATCACCATCACGCCTGGCCACATGCCTGCGGCTCTCCGAGAGTCTCTGCAGCGGTCTGTGGAAAGAATCGGCGCCAAGATTGCGGACAATGTGCGCATCGACACCACGCACTTCGTATGCACCGAAGGCAGAGGGCCTGCGTGGGAGAAGGCAGTCGAGAACAACATACCTGTAGTCGTCCCAGATTGGGTCATAGGCTGTGAGAGGGAGGGCAGGATTGTCGGTGTAAGGGGTTACTACCTGAACGCGGACCCTAGGTTACGAAGCGTCGGTCCAGGAGGCTCCCAGCAACCCGCCCAGCAATCACAACAGCAGCCTCAGCAACAACAGCAGCAGCAGCAACCCAGGAGTCCCATCATGAGCCCGCGCACCGAGGTGACACCACCTACACCCGAGCAACCGAGGCGTGACCGCGATACCGATGGTGCAGCACCACCCCCTCCGCCACCCAAAGACGACGTCAGCGAGAAGAGCGAGCGAAACTCAGTGGAACCGAAGACGCAGACAGAAGAGCAGAAGGCTCGAACCGAGGATCTCAAGCCGCAAAACGGGAAGGAGTCACGGCAAGAGGATAGCGAGGAGGACGAATCTGAGCCTGAGCCAAACGACGAGAAGTCTCTGGAAGCAAGTTTACCACAGAGACCAAAGCCAGGCCAAGCATCGGCTGAAGACGATGGCGATGGAGCCAGTTTTCAAGATGTGGAAATTTAGTAGAGGGGTTGAGAGGACATGTCAAATCTGGAATGCCACAGCGTGTCGACCTGGCTTCCGATCTGCAGCATTGACTACAACCACGACTATAGCATTGTAATGATACCAATTCTCAAGACCCACATTGCGGTTAAGATGACAGTTCACGGCCTTCTATTCGCGATCTGACTACACTAGTCAGGGACATTATCCCGAAATCACGGACCTTAGCGCTAACGTACTCGAACCCATCTCATTGGGCCGAGCCATCATGTAGGGATCCCTAATTGACCCACGGAGACTAAGATCTTACGCCCGGTCAAAGCATCATATCCTACTCTGTATAAATTCCGTCGTATGCCGCAATGTACCGATGCCCAGTAACTTCAGTCTTGCCATCTCCTGGACTGCGGAGCCGGCATCATGGCAATGACTTCTTTTAAACTCCCCGATATCATCATTACATTACAGGTCCCTCTTCTCTACCTACTAAACATCCTTACCCTTGCCAGCGGACCCGATCACCGCCTCATACGCATCTCTATCACTCTCCCTCTTCTCCTTCTACTGGCCGCTCAATCTCTCTACAGAGAATGGGGCGATGCAGGTTGGGGCTACAACCTAGCAATCAACTGTGGAGTGGGCGCTCGTGTGTTCACCTATGTTGACTGGATCTTGCTGGGGAGCCCCGACAAAGATGGGTGGTACAAGCTACAATATGGAAAGAATACACATGACAAGAAGAATGACGACGTGAATAAGCTGGATTACAGAGACAGACCCGGTGGTGCAGGGAGAAGTTTCTGGAGCAGAGCATGGTGGGCACTTCGTCTCTCGACGTCGAACCGGTATACGGGTTGGAGTTGCCAAGTTAAGAATGTTTGCATGGAGGTACCGGGCGATTACCCTCGTCTGTAAGTCTACTCCCAACCCATCATCTCCGCACCAGCTAACCCAACCCAGCAAATTCATCGCCCGAAAGCTCGTACGCGGCCTCATCTTCTTCGTTATAAAAGACATCATAGTCTGCCACTCCGCCGCCTCCCCACACGGCTCCTGGATCGACATCCGCACGCAGAAACCACACCAGCCCTTCCCGATTGACTCGCCCTTCCTCACTCGCTTCTACTACACTTGGCTTCACATCATGCTCACCTTCACCACCATGGAGTTCTACAACATCGCTTACGGCATTGTATCTGTAGCCACCGGTCTCGCTAACCCACGAGACTGCCCCTCCATGTTTGGAAGGTTCCGCGATTTGTACAGTGTGCGCAGCGCGTGGTCTGTGGTGTGGCATCAGCAATGCCGTCGTGTTTGCTCTCCGCTTAGTATTTGGTTAGCAAGGGATGTGCTTGGTTTGCGAAAGGGGTCTTTTGCGTCCAAGTATGTTCAGCTTTTCGTTGCGTTTGGTATCTCGGGGTTGGTGCATGGGGTGGCGAGTATGTTGGTGAATTGCGAGTTTGATGATGATGGCGCGTTGAAGTGCTTTTTGTTGCAGGCGGCGATTATTATGGTGGAGGATCATGTCATTGACTTGGGGAAGGCGATGGGGTTCAAGGATGGGTTGTTTTGGCGCGTGGTGGGCTTTTTGTGGATGGTGGGTGCGTTGGGGTGGAGCCTGGAGCCGTGGGTTGGTCGAAATATCGCGAGGGGTGTTTGGGTGCAGAACAGGGAGTTGGATCTTTTTGGTATTGGGCCTGTGGTTGTTGCGTAGAATCCTGTTGCTGCTCTTTGGTAGAACCATTCGATGGGGTGTCGACGATTCAGTGAAGCGTGTACTTTTTGGCCAGCTTGCCACTCGTCAATGCTTCCCCATGCATATAACCGTGGATATATACGTCTCCGACGTATCTGAACTCATTGCTCTGACCCTCGGCACGGAGTAAGATAGGTGTGGAGCAGCCGAAGGGCACTACGACGATGTCACCGCGTCTCATGAAGCCAGTTCCCATGCCTATCAATCCACCTCTGGTAATGCAGAAGGTCCTGCCCATCTGTAGTTGAGACCACATGTTAGCACGATCCAACCGAATTAGACCACAGACAAATGTCATGCAGCAACAAAAAATAAGTAAGACCAAACTTACCATTCGATCACCGAAATGCTTCTGTATGAAGGACCGCCGATCGTTCTGCGCCACCCTGCTCGACTCTCGGTGCCGTCGAAAGTTGTGGTCGAGCTCAAGACGTGGCAATCGCTCTTGAGTCAATGAAGAGAAAACCTGGTAACAAGCCTCCGTCCAGTGGTCCTGCCATCCTTGGACCCAATGCCCCAACGAAAGCGTGAAGCAGAAATCAAACACACATGGATGCATCGTCTCTTGGTCTTTATCGACATTGAAGAAAGAGATAAGTAGCGTCCGCCAATTCAGGAATGCCATAAGATAATCCTGCAACGCGCATAGTGTACCCACTGCCATCCCAGTTGTGTCTATTACGCCCAGTTCAATGGCAGATATTTCGAGCTTCCGTAATCCGTCCGTGAGATCGCATTGCGCATGGGTATCTCCTGCTGCAGAGTAGTCTTTTGAACTCAAAGACGATGTTTCTGGCACATATGCCCAATCGGGACACCATGTGGGTAAGTCGGCGGAGCTGACGTGAGAGGGGAAGTAGATCGCTTCGCGTATCATGTCGAGGCGGTCTGTAGAACGGATGATCAGTGCGGCAACATCGAGGTACAGCGCTTTGGCAGATTTGTCGTATCTGACTTGAAGATCTTCGCGCACGCCGCTTGGCAATAGACCTAGTACAGCGAAGATCTTGTCTCGTGGGTTCCCACTGAGTTTCCTTCGACATGCGCGCAGAACTTCGAGCGGAGAGTTCGGGCCTAGCTTCACAAGGCGCTCAACATCTGGGAAACTACTTGGTCCCGTCCATAATAAGTAAGGGTCGGTTTCATGTTGCCAAAGAGCGTCCGAGGCCTGCTTGTGTAGGTGCCAAGGGAGATTGGAAGAGCCGCAATAGACCACTTTTCTGCGTGCGTGATAGATCTCTTGCACAACCCAGAGTCGTTTCCAATAATCTCTATTGAAGAGGAAACTCAAGGCTACACGATCGCCCTGGTCTATCATGTCGATCCATTCACTGGCTCGTCTTCCGTCTCTCAGTTCTTCCAACACTCGTATTGCCCGCGCGCTATCATTCATCTCCGGCCCAAGCCAGATGGCAACATAGGTCGCTTTCGTATAGATTCGATCCATCAATTGAACCTGCGCGGCACGCTCCTTCTCATCCTCTTGATTGATCGAGAGCCCATCTATCCACACGAGAATGGGCCGGCTCGGTTTACGAACGGCCATCAAGGCATCGTGAAGGCTGGCGTGAACTAAAAAATTGTCGTCGTCCTCCAACGCAATGGTCTTCTTATCGAATCCGTCCCCCCATGCATACGAGATCGCCACGTACTTTGGGGGGTTGAGGAGAGAAGTGTGTACGATCTCACACTTAAGTTGATTTGTTTTCTTCTTCTTCTTGGGAAGTAATTTGACCAGTCGGAAGTCAGTTGGCGCGTGCAAGCTTCTGTAGACAAACGTCTTTGCACTACATGATCCGAGAGAACTGCTCCTCACTGTCGAAGGGAACTCAACAGCGGACACTTCGTGATACAGGCGTTCGGGGCGATGTTTCGGTACATCGTCCGACGAACATGACCTTGGAAGATTTGGAAAGTTTTCCTGTGCAAGAGGAACGTAACTTTGCGTCCGATTGTGTATAACGATAGGACGACGCCTGGTAGGGCGCGGGATGGGACGTATCATCGCGGAAAGGTCGTGATCTCCACGAGCCCGGGAAGCAGATATCACGAACCCGGGCTCGAACCTTTCGAATGAGTTATCCCTACCGCTTTCTCTGATGCCATGATCGTCTGCGTATGACAACTGCTCTTCGCGCTCCGATGAACTGGAAAAGTCGGGCAAAGGCGGAACACGACTTTTTCTGTAGGGTCCGCGCCCAGTGACCATTTTGACGCAGGGTGGAGGATAACAGAGCAGATTGTTGATGAATTAGACTCCAAGCTCTGCTTTCATCCGTAAGGTCTGTAGTAAGTCGTGAAATTGATCAAAGCCGTTGCTTGTAATGCAGCCTGGAGCGGAGGGTCTTCAGCCATTATTTGTCATATGTCAGCTGCAGCTTATTAGCTGTTTGTGGCAAGGATTTGATTGGATGAACCTCAATTGCTGGTAGCGTTCATATGCGCGATTGAACGAGGCGTATCTTGCAGCGAATTGGCATGCGATATGGTGCTCCAAGTTATTGACCGGTTTATGCGATAGGACACATGAAGCTCAAGTTTCCGGACTTCTGGGGCCAGCTGTAGAAGAAACTGGCCGCAAAAAGTATGGGAATTGCCTTTCTACCTTGGAAAAAGACAAGGTTTCAGTGACGATGACCGTAGGGCCAGGTAGATGATACTCGCTGCATATCAGCCTCGGCCTCAAGTGACCGTGCAGCATAATATATCCCACAGCATATATTCCAAAACGCCGTAGATGTATACATGCCCGTACCTTACTTTACACATGAAGAGCATATCTTATTTCCATCTCGTTCTGTCTATTCGTACGCCCCCATAGCCTCGCCCGCCCTCTGCTCGATATAGTACCCCGGGTCGGGTCTCCTCGCAGCGCGCATTTGGTCCTTCGTCATCGGGTTCTTGACCTCCTTGACATCGACCAATTCCTTTATCCTCATGATCTGACCAGCGACAGATTGTGTAACGGGGTGGTAGACAGTCGTCATGCGTTTGCGGAGACCGAGCGCTTTGAGTACTCCCTGCGTCTTCTCGGGCATACCGATGCCGGAGCGCATGAGTGTTATCCGGAAATAAGACATGGTGGGTATGTGATGTAGAGAGTTGGTGGCTTCGACGCGAGGTCTCGGTGCGTTTGCGAGTGGCTTTGGATGGGTTTGGTGTGGCGTTTGGCGTGGGTTCCGCTGTGACACGGAGTCAAATTAACTGCCGAGACGTCAGATTAAAGTGTTCATGTCTTGAGCAGCTTCACATACCGTTTGTGTGGCGATGTAACGTTGATGCCCGCCTGCGCGCCTGCGATTGTCACCACCAACTTTTCGGACTTCTGGAGACCTCGGAATGCGACGCTTGTCCCGAAATGGCCTAGACCTGCGCGGGGCGGATGCCGAACCACGTGTGGGACCTTCACTCCTGTCTTCGCACCCATCTTGCACCATGGACATCAATCGCGTTATGGTCAGCTTGATCCAACCCGGTGCCGTCTGGAGAAGGAGCGGTGAGAACCTATCGACAGGTGTCGTCACTACTCCACGCAGGCCGCCTTCCTCCCGCGCCCCTGGATGCGGTACTGTAAATTTCCATCCCCGATGTGCATTCGGTACTCGGGAGGGACTGCACGTCCCTTTCTACAATACGGTGCATACGGCAAATAGGATCTGATGCCTGACGCTCCACTGGATGCGTCTGCCCGTTTGCCTGTACGACCCCAATATCGGATTTCCAGGAAACGACACATCGGTCCGATGCTTTGACGCTTCCAGCGGCACAGAAAGCCATGTCTCAAAAATTCTATCTTTCGTCCAGTCTTTCCCTGGCACATTTCTGGAAAGATGACGTCTCCATGTCGAATCTAGTATTCTTGTCAAACACCAAACCCGTTATGTCTGCAGTTATGTGTTTTCTGATGCACCTTCCGTCAATAGCCCGTCCCTTTATATCCGGCATCACGAGGGCCTCAAACCATCATCCATGGCGGTGTTCTCCGCATCGGAGTATGCTAGAGATCCAAACGTGCCTCGCTAAGAGGACCTTCGCGTCGATACGCCTGATGCACAATCCGCATTATGCGGTCATGCAGGATACCGCGATCTGCATACCAAACGGATAGCGATGAAGAAAGGGCATTCGAAGCAACGACACCGACGATTCGTTCCACATGCACCTGGCCTTACCCCCGTCACCAAACGAATGAGGTAGCAACGGTACGGTACCTCAGGAATAAATGTATTGTGACCGTCCCCACAACCCGGTTGGGCCTGCCGACGGCACCGAGCGTGGGATCTCGTTGTCTCTTTGTTGACTCTCGGGTAGTCAACACTCGAACAGAAGAAACGATGTACATGCCCGTCGGCGGAAGGAAAGTCAACATGACCAACGAACTCCTGATTCAAATGCATTTGTACCGTTTGAACGGCCTCGTTGACCGGTCTCTTGGGACTGTACGTTAGACTGACATATGGAGGCATAAAAGACTTCTTTCTGAACGTAACAGCTTCCACCATATAGTCCCCAATTCCAGAGTCGCCTGTCACTTACTTTCAGTAGACCTCAAAGACACTACAAGAGGGTTTGACGTGAACAGTACATCCAGTCGGAAACATCCCATATTCGCTACAACCCATTGTTCTGAACACACATCAATTACAACTTCATCATGACAGGTAAACCTCTGAACTCTTGCAGACACTCTGCATTATCATACTGATATACAAATAGCACTTTACACTCTTACACAACCCCACCCGATCCATGCATCATCGACACCACCCCCCGCCCCAACCGCCATCCCAACACTGGTCTACCGCGTTCATCGCACCAGCTCGCAGACCCGCTACGCCTTCTCCACCGGCTTCAGCTCCAAGAACCAAACCACCATCGTCAACTACACATCCGCACTATCCCGTTTCGGTCTCGCCCACCTGAACCAACAAACCAACATCTCTTCCCCCTTCATCAGCGTGTACGACAACCTAGCTCATGCGGAAACCGTCGCCAAGCACTTCGGAGAGCGCTATGGCGAGGACACCTGGGTTGTTACCGTAGACCCCGCGCACTTTGCTAGAGGTCCAGTGTTTCGCGCTGCGGACCTGCTGAAGGATGCCGCCGGTGGAAAAGAGGTAGCAGCGGAGTGGTTGCATTATGGTGAGTATCTGGTCATGTATCGCATTCCGCCGCAGGCGATACGAGATGAGACACCTGTCTGTAGGGGTACGGCTCAGTGGAGGGCAGTGGGCGTGATCGGTGGTGGAAAGTAAAGTGTGTTGATGGCGATGGTAATGTTGATGTGATCAGAGGAGTTGGGCGTATATCGGTCGCTGGGTAGGCTTAGCGAAACTACTGTATAATCTCCAAATCTCTTTCCTTACTGTTGGAATATTTCTCTCTGCTAGTTGGTATTCACTAGGTAGTCCATCTCTTGATTCTGAATCCCGTTCCTTCGCACTCTCGCTATAGCTTCCAAACCGTCGAAGGCCTGATTGAGGCACCAGTCCATCCCGAACCAAAGTGCCTTAGCAGCTAACCATAGAGGAAAGTACTGAAAACCATGACTGGGTGCTTCTTTCGGCGGTGCAACCGGTATTGTACTCTTGCAAGCAGCAGCAGCAAGGCTGTTCTCTCGCAGCGACGCAGGTGACCTTTTTCCGCGTGGTCGGCGCACTTTTGGGACGAAATCAATTTGGGTCCTTGAGCGAGGGAGTTGCGAAGGCATCTTGAGAGAAGGAAATGCGGTGCATTTATTGTCGTATTTGTTTGCGAATCTTCTTCATCCGTCTTGAAGTGGTGTTATGATCTGGCAAAGGTCGTAGTGTGCGAAAGAAAAAAGAGACAAGGACCTTGCATTCGCAACATGAAATCGCGCACGCGCACGAGTCCAAATTTTCATTGGGTATGAGTTGCATTGAAGCGTCGTTGATAGGGTCCATATGGTGGCTGGGAAGTTCGCGAAGTTTGGTACCCATGGATTGGCGCAACCTTGTCAACCAATACTTGGCCAAGGAATTGATTCATAGAATATCTGAGTACCTTTGCTATGAATATATCCAAAAATCTATATTACCTTCAAACCTCAACCGCGCACTTCAGATATACACCTGCCTATGCAGGAGAGTCGCAAGGCAGCACTGCCCGTGCGCGGGCCCAGCCGCAGATGGCTGCCTAGGTATGTAGGCCTAAACTCTTGTAACATGAAAGCTATAAACACTCCAAACCCCGTATCGTTACATCAGGCATCAATCAAGCTGTTATACTTCGAAACAATTGCATTCGCATCTCATTACAATCTCTCCGTCCGTGTTTTCACACATTCAAATCATCTTCCTTTCCGTCCCCGATGACTACCAGCGTCAAAGAATGGATGGGCAACCTCTGCGTCTATGAAGACGATGAGTTTGTCCGCTACAGGAACTGGGGATTTACTATCTATCGTACGGGCTACGGGCTTTCATCTAACCAGCAATGGCAGCGACTTCTCCAAAAGATCCAAACCGATGCGCGCGAAGGAGCTTTAGCCGCGGCTGAAGCTGAAGAAGACGATCCTGGCTTCCAACAATTGTGGGCGCTGTTCCGCCTCGATGCGCGCTCAGACCCTGCTCTGGCTGGCCTCAATATGGATGAACTTCGCGAGCTGTACAATAAAGGCGAGGGCGAACCGATGAATACGGACTACAACTTACACCGAATATTTCTTTTTGCCGATGACGAAGTTCTATCAGATCCCACTGCTTCCAACATCAAGGCTGTGGATGCCGACTACCGTCCAGAAGACTATGTCTCGCGAAACCCGCGAGTTGGTCGGCAACGTTATCTTGGCTGGATGCCAATGAAGGCTGCCAGCGTGGCAGAATTCTGGAATCGATTACAGTTTTCCGACATGAGTATGATCGCCCCTCCAACGATCGGGGGAAGTCACTTGGTGATTTGGGATGGAGACAACTGGAAATGAAGCGTGTAGGACCTAAAGACAGTTCAATCGAATACACCTTTTAGGCGCAGCTCCCTCATCAAACCCAAGCCTTCTGACTCCGTTGTGGCCGAGTCATTATCGTTGCCTCAGACTAATGCATCTTTTGACGTTTCTCAGCTGCTCTGATCTCTTCCATTACCCTGTCGTGCAGTGCTTCGGATGTCATCCAAAAGTTATCATCCGTTATGAACCATTTACACATATAAGCGCCCTCGTAACCCATGGTAGCCAGAGTCGCCATTAAGTAGTCCAGTTCGTCTGCAACAACGCTATCAGAGTGTGCCGAGCTTACGGGTACGTGAAGCACTTACGTTCATTGTCATTCTCGCACTTGACAATATAGTGAAAGTCGACACCGTGTGCCTTGAAGTATTCCTGAATGCTGTGGAGCGAAAAGGGGAATGTGAACTGCACACCGTCATGAACGTAATGAACGCTCACCTTTTTGAGCTTGCGGGGGAAGTTTATATCGTCTTGAACAAGTTCACGTAGCTCCGCGGTGTAGTCGACATTGGCGTTCATAGCGGATCTATCATACTTTAGTCTTAACTCGACTAGATTCGGCGGCAGTAGATCACGGAGCGATCGGGCAGGTTCTGGCGTCTCCGGTAGTTCATCGTAATGGATTCCTCGTTGTTTGCCCACAACGGCAGTGTAGTGCAACTCCAATTCTTCCAATTCGCCCATTTCAGATAAGAAATAGTTTTGCGGCCACTCATCTGTCCAGGTCAGTGCACCATTGTCGTCGGTCCGAAGTTCAAGCTTTTTGAGGGTTTCGCTATGTGATCTTGCAGCTTCGAGGAGTGTGGAATGCCAATCCACTATGTTGTCATCGGGTTTATCGGGTCGATCACATCGGAAGCTTGTTACAGTCGCACAAGATTGTAACAACTGCGTTATGTGACTTAATGGCGGTTCGGACGGCGAGATTATGGAGATGTTTTGCACCTGAGACGACCTTGGACGTATATCCCAAGACCCATGATCGATGCCAATTGATGGGACACCGTATGATATGTCGTGAAGCTCCAAGGTCCTGAGCGATGGCAGATGTAATACGGGAGCTATCTTAGCCATTGGTATTCCTGTCATGTCGAGTGACAGAAAACAGAGTTTCGCGAACCCAATTAATGTATCGGCTGGTGCAGTTACATACTGCTGGGCTGCGTGAAGCAAGGGAGTAAGCCAGAGATACCGATGAGGCGTATGTGCATCGTCTTCAGGTACTGAATGGAATCCATGCCTACGCAGATCCCACAATGGAGTAGTAGAGCAGTAACCACGACTACTATAACGGTGATGCAATCTGGAAAGGACTTGGAGAGCGGTGCGAGCCTCCAAGACAAGAAGCGCCAGCTCTACTTCTTCCGGATGAAGAGCAACGGCCTCGACCAAAGTGCTTTCGTAAGGAAGGGATAATGTTCGGATATGTGCAGTCATCTCTGCCTTGCTCATGCTCAGGTGATTGCTACTTGCAAAGCTCCTGTCGCAGGATCCGCCGATCAACAGCTCGCGAACGTATGACGCTATTTCAGGATGGTAGTGTAATGTGCGGAGGAAGCCGCTTAACTTTCCAGGATTGGAGATCTCGCAGCTCTCATAGAGGAATCGCATGCCGAAGGGATACAGGTACTTGCAGGTCCTAGCAAGAGCGGCGAAAGTAGACCTTGCTGAAGCTCTATCACAAGTCGATCGCTCAGATCCATCCCACGGGAAAACGCGCTACATGAATGAAAAAAGAAGTTAGTATATGCAACACATCTGCTTGTATGAGAAAGCCCATCGTATGACCGTACTTATAACACGCCCAGTAAAGCCAAACACTTCGAATACCTCGAGAATATGGTACAAGTACTACATCGAAAGTAACGAGCTTCATCGCCGAGACAACTTACCTCGCATATTTCCAGGATGAGCTCGTCTGGAAGAGGAGCTAGTGGATTGACGATGGTATCTTTCGACGCTATATGCGCAGACGGACAGCGCAGGGCCTGAGGATCAATCAGCGAGTGCGATGCGGTTGGCAATCGGTGCAGAAGTCGGTCGCTCTTAACATAGTTGGTTTTGCTCATCGGCGGCCTTGCGGCTGCCTTCGCGACGCATCGAAGGCACGTGCACACGCAATGGAATGTCGGAATTTTGTACTTACTTCCATGGTCTTCTGGTCAGGCAAGTTTGTAGCGTCAGAAGTTGGGGTGAGTGTCTCTTGTTCGGCGTCAAACACGACAGCATAGTTGCCTAAAGTGCCCCACTCCAGATCCGGTGTGACTGCCGCCGAAACGAGGACCGAAAAGAGGATGGTAAAGGGTTGGGGTGAGCAACTTCACTAGTAACACCAAACACGAGAACACAAACTGGAATCGGGAATCTCGAATGACAGATTCAAGGTTACAGATTTCGTGTTCAACGGGTTGAATGGACGACGCTGCTTTTATTATGGAATCGGGTCGTCTTCATCTAGATATGAAAGCTGAATACGTAAGTCTGCGTTTACATTTGAACTCGTTTTCGTAGTTTCGCAAGGCCACAGAACTGTATTTCGCGCATCACACCTCGTATGTATCTATAAAGTACCACTCAAGAATGGCAGCCATCCTCGGCTAGACCTGCAGAGCCCCGTGTGTATCGCCCAAATACCATCTCGCCGAGGAGTACGCTTCCCGTGACAGCAAATAGGAAGCCGATGTTGTAAGTCATGACAGCAAGCATTCTACTGTGTCATTAGTATCTCAGCTCCCAAAGGTTTCGTTCACGAACGTACAATACGTAGCCGATTAATGCTCGACTAAACTCCAACGCAGCGCTTATGCCATCCTTCTTCAAACTCCAAGGGGTCTGCGCTACCCAAAACATATTGCGTGATGCAGTCGAGCCCCGTGTAATACCAGTCTCCTCCGCCGCAGTTGGTTGTGGTACGACTGGGCTTAAAGGCTCAATCTCTGCCCTGTCCTTCTCATCCAGTTCAACAGGCTGTTGTCGCAGCGCACGGCTCCATTGTCTTGTGTGGCTACGGGCACTGTGGTTGGCCAGTTTCTCCGTATTGGGTATGACCTCTGGTGCGCTCTCGGTCTGCTGTTGCATCCTCCATTTTCTTTCCAGTTGGCTCTTGAAAGCACTCAGAAAACGATTGAAGATGCCCAAGGAGAAGAGGAAGAAGATCGTTAGCACATAGGTCGCCGTTGTTGTCGTCGTCCATTCTGTGAACCAAAGTGTGACGCGGGTGCTACTCGAGAAAGTCGATGCCATCCCCGACATGTCCATTGCTGACATTGTTGCCCCGGGACGCATGGATGCCATGAGGTGTGCGTGAGCACCAGCGGAGGTGGCCGAAGGCATATCCATGTTCATGTCTGTGTCCGTGTCGATCGATATAACTCGTGGCAGAACAGCTTGTATGAACGTTTCAGATGGAAAGAAGGGTGGAAAACGTGGGAGACTACTCTTGTAGTGGAAATGAAGATGTCAGCCGTCAGCTGTCAGACTACACAAGATCGTGTTTTCTGGGTCTGAACCATCATTAAGAGAGCTGAGAAGCACGTCGGCCAAGATCGCCAGGCACCGTGATGCGCAGATGTGGTGCCGCCAGATGAGCAAGTTTGAGTCCATAGGCGCGCGCCGGCCCGCAACGCGGAGCGGATGGCATGGACGTAGAGCTAGGTCTGACATTGTCGCAACTGTACTTAGGGAGCTCGATTGCGCTGATTTGGTGAACCTTCTTGTCTCTCCAGTGTGCGGTCCCGAAGCCGATGAACAATTGAATCTGTGGCGTGTTCACGACATGGGGTCAGTACATTCTGTCGGTAAGTGCTGTCAAACATCCTCCCGACGGAAAAGCAAATCGCACATTCTCGATCTTCATACTTACGACAATGTCCTACACTATACATCTGCCTCCTTCGCAGCCCAAGATACCAAAGTGGGTATGTAGACTGCAGTGGAGACCTCGGGACTGTTCCGACCAGACTACTGCAGTACAGACGTGTACAGAGCAGATCTGTATTTCCTCAGTACGTTGACAAGCTCTAATGTAGATCAGAGCGTCTAGAGCCCGACTTTAGTAAGAAGTTTTCCCAGGGCCCAGGTTCCGAAGCCTGTAGCCCCACTGATACTCCTTTACGACAGACGTGTGAAGTCGGTGGGCATTCGCCGTACTCGGGCACCATACTATGATCCACTTCCTCTGAGTGGACCATTAGCTCGGTGTTTCGATGGTCGTTCAACGGTGTTAAGGTCGGTGGGATGCGTTCACGGTCGTGTGATGGACGCTGTGGCCGCAATGTACCCTAACGGCAAGTGCCTGGCTTAGTGCACCGCCATACAGCCAAATGATGGCACGCCACATCGCGCGCGTG
>Ga0265798_10004900_pt1 | contig 18297 bp, 20 predicted proteins | sample P3T30metagenome_FD_192430 | JGI IMG/M metagenome (GOLD analysis project Ga0265798, IMG submission 192430) | Plant litter microbial communities from East Loma Ridge, Irvine, California - P3 T30 | ecosystem: Environmental > Terrestrial > Plant litter > Unclassified | place: USA: California... | reverse complement strand
CACTGATTAACGCCGCAGACCTCGAACCGTCTGCAACCTTGCTCGCCGCGCGCGCCGCCCGCATCGGCGACCCTCGCGGCGAACTGCAGTTCAGACGATGGGGATGCCTCAATACTCTAAGCTGGATCGAAGGCGTGCTGCGGACATCCATCGAATGCGACCAAGGTCGATATGATGACGGCCAGCTGACGTTGCACGGTGCCTACCCGGCCTCATTGGCTATCGGATGCAAGGGGCGCCCGCTAGCCGCCATCATGGATCACCCAGCCCTTCGGACCAGTGGCGCCGTCATCGCCAGCGCGAACGTCACCGAGGACGCGTTCATCCTCCGTCATCGCAGTAGCGTGACGTTCGGGGGTCGGTACATCGACCAGTGAGGCTACTGCGCGCCCCGCGCCACGGAGCGTTTTCCGTTTTGGAACGCCGTTCGTCGAGCTGCCCGTTCCGCCTCGAACGCTGGGCTGAGCGTCGCGTCCACGTCATCGAACGAGAACGGGTTTCCATTGGCTGGTGGTCGCCACTCAGGATGAACCCGCTCTCCCGTTTCCTTGTGCACGAGTTCGGATGCCAGATCCTCGTCTTCAGCGTAACCGCCCCATTTCGTTCCCCAAGACCGAAGTAGCAGAAGGATCGGGTCCAGTTCCTTTCCCTTCTCGGTCGCGTAGTACTCGTATCGTTTAGGGCGTTCGCTGTAGGCGCGACGTTCGATGACGCCGTCGGTCTCGAGCCTCTTCAAACGGACCGATAGCAGGTTGGACGACATCCCGGTCTGAGCCTGAATTTCATCGAACCGCCGAACCCCCATCACCAGTTCCCGCAGGATGAGCATCGTCCAGCGATCTCCCACCACGGAGAGTGAGCGCGCGATCGGGCAGACGGTATCGGAAACTGCGTCCCAACTCATCTCGAAACTCCTTTCACCTCTGAATGTGGCGCTCGTGCTTTCCCTGGCAAGGCCTCGCCCGGCATGCCTGGCTTTTATTTTGAAAGTGACCTTGCCGGCCATCATTAGTGACTTCATATATTGAAGTGACGGCAAACACGCCGTTGCGAAGGAACGTCAGCCTCTTTCCCCACACGGCGTTTCACCACCCGGTAGAAGCAAGCCCGAGCTGACGGAATGTCGCTCGGTCCGTCACGCCGGACGATGACCCCGCTCGATCGCCGCCACCTGTTGTCGCTGGCGCCACTCTGTGCCGCCGCTCTCGTTCTGCCCGGATGGGCACAAGCCGCGTCCGGCCACAGCGTCCGCGCGAAGCCCTCCTCTACCTATTTGAGAAAGGAACATGCCGTGACCGACAAGATCTATGCCTCAGGCACAACTGCCCTCCTCATGGTCGATCCCTACAGCGACTTCATGACGCCTGGCGGCAAAGCGTATGAAGCAATCAGGCCGACCGCCGAAGCCTCCGGAATGTTCGATAATCTGCGCAAGCTGATACCGGCCGTACGATCTGCGGGCATGCAGGTATTCATCGTCCCGCACCATCGCTCGCATGAGGGCGATCACGACCATTGGCGGCAGATGACGTCGATGCAGACCCAGCCCAAGCAGGTAAGATGTTCGAAGTCGGCACATGGGGTGGCGAGTTCAACAAGGAATTCGGACCGCAGAAAGGCGACGTGATCATCCAGGAGCATTGGGCGCAGAGCGGGTTCGCAACGACCGACCTCGACATGCAGCTTAAGCAGCACCGGATAGAGAAGATCATCCTCGTCGGTTTCATCGCCAACACGTGCATCGAGTCGACCGGACGCTACGGCATGGAGTTGGGCTATCACGTCACGCTCGTGAAGGACGCAACGGCGGCATTCAGCCCCGAAGGTGCATGGAACCACTCTGATATCGGTTTGAGGCGGGAAGCTCGGGCAAACGAGTTCAAAGTCCGACGTATGCCTAGCGCATCCGCAGGATTTCGTCGGAACTCCTCCCATCGCACGTTCCAAACGGAACCAGCTTTGGAATATGAGCGCTTGAACGGGCAGGAAGCCGCATCGCCGGCAATGACGAGGTACCTGCATGACGGAAGCAACCTGGGGCGACGATGCGAAGACGCCGGACATCGACTGGTGGATGAGTGCTGCGCTGGAGAACGTGCCGCGTGGGGACGCGGACCTCGCCGAGGTGACCAGCCTGGAGGGCGCTGTCCGTACGTGGATGACGCTCGATCCCGAGCATCGCGACGCTGCCGTGCTTACGCCGGAGCGTCCCTTGCACATCGACGGTGCGGCGCATGCGACGCTGGCCTGTGACGGTATCGCCGCGCTCGCCGAGCGGTTGCCCAGCGCGAACGACGAGGGCTGAGCCATGGCGTCTGCGAGCGTTCGCTTCGAGCCGGGCGACTATGAATGGCTCGCCGAGCGCAATGGCGTGCTGTTCCTCGGTCACACCGACCTCGGCATGGTCGAGTTCCTGATCACGAGCGAGGCGTTGGCGGAGTTCGTCGACCCGGACCTTGACGGCATCGACAGCGATACCGCGATCGAGACGTATGGGGAATTCGAGTCCGACATACACCGTATCGCGCGGCGGGAGTTCGTCAGCCGGCTGGGCGGGGAGCCCCCAGTCCTGCTCACGGCCGCCGACGTTTGGGACGAACCTTCGCGATCCCGCAGACCGTAGCCCTTCAACCGCCAATCATATTGCCAGCCAACAAGGACTGATCTGATGGAAAGCCGCAAGCTGGGCCGACAAGGCCTCGAAGTCTCCGCGCTGGGTCTTGGCTGCATGGGCATGTCCGACTTCTACGGGAGTCGCGACGAGGCGGAGTCGGTTGCGACGATCAATCGCGCGCTCGATCTCGGCGTGACGTTCCTCGACACCGCCGACATGTACGGCGTCGGCGCCAACGAAGAGCTGGTCGGCCGCGTCGTACGCGAGCGGCGCGAGTGGATCGTGGTCGCGACCAAATTCGGCAACGTCCGCGGCGCGGACGGCAGCTTCAAGGGCATCAACGGTCGCCCCGACTACGTGCGGTCGGCCTGCGACGCGAGCCTGAAGCGCACCGGGCTCGATGTCATCGATCTCTACTACCAGCATCGCGTCGATCCCGACGTGCCGATCGAGGAGACCGTCGGCGCGATGGCCGATCTCGTCCGCGCGGGTAAGGTCAAGTATCTGGGCCTGTCCGAAGCTGCCCCCGCGACGATCCGCCGGGCGCATGCCGTGCATCCGATCACCGCACTGCAGACCGAATATTCGCTGTGGAGCCGCGACGTCGAGGACCAGATACTGCCGACGGTCCGCGAACTGGGGATCGGTTTCGTGCCATACAGCCCGCTCGGCCGCGGCTTTCTGACCGGGCAGTTCAAGAAACCCGACGATCTAAATGCGGGCGACACGCGCCGCAACCACCCCCGCTTTCAGGGCGCGGCGTTCCAGAAGAACCTCGACCTCGTCGCCGCGATCGGCGCGATGGCGGGCGAGAAGGGCTGCACGCCCGCTCAGTTGGCGCTTGCATGGGTATTGCGCCAGGGCGAGGATATAGTGCCGATCCCGGGTACCAAGCGTCGCAAGTATCTCGAGGAGAATCTGGGCGCGCTCGACGTGGTGCTGAGCGATGCCGACCTCGGCCGCATCAACGACATTCTTCCGCCCGGCGCGGCGCAGGGAACACGCTATCCAGACGCATCGATGGCGAGCATCGACGCGTGAGCGTGCCATCTTTCGGGGCGATCGCACCGGGCAAGATTGCGGTCGTCACGGGTGCGGCTGGCGGCATTGGATTGGCCGCTGCGCGCGCCTTTGCCGCCGCGGGCATGCGGGTGGTTCTGGTCGACCGTCCCGGTGAGGCGCTAGAGCAGGCCGCAGCCTCGATGGACGGCGCGGTTGCGCTGTCCGCCGACGTCGCGGATCGTGCCGCGGTGGCCGCGCTGGCAAAGGACGTGGTCGACCGTCACGGTCCCGTCTCGGTGCTCATGAACAACGCCGGCATTGGCACGGGCGGTGACGTCTTTGCCGACCCCGCGAAGTGGGACGAGGTGCTCGGCGTCAACCTGATGGGCGTGATCCACGGCGTACAGGCCTTCGTCCCGGGCATGGCCGAAGGCGAGGCCCCTGCCCTCGTCATCAACACCGGCTCCAAACAGGGCATCACGCAGCCTCCCGGCAACACCGCCTACAACGTCAGCAAGGCCGGGGTGAAAGCGCTGACCGAAGGCCTTGCGCACAGTTTGCGCGAACGCACCGGAAGTCGGGTCAGCGCCCATCTGCTTGTGCCGGGGTTCACCTGGACCGGGATGACGGCTGGCCGGCTGGCGGAAAAACCGGCTGGTGCTTGGACACCCGAACAGGTCGTGGCACTGATGATGGACCGCGTGGCAGCGGGCGACTTCTACATCCTGTGCCCGGACAACGAGACGACGTCCGAACAGGACGCGAAGCGTATAGCGTGGGCGGCGGGAGACCTGATCGAAAACCGTCCGGCCCTGTCCCGCTGGCATGCCGATTGGCGCGACGCCTTTGCCAAGTTCATGCAAAACTGATCCGTTGCCTAGAGACTTGTTCGGGACACCACACCATAGCGGAAATATCGGTTGAATAAGGTCGATAGCGCCGTTCTCACGTCAGTCGGCAGCGCGCTCGCGGATCTGAGCTCGGCTCGAGCGGCCGCTCACATTTCAAGCGAAGAATCATTTCGTCGGGCTTAGGCAAGACGTTCGGGAGCATGTCTGCCGGCTGAGCATAAGGGCTTCACCTGCGCGAAAAACGTTCGACGAGACGGGTTTTCTACAGAAAGTTTCGGGGCCAGCAATAGCTCGACTTTCGGGTTTTCGTATCCACCCTCTTGGCGTTGTCGACGTCAGGCCGTAGCGGGCACCAGCGCGATTCTACTGCGCAAAGGTGGTTTGCGTCGGTCGAAAAGTTTCGCCACAATTTCCGCCAGGGGGAAAGAATGCCAAGTCTAGCGGATTTTCTGAGACGCAATTCAGTCGAAGCATCGACGACCTTGCCGCTGGTTCAGTCGGTTTCTGCTTATCGATTGATCAAATCGATCCGTCCAAACGACAGCATCGACGCAGTCGACTGTGATGTTTTTGCCGGCGAAAAGTTGAATTATTTCTTCGTTGGCCGCCCCGCTTACAAGAGCGAAAGCAGCGACGCCCAAGCCGCCGATTGGGAGCTCCCCTGCTGCTTCATTTTTGAATATGCGTCTATTAAGGGTATCAAACGGGTCTTTCCATTCGACAGCGGCGCGCACCATGGGAAACGCTACCCAAACTACATTTCCATGATGGATCTCAGCGAGTTCGACACTGGCGATGTGATCGATGCGCCAGCGCGGATCATCGGCGCCTATTTCGGCAGCGCGAAGGCCTATTTCAATTTAAAGCCGAAGGCGGAAGACGCCTTTGTGGAAGAATTCAGCTTGGGGCCGCTCGATGCCGAGATCATGGCAGTGCATCGCCTCGCGGGCGACAATCGCGATGCCGATCAGTTCGACGACCGCCGCCTGACCATAGAGGTGCAAAGCGATCAGCATGTCGATCTAACTGTTGCCAAGCCGCTCGCGGTCATATTACCGGCCGTCTATCTCGACAGTGTGGAGGTGCGCGAAGCGATCGAGACGCGCTGGGGGGCTGAGGCGATCACCTATTCAATTAGTTCGCTCAGTCTCAAACATTATTACGGAACGATCTACCAGAAGGTCCTCGATTTCTATCAGTCTCGAGGCTGGCTGTGATGAGTGCTGCGATGTGCGGGTTCCTCTATCCGGGACCGTCACGACCGACCTTCGTCATTCCTTTTTTCGGCGCGCCGGACAGTACGGCACGCTTTGTACAGGAGCTTGACGAGCAGCACTGTATCGGATCGTTTCTGCGCTTCGATCCAAGCATCTTCGAGACGTACGCCGGAACGATTCCGGTGATGGAAGTGGGGGTCGGCGGTGACGGCGTCATCGGCTTCGTCGACGGCAAGGGTAAGCTGCACAGTGGAACTGCGGCCGAGATCCGCAGCCTGCTCGCAAATTACTCTTTTGCAGACGACGGATCGGACGCTTTCTTTGCGACCGAGGTCATGGAGTTCCGCGGCGACAGTGCAGGGCTGGCGCGCGCAATCGACGTCGCCGCACACCGATTCGGCGACCCGGCGCACGGAATGCGCTGGAGAGCCCGCGAGATTTCAATTCGGCGACGTACGAGCGAGGTGCCGGACCCGGAAGTCGATCGCCTTGCTGCGGCCTTGCGCGAGCTAAGGCAGGCACAGTCCCGCGACTGGATCGGTGAATTTTCCAAAGCTTGGCGTCAATTTGGGCCCCAAGGTGCGTTGTTCGAAGCGGCCATCGAATGGCTCCAAGACGGCAACTCTCAGCGGTACGAAGCAGGCAAGCTGTTTGGTTTTCTGTTGCTACGAAAACGCCGGCAGAATGTCCTTGAACAGATCCGCCTTCCATCGCAGCCGTCGATCGCGCGGCTAGCCCTTCGCTGGCTTGAGGAATTGCAGCATCCAGGCATGCATTGGGCGATAGTCTGGCAGCGGCTTTGGGATGGCAGGCATTTTCCCGAAGCCGACTTGATCTCGGTCGCCTACCACTATCTCCACACAGAGGATCATGTCTTCGCGAGTAATGGTCGGACCGGTCCGCGTGACGGCTGGGTGCGCATGTGGCGCGCAATGTGGATCGAAGGCCATCAAAGTGAGCGCCATGCGCTAATCTCCCTTTTTGAACAGCGACGCGAACACCTGATGCGACTTCCAGATCTTGGCGGCGTGATGCTTTTGGTCTCTGAAGACCCGGATCACCGGCCATGGGCGCTCGTTCAGATCGAGGAGTGGTTAATGACGTCGTCACACCGGAATCGACACTGGATGATGGTCCTTTCGAAGGTCTTGAATCGCTTCCCCGACCATCAATTCTTCCCGACGATCGCTCTCGAATGGCTTCATGGCGATGGTGCGAGGTTCAGCGGTTGGTATGAAGTATGGTCGATACTACGCCGCAAGTCGGTCCCGCACTCGTTGGACGCCGTCGCCTACGAATGGCTGCTGCAAGGGCGCGTCACTATGCGCATCTGGCCCGATGTGCTGGCTGACTTTCTGGACAATGGACGCCTTGACCTCAAACAGCGCCTACGCGAGCTGGCGGAACAGTGGCTCCAGTTGGGCAAGCCACACGAGCATCGCGAGCGAATAGAAGCTTTCGTCCGCGACCTGACGCGTCAGAGCGGGGAAATCTTACGCCGCAAGATTTACATCAGCATTAGCCACGATATCGATAGCTGGCGGGCAGCTCAGGTCCGTACCGCCTTAGGCAACCACGAAACTTTCGCTGAAGTGCCGCACCTCGACAAATTATCCTGGGACGCGCTAAGACATGAAGGCCCAAGCGCGATAGAAACTTTCATCGACAATCAGTTGCTCAGCGCGTCGGCGATTTTGATTCTTTATGGCGCTGAAACAGACCTACACGCGGAAATTGATTTCGAAATTCTCCGCAGTCACGAATTAGGACTAGGCATTATCGCAATCGATATGCACCGGCTTCCGGATCTGAACGGACAGCTAGGATTGCCTGCGCCCAATCCGCTTGAGGCTTGGCAAGTGGAGGCTGGCGATGAACTCATGCCGCTCAGCAAGCTTTATTCATCCTATGACTGGGTCGTGGATGACGGTGCCGCCAATCTCGCCAATTGGATAGACAAGGCGGCATCAGCCGCGGCCGACCGCAAACTGACAAGCGACTCTACACCATTGTCCGAGCACGCATGACCGCCGCGCCCGTCTACCAGCTGCAGCTGCTCGCTGAAATCGATAGCCGGGTCGATGTCATTCTCGACCGACTATTTAAGCGCTTGGGCGAGCTCGGCATCGCGGCGGAGACGATACGGGTCATCAAGGAATGTGATGCATCAGTGCGGGATACCGCATTGCCGGCGACTGCTTTGTTCCTAGGCTATGCGGGCGCCGACGATGCCGGGCATCCGTCCCTGCAAGCGCTGCTCGACGATTCAATTGTCATAATCACCTGCGTTTCCGACCTCGACCGTGTCTGGGATGAGATCCCGCCGAAGCTGCGCCACGTCAACGCGCTCGAGGTACAGGCACCAAACCAGAACATCGACCGCGTCGTATCGCTGATACTCGAAAATTTTCGACTGCTGCGCCAAGAACGCCGCTTATTCATCAGTTATCGCCGCATCGATTCCAAGGCCGTCGCCGATCAACTGTACGACGCATTCGACGCTCGTGGATTTGACGTGTTCATCGATACGCGCACCGTGCCGCCGGCTATCGATTTTCAAGCCGAGCTCTGGCACCGGTTATCCGACAGCGATGTCGTGGTCCTGATCGACACCGAGCATTTTCGCAACAGCCGCTGGACGGTCGACGAAATGGCTCGAGCCAACCTTACCAATATTCAGATCCTGCACGTGCTGTGGCCGGGCCAGGCCGAAGACCCTACCTCGGCTTTCAGTTATTTCCACAGCCTAGACGACGTGGATTTCGCTGCGCCACCGCCATTCGATACCGCCGCTCTTCTCGGCGATGCGGCGCTCGCAGCCATATGTGACAAGGCCGAGACCTTGCGCGCTAGAGCTATGGCGGCCCGCCACAACTATCTTATTGATTCGTTTTGCGACAACGCCCGCGACCGTGGATTCACGCCGGTACTGCAACCTGAACGCTGGATCGAAATCGAACTCGCGCCTAACAAAACTCTGGCAGTGGTACCGATGGTCGGGGTACCGGGCGCACCTGGTATCAACAAGATTTTCCATGCGATTTCACTTGTCGGAAGCGGGACCGGTGGCATTTGGGTTCTGTACGACAGCCGCGGGTTGCTGGCGTCTTGGCTTACGCATCTCGGGTGGTTGGGTGATTATCTCCCGGCGCGAACCGTACAGCTTGCGTCAATCGATGCCGAGCTCAGGATATTAAGCCGATGATCGACGTCCTGCTTTCATCCAGCATTCCCCTCCCAGGGCGCGACCGACGATTTTTCGAGACCGCGGACCTGTTGGCAATTCGCGAGTCGGTCAAAGCGCTGGTCGAGATCGTGCTTCCGGTGGGCCGCATCACTCATGGCGGGCATCCGACTATCACACCGTTACTGGCAATGTATGTTAGGGAGGCTGGTCTCGACCCCGACCGTCTGACGATCTTCCAGAGCAAACTACACGCCGCCGTGCTGCCGCGGGAAAATGCTCATTTCTCCGATATCCGGATGATCGATGCCGTTGGCACTGACCTCGTAGCCAGTCATCGGGCAATGCGCGAAGCGATGATCACCAGCCGTCCGTTCAAGGCAGCCGTGTTCATTGGCGGTATGGAGGGTATCCAAGACGAGGCGGCGCTGTTTGCCCAAACCCATCCGAATGCCGCCTTACTGCCGGTGGCGACGACTGGTGCTGGTGCTGCCGAGCTTGCCGAAAGGATCGGTACGCCCGACCATATCAGGACCGAGCGAACTTATCCGACGTTGTTTCGCCGTTTCCTCATCGAAACCTAAGGATGCTTGGGCCCGCGAGCGGATCTTTCTGAAGCGGATAGTCTGTCATAAGCCCCGGGGGACGTCCGAGCATCCTGCATTCCGAACTGAACAAAACGCAACATATTCTCAACAGCCGCCAGCCGGCCTTGGCCGCCACCGACCACTAAACACCCGCAAGCGTTCAGTCTGACTAAACACTTTCCATGGTGCCTTCCGATAAACCGACCAGCGCTTTGCATCCCGACTTGCTCCTTCACCGGGCAAGCGGCGCTCCTACGATGAAGAAGACGATCGTGGCGGGAACAGTACCATGATTGCTCCAGCCATGCCGCGTTCCCTGCTGCACGACGACGTCTCCTGGATGCAGATGCACTGATTTGCCGTCGTCGAGGTCGAACCATAGCTCTCCAGAGACGATCATCCCGTAATCGAGCGTAGCAGTCGTGTGCATATGCGACTGCTCCTTGAACGTGTCCGCAAGACCGGGAAGACGGGTAGCCCATTCCTTCCCGGCATCCTCGGGCGCACCGGTGGCCGTCGCGTGCATCCCATCCGTCGGGAATGTGACGAACTGGATATGCGTTCCCCCATTCTCGGCGAATGGCCAATCCCAACGCTGGTCAGAAGTCCGCGAGCATGGATCTCCTTCGGCTCTTGAATGTCGAAAAACGTCCGGTAACATGTTCCGCGATGCCGCCGTCCGTCCTTCTCGCAGAGATCGCAGAGATCGTGATGGCCCGGCAGAAGACCAAGTTAGCCGGTGCGGAAACCACCGCTCCGGATTTCTTCCCGCTAGAGTTTCTGGACACGCGCGAGCGTGGTCTCTCGAGGATCATCGCTTGGCTCCTTGATCCTCATGGGTCCCACGCACAGGGCTCGCGCTTTCTAAGCGCGTTCACGCGGTGGCTCGATCTCGACGACGCATGGCGTACGGACGTAGATGCCGCAAAGGTCATGATCGAAGCGCCGACGAGTGCAAGTGGACGTAGCGGGTACGTCGACATCCTCGTGAGGGTAGGCAACCGCACCCTGGCGATCGAGAACAAGCCCAAAGCGATCGACCAAGAAGGCCAAGTTCGACGATACCTGTCCGACCTCGCCACCCGCCGGCTCGATGAGTACTGTGTGCTCTACCTCTCCGGAACGGGCGAAGGGCCGTCGGCCAGAAGCATAAAGACGTCGGCGCTCGATGTAGCGGTGGCTGACGGCTTTCTGAAAATTCGAGGATACGACGCTTTGACCGCGTGGTTGGAGAGCTGCCTCGAACTCTGTCGAGCGCCGTCTGTCGGCTTCATGCTCGATGCTATCCTGAAACATATTAGGAAGGAATTTGGCGGCGTGAGTGACGTCAAGGAGGCCATCGCGCTAGCGTCGGATATCTGCGGTTCCCAGAACAAGCTCGAAGCAGCGCTCGCACTTTTCGAAGCCGAAGCGACGGTACATGAGCAACTGATGGCGCTGCTGACCGAGAAGGTCGGCGCGGCAGTTCGATCCAAACGCGGCTGGCGAGTCCTCCGGGACGACCTCGGTAGAACGAAATACTCCAGCTTGGTGATTGGACTCAGTCCGCACGCGTCCATTGGCTTCGGAATTCAGTTCGACAAGAATGACCACGGCGGCCTTTTCTACGGGGTCCGTAGCTTGGATAATCGGAGCCTGCCGCGGAACGTCAAACCTGTGCTCAAGGAACTGATGGGCGCGAAGGCAGGGACAGCAGGCTGGCCTGTCTGGAAGTATTTCGGGCCGAACGACAGATTCTTTCCGATGGCTCGAGATGTTGATCGGGACTTCTGGCTCGCCACTCAAAGCGGTAAACTTGCCTCATTACTCATCGCCTACGCGGAAGAGGTCGAGCGCGTTCTGGGGGAGCGCAAGCTCCTCACAACCGTCCGCACGCGAAAGCTGACGAAGGACTGAGGAGCGGGATCCTGTTGGCCCAACATCCTATCTTGCGGTCCTGAGCGGACGCAGATGTCCGTCGCTGATGGGAATTTGAACCGGTTCGACAAGGTGTGGTCCGAATGATGCGGCCGCTTCTGCTCTGGTTCGTGCGGGTTTACCCCTCCCAAGTCACGGGCGAGCTCGGCATACCAATCGTATCAAGTAGGCATTCGCCATCAGCACCATGGGCGACGACGGCCCTCCCACGTCCGTGCCAGTCCTTCCGAGACGAGCTGATCTCCAAGGGAATGACCATCGCGGATTAGAACACGAAGTCGCCGCCCATACCGGTCCTCGTCCCGATCGACGGACTTCATTTCGAACGGACCTGCGCTCATCAGTTCCGCCAGGCGCTTCGTCGCCCGTTCTCCGAGCTCGGCTTCATAATCGCATCGGGGAGGATGTGTTTCCGGCGCATCGATGTCTGCGATCCGAACCTTGATCCCTTCGATCCAAGCCGTGTCGCCGTCAACGACGCAGTTCGTCCCACCACCCATGTGGCATATGGAGAAGTTCACCGCGTCCTTCGCCTTGATCAGGTCGGGTCGGGCGGCTTCCCTTGGCACCGATAAGCCGATCAGCGTACCCAACGACAGCATGCCTGCGATCGCTATCGCCATCATGCGATTGCTCACGATCGGCTACCAGCCCGCGTTACGGCTCGGCCCGGCTTGGGAGTAGCGTAAACCGTGTGCGATCGGCTCATGCTCAAAGGCCGTATCGCTTGTTGCCGCCGCTGGTGATGCAGTACCTTCCGCCCCTCGGTCCGACGCAGATGTTCGAGCCGCTGCATGGGCAGTTGCCGCCGCCATACGAATATCCATCCCCACGCCCGCGAGTGCCGATGCCTGTCGCGTAGGACCGGCGCGCGCTGGAACGGGAGTATCGAGCACGGTTAGAGAAGCCAGAACCTCGGCGATGAGACGACAGGCGCGAACGGACGACCGTCGCCGCGGGATCCGAGACATAGCCGGCGTACGCAACGGTTCGCGGCCCCAGCAGGTCGCGGCGAACCCAACACGCCGGCAGGGCGGGAGGATCGACGTAGCTCCAGCCCTGGGCGGTCGACAGGACGGGTACATCCATCCCGTGCTTCAACGTGCCAAGGACAGGCGAGGTCGTTCGCGCCGCCGCCCTGCAGTTCACCGTTCCAGCGATCACGGTCTCCGCATGCGCCGAGAACCCGACAATCAGACATGCTGCGCTGAAGACGAACTTGAACAACCCCTGCATATCACTTCCCCCCGGCCGGGCGTCACGCCCTGTTTTCATATTTGTAGAAGTGACCTTCAACCCAAAGCAGCAACGTCTTGTACCGACGCTTCTCCGCGGCCCCTGTGCGATCGGTGACCAGCACGAAGAACCGGCAACCGTGAGCTTCGCCCCAATCGAAGAGCGGCTTCGTCATCGCCTGGAAAGCCGGGCCCTGTAAGGTCCGACCGTAGGACATTGCTGAGAGTGGTAGCCTGGCCTGATCGGCGCGACGGTTCGGTAGCGCGCGATCCCGAGTTACGATCCCATGCGACGTCAAAGCGACGTCGAACACGTATTCCGGCGAGCCTGTCCGGGTCGCCCAGCAAGCCGGCTTCTCGGATCCTTTGCCTAGCGCCTCGAGCCGGCGTGCGGCGTAGGCCATGCTGCCCTTCAGCCTCTCGTTCTCGAGTTTCGTCGCCAGCATGCGGTCGGCAATCTGGCGCTGTCCCGCAGGCAGATCGGCAAGCGTACCCTTCAGGGCGTCGCGTTCGGACGCGACGTCGGCGATGCGTCTGCGTAGCTCCTCGCCTCGCCGATCCATGTCTTCTGCCGCAGCCTCGACGTGATCCTCCGGCCGCATCACGGCCTGCTCCGCCTTCCTCACGGCGGAAGAAGCCTGTTGCAGCCGCCGCTGATAATCCGTCAGCGCATCCTGCCGAACGGCGGAATCGACCAGTTCGCGCGCCAGCGTACGGGCCGCTACCGGGTCCGCGGCCTTTTCACGGAGCAATCGTTCGACACGTGAGGCAGCCCGTTCCTCGGGCACGGCACGCTTGAGTCGAAGTATCTCCCGATCCTTGGTCAGAAGCGCCGCGCCGAACGCCAATAGCAGGACGAAGATGATCAGAATGCCTAGTTCGGCCAGGGTCAAACCCAACACCAACCCCTTGCGATAGGTGGCGTTGTCGCGTTCGACCGATCGGTCATTCGTGAAAGCCATCAGACCGTCGGCCGCCCTTCAGTCTCGACGGCGGGCGGCACGAAGGGTTCGAACTGCAGTTGCCGGTCGTCCAAAGACGCGTCAGGAGCTGAGGGCCGAGCCGACGCGGCTTCTCGCTCGACGCGTTCGACTGCGGCGATCGCCCTATCGACTACGGTACGCATCCGTCCTTCGGCTTCATCGAGAATGTCGACCATCCGAGCAGGCTGTGCCTCGATCGTATCCGCCGCCGTTTCGGCGCGAGCGACTGCACCAAGTGCCCGTTCGACGCTCGCTGCCTGCCCCTGCCCTGCTGCCGACGCCGCGGACGCAAAGTGGTGCAGGTCGGCGGCGTCCCGTCGCAGAGCCGCGATGGCTTCGACGCCCCCGTCGATCTGCAACCCTGCGCCGACGAAGCGCTGTTCGAGACCTTCCGCCGCAACGGCCAAGGCGGCGAAGCGCAGTTCGATCCCATCGACGGAGCCCACGCCCTTGTCCATCCGCGTAGCCAGACGGTCGACGGCTCCCGACAGCTTTCGGGCGACCGAATTGAACTCGGTATTACGATCGGACGTGTCGCGTACCCCATCGTCCCAACGCGTCGTTGACGCCTCCAATGCGGCCCTGAGGGATTCGCTCGCATCCGCCAGTCGCGTCGCCGCACCGCCGATCTGAGCCTCGAGCCCCTTCGAGGCACCTGACAAACCGCTCGCGCTCTGTGCAACGGACTCCCGAAGCCTTTCCCCTGCGGCATCGAGCGTGGCGCCCAACTTCTCCTGCATCTCTTCGATCACGTCGTTCACGGACTGTCGACTGGCGCGTGCGGCCATGCCGAACTCGGCACTCGCGTTCATCAACTCGACCTTCAGCCGGCGTGATGCCTCGGCCAGTTGCAGACGCGCCTCCTTCTCCGTCTCGACAGGATCGCTTCGCATCTGGCTGAACACGACGCGAAGCGTCACGCCGAGCAGCGTAGTCGCCAACGCGATTCCGAAGTTCGCCACGATGTCCTCGGCAGAACCGCCCGACGAGAACTGGGACAGCGACACCGACAGGCTGATGAGCGTGAAGATAAAGCCGAGATAGTAGAGATTGTCGCCGATCTGATCCGCCCGGGCGCGATAGTAGCGGCCCAGGATCAACGAGGCGTACGCCGCCATCACGAGACAGGGTGCGACCGTCACTATCATCTGCCGAACGCCGAGCGTCTTCAGCACGACTATGCACGCAGCCCCCGCCACGGCCGCCGCCAGAAAAGTGATTGCCTGGATCTTGGCGGTACCCTGTTCGAGTTTCATCTCGTCAATTCCTTCCCGGCAACGGAGTGGCCCGTCGCACCCTGGCGCCCGCAGCGCCAAACCATCCCTCCCAGAAGTCCACGAATTCGGGCGACGTCTGAAGGGTGTCCTGGGCGGCTCTCCTGATCATCAGCAATTCGACGTTCACGCCTTCGAGCTGCGCAGGAATAGCTTCGCCAACCCGCTCAGCCGCATCCTCGTTCAACGGTCCGCCGTACATGGAGAACGCCTGCGAGTTCTGGATGAGGTCTGACGCTACCAGCAACCTACGAGGCAGCTTCGCGACCCCGGGAGGGAAAGCCGCGACAGTAACCGCCTGGATCCCTTCGAGGATCGGTGAGGCGTCAGCCGTGGGAACGTCGAGCACGCCGTCCAACGCCTTGGACAACGGCGCTTCAAACCCCTCGTCGTAACGCTTCTGGACCAGCTCGGGCGATGATGTCAGTTCGTTCACATCGGCCTTGGTGCCCGGATTGCATTTCGCGAACAGCGGTTGGAGCAATGCGCTTTCGTCCGCGCCGGCCGCGAAGATCTTCAGCATGCCGAACCGCGGAAGTTCTTCGGCTGCAGCCAATATGCGGGACCGGATGGCGGCTTGCGTCACGCGCGAAGCTGGATCGGTCACGTCAACCACCACGGCGGTAATGGCGACGGGGCCGCTGTCTGGACAAAGGTTACCAGCGGCAAGGTTGGGGTTCGCCCGACCGGCGTAGATGTACAGGCCCCCGATCGCCGCAAGGATCGCCGCTCCGATCACAAACAGGATGACGCCAGCGCGCATCTGCTTGGCCTCACGTTCCTTGCGACGCGAGCGGGCGGGAATACGGCTGTTACGCGCCATGGACAGTCTCCAGATCATCCAGCGACCGCAAACGCGCCATGGCGCCCTCGCGCGCTTCATTCAGCAGACCTGCCTGCGCGTCGAGTTCGTTCTTCGCTGCGACAGTGATGCGCGACACTTCCTCGTCGGAGTAACGGATTTCGCCGTATGACGGTGGCGCGCCGCGAGGCATTTCCCAGCGGCGGTTGAAATGTCCAGGCACCGGCGTGCTACGCGCCTTCCGGTTCGCCTCACGGTAGATTCCAAGGAGGTCGCCGCCCAATCGTTCGAGAAACCCGAGGTGGGCGTCGTAACCACGCGTGATGCGTGCGATGGCCTCGTGGATGGAGCGACTTTCCGACCGCTTCCGCGTGAGATCGTCGTGTTCCTCGTTCATTCTCGCGTGCGCCTCCTCGTAGGCGCGTTGCACGGCGTCGATCAGATCCTGCCGATCGTCCAGATAGTCCTGTCGACGTCTGTCGAAATTGCCGGAAGGACGGTCGTACCCGAAATAGGCGTCCCCCATTTTGCGGCCGTCGACGAGCGCGATGATCGAAAAGACTATGCCTAGTGCAAACATCGTGATCGACGCCGCGTCCAACCCTGCGAACGCCCCCTCGCGCATCGTCCGCCACGCGACGGCACCCGGATTGACGGGGTCGATCGAAAATGCCGAACGGTAATGCGCTACGGTCAGGTTCAGGAATACCGCACCGATGACGTACAGCGCGATGATCGTCCAACCGGCCACCCGTTGGGGCTTGAAACGGTGGATTATCAAAGTCGTCCCGAGCCGACCGGCACTCCACCCGATGAATATGTTGAGTGTGGCGAATATCGCAGCCTGGAACCAACCGCCAACGAGACCGAGCGGATTGCCCTGTGCGAAAAACACCCCGTTCAACAGCATCTCGATTACCAGGACGACGAACAACAGGCCGTAGAGAAACCAGCGCTCGCCCTTCGTCTGCGGATAATCGGCGGGTCGGTCCAACCCGTGCCTTTCGCGAAAGGCGATGAGATACCTTTCGGCGTTCAGCATCTCGCGACGCAACGGATTCAGCCGATCGACACCCTTGGCCGTCTCTCCGCCGATGACCGCGACGCCCACCTCGGCCGCCGAACGGATTTGGCTTGCCTTGGTGTCGAACTCGAGATCGAACAGACGATCGCGATATGTGTTCATCATGTCGCGGAACTGGTTTTCCGCGTGCGACCGCTCCCGATCGATACGGTCCACGACACGGGTCTCAGCCAGATCGAAGCCGGTGTCCTCGGACGCCGGCACGTTGTCCCCACCGCGTTCGATCCCGTCCTGCTGAAGACGCAACTCGTCCGCAAGCCGCTCAAGACGAGGCTGAACGAAGGTCTCCGTCGATACGTCATACGAATGACTGGCGTCGCCGACACGACCCAGGAACGCACCAATCTTCCCGCCGAACACCTTATTCCCCCACGCGACCGAATCCCGACCCCCGTCGTCGTCATATTCTTGTTAGCACGAGCGGACGGAGCGACAACTGTCATCTCTTCCCAGGAAGCAAACCCCGCTGACATGATTGTTCGTTCAATCAAGCCACGTTCTCATGCCCGCGTATTCTTGAAAGAAGCGGACGCTGGTCCGGCTTGGACATCGGAGCGCGCCAAGGAGCACCCCGATGTCTTATGTCAGCGTGCCGCGACGGCCGTATCCACCCACGATGCAATGTTGTCCTGGATGTGCTTGTAGACGTTCGTGCTCGTCACGAACGGCGGATCGTAGACCTTCCCGGTTACGGACTCGCCATCGACGAAGAGGCCGGAGAACGGGTTAGACCCCTTGGTCGACTGATTGCCCGAAGAATCCTTCAGGTTGTGGATGTGAATGGCCAGCACGCCGAGACCGTCCTTCCAAGCCTTCTTGATTTCGTAGTTCACCCACGCCCGACCAGCCGTCTTCGTACCGACAAGGACAACCAGACATTTTTTGCCCTTCATGTTCGTGTCGATCCACGCCTTGATGGCGTCGCTGCCCTTCTCCTTGATCTCCTCCCACTTGTTGGATGCCAACAGGGGCTGCTCTTCGATCGTGCCAATCTCCCGCACCTGCGAGACGCGCCACACATCGGGCTTGTAATGAAAGCTGAGAAAACACTGCTTGGCCATTTGGGATCTCCGGGTTGGTTGTGTTGATGACACTTGTCGTAGTGATCACTGAGATCGTTGCTGATCACGGTCGCAGTCCAGGCTGCTATCGCCGAGCGCCCCTCCATGATTGCCATGTGCAATCCGGAAGGCCAATCGGGGCCTCAAATCGCCCTCGTCCGCTTCAGACCTGGCAAAAGTCATTTGCGAACACCCTTCAGTCCTCGCACGAGGGCCATGATCGGCTCGATCAACGTCGCGAGATCAGCCACCGGCTTTGCCAACTCGGCTAGTTGCGCACGTTGAGTGCCATCCAGTTCCGAAAGGTACACGTCCGGGTCGGCGAGCGCTCGCGACGCGAGTACGGAAGCCATCGAACCCGTCGCGCCGATCGGCAGCACCACAAGGCCATGCTCGCGCGCAATCTCGAACTCCCGCTCGACGCCTCGCGCATTCTGGATTGCCCCGCCGACCTCCTTGTTGCCGAACATGAAGAGGGCGACGCCT
>Ga0265798_10004899_pt1 | contig 18298 bp, 20 predicted proteins | sample P3T30metagenome_FD_192430 | JGI IMG/M metagenome (GOLD analysis project Ga0265798, IMG submission 192430) | Plant litter microbial communities from East Loma Ridge, Irvine, California - P3 T30 | ecosystem: Environmental > Terrestrial > Plant litter > Unclassified | place: USA: California... | reverse complement strand
CGACTGCTCGGGGTCTGCTTCGGCCTTCAGGCGGTTAACAGAGCCTAAAAACGAGACAGATCTAGCCTCTGCTGCGGCCTACGGCACGGCTTGCGACAGGCCCTCCCGCCGCGCCCCCTCCCCGCCGATCATGAGGAGACGGCGCAGCTCATGAACGAACTGCTGGAAAGTGCTAGGCGCAACCGGACAATGCACTGACACGGCAGCGCTCAGGCTGATTGAGATTCCGGTGTCGTGGGCCCCCTCCCCGTCCGACCTCAATCAACGTGCTAGCGTGCACGCATGACTCAGAACCCGACGACCGGCGAACTCTATAAAGCCAAAGCCATCCTGGAGGCGGATGTGGTGGCTGCGGTCGAGGCCTTCATGACCGACCAGAACACCACGGCGTTCCTCTTCGGCGACGGCTACCAGATCGACCTTGCGGAAGCCGTACGCTCGCACGCGTGGGCCTCCGTGACCCTTGGTACGAAGGATGCCACGGAGCATTTGAAGCGCGTTGCGGTTCGAACCGCCATCCTGCTGGCGCGTCCGGAGAAGACTTGACGGATACGCGACTGACCGCTGGATCAGCGCCCGATCAGTCAGTGGTGATCGTAATTCTCGCCCATCGCGGGATTGGCTTTCAGCGTCAGAGCGTATGTATCGATTGAAGAAATGGGCTGCGCAATCGAGGCCGGCGGCGTCATCAGCATTGTGATGCCAAATGCGGTCGCGGCAATCGTGAGAGCGGCCGCCAAAGTAGCAATTTTTCTCATATTCAATACTCCGATTGAGCGCTGAAGCAATTGACTTTCAGGCGTTCGACTCAGCCGTATATTGATTTCATGATCATCGAAAGCGCTAAATATTTGCATACATTGTGCAATAGGTAATCGCGCAAAACGAATTGTCTTCTCGCCTGCCTTTGAGATTGGCATTGAGCAAGCGAAGATGAGCAGCCCTCCCCTCTCCGCTTGGCCGATCCGGCTGGCAAAGGTCGCGTGCCTCGGCCGTCAGGCGTTGCCCACGGCCGGCTTGGCAATGAAGTCGGCGAGGCGGATGCCCTCCCCGATGTTCCGACTGAGACGGTCGACGGCGTCCTCCGAGCTTAGATCAACATCCCAGGTGTAGGTCTCGCGCTCGGCGCCGTACTGGCGGCCGATCTCGCGCGGCCAGCGGCCGAGGGTGATCCAGGGCCAGCCGGGGCTGGGCGGCTCGTAGAGCGCCATCACGGTGTCGCCGCTGCCCGGTTGGCTGACGGCGGCATCCGGTCCTGATCGGAAGTCGAGGGCGCCGTCACGGCGCGGCACGGGCCGCGCAAGGGCGGCGAGCAGCGCAGCGCGTTCCGCATCGGTCTCGACCACCCAGAGCTTCCAGGGTGTCACGGTCGTGATACCGGGCGGCCAGCGGCCGAGGCAGAGGTCGGGGAGATCGGTCCGGAAGCGGTTGTACCAGACGATCGGGAGCCAGGAACGGATCTCTGCGTCCGGATCGATCACGATGCGCTCCTACGGGGCTTGGGGGGTGTAGCCACCCTGCGCGAGAGCAAGTTCAAGGATCTCGTCGATCTCCACGGGGACGTGCCGGGCGTTCTGCATCAACAGGGTACGAGCCTGGTCGAGGAGCGTGTAGCGTGGGTCCGGCTCGTGAAGATTGAAAGGCATGTACTCGGCCCCGAGTGCGTGGGCGAGCTCTCCAGCAAGGCTGGCAATCAGGTCGAGGGTGATGCCAGTATCTGGCGCGGCTAAGGTCGTGCACATACGCTTGTTTCATACCACAACGCACGACTGCCTTGTATAGCTATTGTCGATGGTGACCCTTGAAATACAGAGCCCCGCTGACCTGAGGTACAGAGGGGTGATGCGGTGTCCCCACGGCGGTTGAACCAAGACGTGCTCAGCCCATCGGTAGTTTAAGCTCCGAAGGTTACGCTCACACGACTGGCCTTCGACCTTGAAAAGGTTGAAGCGATTGGTGCTACGGCCTGGCTCGACCGGCTGTCCTCGATCGGGATGACGTCGCGCAGCTCGATGAACACGACCTTCTCCGATCGCTCGGCCCCGATGAGGTCAAGGTTGACGTAGACGTGGTCAGCGAACGTGGTGCTGCACTGGCGCCAGATTACGCCGGTACGGCCGACGCGGCGCTCGTCACTGCCGTCGAAGGTCAGGGGTGCGCTGGTGATCCGCACAGGCTGGCCGACGCGCAGCCAGTTGGCGGCACTGGCGACGAGGGTTGCGACTTCCTCCGGGTTGAGCTTTGCTCGCGTGGTCCTGGCGAACGGAGTCTGTGGGTCGTCCGCGAGGCGGCGGGCCAGCTCGTCGGGTGCCAGCTCGTCGATGCGCTCGATCTGGTAGTCGGGCTGCCAGGGCGCCGCAGCCGGCCCCTTAGGCGAGGCGCGGAACACCTCGACGGCGGGACCGCCGAGGAGGTCGGTCTGTATACCGATCAGGGCGCGCTCGTACTGCGCTTGGCGGTACTCGGACCGCCAGCGGGCATCGCTATCGGCGGGCAGCCGGGTGACGTCCTGGCGGACGTGGTGGGACTTCCGGGAACGGTAGGGCATGGCTACAGCCTCGCGGACGGCCCGGATCGCAGCCTCTCTCCGATCCTGTCTACCGTCGCGTCGATGCGCTTCTCTCGGCCTCTATAGTTGGCGCGGCAGCGACGAAGCCGAACCGTGATTGGAACGGCAGAACATAAGAGTGGTACGCTAGGACAACAGAATTGCTTTTGCCGGTGGGCGCCCTGCCCTAGCCCTGGCCCATGGTGTCGATGCCTGCCTTATCCGATCGCCAGCGCGTCGAGCTGGCTCTACCCGCCTACCTGTTTCTCGCCCTGACGACGGCGCAGCGGGTGTTCATTCCGACTGATCCTGCCCTGGAGGAGAAGGCCAAGGCTGATCTGACCACCTTGCGGGATCACCTGCGCACGGCCTGCCTGGAGCCATTCGACGATCTCTCTGCCCGGAAACGCGAAGCCATGACCAGACGGGTCGAGCGAGCCGGCAAAAGCACCATCACCGGCTGGACCGATCGCCCGGCGATCCTCGTGATGATGACGCTGTACCGCTTCCTGGAGGACCTGATCGACCGCGAGGTGCTGATCCTCTGGGAGGGCTCGGCGATGGCGGAAGCCATGCGCTGGCTCGTGCCCATGTTCGAGCAAAGGCTTGAGAACGCGGAGCAGGACGCGGCGGCTCGGATCGAGGCGGGTGCCCTGCTGACGCGGCTTCAACGCGAGGGGCTGTATACCTGAAGCGTGGCTATTGTGCACCGCAACATGACATGCGATAGGACCGTCGTGCAACTGCGACGGCGTCGCGGTTGTGCAGCCCTTCTTGGGCGTTTCCTCCCTAGACTTCGGGCCGCTCTTCACCGGGCGGCCTTATTTTTTGGCCGGACCTCGTCCCCTCTGCCTCTGGTGCTATCTTGCGCTGTCCCCTGCCCTATCCCGGGCACCAATGCGCGGCGCGCTGCTGGTAGGCCTCCAGGCCCGGCTTGTAGGGAATGGCGAGTCCTTCCCGGATCAGGATGTCAGCCACGTTGCCTTCAAGGCTTACGAGGGACGCGAGGGTTCGGCGATAGCGGTCGGTCCGGCCGGAGCGTTCGATTCGAACCGCCCCTTTGAGGAGCTGGCGCAGGCGGCCCGAAGCGAGGAGACCCTTGGCGAGTTCGGTATTGCAGCGGGGCTTCGAGATTTCCGGGGCGTCCGGTTCGATGAGACGGATGCGTTCACCCGCCAACTCGACCGTGTCGCCGTCGATGACGCGGATCAGGGCGCCGTCGACCGTCTCGGCGATCGCAGGAGTGCAGGCCATGGCAAGAAGGCCTGCGAGAACGAGGTGTTTCATACGCACCGCCTTAAGCAACCCCTCCCTTACTCGGGGGCTGCGCGAGGTTGATCGTTACCCGAAGGGCCGAAACCGCGTAAGCGGGTTCGGGGAGCCGCCGCAGGCGGTGAGTAGAGCCCGGTCCCGAAGGGACGCGCCACTCCAACAAAGCCAATGATATAGACTGATCTTGGCATTGCATTCAGGCCACAGCGCCGGAGAAAACCGGGGCCAAGTCGCATTTAATGTACATTTGTACAAAAGTGCAAAATATCATTATGACAGAAAGTCTTTTGAGTCCAAGGACATAAGATCGAACTGACCAAAAACTGCTTACAACTACCCGAGTGAGGCATCAGACCATACATCCGATGAGGCTCAAACACAGCCAACGTTCCCCGTTGCGCTTTCCGTGGAGTCGCGAAACTGATCAGAAGCCTTTCTGAACAAACGGGCTTCTGAACAGAAGCTCAGATGTTATACCGACGGCAAGCCAAAGCACATTTAAGCCAAATGTTATTTTGTAAATCCGCCTTGATGATATTAAGAACACTTTATCAAGAGACCACAAAGGCAGAACGGCTTCCTTACAAAAGCCCATTCCGGCAGGCGGTTTTAAGAACATCTGTACATTCTTACAGATTACACTTAAGACCAAATGTGTTAACGCCTAAGCGTGAATCCGCCCAACGGATCTTTTTCACATAAGCACAGATAGGCACGCGCCTTTGCGACGTTAAGCCCATGCGTACAGATGAGACTTTGTAAAAATATGCATTACGCCCAGGCGTGAATCCGCCCAATCGTACATTTGCACAATTAGGCGCATTGGCGTACGCCTCGATGCCCAAGCGCCTTTTGGGGCGGGCGCCTTCATGGTTTATTGATCTTTCGCCGTTAGATTCATAAAGGCGGGTAGGCGTGTTTACATATGCCTTTCCGCCCAAGTCGTCTTGCGCCTAGAACGGCGTGCGCCCGTCCGTGAAGGAGCCAACATGCCTGTCGTCAGCCTGTGCTCGACCAAGGGAGGCGTCGGCAAGACGACGCTGGCGATCTGTCTCGCCTCGGCGGCTGCGCAGCGCGGTGCCCGCGTCGTCATCCTCGATGCCGATCCGAATGGTCACGTGCGTGCCTGGCGCGAGGCCGCTGACCGCGAGGGCAGGGGTGGGGGCGTCGACGTGATCGCTGGCGTCAAGGAGGACACCATGCAGGACCGGATCGCAGAGAGCCTTGAGCGCTATGACCTCGTCTTGGTCGATTTGGAAGGTGCGGCCTCGAAGGCCGTTACCTACGCGATTGCCTTAAGCGACATGGTCGTGATCCCGTCCGGCATCTCCGGCATGGACCTGCAAGAGGTGTTTCGCACGCAAGTTGAGGTCAGGCGGGCGGAAAAGTTTGTGAAGCACCACATACCGGCGCGTGTGATATTCACCGGCATGGCGACGATCGCGAGCCGGGTCGCCAAGCACGCCCGGCAGGAAGTCATCGACGCAGGTATTCCGGTATTCGAGACCGAAACGATCAGGCGCCCGAACGCCTACCAGGCGATGCATTTCAACGGCCTGACGCCGCTAGAGCCAGGCGGTGATCCGAAGGCGGCGGCCGAAATAAACCGCGCGCTCGACGAGATCCTCGCCGTCATCACCCCCGCTGACGAGGTCGCTGCCTGATGACTACGCCCGTGAAGCCTTTCCCCGTCGGCCTCGGCCCCGCTCCGCGCCCCCGGCCGAACGCGGATGACCTGGCGCAGCTCGTCGCCGGAGGAGCGGAGGCGGGTTTCGCTCGCTCGCTCGCACCGGCGCCTGAGCATGCGGCGGACCCGGCCCCCGCTGCCAGCCCGGCCGCGCCAGCCGCCTCCGCGATATATGACGGCCCGGTCAGCCCGCTGCGGCTTGAGGTGCCTGATGCCATTTGGCTGGCCCTCAAGATGGCGTCGGCGAAGCGCAAGGTGTCGGTGAAGTACCTTGTGATCGAGGCACTCGCGTCGAGGGGTTACGCCGAAGGCTTCGATCTTTCCCTGGTGCCTGAGGACGGCCGGCGTAGCGCGAAGCGCTGATTTCGCCCGACCCAAAGCCCGCTTTCGCTTCCGCGCATCGATCCCTCCCGGGACGGTGCGCAATGACGTCAGCGGGTGCCGTTGAGCGGTCGGTAAGGCAGGGTTTATCCCCTGAATTCACACGCCTCCGCACATCTTTCCGCTTGACGCGTCACGACACTCGACCTTGGGCGCAACCCATGTGCTTGTTATTCGTTACGGATTTCAAGAGGGAAGGTCGGGCTGATGCGCCAGAGCAAGGGGACGTCCTGGGGTGGCCCTCGCGAAGGGGCGGGGAGGCCGACCGGCGAGCCGACCAAGGTGGTCCGGCTCCCGGTGGACATTGCGGAGGCGGCCCGTAGGGCCGCCGCAGCGCGGGGTGGGTCCGGTAGCGGGATCGGCGAGTTCCTACAGGCGGAAGCGCGCAGCAACGCCACGGCGCCGCTGGTGACGGCCTCGGTGGCGTGCGGGTTCCCGTCGCCGGCCGAGGACAGCCTGGAGCGCCCGCTCGATCTCAACGAGCTGCACGGGATCGGCGCGCCGTCCGTATTTCTGGTGCGGGTCGCCGGTGAGAGCATGACCGGGCGAGGGCTGTTTCCCGGCGACATCGCGGTGGTCGATAAGGCGCGCCAGCCGCGCTCGGGCTGCATCATCGTTGCCTGCCTGAACGGCGACTTCACGATGAAGACGTACCTGAAACGCGCCGACGGGGTGATCCTAAAGGCGGAGAACCCGGCGTATCCGGACATCACGGTGCCGGAGGAGGCGGAGTTTCAGGTGTGGGGCGTGGTCACCGGCTCGTCACGCGTCTTTTGAGAGGCGTGGCCGTCCATGCCCGGCCTCGTCGCCCTGGTCGACTGCAACAATTTCTACGCCTCCTGTGAGCGGCTGTTCCAGCCCGAGCTTGCAGCCAAGGCGATTGTAGTTCTGTCCAACAACGATGGCTTCTGTAATCGGGCCCTCTCCGTCAAGCCTTGTTTTGTGCCTCTCCGCTTCGTGAAAGTGGGCGCCGAGTTCAATTTTTTACCTATCTGACGGCCCATACAAAGACATAGTAAAGCTGTTGTACCGAATGCGTTTCCCCGGCTGATGATACGCCCTCTTTGCATAGAGCGGAGTTCTAGGATCTCCTCCATCGCGGACCACGAAAAAGTCGATCATTATCAATCGCCGGGAGCCTTTCCGCTTCCACCGTCGTAGGACTAGCTTGCGATACGCTCCACTGCGTGGACGTTTTATCTTTTCTACCTGGCTCCTCCGAAACTGGTGTTTTGTCAGTCTCATCCTATTCGTCTCACGGGGCTCTTGGCTTCTGTCCGTGGTCGGTACGGTGACCGCCACATGATCGCGTTCCGATGAGAGGCGAGCCTATATGCGACAGCGGACTTGGCCAAAGGCCAGCACACCCGTCATTCCGGCTTCACCTCCCGCCCGTCCCCGTGAGGACGACCTTTCGAGGCCAGGCGCGCCCGGCCTCAATCCTTCATGGCGATAGGTTGCTCATGCCGCGGCAGCAGCGGATGGCTCCGTCGCGCTGAAGCGGAACGTGGTGCCATCGACCCACATCCTGTGCATCACCACCGCCATTTTGCGGGCCAGCGCCACCGTGGCGCGCTTGTTGCCCTGGCGCTGTGCCACCTTCGTGGCCCACACCTTAAGCCCGGACCACTTCTTGACCCGGTGCAGCATCACGTGCGCCGCCTCGAACAGCGCGGCGCGCGCCTCGGTATCACCGGTCTTAGTGATCCTCCCGTTCCGGTCGATCTCGCCGGATTGATGCTTGCGCGGCACCAAACCGAGAATCGCCCCGACCGAGCGCGACTTGGCGAACCGAGCGGGATCCTCGATGGCGGCGATGAAAGTTAAGCCGACCACGGCTCCGACGCCCGGCACCGTCATCAGCCTCCGGCAGACCGCATGCTCGCGGGCGATCTCCAGCACCATGCGGTTGAGTCGGTCGAGCGAGAACAGCATCGCCGCGTGCGCCTGCAACAGCACGTCGAGGATGGCGGCGACGCGCGGCAGGTCCGCAGTCAGCTCGCGCACCCGTTCCGAGAAAGTCCGGCGTTTGGCGGTGCCGAGCTTGATCCCGAACAGGCAGAGCGAGCCGCGGATTTGGTTCTCGACGTCGCCAATCTTCAACACCAACGTCTTGCGGCTGGTCAGCAGCGTGCGCAGCTCCATCGTCCGGCGCGCCTTCACATGGACCTGCCGGAACCAGCCGGTGCGCAGCATTTGGGCAAGCCCGCGCGCATCGTTGCGGTCGGTCTTGTGAGTCATCGCGACCATTGCGGCGCGGGCGTGCCGCGCGTCCATACAGACGACGTTGGGTACGCCGAGTTCGGTCATCTCCTCGCAGAGCCAACCAGCCAGCGCCCCTGTCTCCAGGCCGACACGGGTCAGCGATAGGCCGAGAGCGCCAAGCCAGGTCGCCAGCGCCTCCGGTTCGCTTGCGACCTTGGCCTCGCGGAGGATCTTGCCCTCCTCATCGACGACGCACACCGACGTCTCCGCCAACGAGACATCCAGACCGGCGTAGTAGCGCATGACCCTGCTCCCGGATGATCGGTCGCGGGCGTCAGGCCGGCAGACCGGTTTGAACCACCAAGCAATTTGCCACGATCCGCGACGAGGGGAAGTCTGGCGAAAGCCCGATTACTCGATCTGCGTCATCGCCCGGTCGAACGAGGCGAAGGCCCTCGGGATCAAGATGGGCGACGCCTACCACCTGCGAAAGCGCGAGTTCGCGGAGTGGGGCGTGCAGGTCTTCAGCTCGAACTACACACTCTACGGGGACCTCTCCGCGCGGGTGATGCGGGTCCTCAGCGAGTTCACTCCGGACCTGGAGGTGTACTCGATCGACGAGGCCTTTCTCGGGCTCGCGGGCTTCGGTGATCCGGAGGGTCACGGCCGGCGGCTTCGGGCGACGGTCGCACGCCAGACAGGGATACCCGTCTGCGTCGGCATCGCGTCGACCAAGACGTTGGCCAAGGTGGCCAACCGGACGGCGAAGAAGGATCTGGCGCGGGGCGGGGTCTGCCTACTCGACACCGAGGAGGCGCAGACCAAGGCCCTCTCCAAGCTCGCCCTCGACGACATCTGGGGGATCGGGGGCCGGCTGGCGCCGAAGCTCGTGGCGCTTGGGATCACGACGCCGCTGGAGCTGCGAGCGGCCGATCCGGTGATGATCCGCCAGCGCTTCAACGTGGTCCTGCAGCGGACGGTGTTGGAGCTGAAGGGGATTCCCTGCCTCGATCTGGAGCGGGACAGCCCGGACTCGAAGACGATCTGCTCGGCGCGGAGCTTCGGTCGGGCGGTGGAGCGGTTCGAGGAGCTGGCCGAGGCGCTGACCACCTACGTGTCGCGCTCGGCCGAGAAGCTGCGCAGGCAGGGGCTGGCGGCGGCGGCGATCTCCGTGCTGGTGTCGACCAACCGGCACAAGCCGGAGGAGCCGCAGCATCACGCGACGCGGCATGTCCGGCTGACGATCGCGACGGCCGACACGGGCCGGCTGATCCGGGCGGCGCTCTACGGGTTGCGGGGGATCTACCGGCCGGGCTTCCGCTACAAGAAGACGGGCATCCTGCTCCTCGAGCTGATCCCGGCGGCGGGCGTGCAGGGTTCGCTGTTCCTCAAGCCCGACGATCCGCGGCGGCTGGCGCTGATGGGGGCGATCGACGGGATCAACCAGCGCTACGGGCGGGATCGGGTCCGGTTCGCCGGCACGGGCTTGGAGCGGGGCTGGAAGCTCAAAGCCGAGTTCCACTCGCCGCGCTACACGACGCGGTGGGACGAGTTGCTACGCGTCTGAACGCGCCAGCGAGGTGAGAGGGCAGGGGAGGCATGGGCCTCCCCTTCTTCGGTCAGTGCCCGAAGAGCTTGAGGTAAACCGGGGCGAGCGCGATGATCGCGAGCAGCACGCCGACCGTACCGATCACCCAGGTCAACGCTCTAAGCTGGGCTTCGATGCCGGCAGGCGCTTCTTTGATCTTCATCGCGATGTGTTCCTCGAATGCCTCGACCACCTTCGTTGCCGTGTCGTCGTCCAACTTAAGCGCCTGGAGCGCTTTGAACAATGTGAGCTGCATACCGCCTCCGTCTCGTTGATCGAGGCCGGGATGACGGCGCGGGCTCTGGCGCCGGCGGTCCAGGAGCGCGAAGCGACCGCGCGAGCGGGCGAGGGGGGAGCCGATTTGCGGTCAGCAAATTGGGGGGACCGTCGATCATGGAGGGCCGGCGCGCACCCGTGCCAGGGTATTGGCTCGATCGAGTGCCGGGAGGCGGTGTGCCGAGAGGGCAAGGCGCTGATGCGAAGCGAGGACGGTCTCCGGAAGGGGAGGGGATAGGTAGAGCTGGGCGCCACGATTAGGGGGATTTACCGAACTCCCAGATCGGCACGCCGGGCGATTTGACCGGCTGCAATCGCCAAACGCGGTACTGTCCGACCCGCATGAACTGGTGGTTGACGTCGGTCACGTCAGCAGTCAGCGGCAGCAGGACGCCGGTGTAATCGCCTCGCAGGGTTCCGGCGGTCGGATGGACGCCGAAGAGACGCAGGGTGTCCCACCCTAACGCGACGGCGTGAAGGCCCCACTGCTCGATCCAGCCCGTGCAACGGCGGTGTGTTTCGAACCATTCCTCCGTGCGCAGGCGGGGACAGGGGGTCTCATCGGGGGAAAGGGATGCGAAGCCCCGGGATCAGGTGAGAACCGTCTCAAAGGAAGAAGCCATAGGTACGCAGTCTATAGCTATAATAGCAACTATAAACCTCTTCCAAACAGTTTAAGGACTCCATGCATAAAGAATATATTTCCAAATAGAAACAAGCTTAATGCCGGAATGGCCACAAAAAACTCTATTACCTGATTTTTAGCTTTGTACTTATCGTGAGCAATTTTGTCTTCGTATTTTTCAAATACGAGAACGCCGTGTTCATTGGTATGCTCAAAAACAAATCTGTTGTACGGCCAAATAACATTCTGACAAAGCTTGTATACAATCCCGACGGACGCTGCGACCATCGCTACACCAAGCAACCAAATCAGAAACGACATCGTCTCTCTCCACCCTCTGGAACTTCAACTCCGTTCGATCGGGCACTCGAACTCCGCAATTCGTCAAAGGCAAATACACACGCTCTCTGACACCACTACGGCTGGGTTATATTACGCAGCGTGCATACTGAGGGTAACCCCGAACCGCCTTCGGTTCGGTAAGGCAGGGTCGGGCGTGTCCTACCGGCATCGGTCTAGTGCCCCGACGCCGTGACGGGCTGGAGACGTCCCCTGCGCAGGGCCTGGAGCACCGGGCCGAGCGAGTAGTTTCCGGCCCGTTTGCGCTCGGTCAAGGTGCGCAGGTAGCCCCCAGGGCTCTTGATGCGCTCGTGGCGCTCCAGGATGGCCGCCAGCGTGATCGCGGCGGTATCCGTCCCCATTGCGGCTTGGGCTTCGTCCCAGGCGGTGGGGCTGATCCCGAGCATTGGCCGGATTCGGTCCGTTGTCTCGATCAGATCGTGCCAGGTGCGGATTCCGGATGGCGCGAAGTCCAGCACCTGCGGGCAGGCCTCCAGCACCGAACTCAAAGGATAGGTCGATCGAATCGCGGTCTCGGGGAGCGTTTCACGCAGCGCTGCCGAGGCTGGCGCTCGGGTCGGCTTCTCACCATCCCCGGATGCCTTTTCACAAACAAGGACCTCAGGGTTTGAACTCTGTATGTGCCGCTCGCTTTGAGCGGCACTGCCGCTCATTTTTCTGGATTCTGCACGGGCAATCAGGGCGGCGCTCACAGCCAGGGCGAGGGCTTCGAGGCCGTCGCCGAGGATCGTAATGTCTGCCGGCTCCGGTCGGCGTGGGTAAGCGGACAGGAGTGCGCGGAACTGGTCGCGTAGGTCCGCCGTCTGACGCCCGGCCGTCGGCTCGTCCGCCTCGATGGCGTCGAGGGCATCCAGGAGCTTGGCGCAGTCGCGGCGCAGCAGGCTGACCTTCTCGCGAGCGATGCGCTGGGCCAGCACCTCGGCCCGCACGGTATCGGCCAGGGCCGCGAACTCGCCGGCGCGCAGGGCGAGGGGGGTGAGGTCAAAGCCGAAGGCTTGCGTGACCTGGCCGCCCTCGCCGCGGCGGACGTAGCGCTTACCGTTGGGGCTGTCCCGCCGGATCACCAGTCCGGTCTCGACCAGAGCAGCGAGATGGCGACGCAGGGCCGCCTCGGAAAGCCCGCGCGCGCGGGCACTCAGTGTCCGGTTCGAGGGGAACACGACGAGCTCGACCCCGGCCTCGCGATCCGGGGCCAGCATAGCCTCGGGCAGGAAGGTGAGCAGCGCCTCGAGCACGGTCAGGGTCGCGGCCGTAAGGCCAAGACGGGCCCGAGCGGTGGTGAGGTCGCGCAGTACGCGCCACTTCTCGGCACGCACCTTGGCCGGCTGCTGAGCGGCCTGCATCTCGGCCTGCGCGGTGATCTGCGCAGCCGTCAGCGATCGCGCGCCGAAGGGCGCGGTGATTCGCTCGACCGCCTCACCGAGGCGGCCACTGGTTTGCTTCATGACGCCCGAACCCTCTCTGGTCGGGCCGCGACAGCTCGTGAGATCACCCCGTCAGGGGATAATCTCCTCCAGGCAAAGCCTCTCCGTCACAAGAAACTGCGTTTCTCGCTTGACGCCCGGGGGCGACTCATGGCTTGTAGGAGCTGGATTTTTTGCGAGGGGCTCCTACAGCCTTCTCTTTGACGGTCATTCGGCCCTCATCTCCTGTGGCGGGAGGTGGGGGCCGATGGCTTTTCAGGGGTGCTCTGCGGCGGCAGTGAACTCCGATTTAACCGTCTCCCGGATGGTGAGACGGCGAAGGTGCATCTCGTTGGGGGCGCTGCGAATTGTCAACCCGAATCACCCTTCGGATGTGGCTCACGCGGTGCTTCAACGCTGATCTGTAAGTGTTAGAGCCTACACGCCCTCCTGCTTGTCCCGCTCAGCTGCCGGGAATTGAATATCGAGTACAAACGGGCAGTCCTTGAGGGCGGAAACAATCCGACCGCTGCGAGCCTGCTCGACATCCTCGATCTTCGTGCTGCGGATTTGCAGGGCACAGAGCTTCCGGGTCGCCTTGTAGATGTGGCTGGCTGCCCGCTTCGGGAACGACAGGCTCCCGATCGCGTCCGCCTTCACCGCTGCCTCGCGAAAGCTTTGAGCAGAGGAGCCAGACAGCTCGTCCGGATAGGCAATATGCACGAGAGCGTGCCCCGCGCGCTCGGGAGCCAGCGCGGTGAGCGCCTCATTGCATCGGGCAATCACCAGCGCGGCCGTGAGGGTCGAGTACGGACGGATGCACATCAGTGCGCCGGCCGACAGGGCGGTTCTCAGGTCCACGCCCTTATCAAGAGAGACACAGTTCAAGGTGGCGAGTTCGCCGGCAAACCCGACCAGGGCGAGACGCCCTTTCTTGCGTGTTTCCTCCGAGAGATCTTTGAGGGGTTCTATGACCTTCTTGAATGCCGCGGCATCAGACGATGACTTATCATCGGCTTTGACGTCCTTACCGCGAAACTCATAGGTGCCCTTTACGAGTTTATCAAAGGCTTCAGTTTCGAGGTAAGTGGGGTAGAGGGTCAGGAGATTTTCCCGATATCTTTCGGAAAGCATCCGCAAGATCGGCAGCATCGCCTCGTTTACCGCAATAGCCTCGGAACCGAGCCCCAAATCGGGAATGGCGTTGGTGATTGTCTCGGTCGAGATGCGCAGCGGAGGTTGAGGGGCTTCGATTAGGTTGAAGGCACGGACCTCCAGGTCACGGCCGAACGGGGCCGCGATCTTGATGAGCTGATCGGTCAGCATCTCATCGTTAGCGTCTTGGATGACGATGGCGCCGTGGGCGTTGTAGCAGGCGCCGAAGACGAGGGTGCCGATGGCCTCGACGCGCCAGGCCGGATCGTCACCGTAGAGCGCGAGGCCCTGCATGAGATCCTCGCGCCGGAGCCAGACCTGACCTGTCTCGGCCAGGCCGATGGGCCAGGTGGCATCGCCAGGCCGCCGGGTGGTCTCGTCGCGGTAGCCCTTTGCGCCGAGATGCTGCGGGATGCGGGCTGGCGCGCGCCAGGTGCGCAAGCCGTAGGTGAAGTGGCGCAGGTAGCGATAGCCGGCATAGAGCATGATCGCCTCCGGCACGAAGGGGGCGGCGACCGTCGAGAGGGAGAGGGCGGCCGCGATACCGAAGTGCCAAGCGACTTCCCGGGGGGTGGCGTCGTTCATGGGCTAGCTCCCTTTGCCCTTACCAAGCATCTTGGTCAGCATGGTCTGAGCCCTGTCGCTGGTCCTTTCGGCTCCCTTTGTGATGCGACCGGCGGTCCGGTGCGCGGTGCTTCCCGGGACCTGGTTGGGTGAGTTCGGCATGACGATGCCGGCGGCGGCGAGGGCAGCGGAGTTGCCGGCGCGGCGCTCGATCTGGCCGCCGATCCAGGACAGCACGGTCTCGGGCAGGGCGCTGATCTGGCCGGCGGACAGCATGACGATCGAGAACAGCACCACGGCGTAGACGAACAGTCCGGCGGTGCCGACCATGGCGTAGGCGATGGTGCCGTCCGGGGCGATCATCGCGAGGGCACCGCGAAAGAAGATGTTGGTGATGTCGATCCCGACCCGCATTAGTAGCAACGAGACAAGAAGGCCGATGACCACGAGGGGCGGGCGCAGCAGGATGCCGAGGAAGAACATGTAGCCTTGGCCGCTATTGCCGACGAAACTGTCGGAACGGGCCGGCATGAACTTGGTGAGAAGCCAAATTGGTACGGCGATCATCGCCTCGGCAACGACGAGGAACCAGTTGAAGGTCGCCATCAGGAAGTGGACGATCACCACGAACGGCACGAGGCCGATCAGCATGAAGGCGGCAGCAAATAGGATCGCGGCGAGAGGATAAAGAAACCCTGACAACCCCCGCGAACCTGATCGAAGCACATTGTCTTCTGAAACACCAACGATACCAAATGCCCAATCGGCAAAACTAAACCCAACCGCCGCCTCAGTCGACGTTACCCCCATATCAGCGATACCTTGACCAATTTCTTGTACTTCAAGAATAGGGTCTTTCCATGAAGTTGACTCAGGCCTACTTATGGTTGTCAAAACTCTAGAGTAAATCTTCGATATTGTACGCGCGAATATCGCATCCGGGTTTGCCTGAGCCGTCGAACTGTCGCTGGTGACCTTGACGACGCTGCCCGAACCCTGCTCCGCGATGTAGCCGCTGAAGCTCTTCACATAGAGGAGGTTGCGCTGCGCCTCGGCGATCAGCGCCGCGTACGCGCTCTGACCGAGGGCCGGAATGTAGCTCGTGATGTTGGCTGGCGGCACGAGCCGGATCGCGCCGCTCGGGCCCGACGACGAGGCCAAGAGCTTGGCCTGCACGAGGCTCATGGAACGCTGCCACATCGCGGCCGAGAGCCAGCCGTTGGCCGTTGAGTTCGAGAGGTAGTTGCGAAGCGCTTGGTTGAGCTGCTCGTTGTTGCTCTGGGTCAGGCTTGTGCTGACGCTGTTATAGGCGGCATCGATGGCCTGCTCGATCCGCTCCTTGATCGCATCATCATCGCGGCTGCCAGAGTTGATCATGGTAGCGATGCCGACGACGGAGCCATCGATGCTTCCGATCGCGGCCTGGAAGGCGCGCTGGCTCTGCTGCTGAGCCAGCGAGATCAGGGTCGCGGTGGTGGTGGCGTCATCCGAATTTGTCTGGTTGACCTCAACTTTTTCATACTCATAGACCACGCCGCCACACATATTGTTCGAGCGCCGGAAATACGCATTGTTGGCAGAAAAGTAATAGGTCGTTGCCTGCGAGGTCGAGTTTCCTAATAAGCCATTGTATTGGCTTGTCTTCGTCTGGATTGAGGTAACGTTATTAACGCCGGAGACGTTTTCCGCGTATTTCATCAAGGCCTGGGCGCAGACATGGCCGTAGAGCCGACCTTCCAGTACCTTGGCGAGCTTACCGCGTAGGACGAAGTCGCCAGATGACCGGGTCGGGCTCGCGAGCGTGCCATACATGCCGGTGAGCTGAGTGCCGGCGACCTTTGTCCAGAGGGTGTCGCCAAAGCCTGACCCCCAGACCGCGAGCTGCACCACCAGGATCTGGACGAGCGAGAGACCGGACTTGATCGGCAGGCTGAGGATCGCGCCGGTCATCACCCGCAGCAGGGTGTACTTGGCGCTCGATCCGCGCCCGAAGGCCTGACCGTCGTTGGCGGTGTCCGCCACCAGCGAGTAGAGCAGGTAGCAGGCGAGGATCGTCGAGACGATCAGGCAGCCGACGTTGAAGTAGCCGAGCGCCACGGTAAGCGGGCGATCGTCGGCGCAGGTGGCGGCGGTCCAGACCCCGTCGACGACGCATCCGAGGAGCTTGCGCAGGTTCACCAGCGCCAGGTCGTTCTGGACCGGCGTGAAGATCTCTTTGCCCGTGGTCTGGGCCTGGGCCGCCGTGGCGGCGGCAAACAGCCCGAGGCTTCCGGTGGCGGCGCTGATCCTGGCAAGCATGGTCATCCTTACAGGTCGCCGCTGGCTTGGGTGGCCAGGATGGTGCCGAACACCGCCGAGGTGCGGGCCTGCTGCTCGATGAGCTGCTGGCGCAGCGCCAGCGACATCGAACGCATGCGGGTGAGCTCGATCAGAAGCCCGTGCTCGGACTGGCCGGCGAGCCCGGCCGACCACGCCTCGTACTGCGGCCCGCCGCCGTACTGGCCGATCAGCGCGTCGAGGCGGGCGAGCGGCGATGAAGCGGTGGTGCCGATCTGGTGGTCGTCGGTGGATGACATCGCCCGGATGGCGCTGAGCGAGATCAGGGCGGGCGAGCGCAGGGCCTCGACGCGGCGGGCCTTGAGCATCATCAGATCGGCATCGGCCCCCTCCATCGCGGTAGTGGGCTTGGGCATCGGATGACCGGCCATGGCCTCGATCACCTTCTTGCGGTCGTCGTCGCTGGCGGCGGGATCGAAGAACACCGCGCTGTCGGTCTTGGTCGGGTCCGCGAGCCGATTGCGGGACGCCTCCTGGGGCGGGACGTTCTTGCCCGGGGCGACGTCGAGGTTGCGGTAGCCCTCGCGGCCGGTCATGGCGACGTTACCCATGGCGCGGCTCGTCGAGTTCATCAGGTCGACCGAGGCGCAAGCGTTCACGCCCTGCCCGGTGTCGATCCCATACTGTTCGCGCGCGTCGACGAGGGCCTGGCGCTGAGCAACCTGGGACAGGGTAGCGGCGACCGCCTGCTGGGTGTTGCTGGTGAGGTTGACCTCGCGCTCGCCGTTGGTCGAGGTCTGCGCGACCTGCACCTTCATCGCCGAGAGCAGCATCTCCAGGGTGAGGCTGCGCTGCGTTGCGACGTTCGTGCCCATGGTCGCCACGCGGGTGCTCAGCGTCGCGGTGGCGGTGTTGTGCCCGGAAACCCAGATCGGATCGGCTACAAAGCAGCTCTGCGCCAGGGCGGGGGCCGCGGGAAGGGCGAGGGCGACCACGACGGCCGCAAGGAGCACTGGCTTCGTCATGGCGTTTGGAGGCTCGCTGGGGTGGCCTGGGCGCGTCCGGGGTTGGGCACGACGTTGGTGATGCGGGCATTGACCATGGCGAGCAGCAGCGCCGCCGCAGTAGCCTCGGTGCGGATGCCGCGCTTGATCTGGTGGGCGATGAGGGCGAGGTTCGCCGCCTCCATCCGCACCGCGTCCTGGATGATGCCGCGATCGTGCTGGCCGGCGACGCCGACGGCCCAAGCCGCCCCGCCATCCGTGCCCTGCCAATGGCTGGAGAGCGCCCGCGTCTTGGCGATCGGGCCGTCGGCCCGGTAATCGGCGGCGATGTCCGCGAGCACCACCGCCGTCATCGAGCGGTAAGTGTCCCGGCCGGTCTTCTCCAGCCGATCAAGGTCGTTGGTGGAGGTCGCAGTCGTGGTGAGCGGCTGCGGGTCGGGGGGACCGACCACGGTGTTGATGAACTTCGTGGCGGCCTTGGCATCGCCGCTGTAGAGCGCGTCGCCGTCCGGAGCGGCGCCGGAGCGCACGTCGTTGACCCAGTCCTTGGGATCGGCGTAGCGCCCGGGCTGAGCACGCACCGGGCTGACGATCTCACGGCGCGCGGCGGCCGAGCCCGTCATCGCGCTGTAGAAGCCTTGCGCCTTGGTGTTCGACCCGCACGGGTCGTAGCCGATCGAGCCGTAGCGATGGGCGGCCAGCGCTACGGCCTGGCGCTGGTCCTGGGTGACCACGGTGGTGGCCAGCGCCTCGCTTGAGGCCCGGAAGCCGTTCGAGACCTGGTCGGAGCCAGCCGCCGACTGCGCAGTCAGCACCTTCACGGCCGAGAGCAGGCGCGCCCGCTCGGCGATCGGGCCTGTCGCAAACCCGCAGCGTTTACCCCGCGTTGACCATACAGCCCGCATGGTGCCTCCAGTCCCGGAGGCCACCCCATGATCCTGTCCGCCATCGCC